>Ga0268353_100021_pt1 | contig 25402 bp, 25 predicted proteins | sample G5R2_NF_18SEP201_FD_190168 | JGI IMG/M metagenome (GOLD analysis project Ga0268353, IMG submission 190168) | Phyllosphere microbial comminities from switchgrass, GLBRC, Michigan, United States - G5R2_NF_18SEP2017_LD1 | ecosystem: Host-associated > Plants > Phyllosphere > Phylloplane/Leaf | place... | reverse complement strand
TTCGGTGAAATCCGTGCGAATAGTATCCTGCGTACGGCCAAAAGCCCAATCTGGGCGGGGCAGCGCGTAAATTTGGCGGCGCTCCGGCGCGCTTACTGATGAACCTGGCCCTCTTTTTTGACCCGCTGCCCGACGAGCTGACCGCCCCCACCGCCGCGCCTACTTCCGTCGCGGCCTACGTCGCGTGCTTCACCGAAACCTTCCCCGACTGGCGTTCGGCCGACCTAGCTCTCATCGGCCTGGATGACTGGCGCGGTACGACGGCTGGTGCGCCCCCCGCCGGGCAGCACGGGGCCAACCGCGTGCGCGAGCGCTTCTACCAGTTGCAGCGCGGCAACGGCCCCCTGCGCCTCGTGGACCTCGGCAACCTGCGCCCCGGCCTCAGCCTCGAAGATACCTACCTGCGCCTGCGCGAAATAGTGGCCGCCCTGCTGGAAGCCAACACGATACCGCTGCTGCTGGGCGGCGGCCACGACCTCGACTACGGCCAGTTTCTGGCCTACGAGCCGCAGCACGAGGCCGAGCCAGCCATCAACTTCGCCGTCATCGACTCGCGGCCCGACATGGCCATGCCCGGCCCCTACGCCGCCCCCGAAGACAGCCACTTGCGCCGCTTGCTCACGCACACGCCCAATTTTGTGTTCAGCTGCGCGCACTTGGCCCACCAGCAGTACCTCACGCCACCCGACGTGCTGGCTGCCTTCGAAAAGTTGTATTTTGAAACTATGAGCGTGGGCGAACTGCGCACCGACCGCCGGCTGGCTGAGCCAGTACTGCGCCAGGCCAATTTCCTGAGCGTCGACATCGCGGCCCTGCGCTGGCAGGATGCACCGGGCTATTATCCCGCCAGCCCCTTTGGCCTGACCAGTGAGGATGCTGCGCAGCTATGTTGGTATGCAGGACATAATGAGCAGCTTACTTCCATTGGCTTGTATGGCTACCGGCCCGACCACGACCCGCACGGGCTAGCCGCCGCCACGCTGGCCACTATGCTCTGGTACTTTATCGAGGGCTACTACCACCGCCGGCCCGAAACCGGCTTCGGTACCTACCGCTTCTTGACGTACACGCTGGTGCTACCTGGTAATAGCGGTGGGGCACCCAGCGAATTGGTATTTTACAAATCTCGTCGCGCCGACACCGATAAGTGGTGGATGGAAGTCGAGAGCCTGGCCGACCAAACTGTGAAGCGTATCGTGCCCTGCACCCATCAGGATTATCTGCACGCCGCCCAGGGCGACCTGCCGCAACGTTGGATTCGGACGCAAGCCCTACTAAGCTGATTCAAATATGAGCGACGAGCTAAAAGCCTACACCAAAAGCCAGCTAGCGCTGCGCAATGGCCAGGACCGCGACGAAATCTGGGTGGCTTATCAGGGTAACATCTACGACGTGACGCGCTCGCGCCTCTGGCAGCGTGGCAACCATTACGAGCACTGGGCCGGCCAGGACCTCACCCGTGAGTTGGACGAGGACGCGCCGCACCTGGCCACCGTGTTTGATAAATTCAAGATAATCGGCATGCTGAAAAGTTAGCCGCTCATTTATACTACTCCCCAAGCCGTGACGACTGAAACGCCCTCCACCTTCCAAAACCTTGAAGCATTGCCTACGGCGGCCCTACTCGCCGGGATGAACGAGCTTGACCAGACCGTGCCGCTGGCCGTGCAAAAAGCCCTGACCAAGATTGAGCAGCTTGTTGAAGCCATTGTGGTGCGCTTGGGGGCGGGTGGGCGGTTGTTCTACATTGGGGCGGGCACCAGTGGCCGGCTGGGTGTGGTTGATGCCTCGGAGTGCCCGCCCACCTTTGGCGTGTCCGCTGGCTTGGTGGTCGGTATTATTGCCGGAGGCGATGGTGCCATCCGCCAGGCAGTGGAAGGCGCAGAGGATGATACTGTTCAGGCCTGGGCTGACTTACAGCAGTTTAACATCAATGAGAAGGATGTGCTCGTTGGCATCGCCGCCTCGGGGCGCACGCCCTACGTAATAGGCGGCCTGCAAGCTGCCCGCGCCGCTGGGCTGGCTACCGGCTGCGTGGTCTGCAACGCTGGTTCGGCCGTAGCTGCCGCGTGCGAATTTCCGGTGGAGGTGATTACCGGACCCGAATTCATCACCGGCAGCACCCGGCTCAAGGCTGGCACCGCCCAGAAGCTGGTGCTCAACATGCTCACTACCGCCACCTTTATCCGGCTGGGTAAAGTAAAGGGTAATAAGATGGTAGATATGCAGCTAAGCAACGAAAAGCTGGTAGAGCGCGGCCAGCGGATGCTGATGGATGAACTCAATATATCTCAGCCCGAAGCCGCTGAGCTATTGCGGCAGCACGGCTCTGTGCGCGCCGCGCTGGTCGCCCGGGCACAGTAGAAGGACCCCCGAAAGGATTTAATTTGCTGCTGTAAATCAAGCGGTAATCATCGGTAAGCGCCGCCCGCCCGAACGATTCGGGCGAGGCGGCGTTTTTGCTACGGGCCGGCCCTAGCCAGCCCCGCCGCTATGCACACCATCGAGCCCCATTACAACTGGATTGAGCAGTACTCTGCCACCGACGACCCGCGCTCCCCGCTCTTCGGGGCCGAGTACAGCCTCGATACCTACTCTAATACGATTTACGGCTATTATATTCACCCCCAGTGGGATAGCTTGGAATCAGATACGTTGTTCTTCAAAATCCTATGGGCTGATTACGAGGAAGGCGGAGCTATCCTGGAGTTTATCGGTGAGTGGAACGACGCCATCGAAAACGATATTATGAGCCTCAAGCGCAATATCCTCGATGTGCTCCTGCACGAGGGCATCCGGCGCTTCATCCTCATCGGCGAAAACGTCTTTAATTTCCACGGCTCCGACGATAGCTATTACGAAGAGTGGTTTGAGGAAGTGGAAGATGGCTGGATTGCGGGCATCAACTTTCAGGAACACGTGCGCCGCGAGATGAGCCAGTATAATCTTGACCACTACATCAACTTCGGCGGCGAACTTGATGACCTACCCTGGCGCACCTACGAGCCGCGCCGCCTGTTCGAAACCGTCACTGGCCTGCTTCAGCGCCGCCTCGGCTAGGCAAAATAAAAAGGGGAGCCAGCATCGTTGGCTCCCCTTTTTGCTGGCTAAGTAGTTAGCCTATTTGTTTTTCTTCATTTTACGCTCCTTCTTGGAAGACGTGGCGTCATCGCCATCTTCCTTCTCGGCGCCGGGAGCATCGGTGACGATGCGGCGCTGCTCGGCTACGGTGCCTTTGTACACCTCGGGGCCGTTCTGCTTACGCTGCTTACGCTGGCGCTTCATTTCTTCTTTGCTCATCGGCGTCTGGCTGGGGGCCGACACGGTGAGGGCCGTCGAAACGGCTATTGGGGGCGTAACAGGAGCGGCTTGCACAGCCGAGGCGCCTGCGAGCAGGGCAACGAAAAGAATGTTTTTCATGGGTCTTGAAGATGTGTCTCTAAAGGTAGAGAGCAAATATGAGACCTAATACACGAGCTTAGGCTGGAAAAGTTTAATCCTGCGTATTTTTATTTGTACTGAGTAGTTACAATATCCTGTTTAATCGTCAGTTATTACCCTTGGGCTATCTGGCTTAGCCAGTTGTAAAAGCGCATTTTTACTAGTATAGACACAAAAAAAGCGCCACCTGGATAGGTGGCGCTTTTTGCATTATTTCCTGGCCTAACAAAATGAGAGGCAAGGAAATAAATTTTTACTTGGGGTCTTTAGCGTCAGCAGCGTCGCCGATAGCTTCGCCTTTTTTGTCAGCCGAGTCACGAACGGCATCAGCCTTGTTCTCGAGCGAGTCAGCCTTAGCTTCGCCAGCCTCTTTTACTGCAGTGCCGGTAGCCTCAGCAGCATCTTCTTTCTTGCTGTCGCACGAAGCGAGCGAGAGGGACATAGCAGCTACGGCGAGGAAAAGTACTTTTTTCATGGGGAAGGTGGAAATTGTTTTTTAAGATTTCCGACCTTAATACCGGCCTACAGAGGAGGTAACCCAGTGAATGAAAATTATTTTTTCCGGAACGCTAGGCCGATAGGGACACCCGTGAAGTCGAAATGCTCGCGCATCCGGTTTTCGAGGTAGCGGGCGTAGGAATCGGGGATGTACTGCGGCAGGTTGCAGAAGAAGGCGAATACCGGATTGTGCGTCGGCAGCTGCGTGGCGTACTTGATGCGCACCATCTTACCCTTCTGGATAGGCGGTGGGTATTTCTCAATCTCCTTCAGCATCACGTCGTTGAGCTGCGAAGTCGGAATTTTGCGGCGCTTGTTGCCGTACACCTCCATGATAACTTCCAGCGCCTTGTGCACTCGCTGCTTGTTGAGCACCGAGATGAACAGCACAGGTGGGTAAGCGATGGGCGCAATCTTTTCCTTAATCTTGGCTTCGAAATCGCGGGCGGTGTTGGTTTCCTTGCCCTCAATTAAGTCCCATTTATTCACCAGGATAACGATGCCCTTGCGGTTTTTGTCGGCCAGGGCAATGATGGCCACGTCCTGGGCTTCAATGCCGCGGCTGGCATCGAGGAGGATAACGCATACGTCGCTGGCCTCCATGGCGCGCAGCGAGCGCATATTGGAGTAGAATTCTACGTCCTCGTTCACGCGGGCCTTGCGGCGCAGGCCAGCGGTATCCACCAACATAAACTCGTGGCCGAAGGCACTGTACTTGGCTTCGATAGAGTCGCGGGTGGTGCCGGCTACGTCGGTTACGATGCTGCGCTCTTCGCCCAGCAACAGATTGACAAACGATGACTTACCCACATTGGGGCGGCCCAGGATGGCAATGCGCGGCAGGCCCGAGTTGGGCTCTTCCTCGCCCACTTCGTCGAAGTGGCTCACGATGGCGTCCAGCAACTCGCCGGTGCCCGAGCCGTTTTGCGAGGAGATGGCAAATACCTCGGTGTCGCCGAGGCCCAGGGCGTAGAACTCGCCCGAACCGTGCGCCCGCAGATTAGTATCGGCCTTGTTAGCAACCAGGTAGATGGGCTTTTTGTCGATGTAGCGGCGCAGCACCTGGGCAAATTCCTCGTCCAGGCCGTGCAGGCCAGCGTCGGCATCCACCATGAAGAGGACCACGTCGGCCTCGTCGATGGCGAGCTTCACCTGGCGGTTGATTTCGCTTTCGAAAATATCGTCCGAGTTGTGGACGTAGCCGCCCGTGTCGATAACGGTGAAGTTGTGGCCCGTCCAGTCGCCGTAGCCGTAGTGACGGTCGCGGGTAACCCCGCTTTGGTTGTCCATAATGGCCTGGCGGCGACCCACCAAGCGGTTGAACAGGGTGGACTTGCCCACGTTGGGGCGGCCCACTATTGCAATGGTATTCATGTAGTTGGCTCCAGCCGCCGGCCCGACCAATGGCGCGGCAGTACCCGGAGTAGTTAGGGTTAAAATGGTCGTATTAAAACAGTTGCTGAATCGCCTGGCCTGCTGAGCTTGCGAAGCACCTCAGCAGGCCAGGCGATTTTTAGGGTTTACTGGTAGCCGAAACGGCTGAGCGCTTTGGCGTCGGTGCGCCAGTTCTCATTCACTTTGACGAACATTTCCAGGAACACTTTCTTCTGGAAAAACTTCTCCATCTCCTCGCGGGCCCAGGTGCCTACTTTTTTCAGCGCCTCGCCTTTCTGGCCGATGATGATGCCTTTCTGGCTGTTGCGCTCCACGTAGATGACGCCGCGGATGCGGATAATGTCGTCATCTTCCTTAAATTCTTCGATGACGACCTCGCAACTGTAAGGGACCTCTTTTTTGTAGAGCTTGAAAATCTTCTCGCGTATCATTTCGGCGGCGAAGAAGCGCTCCGGTTTGTCGGTCAGCTCATCTTTGGGGTAGTAGGGCGGGTGAACGGGCAGGCTTTCGAGGGCTAGCTGCAACACGCGCTCGGTGCCAAAGGCGTTGAGGGCGGAGATGGGGAGCACGTCAGTTGCATTGGGCAGCTGCTCTTTCCAATAGGCGAGCTTGGCTTCTACGTCTTCCTGGCTGGCTTGGTCTATCTTGTTGACCAAGATGTAGATGGGCGTATCCTGGGTTTTGCGCAGGCGCTCTATTACGGGCTCTTCGTCGTGCTTTTCGTAGATGTCGGTTACGAAGAGGATGACGTCAGCGTCTTCCAGCGACGAGTACACGAAGGCCATCATGGCGTTGTGCAACTCGTATTTGGGCTGGATGATGCCCGGCGTATCGGAGTATACCAGCTGGAAATCTTCGCCATTGAGGATGCCCAAGATGCGGTGGCGCGTAGTCTGGGCTTTGCTCGTGACGATGCTCAGGCGCTCGCCCACGAGGGCGTTCATCAGCGTCGATTTGCCCACGTTGGGCTTGCCGATGATGCTCACAAAGCCGGCGCGATGGGGCTTAGGTTCGGGGTTCACGCTAGAGATAGGGGTAGAATAATTTTGAAAATCAGCCTGCAAAGGTACGGCGTTTGGCAGCTATTACTGATTAATGGTGAATGATTAACGATTTTTGCAGCCTGAATGAAGCCGAAGCCTCACGTTTTCGGTTACAGATGCAGCTACTCCAAAACAGGTGGCTAGTGGTCGTCGGGCGGGCTCATAAGCGCCTCCTTGTGAATCACTAACCATTAATCAGTGTAAATAATGCCTACCCCCGCCCGCCGCATTGGCGTTTTGCTAGTTAATCTTGGCACACCCGACTCGCCTCAGACGGGCGATGTGCGCCGCTACCTCAATGAATTCCTGACCGACGGCCGCGTCATCGACATGCCGGCTGCCGTACGCTACCCGCTGTTTCAGGGCTTAGTGGTGCCGTTGCGGGCTCCTAAGTCGGCCAAAATCTACCAGCAGCTTTGGGATGCCGAGCGCGGCTCGCCGCTGCTTTATCACGGTCTCGACCTGCAAAAGCTGTTGCAGCAGGAGCTAGGCGAGGGCTACGTGGTGGCCTTCGGAATGCGTTACCAGAAGCCCAGCATCGAAAGCGCGCTGGAAGAGCTGCGCGACGCGGCCGTGGACCGCATCATCGTGCTGCCGCTGTTTCCGCAGTACGCAGCGGCTAGCACTGGCTCGGTGCAGGAGAAGGTGATGGATATCGTAAAAGATTGGTGGATAGTGCCGAGCGTGAACTTCATCAGCACCTTTGCCGACGACCCCGGCTTTATCGCCAGCTTCGTGGCGCGTGGTAAGGCCGAGTTGGACAAGCACGACTACGACCATATTGTATTCAGCTACCACGGCATCCCGGAGCGGCATGTGCTGAAGGGCAGCTTCAAGGGATATTGCCAACTGGGCAAGTGCTGCAACACCTATAATAAGAACAACCGTTACTGCTACCGGGCGCAGTGCTTTGCCACGTCGCGGCTGCTGGCCGCCGGGCTGGGCCTGCGCGACGACCAGTATACTGTGACCTTCCAGAGCCGCCTGCAAAGCCGCCTGCGTGACCCGTGGCTCCAGCCTTATACCGACGAGGTTATCAAGGACTTCCCCGCCAAGGGCATCAAAAAAGTACTGGCTTTCTCACCCGCTTTTGTGGCCGACTGCCTCGAAACGACCATCGAAGTGGGCATGGAATTCCGCGAGCTGTTCGAGGAAAATGGTGGTGAGCACTGGCAACTGGTGCCCTCGCTCAACTCGGAGCCTTATTGGGTGACGGCCGTAGCCGAGATGGTACGCAGCAACTAATAAGTTTGCATCAGAAGGAAGTTAAAAAGGCGCCAGACTGATGAGAGTCTGGTGCCTTTTCCCTTTTAGTTTTTAACCCCGAAAGCAGCTAGCATTTGCGCTTCAAAATCGGGCGGCAGCATAAAATCGACAAACAGCGGGTAGTACTGCACGTTATCGCGGTTGAGCGCGGTCACGAAGACGTTGCTGCCCTCCGTGTCGAGGTTGACTACCGAGAGGGGCAGCAGGATGCGACGGTCGGCGTGCGGGCCGGGTGGCGGCACGCCGGGCAGGCCCGATTCGAGCAGCACGTTCAGGTACAGCACGCGTTGCGAAACGGGGTCCACCAGCAGCTCATCGACGCTGCCGAAGGCGTGGCCGTCGCTGCCGCGTACGGCCCAGCCGCGCGGGTCAGGGTCGCCGGTGGCTAGCTCAAAAGTGGGAAGGTCGCGCAGGCGGCGCAGGATAGGGGAAGACATAAAATGCGGATTTAGAGCACGTCGCGGGCCGGGTAGCTCATGGTATTGAGCAGCGAAGATATTTGGTGTACATACGCCTGATTCTTAGTCTGCTCGTCAGGCGTAGCATCGCGGCCTGAAAGCTGACTGGCTTGTAGCGTAAGCGCATTGGCTTCGCTTTCGAGGTTGGGATAGCCTTTTTGCTGCACGGCCAGCAATAGATTGGCGGCGGCTACCAAGCCAGGACGCAGACTGGCCTGCGGGTCACCGTCGGCGAGCCGGGCGGTGGCGCTCGTGAAGTTGTCGCGCTGCTCGCGGATGCCCGCATCGTCGCGCAGGTCGGAGCGGTCGGCGAGTTGCGTGAGTTGGTCGCTGAGGTGGAGCAGGTCAGCGCGGGCGCTGCCCGTAGCGGCCGAAGCTGGGGCCGTACCAGCCGAGTCGTCGGCCGGTGGGGGAGTGGCGCGGGCGGCTGTAGTGTCGTTGGCCAAGCTATCGGTGGGGGCCGTGGTTACCGGAGTAGCAGCGGGTACGGGCTCCTGGGCCGGGTCGGGTCGGAGGAAAAAATACGCGGCGGCAGCGAGCACCAGCACGGCCAGCGCCACTAGCAGCCAAGGGCTAGGGGACGATTTTTTGGGTTGAATACGGAGTTCGGCCATAAGAAAGCAAGTTGACAACTAGCCTTACGAAGAGGAGCCAGCGGCAGTTGAATTACCGGCCGAAGTTGCCCAGCTTAGCGGGCGCTGGCGAAGGGCCCTATGTTTACACCTGGTTTTACCTGCTTTTCGCCATGCCCCCAGCTTCTCCCACCACCCGCCTGCTGGCTCAGCTAGCCGACGAAGGGCTACTGCCGCCCGCCCAGGCGGCCGCCATCGCCGATGATGAGCGCATGCGCCCGTTTTCGCTGCACTACGAGTTGCGGGCCCTCCTTTACCTCGGCATCACGCTGCTGACGGGCGGCGTGGGCGTGCTGGTGTATCAGCACATCGACAGCCTGGGGCATGGGGTCATCATCGGGGCGATTACCCTGGCTATGGCCGCGTCCTTCGCCTATGCCAACCGTCACCGGGCGGCCTTCACCTGGGGCGAGGCCCCGCGCACTTCCACCGCGGCCGATTATCTACTGCTACTCAGTTGCCTGCTGTTTCTGGTGCTAGAGGGCTATGTGCAAGTGCAGTACGGCATATTTGGTAGTCGCTACGGCTTGGTAACGGTGCTGCCCGCCGCGCTGTTCTTTTATCTGGCTTACCTGTTCGACCACCGGGGCGTGCTCTCGATGGCTATTACGGCGCTGGCCGCGTGGGTGGGCGTGAGCGTGGCGCCCCTCACCCTGTTTACCGATGGTTTTCCCTCGGAAGAGCTGAGCGGGCCGGGCCTAGTGCTGGGGCTGGCCCTGCTGGCGGCCGGGCTGGCCTCGGAGCAGCTGCGCCGCAAGCCGCACTTTGCCTACACCTATTTGCTGCTGGGTAGCAATGCGGCGCTGCTGGCGGCGCTGGTCCGCCTCTTCGATGGCGATGGTAGCACGGAAGGCCCTGAGCTGCTGCGCGCCTTGTTGGTGGCGCTGCTCATGCTGGGCATCTGCACCGTGCTGGTGTGGTACGCCCGGCGCACGCAGTCCTACATTTTTCTACTGCTGGCGGCTGGCTACGGCTACGTAGCTTTCACGGTAGTGCTGATGGTTATGGTCGGGTTTATGAATTTTTCGGAAGCATTCATTCCGCTACTGGTGCTTTACTTTCCGCTCAGCCTGGCCGGTCTGATAGCGCTGTTAATCAACATCAAAAAAATCCTGCGCATCGCATGAGGCTAAAAGCGTATCCGGCCGCCTGGGCCGATGACGAGGCCACGCGCGCGGCCGCCGACCGCTGGCAGCGGCGCGGTCTGCTCACGCCTGCCCAGCAGGTGGCCATCGATGCGGTGCACCCCATCAGCTACTACCGCCCTCACAACTGGATACGGCTGCTGCTGCTCGTGGCCACGCTTTTTGGGGCGGCTAGCGGGCTGGGCTTCCTGCTGCTGATAACCAAGGCGGATTTCAACCCTGGCGTCTACGCCGCGCTGGTGGCGCTGGCCGCTATCGCCCTGCTGGAGGTGCTTATCAGTCGCTCCCAGCATTACCGCTCGGGGGTTGATAACGCCCTACTTTACGTAGCAGTATTTGCCTGGGGATGCTTAACCTACGAGCTGACTGACAATGCTTTTTCGCTCTCCTTCTTTTCCATCAATTGGCTCCTGCTGATGCTGGCGGCGCTGCTGGTGGCCCTGGTCCGCTACGCCGACCCGCTGGTGGCTGCTGTCTGCTTTATAGTAGCCCTGTGGCTGGCCGCGATTATCTTGATGCACAGCCAGCTAGGCCGCCTAATGCTGCCGTTTGGTATGATGGCCATTATGGGCGCGTTGCTGCTGGCCCTGCGGCAGCTACCCGCCCGCGCCGATTACTACTATTACCGCAGCGCCGGGCTGGTGCTACGGGCGCTGGGTCTGGCCGGGCTGTACCTGGCGGGCAACTACCTGGTAGTGCGCGAAGGCCACGCTGCGCTACTGGGCGCCGGGGGCCCGTCGGAGCAAGTGGCGCTGGCCCCGCTCTTCTACCTGTTCACGGCTGGTACTCCGGTAATGTACATCGGGTTGGGCTTGCGTCGGCACGACCGGCTACTGCTGACCGTGGGCCTGCTCACGCTGGCTTTTGCCCTCTTTACGCTGCGCTACTACCGCAGCCTGCTGCCGCCCGAAATCGCCGCTACGTTGGGCGGGTTGGTGCTGCTGGTGGGAGCGCTAGCAGCCCTGCGCTACCTGCGCACGCCGCGCCACGGCCTCACTGCCGAGGCCGATAAAGCCATCCCCCCACAGTTCAACTTAGAATCGCTGATAATCGCCGAAACGGTGCATGTGCCAGCCGCCCCGGAAGCCAGCTACCAGTTTGGGGGCGGCCAGTCGGGCGGGGGTGGGGCCGATGGTAGCTATTAAGTAGGTGCCCAGCTGGGTTCAATACTGAATCTTTCAGGTTTCTATACAAAACAAAAGCCTGGGAGGTAGCCGAAAAACTTCCGGTTTACCTCCCAGGCCTCTTTTTTTACTGGGCTGTGCTAAGTGGCTTTAGTCAGCATAGCCGATGACTAAATGCCGCTGCCAGCGCAGGTGTTGCCTGCGATGGTGGCCCCAGCGCCCGAGGAGGCTGTCACCGCCGATTTCACGTTAGAGGCGCTCAGTACCGAGAGGCTGTAGGGGGGCGTAAAGGCAGTTTTGCCGTTGCCGGCCTTAGTGCCAGTGGTGTTCGTGTAGAGGTTGCCAAACTCCTGCACAGCCGTGGAATTGTTGGCCATCAGGTCAATGGGGTTCTTCACGTTTTCAAACACATTGGCCTCAATCCGCAGGTTGGCCAGGTAGCCGGCCTGGATGCACGAGCTGCTGACGGTGCTATTAAACAAGCTGTTGACGACGTGCACCTGGCCAAACCGCACGCGGGGCATCCGGGCGACGCAGCCGGCCGCCCACCAGCACCGGGCAAAGGTGATGTGCAGCTTGTCCTTGTCGCCGGTGGCGCTGTCCGACGACCCCAGCAGGTTGGAAAAGCGGTGGTCGTTGGAGCCGCCTGAGCCGCCGGCCCGTGGTGCTTTCAAGTAGGTGAATTTGGTCCAGGAGACGGTGATGTAATCGGAGGCATTCTTGATGTCGAAGTTGCCATCCACCCCGTCGCGGAATTCGCAGTGGTCCACCCACACGTTGGTGCAAGCATCGACCGTCACGTTGTCCCAGCCATCGGTGTCGTAGGCGCCCGGCCCCTCAAAAATCAGGTTGCGGATAACCACGTTGCTGCACCGCTTCACGTACATAATGCCCGAGTTGGCCTGGGTCTGGTCGGTCGAAACGAGCTTAGCCCCCGCCGAGCCGAAGAGCGTTTTGCCGCTCTGGTCCTGGAAGGAAATTCGACCGCCCGAAGGAATCGTAATCGTGCCGTTGACCTGCACCACCTTCACGGCCGTGTTGGTGATAGCGGCCTTGAGCTGGTCGTAGGTGGTGACGACGGTGGCCGTGGCGGCACCCCCGCCCTTGGTACCCGTGCCTTGCGCGGCCCAGCCCTGGGCTACGCAGCTGGCTTCCACGTTGGTAGTGGCCGAGGTGCCGGTGAGCGCAGAAGTGGACGGCTCGGGGCTTTGGTTGTTGCAGCCCGTGGTGAGGCTGGCTAGCCCTGCTAGCAGGGCCGCCGAGATGTTGGTAAGTTTCATGGGTGGGAAAAGGAAAATGGTTTGGTGGAAAGGAAGCGGCCTTAGCCGTAAAAGTCCAGAGAGAGCAGTTTTGCCGCGCAACCGGCCGACGTACCTGCTGACTAACAGATGCATCTACAGCGTCGTAGGCGAGAGATTGGTAGTTGTAAAGGTGTAGGCTATACCGGTCATAATCTTAGACTTTAGGCTCAAAAATCTACGCAATCGTTTCCGGAAACGATTGCAATTAATTATTTGACATATAATGAGTTTTGTGGAATATAAAAATTTCTTTACAAAGCAGGAATGTGCCCGCTGGCGCCCGGATACCTTGGCGAAGTTTCCCAGGTGGCTAGCGCCCGGGCGGCCAGCCGGCCAGGACTAGGGTGGGCCGCGAGAAGCCCCGGCCGGCCCGACCTTTACGGCCGCTGCCGAAACCTTCCGCCCCCCGCTGGGCGTTATCCCATTCATGTCCGACAATTCCGCTCTGCAAGTGGCCGCCCCGGCCCACGACGAAATCGACCACCTCGACCCGCGCCAGTTTATCGTTATCAAAAACGCGCGCGTCCACAACCTCAAAAACCTGAGCGTAGCCCTGCCGCGCAATAAGTTTATCGTCGTCACGGGCCTGTCCGGCTCGGGCAAGTCTAGCCTGGCCTTTGATACTCTGTACGCTGAGGGCCAGCGGATGTACGTGGAAAGCCTGAGCAGCTACGCCCGCCAGTTTTTAGGCCGCATGGACAAGCCCGATGTGGACTACATCCGGGGCATTTCGCCGGCCATCGCCATCGAGCAGAAGGTTAGCATCAAGAACAACCGCTCGACGGTGGGCACCAGCACCGAGATTTACGACTACCTCAAGCTGCTGTTTGCCCGCGTGGGCCGCACCTACTCGCCGGTGAGCGGCAACCAGGTGCGCAAAGATTCGGTGGCCGACGTGGTTGATTTTCTGTTCAGCCTGCCGGCCGATACGCGCGTCACCATTCTGGCCCCGCTGCTGCGCACCGAGCCCGACCGGCCCATGAGCAAGGAGCTGGATTTGCTGCTGCAAAAAGGCTACGGCCGTGTGGTGCTGGCCGGCGGCGAAAACGCGTTTATCGAAGACTTGATTGGTGAGGGCAAGCCCGAAGTGGAAGGTGAGGTATACATCCTCATCGACCGCTCGGCTATTCAGCACGGCGACGAGGACCTGCAATTCCGCCTCTCCGACTCGGTGCAAACGGCCTTTTTCGAGGGCCACGGCACCTGCCTGGTGAAGCTGGACGACGAGACGCGCACCTTCTCCGATAAGTTTGAGCTGGACGGGATGACGTTCGAGGAGCCAAACGTCAACTTCTTCTCTTTCAATAACTCTTACGGCGCTTGCCACACCTGCGAAGGCTTTGGCTCGGTGCTGGGCATTGACGAAGACCTGGTTATCCCTGATAAGAGCATGACCGTGTACGAGGGCGCCATTGCGCCCTGGCGCACCGAAAAGCAGGGCGAGTGGCTCAAGCCGCTGCTCAAGAACGGCATTCGGTTCGACTTCCCCATTCACCGCCCTTATAATGAGCTGAGCGCCGCCGAGCAGCGTCTGCTCTGGACAGGCAATAAGCACTTCGAGGGGCTGGATGCCTACTTCAAGTGGGTGGCCGAGCAGACCCACAAAATCCAGTACCGCGTGCTGCAAAGCCGCTACCGGGGCCGCACCACCTGCCCCGACTGCCGCGGCACCCGCCTGCGTAAAGACGCGCAGTACGTCAAAATCGACGGCCGCAGCATCACCGACCTCGTGCTGCTGCCCATCTCCGAAGCCCAGGTTTTCTTCGAGACACTGAACCTCTCGGAGCACGAGATGGCAGTGGCCGACCGCCTTCTGGCCGAAATCACCAACCGCCTCGGCTACCTCAACCGGGTGGGGCTGGGCTACCTCACCCTCAACCGCCTGAGCAACACCCTAAGCGGCGGCGAGAGCCAGCGCATCTCGCTGGCTACGTCGCTGGGCTCGGCGCTGGTAGGCTCGATGTACGTGCTCGACGAGCCCAGCATCGGCCTGCACCCCAAGGATGCCGAGCAGCTGATTGGCGTGCTGCGCTCGCTGCAAGCGCTGGGCAACACCGTGGTGGTGGTGGAGCACGAGGAGAAGATGATGGAGGCCGCCGACCAGATTATCGACATCGGCCCCGAGGCCGGCAGCGGCGGCGGCCACCTCATGTTCCAGGGCACGTTCCCGGAGCTGATGCAGGACACGGCCACCTACACCGGCAAGTACCTGAGCGGCGCGCTCGATGTGCCGGTGCCCGCCGGCCGCCGGCCCTGGCGCAATGCGCTGGAACTAACTGGCGCCCGCGAAAACAACTTGAAGAACGTGAGCGTGAAGATTCCGCTGGGCGTGATGACGGTGGTGACAGGCGTATCGGGCTCGGGCAAATCGACGCTCATCCGGCGCATCCTGGCCCCGGCTTTGATGAAGCAGCTAGGCGGCGGCGCGGGCGAAACCACCGGCAAATTCGACCGCCTGCTGGGCGTGAACGGGCAGGTAACGCACGTCGAGTTCGTGGACCAGAACCCCATCGGCAAGTCGTCGCGCTCCAACCCGGTGACCTACGTGAAGGCCTACGACCAGATTCGCACGCTTTTCTCGGAGCAGCCGCTGGCCAAGGCGCGCGGCCTGAAGCCCTCACACTTCTCGTTCAACGTGGAGGGCGGGCGCTGCGAGGTGTGCCAGGGCGAGGGCCAGGTGAAAATCGAGATGCAGTTCATGGCCGACATCTACCTGACCTGCGAAAGCTGCGGCGGCCACAAGTTCAAGCAGGATATTCTGGAAATCAAGTTCCAGGAAAAGAACATCTACGAGGTGCTCGACCTCACGGTGGAAGACGCGGTGGAGTTCTTCAAGGGCCAGCCCAAGGTGGCCGAGCGCCTGCGCCCGCTGCTCGACGTGGGCCTGGGCTACATCCGGCTGGGGCAGTCGGCCAACACGCTCAGCGGTGGCGAGGCCCAGCGCGTGAAGCTGGCCAGCTTCCTCACCAAGGGCGCGACGTTGCAGCAGGACAAAATCCTGTTCATTTTCGACGAGCCGAGCACCGGCCTGCACTTCCACGACATTGCCAAGCTGCTGGGCGCGCTCAACGCGCTGGTTGAGCAGGGCAACTCGGTGCTCATCATCGAGCACAACATGGACATCATCAAGTGCGGCGACTGGCTCATCGACATGGGGCCGGAGGGCGGCATCAACGGCGGGCACCTGCTCTTCGAGGGCACGCCCGAGCAGTTAGTAAAGCTCAAGGACACCAACCACACCGCCCGCTTCCTGGCCGAAAAGGTCAAAGGCTAGCCCTCACCACCCAGCACTATGCACTTAGGACCCGAAGAGAAAATAACCGTGGGCACCCCGGATACCATCGTGGACAGCACGGCGGCGGGCGGGGCGCACAGCGTGATTTTTGAGGACGATGGTACCACGGGGTATTTCTACGCCGTGCGGCCCGGGGCCGAGTTGGAAATCCTGGACGCCCTGCACGTATACAACGTGGCGGATGTGGCCGACCGGCACCTGCCGGTGAAGGTGCAGCTAGTGTGGGATGAAACCTGGTCGGCGGCCCTGCTACTTATCAACGGCTACGGCCACGCGCTATACGATTTTCAGCGGGCGGCGGGCTTTTGCCGCAACGCCTTTCCGCCGGCTACCAACGGGCAACTGCTAAAGCGGGAGCTGACCGACGAGCTCATCCAACAATACTTTGAAGCCTAAGCAACGCCCGCCTCTACGGCGGGCGTTGCGCAAGTAAAGCCGGCCGGGCGCAGCCCGCGCCAGCCTGCAAAACCTAATGTTGAAACCGAAATACCTCGTCATCGGCGCGCTGGCCCTGCTGCTCGGCTGGTTTGTATTTGACTCGCTGAGCCAGCCCGGCGTGGGCGACCTGAAAGGCGATTTTCAGGAGGCCGCTACCTACCGCAACGAGAACAATACCGGCCCCATCGTGCGCGTGTACGCCGTGACGGTGGCCGACACCCTATGGCAGCAAATGCGGCAGTACGGCGACTTTATGCCCCACACCAAGTACGGCAATACCAAGGTCTACTTCTTCCGCCAGGGCCAGCCAGTGCCGAAAACCGTGCAGCCCGGCGCGGTGAATTTTGATGCCGAGTTCAACAAGTACTGTCTGGCGAAGTATGAGAAAGAGGTGATGGGCAACGTATCGTTTGCACGCTACCCGTTGCAGTAGGGGCATAAAGGCTGTTAACAAAAAAGGAGCGGGAGGTTGACTAGTTAACAGGCTGTGTTAACTAGTCAACCTCCCGCTCCTTTTTTGTTAACAGCCGCCCTTACGAAGCTACGCTGGCTAGCTCAGGCTGGCGCTTCTTGGGGGTTTTGTGGCGGCGGCCCCACCAGAGTAGCGTGCCCGTGACGGGTAGGCTAGCCGAGAGCAGGCTGATAAGGAAGGCCACGATTTTACCACCCAGGCCCAGAATCTGGCCGGTGTGCAGGTCGTAGTTGAGGTCGCCGAGCTTCTTGCCGGCGCTCTTGGTGGCGTGGGGCAAGGCCCGCAGTAGCTGGCCCGACACGGGGTGGAAGTAGTACTCGTCGCGGTCGTAGTAGTGCAGGGCCTTTTCGTAGGTGAGGCAGTACACGGGCTGCTTGCGGTCGGTGGCCGGTCCCACCACGACCATGGCGGCGGTGGGGGAGTGCTGGCGCACTTGGGCGTAGGCCACATCTACGAGCGGCCGGGCGGGCGCGGTGGCCGGGGCCAGGGTATCGACGGTGGGCGGGGTTTCCTCCAATGGGTAGTGCTGGCCCACGTTAGCGACGGTGCTGGCGGCTTGCAGCCACGAGCCGAAGCTCATGAACAGGCCGGTGAGCGCGATGATGAACGCGCCGGCCGCGATGTAAAAGCCCAGCACCTGGTGCAGGTCGTAGTTGAGCCGCCGCCACTTGGCCCCCACTTGATGGTGAGGCGCTGCTTGCGTTCCTGCTTACGCTTGGGCCACCACAGCACCAGGCCAGTGCCCAGCATTACGAGGAAAATGGCGATGGCTACGCCCACTATCCACTCGCCTAGCTCTACCGGCAAGAGCAGGTACATGTGTAAGGCCTGCACGATGGTGAAGAAGTCGGTGCGCAGGTTTTGCTCGTGCAGCACCTGGCCCGAGTAGGGGTTGAGCGAGGTGATGTAGCTACCGCCGGCCTTGTCGGTAAAGTACACCGTGACCGAGCGGCCGGGGCCGTAGTACGTGGTGTAGGCCGGCACCGCGCCCGCGTGGCTGGCCACCACGGCCGCGTGCAGGCGCGAGGGTGGCAGCGGGGCGGCCTGGGCTGGCGTGGCTACCAGCCGCCACGGCTCCACGGCGTCCCGGATTTCATCCTGAAAGGTGAAGATGGCCCCCGTCAGGCTCACGATGAAGACTATCAGCCCCGAGCTGAGGCCTAGCCACAAGTGCAGTTTGCCGATAGCTTTTTTGAGGGTCATAAGCAGGCAACGGTAAAGGAGAAGGACTAAAGAACGTCATGCTGAGCTTGCCGAAGCATCTTGCTCGCCTCGTTAGGAAGTAACCCTAGCGGTGCGAGCGAGATGCTTCGGCAAGCTCAGCATGACGTTTTTGCGGGGCTGAGTGCGGGGAAGCTAGAACTTGTAGGCTACCGAGCCCACGATGTTGCGCAGTTTCTGGGGGCTAATGGTGGTGTAGCCAATCCAGTATTGCTTGTCGGTTAGGTTGTCTACTTTGGCCGAGATGCGGTAGTGCGGCTGGTCGTAGAACACGCTGGCGTTGAGTACCGTGTAGCTAGGCAAGGTAAACTGGCCCAGCGAAGCCCGGTTGACAATCATGTTGTCGCTGGCGTAGTTGCCGCCCACACCCAGGCCCAGGCCCTTGAGGGCGCCGGTGGGCTGGCGGTAGCTGACCCAGGCGTTGGCCAGGTAGGGCGAGGAGGCCGTTTCGGGGCGGCGCCCGTTGAACTCGCTGTCGGTGTTCACGGCCACGGCGTAGTTATAGGCAAAGCCGCCCACGATGTTGAGGCCCGGCAGGGGGTTAGCCGTGAGGTTGAGCTCGGCACCCCGGCTCCACTGGTTGCCGTCCTGGCTGCTGATGCTCACGCCGGCCGCATTCTGACCCACGGTGCGCAGGATGTTGCGCACCCGGATGTCGTAGTAGCTCACGGTGGCGCTCAGCCGGCCGCCGGCCGCATCCAGCTTCACGCCGGCCTCTACCTGGTTGGCGCGCTCGGGGCGGGTGGCAAACGACTGGCCCTGCGCGTCGAGGTAGGTACTATTCTGATTGCGGAAGCTGTTTTGATAGTTCGCGAACACCGCCACGCGGTCTTTAAGCGGCTGATAAACCACGCCGAATTTGGGCGATACGGCCGTTTGGGCGTACGAATCGACCGGGAAATACACCAGGCCCCCGCTGTTGGAATAGCGGTCTACCCGCACGGCAGCCAGCACGCTCAACTGCTCGGTCAGGTTGAGCACGTCCGAGGCAAAGGCGCTGTAGGTATTCACCTTGGTCGTGACGGGGTAGGTGGCGGGCGGGCTCGCGACGTAGGTAGCGCTTACGAGGCCGTTGGTGAAGTTGGTATAGTCGTAGCCGCCCGGATAAGCAAGGCTGCTGGCCCGCACCGGCACCTGGTCGATGGTGCCACCCAGAAATTCGAGGTTGGAGCCGATGTGCAGGTAGTCGAGGCCCAGCACCACGCGGTTGCGGAGGTTGCCGAGCTGGAAGTCGCCGTTGAACAGCTGCTGCACCTCGTAGGTCTGGCTATGACTGTTGCGGGTCGACTGGTCGGCGCGCTGCAAAGTGTTGGCACCTGGCGTGGTGACGGTGCCGCCACTCGCTACCGCGTTCGAAACGAGGTAAAAATAGGGGCCGTAGCCGTCCGAAAAGCTGCGGCTCGACGAGAGGTAGGTGGTCGAAGTAAAGCTGGGCGAAAGGCGGTAGTGTACCTGGGCAAACAGGTTGGTGCTGCGCGAATCCTGCTGCAAGCCCGGCCCGATATACGACTGCCGGTAGTCGAGCGGCGACTCATCGGCCCGCGAGAAGCCCAGGTTACGGATGGGGTCACCGTAGGTGAGGTACACGAGTTGCTGCGTGGTGTTGCGGCCCCGGAAAATCTCGGCGTCCAGGTTAATGGTCAGCCGGTCATTGGGTTGAAATTGCAGGCTCGGCGCAATGGCCACCGTGCGGGCAAAGCCCGGGTAGCCGTGGTTCTGCCAGCCGTCTTCGTACTGGTAGGCCGCGTTGAGGCGGAAGGCCAGCGTCTTGGCCGCATTGAGCGGCGTATTCACATCAACGCTCGCGCGGTGAAAGCCGTAGCTGCCGCCCGCCAGGTTTACTTCCCCGCCGAAGTTGCCGTAAGGCTTTTTGGTCACGCGGTTGAGCAGGCCGCCGTAGGTAGTGAGTGCGCCGCCGTAGAGCGTGCCCGACGGCCCTTTGATGACTTCGAGCTTCTCCAAGTTGACGGCGTCGATGGCGCTGGTGACGTTGCCGGCCACACCATTGCGCAGCTGGCTGGACACCACGAAGCCCCGGCTGGCGTAGAACGCGCCGCCGTCGCCGCCCCGGCCGGTAGCGTCCCACATTTTTTGCAGGCCCGGCACGTTGCGCGTGGCATCATCTACCGAAAACACCAACTGCTCAGTCAGCAGCTCCTTGGCCACGGTGGCGTACACCTGCGGGTTCTCCAGGTTTTTGAGCGGCATCTTGGCCACGTCCACGCTGCTGGGGCGGCTGAATTTGTTGGTGCGGGCACCGCTCACTACCACTTCCTTCAACTCGGCCGCGCTTTCGGCCAACGCTACGGTTACGGTGGCCGTTTGCCCGGCCGTTACGGTTACGGTCTGCTGCTCGGTTTTCAAGCCCACCGCCGATACCACCAGCGTGTACTGCCCTGGGGCCACCTGCCGAATGCGGAAGCGGCCTTGCTCGTCGGTGATGTCCCCTTTCGTTTGCCCCTGTAAGCCCACGCTCACGGCCTCCACGGCCCCGCCGTTGCTATTGGTAACGCGGCCGGTAATGGTGCCGGTAGTCTGGGCCTGGGCCGTAGCTGAGGCCACGCAAACCACCAAAGGAAAGAGTAGGTAACGTGTGCTGTTCATGAAAACTTTAATTAGACAAAATCTAAAAGTCCACAAAGAAACTACCCAAACTGCCCAGGCTCAAAATCTATTTAGAATTAATCCAGATTGATTTGGCGCCTACGCAAATGCTCAACCACAAAAAAGCCCCGGCTGGGTGACGACTGCCTGCGCAGTGCATCACCCAACCGGAGCTAAGAAAGTAAATGGTAACTACGGGCGAATGCCCGCCACAAACTCTTTAATAGCAGTCACTTGCTGCGTGGCTGGCGTTTGTTGCAACAGCCGGATAAACGCGCTGCCGATAATGGCACCCGTGGTGTGCCGGCTAGCCGCCGCAAAGCTGGCCGCGTCGCTGATGCCGAAGCCCACGAGCGTAGGGTTGCGCAAACCCAGCGCCTTGGTGCGGCTGAGGTAGGCGTCTACGTCGGCGTTCATGTCGGTTTGGGCGCCGGTGGTGCCGGCGGCGGCCACGAGGTAGATAAAGCCATCGGCCAGGGCGTCGAGTTGGCGCACGCGGGCCGCGCTGGTCTGCGGCGTCACGAGGAATACTACTTGCAGGCCGTATCGGGCAAAGAGCGGCTTATACTCGCGCTCGTACACCTCCAGCGGCAGGTCCGGCAGAATGACGCCATCCACACCCACAGCTTGGCACTGCTGGCAAAATTTCTCGATGCCAAACTGCACCACGGGGTTGAGGTAGCCCATGAGCAAAATCGGCACCGTAATGCCCTGCGCCCGAATGCCTTGTAGCTGCTCAAACAGCGTGGCCACGGTCATGCCATTATCGAGCGCCTGCTGGTTGCTGCGCTGGATGGTTTCACCATCGGCCACGGGGTCGGAGTAAGGCATCCCGATTTCGACGAGGTCGGCCCCGGCGTCTTGCAAGGCTTGCAGAATGGGCACGGTATCACCAAGCTGCGGGAAGCCGGCGGTGAAGTAGACGTTGAGCACGTCCGAGGTTTTGCGTTGGAATAGGTCGGTGAGGCGGTTCATGAGGGGCTGAACAATCGCCTGTCCCGCGGAGGTTGTGAAGCAGGACAGGCGAAAAGGATAAGAGTGCTAGATAGGATATTCGTCCAAGTGCTTGGTGTAGGTAGCCAGGTCTTTATCGCCGCGGCCCGAGAGGCAGACCACCACGATATCGTCCTTCTTAGCCCCAATCAGCGGCAGGCAAGCCAGCGCGTGGGCCGTTTCGAGGGCCGGAATAATGCCTTCCAGGCGGCTGAGTTGGAATGCGGCATCAAGGGCCTGCTTATCGGTAATCGAGATAAACTCGGCGCGCCCGGTGGCAAACAGCTGCGCGTGCTGCGGCCCGATACCGGGGTAGTCGAGGCCCGCCGAGATGGAGTAAGGCTCCGTCACCTGGCCGTCTTCCGTTTGCATCAGGATAGTGCTGGCCCCGTGCAGAATACCGGGCTTGCCCAGTGCCGTAGTGGCGGCCGAGTGGCCGCTGCTCACGCCTTGGCCAGCCGCCTCAGCGGCCACGAGGCGCACGCTGGGCTCATCGAGGTAGTGGTAAAAGGCGCCCGCCGCGTTGGAGCCCCCGCCCACGCAAGCCAGCATAAAATCGGGGGTGGCGCGGCCGGTCTGATGCAGCAGCTGGCTGATGGTTTCGGCCGAAATCACCGACTGAAACCGGGCTACCATATCCGGGTAAGGGTGCGGGCCCACCACCGAGCCGATGATGTAGTGCGTGTCGGTGGGGTTGCTAATCCAGTGGCGCATAGCCTCATTGGTGGCATCCTTCAGGGTTTTGCTGCCGCTTTTCGCGGGCACTACTTTCGCGCCCAGCATCCGCATGCGGTCCACGTTGGGCTTCTGGCGCTCCATGTCGATTTCGCCCATGTACACGATGCACTCCAGGCCCATGAGGGCGCACACCGTGGCCGTGGCTACGCCGTGCTGGCCAGCGCCGGTTTCGGCCACAATACGCTTCTTGCCCAGGCGCTTAGCCACTAGAATCTGACCGATGGTGTTGTTGATTTTGTGCGCGCCGGTGTGGCACAAGTCCTCGCGCTTGAGGTAGATGGTAGTGCCGATTTCGGCCGACAGCCGCTGGGCCAGAAAGAGCGGCGTAGGCCGCCCCACGTAGTCGGTCAGCAGCTGCGTAAACTCGCGCTGAAAGTCGGGCTCCTCGATGAGGCGCAGGTAGTTATCGCGCAGCTCCTCCACGTTGGGATAAAGCATTTCGGGCACGTAAGCCCCGCCGAAGGTGCCGTAGTAGCCGCTGGCATCGACGCGGTAGGGGGAAGGGGCGGTGAGCGTCATTTCTAAGTATGAATTATAAAGTATGAGTTATGAATTGGCGACTTGCTGGTTTAGCAGCAGGAGCAGCTCGCGGGTGGCGACCACGTCTTTGAGGCCGGGTGCGGTTTCGAGCTGGCTGTTGAAGTCGTAGCCCGCCAGGTAAGGGTGGGTAAAACTCAGTAGTTCGGTGGCGTTTTCCGGTCCCAGGCCACCGCTTAGCAGGAAGGGCGCGGGGCCATTGTAGCCCGCCAGAATGCGCCAGTCGAACGCGTAGCCGTTGCCACCCGGCTGCTTGCCTTTGGTATCAAACAAGAAGAAGTCGCACACCGCCCCGTACTCGGTTAGCATGTCGAAATCAAAGTCAGCATCCACCGAAAAGGCTTTGATGAGGCGCAGGCCCTGCTGGTGCGCCTCCTGGCAGTAGGCGGCCGACTCGTGGCCGTGCAGCTGCACGTAGTCGAGGCCATAGCGCGTGGCGGTTTCCAGCAGCTGGGGCAGCGGCGCGTCCACGAACACGCCGACTTTGCGCACGGTGGGTGGCAAGCTGCGCAGCAACTCGGCATCGAGCGCGTCGCCGACGTAGCGGGGCGACTTCTCGTAGAAGATAAAGCCCAGGTAGTCAGGCGAGAGGCTGGCGATGTCTCCCAGGTTGGCCGCCTCACGCATACCGCAGATTTTGACTTGCATAGCGAGTTAAGAAGCCGCAACGGGGGCGGTTAGTTCAGCCACGAGGCTCGCCAGCGCCGCCGCCGGGTCGGTCGTTTTCATAAACGTCTCGCCGATGAGGAAGCCCTGGTAGCCCGTCTGGCGCAGGCCCCGAATGGTGCTGGCATGCTGCAAGCCGCTCTCAGCCACCTTTACAAACGTGCTGGGAATTAGGCCAGCCAGTCGCGTGGAAGTGTCCACGTCGGTCACAAACGTGCTCAGGTTGCGGTTGTTCACGCCCACCAAATCCACGCTATTAGCGAGGTGGCTGCGCAGCTCGGCCTCGTCGTGTACTTCGAGCAGCACTTCCAGGCCCAGCGAGTGGGCAAACTTGCTGAACTGCACCACCTCGGCCGGCGTGAGGCAGGAGGCGATGAGCAGGATAAAATCGGCCCCCAGCGCCCGCGCCTCGGTAATCTGGTATTCGCTGATAACAAAATCTTTGCGCAGAATGGGCGTAGTGGGGTTAGCCGCCCGCGCCGCTTGCAAGTCGGCCGGGGTGCCGCCAAAAAACGGCTCGTCGGTGAGCACCGACAGGCAGGCCGCGCCTGCCGCTACGTAGCCGGCGGTAGTGGTGCCCGCCTCGGCCGTGCTGTTGATAACCCCTTTGGAGGGCGACTGCCGCTTAAACTCGGCGATGATGCCCGACGAGCCGGCCGCCGTGAGCGCGGCCCGCGCCGACAGCACCGGGCGGGAGAAAAGTGGCGCGTTTTGCAGCGTAGCGGCGGGCGTCTCGGCTTCGCGCCGGGCTACTTCCTGGCGCTTTTCGGCGATGATTTTATCGAGGATAGTCATAGGATGGAGGATTAATTCAGCGCCAATAGCTTCTCAAAGGCTAGGCGGGCGCGGCCGCTGTCCAGGCTTTCGGCGGCGAGCGCCAACCCTTCGGCGGCATCGGCGGCGCGGCCGGCGGTGCGCAGGGCTAGCGCGGCATTGGCCAGTACGGCGTTGCGGTGGGCGAGGGGGGCCTCGTTGTGCAGCACCCGCTGAAAAATGTGCGCCGCCTCGGCTACCGTGTCGCCGCCAAAAAGGGCTTCGGGCGTGGTGCCAGGCAGGCCCAAGTCGCTGGGCGACAACAGCTCCTCGCCCTGGCGACTAATAAGCTTTACCGGCCCGGTGAGCGATACTTCGTCGTAGCCATCGAGGCTGTGCACAATGAGAAACTCGCGGTTGGCTTCCTGCTGATGCAGGTAAGCGTAGAGGCGCGCCAGCTCCAGGCTGAATACGCCCACGAGCTGCAAGCGCGGCCGGGCGGGGTTTACGAGCGGTCCAAGCATGTTGAAGAACGTTTTTACCCCCAGCTCTTTGCGCAGTGGGGCCACGTTTTTCAAAGCCGGGTGAAACAAGGGCGCGTGCAAAAAGCAGATATTGGCCTCGTCGAGCTGGCGCCGGAGCGCGTCGTTGTCGGCCGTGAATTTTACGCCCATGTGCTCCAGCACCGTGCTGCTGCCGCTGATGCTCGACACGCCGTGGTTGCCGTGTTTGGCCACGGGCTGGCCCGCGCCGGCCACTACAAAAGCCGATAAGGTGGAGATATTGAACGTGTTGCGGCCGTCGCCGCCGGTGCCGCACACATCCATGGCATCCACGCCGTCCAGGTCTACGGGGCGGCACAGTTCCAGCAGGGCGTTGCGGAAGCCAGCCAACTCCTCCACCGTCACGCTGCGCATGAGGTACACGGTGAGGAAGGCGGCAATCTGGGCGGGGTTGTACTGGCCCTGCGCGATGCCCAGCACCACGCGGTGCGCCTCTTCCTGGGGCAGCGTGCGGTAGGCAAATAGGTGGTTGAGCGTGTCTTTCAAGGGAATATTTTGCTTATAACGTCATGCAGCGCGCAGCGAAGCATCTCGCGTGGTACAGTAATCAACGACGTCAGCAACGAGGCGGGCGAAAGGCTTCGCTGCGCGCTGCATGACGTTCGGGTTTCTCAATAATTACCCATTTACCCAGTTGGCCAGCATGGTTTTGCCGTGCTCGGTGAGCACCGACTCGGGATGAAACTGCACGCCCAGCACGTCATAGTCGCGGTGAGCGAGGGCCAGCACCTGGCCATTTTCGTCGAGGGCGGTGATGCGCAGCTCAGCCGGCACGCCCTCGGGCGCGATGGTCCAGGAGTGGTAGCGGCCCACGCGCAC
>Ga0268353_100020_pt1 | contig 25478 bp, 25 predicted proteins | sample G5R2_NF_18SEP201_FD_190168 | JGI IMG/M metagenome (GOLD analysis project Ga0268353, IMG submission 190168) | Phyllosphere microbial comminities from switchgrass, GLBRC, Michigan, United States - G5R2_NF_18SEP2017_LD1 | ecosystem: Host-associated > Plants > Phyllosphere > Phylloplane/Leaf | place... | reverse complement strand
GGCTCCCGGCAACTTTGCCGGCGACACGCCCTGGCACGCCGCCAACCTCGTTATCGCGGCCCCGCGCAACTGGAGCCGTAACGTGCTGGAGTGGAACTTGGCCAACGACGCCAGCTTTGGCCCCTACACGCCGGGCGGGTGCAGCGAGTGCCTGGGCGCCATCACCGTCAACGGCGATGCCGTCACGCGCAATTCGGCCTACTACAGCATCGGCCACGCCGCCAAGTTTGTGCGGCCCGGCTCGGTGCGCGTGGCCACCAACGTGCCCACCAACCTGCCCAACGTGGCTTACAAAACGCCCGCCGGCAAGCGCGTGCTCATGGTCGTGAACACGGGCAGCAGCCTGCAAAACTTCAACATTCAGTACAAAGGGAAAGTCGTGCGCACCTCGCTCTATGCGGGCGCGGTGGCTACCTATATTTGGTAGGCGCTTTGGCGCGGACTGCTTCCTTTTCCCACCCTTTTTATTTTGATGACTACTAAGCTTCTACCGGCCGTGCTGCTGGTTTCGGCGCTCGGCCTGGGCCGCGCCCATGCCCAATCTACCTATTCGGCCGCCGGCAAAAAGGCGCAGGTATTTACCACTGCCCAAGGCACGAGCCAGCGCCTGGCCGCCGGCGCAGCACTCAGCTTCGCGGCCGCCGCGCAGCCCGTCGAAACCCAGGTGTGCGTATTTGTGGACCCCGGCCACCAGTTCCAGACGCTGCTCGGCATCGGCGGGGCGCTCACCGACGCCTCGGCTGAGGTGTTTGCCAAGTTGCCCAAGGCCCAGCAGCAGGAATTGCTACAAGCGTATTACAGCCCCAGCCAGGGCATCGGCTACTCGCTGGCGCGCACCAACATTGCCAGCTGCGACTTTTCGAGCGGCAGCTACACCTACGTGGACGACAATGATGCCAGCCTCAAGTCGTTCAGCGTCAAGCACGACGAGCAGTACAAGATTCCGCTCATTAAGCAGGCCACGGTGGCGGCGGGCGGCAAGCTGCCGCTGTTCGTGAGCCCCTGGAGCCCGCCGGCCTGGATGAAAACCAACCACAGCCTGCTGAAGGGCGGCAAGCTGCTGCCCGAGTTTCGCCAGCCCTGGGCCAACCACTACGTGAAGTTCATCCAAGCCTACGAGAAGATGGGCATGCCCATCTGGGGCCTGTCGGTGCAGAACGAGCCGATGGCTACCCAAACCTGGGAGTCGTGCCTCTACACGGCCGAGGAAGAGCGCGACTTTATCAAGGAATACCTCGGGCCGACGCTGGCCAAGGCCGGGCTGGGCGGCAAAAAGCTCATCGCCTGGGACCACAACCGCGACCTGCTCTTTCAGCGCGCCAGCACCGTGCTCGACGACCCCGCCGCCGCCAAGTACGTGTGGGGCATCGGCTACCACTGGTACGAAACCTGGACCACCAGCGGCCCGCTCTTCGACAACGAGCGCCGCGTGAAGGAAGCTTTCCCGAACACCAACCTCATGTTTACCGAGGGCTGCGTCGAAAACTTCAAGTTTGACCAGGTCAACGACTGGAAGCTGGGCGAGCGCTACGGCAACTCGATGATAAACGACTTCAACGCCGGTACCGTGGGCTGGACCGACTGGAACATCCTGCTCGACGAAACCGGCGGCCCCAACCATGTGGGCAACTTCTGCTTCGCGCCCGTCATCGCCGACACCAAGGCCGGTAAGCTCATCTACACCAACGCGTACTACTACATCGGGCACTTCTCGAAGTTCGTGCGCCCCGGCGCCAAGCGCATCGCCACCACCACCAACCGCGACTGGCTGCAAGCCACCGCCTTCCGCAACCCCGACGGCAAAGTGGCCGTGGTGGTGATGAACAGCGGCGATAAGCCCCAGGACTTCCAGCTCTGGATAAAAGGCCAGGCCGCCAGCACCACCGCCGCCCCGCATTCGATGGCTACTTATGTGATTAACTAACAGTTCTTGCCTCAGAGAGAACGTCATGCAGGCCGCAGGGAAGCATCTCGCTCACGCCGCTAGGGTCCCTAACCTAACGATTCGAGCGAGATGCTTCCCTGCGGTCTGCATGACGTTCTTTTTTATGTCTTTTCTTACGTTCCGTCTTTTCCCGCCTCCTATGCGCTTTCGCTCGCTACTCTCTTTCACCCTGCTGGCTAGCCTACCCACTTTCGCCCAAACCGCCACCAGCCCCCTGCTCCGCGCCGAAGGCCCCAAAATCGTGGATGCCCAGCACCGCGAAGTACTGCTGCAAGGCATAAACCTCGGCGGCTGGCTCCTGCAAGAAGGCTATATGATGAAGCCCGGCTACGGCGGCACCCAGGGCTCGGTCAAAAAGGTGCTCTACCAGGCCGGCCTGAGCGACGCGGCCGTGGAAAAATTCTACCAGCAGTACCGCGACAACTTCATCACCAAGGCCGACATCGACTTCATTGCTCAGCAGGGCTTTAACTGCATCCGGCTGCCGCTGCACTACGACCTGTTTCTGACCCCAGCACAGCGCGCCGTGCGCAACGGCGTCATTCGCGGCACCGTGCCGTATGCCGACTACGTGGCTAGGCTCAAGGAGTGGCAGCAAAAAGGCGAGTTGTTCAAAGAACCCGCTAAGCTCGAAGCCATCCGCCTCATCGATAAGACGCTGGCTTGGTGCGCCGCTAACAAGCTCTACGTGGTGCTCGACCTGCACGCCGCGCCCGGCGCGCAGGGCACCGATACCAACATCGCCGACGCCTTGCAGCCCAACGACTTCTGGAACGAGCCCGCGATGCAGGAAATTACTAATGGCCTGTGGGCCACGCTGGCCCAGCGCTACAAAAACGACGGCCGCATCGCCATGTATGACCTTATCAATGAGCCCAATAACGTACCCGGTGGCAACGCGCCCATCCAGGCCATGTTTGAAAAGCTCATCAACACGGTGCGCGCCGAGGGTGACCAACATTTGCTGCTGCTCGAAGGCAACGGCTTCGGCAACAACTACAACGGCATCGAGAAAAAGACCTTCACCCACCCGGAGAACCTGGTCTACAACTCGCACCGCTACAGCATCTTGCCCAAGTACCCGCTCAGCAATGCCCTGGACGCCAGCAACCCCGACGCCAACCAGCTCGGCGCCATCGCCAACCTCGTGCAGTTTCGCGCCGCCCAGCAAGCGCCCGTCTGGATAGGCGAAACCGGCGAAAACTCGGCCCAGTGGATGGGCGAGGCCGCCCGCAACCTCAACAGCGTGGGCATCGGCTGGTGCAGCTGGACTTATAAGCGCTTCAACGACCAGCCTATCGCGGCCCTGCTGCGCATCAAGCCGCCCTACCTCGTCGATGCAAAAAGCGCCGCCGACCTGCCCATTGTTCTGGAAAATATAAAGTTCAAGAACTGCCTGCCAAACCCCGATGTTATCGCCGCGCTCAAAGCAGAACTAAAGAAGTAGTTTTTTATAAGAACGTCATGCTCGCCCAAAAACTACTTACCGCTTTCTTTTTCCTAGTGGCCACCCTCCGGCTAGCCGCCCAGCCCGCCGGCCGCGTGGTCGTCACGCACCTCGATTCCAAGCTGCTGCACGGCAACCCAGGCGGCGAAAACCCGCGCCGCCGGGTGAGCGTGTACCTGCCCGCCGGCTACGATGCCCAGCCCCAGCAGCGCTACCCGGTGGTGTACTACCTGCACGGCTTCACCTGGAATGACAGCCTGATTTTCAACCAGGATGGCATGAAAGCCCTACTCGACCAGGCCATTGCCGCCCGGCAAATCCGGCCCTTCATCATGGTGGTGCCCAATGAGCAGACGCGCTTCGGCGGTAGCTGGTACGCCAACTCGGCCACCAACGGCCCCTGGGCCGACTTCACGGCCCGCGAGTTGGTGCAGTTCATTGACAAGACGTTCCGTACGCTGGCCAAGCCCGGCAGCCGGGGGCTGGCCGGCCATTCGATGGGTGGCGGGGGCACCCTGCGGCTGGCCCTGGCTTACCCTGGCACCTGGGCCGCCGCCTATGCGCTGAGCCCGGCCTTCCTCGGGCCGCACCCCAGCTACCTGCCCGGCGCGGGCGTGGGGGCAGCGCTACGTGCTACCAGCCCTGCCGAGGTGCAGCGCAGCCACGTAGCCCTGGCGGCAGTGTCGCTGGCGCGGGCCTTTTCGCCCAATCCGAAGGCGACTCCTTTTGGGGCCAATTTTCCCGGCTCGCTGGGGGCCGATAGCCTGGCGCGGCGCGATGCCGTGCTGGCGCGCTGGGTGCTGGCGTCGCCTACCTATACTCTGCCCATCCGCCCGGCCAGCTTGCGCCAGCTGCGGGCGCTGGCCTTCGACTGGGGCGCGCAGGACGAGGTAAAGCATATCCCGCCTACCTGCCTTGCCTTTAGTAACCTGCTCACCGTGTATGGTATCCGGCACACGGCCCAGGAATACGAAGGCACCCACGGCAGCCGCATCATGGGGCCCACCGGCCGGATGTACCAGCACGTATTACCGTTTTTCAATCAGCACCTGGATTTTGCGCCCTAGCGCCCTCTTCTTCCATGCCTCTCTTCCCTGCCTTTCTACGTGCCACGGCTACACTGGGGCTGCTGGCAGCCGCGCTCGGCCAGCCAGCGGCCGCCCACCCAGTGGCTCCGCCTAAAAAGCCCACCGTCATTCTTTTCGTGGGCAACAGTTTCTTCCACGGAGCCTTCGAGCCGGTGCTGACGTATAATGCCGCCGCCATCACCGACGAAAACTTTAAGCCCAACCGCACCGGCCAGCGCCGCCGCCAGTACGAGCACGAGCAGGGGCCGTGGGGTGGCATCCCGGGTATTTTTAAGAAGCTGGCAGATGAATCGGGGCTGAACTACGAGGTGCACCTGGAGGCCATCAGCGGCCAGACGCTTCAGTTTCACTACGACAGCGCGCTGGCCGTTATTCAGCAGCCCAAGTGGGATAAGGTCGTCCTGCACGACTACAGCACCGGGCCGGTGCCCACGCGCCACGGCGGCCAGCCGGCGCGGTTTTTCACCTACGCCACCCGGCTGGCGCAGGCCGTGCGCACCGCCAACCCCGCCGCCCGCCTCTACCTCTACCAGACCTGGGCCCGCGCCGACCTCACCTACCCCACCGGCAAGCCCTACTCCGGCTTGCCCCTCGACTCGATGACCACCGACCTGCACCGCGCGTATTACCGAGAAGCGGCGCAGGATAAAAACTTCGTGGGCGTGGCCCCCGCCGGCGACGCTTGGCTGCGCGCCATCCGCCAGGGCGTGGCCGACCCCAACCCCTACGATGCCGCCGAGCCCGGCAAAGTAGACCTCTGGGGCCGCGACCACTACCACCCCAGCGCCTACGGCGCCTACCTCAACGCCTGCGTGCTGCTAGCCAAAATCACCGGCAAAGACCCCCGCAAGCTAGGAGCCCAGGAACAAGCCGCCACCGCGCTGGGCATCGCCCCGGCAGTAGCGGTACAACTCCAACAAGTGGCCTACGAGCAGGTGAAGGCAGCTAAGCAGTAGCGCGAACTTAGCAACCCGCGCTATTCCCCAAATCCTGCACCTCGCGGCCCGTTGATTTGCACCTTAGTGGCAAGTCGGCGGGCCGTATCTTTGCGGGGCTATGCCGCGCCCCCTCCCCTACCGTCACCGCCTGCTGAGCGCCTTACTGGCGCTGCTGGTGCTGGCTACGTCGGTGGGCCTCACGGCCGAGCGGCACCGCTGCCGCATAAGCGGGCGCAGCACGGTGGCGCTCAGCCTACCCGGCCTGGCTAGCCACGATGATGACGCGCCCGCTGGCCCCGCTAAGCCGGGTCGCCCCTGCGGGAAGCGCCGGGCCGACGGCTGCTGCGACATCAGCCATCTCCACCACAAGCTAAACGCCCAAAGCCAGGCTGATGCCCCAGCCAAGTGGCTGCCCAGCCCGCCGCACGTGCTGCCTCCGGCCCTGCTGCCCGCGCCCGTGTGGCTAGGCTTCGACTTGGCCGCTCCGTTGGCGGTCAGCGTCGCAGTAGGCACGGCAGCCAATTCGTCGCCGCCCGGCGCACCTAGGGCAGGGCGCGTGCTGCTCACGCGGCACTGCACGCTCGTGGTATAGGCATTTCTGAAAAGCCGCAAGTCCGGCAGGCTAAACCCTGCCGTATGTTTTTTCAGAAATACTTATTAGCCAGACGAGATGAGCTTACTCAGCGGGATACGCCCGCGCTTCTTTTTCCTATTATTGAGTGGCTGGCCGCTGCTGGCCCGTGCCCAAAGCGGTGCCGCCGTGCGTGGCGAAGTACGCGAAGCTGGCGGCACCACCAGCCCCGTGCCCGGCGCGGTAGTGCGCTGGCTACTACCGGGCGGTGCCAGCGGCCCCACTACGGTCACCGACGGGGCCGGCACCTTTGTACTACCCTTTCCGGCCCAGGCCAGCCACCGCCTCGTTATCGGTGCGCTAGGCTACACGGCCGATACGGTGGCCGTGCCCACCGGCACCACGCCCTACCTACGGGTGGCCCTGCGCGGCGGGGCCGCGCTAAGCGAAGTCACCGTGACCGCCAAAGCGCTAGCCTACTCAGCCAAGTCGGTGGGCAGTATGCAGACCATCAGCGCCCGCGACCTCACCAAATCGGCCTGCTGCAACCTGGCCGAAAGCTTCGAAACTAACGCAGCTGTGGAGGTAAGTACCGCCGACGCGGTAAGCGGGGCCAAGCAAATTCAGCTGCTGGGCCTCGACGGGGCGTATTCCCTGCTCACCATCGACAACCAGCCGGCCCTGCGCGGGCTGTCGGCCCCGTACCGGCTGGGCTACCTGGCCGGCCCCTGGATTGGCAGCATTGACATCATTAAGGGCACCGGCTCGGTGGTGAATGGCTACGAGGGCATCTCGGGCCAGGTCAATATTCAGCTCAAAGAGCCTGACCTCACCGACCAGCTTTTGCTAAATGCCTACGTCAACGACTTGGGCAAATTTGACCTGAACGCCATCGCCTCGCAGCGCTTCAACAAAAAGTGGAGCAACGTGCTGCTGCTTCACAACGACCACCTCGGCAACCGCGTGGACCGCAACGGCGACGGCTTTCTGGACCTGCCGCTGGCTACCCAGTTCAACGGCTACGACAAGCTCAAGTACAAGTCGGACAAGGGCTTGGTGGCCGAGCTGGGCGTGGGTGCTCTGCACGAAACGCGCCAAGGCGGGCAGCTTAGCTTCCGCGAGGGCGAGGCCGATTCCTTCCGCGCTGCCTACGGCACCACCCAAACTACCAACCGCTACACCGCCCAGGCCCGCACCTCCTACACCTGGCCCGGCCGCCCCTTCCAAAGCCTGGGGCTGCTGGTGAACGGCACAAGCCACGACTTCATCTCCGCCTACTCGCTTCGCCAAGACAGCGGCCCGCGCCAGTACAACGGCCACCAGAATACCGGCCAGGCTACGCTGCTGTTTCAGAGTGTATTCAACAACACGACGCACGTGTACCGGGCCGGCCTGAGCTTTCTCTACGACGACTACCGCGAGGTGCTGCGCAACGGCGACACGCCCGCCCTGCTAGCCACTGGGCTAGACCGGCGCCGCACCGAGCGCGTGCCCGGTGCCTTTGCCGAGTACACCTACAACAACGCCCGCAACCTGACGGCCGTGGTGGGCCTGCGCACCGACTATCACAACCTCTACGGCTGGCAGGTGACGCCGCGCTTCAACCTCAAGTACGATGTGCGCCCGGCTACCTCGCTGCGCGTGTCGGCCGGCCGCGGCTTCCGGGTGCCCAACCCCATTGCCGACAACGCCTCGGCCCTGGCCAGCGCCCGCTTGTTCTACATCGCTACCGACCTGCGCCCCGAAACCGCCTGGAACCTGGGCGGCTCCGTTACCCAGTACTTCCAGTTTATGGGCCGGCCGGCTACGTTTGTGGCTGACTACTACCACACTATTTTCCAGAATCAGCTGGTGGCTGATATGTACACCACGCCTCAGTATCTGATACTCGACAATCTCGCGCCCGGTGCCCGCTCTTACGCCCGCAGCGCCCAGGCCGAGGTGCAGGTAGAGCCCGTCAAAGGCCTGCAAGTGAAAGCCGCCTACAAGTGGCTCGATGTGCAAAGCACTTACGCCGGTCAGCTACTGCCTAAGCCCCTCACGCCTCAAAACCGCGCTTTTCTAAACCTAGGCTACGCCTCGGCCTTCGATAAGTGGCGCGCCGACCTCACCGTGCAGTGGTATGGCGAGCGCCCGCTGGCCCACCTGCCCGCCGATGGTATTGGCGGCGGCCATGCCCACGGCACCGGCACCGCCGGCCTCGAATACGCCCCGCGCTACGCCGCCCTCAACGCCCAGCTTACCCGCGCTTTTAAGCGCCTAGAAGTGTATGTGGGTGTGGAGAATCTCACCAATTTCCGCCAACCTGACCCTATTCAAAATGCCGCTACGCCCTTCAGCGCAGGCTTTGATGCGGCAATGGTGTGGGGGCCAGTTTATGGCCGACTTACTTATGCCGGCTTACGCTACCGCATCGAATAAGACCGCAGATTTAACGGATGAAACGGATTTCGCAGATACGCTTGGCTGCGCCAAGCTGACTACACTTTTGGTGGGGAGTGTGCTGCAGCTTGGGGCTGGCTCGTTGCTTGCTACTGTGGAGTTGAGTGGACTTCTAGCAGGATTTTATCCGCTGTACTGCTGGCCAGTTTTAGTAGGCGGTCGGAGGCAATAGGTTGCAGGAATGTCTTTGCTGATTTGCTACGCCTTCTTTTTTTACCGGCACTTATTTTTCTTTTTTAACTGTTTAGTTTTTATGAAAGCTTTCGCATTTTCACTGCTGCTGGCCGTTGGGGCCGCCACTACCGCCTCGGCTCAGACTGTTCCTACTGCCGTCTCCGCTAAAAAAGGCACCGGGATGGTGCAGTTCAAAACTTCGGCTGTTTGCGACATGTGCAAGTCGCGCCTCGAGAAAAGCCTCGCCTACGAGAAAGGCGTGCAGGCCGCCAATCTCGACGTACCCAGCAAGGTACTAACCGTCACCTACAACCCTGCCAAAACCACGCCCGAGGTCTTGCGCACCGCCGTACAAAAAACCGGCTACGACGCCGACGCCGTCACGGCCGACGCCCGCGCCTACGACCGTCTCCCCGACTGCTGCAAGAAAACCGCCGCTGCCCACTAGACCGCAGATTTAACGGATGAAACGGATTTCGCGGATACGCTTGCTGCGCAAGCTGACTGCGCTAAATAGCCACGCAAAAAGGCCGCCCGGTGTGCGGCCTTTTTCCTTGAATTCATATCAATCACTACCGTCACTAAGTGACAAGTTCTACCCAGTTAGCGTAGTCAGCTTGCGCAGCAAGCGTATCTGCGAAATCCGTTTCATCCGTTAAATCTGCGGTCTGTTTTAGTCTCCCATAAACGCCACCACGGCAGGTATGGTTGGTCGTGGTGCTCATAGTGGTAGCCAAAGAAATAGCAACTCACAAAAGCCCACACGTGGTGCCGCAGCTGGCTGCGCGACTTGTGCTGATTGTCCGCCTCGTGCTCGCCGCGGTGCGGCAAATATGTCCCAAAGAAAAACAGTTGCAGCGTGGCCAGCACCGCCGGCACCATCCAGAAGGCAATGACGTTGGCCTGCGGGAAATAAAGCTTGAGCACGTTGTACGTTGCAGCCATCAGCAGCACCTGCCACCACGTCACGTAGTTCCAGGCGAAGCGTAGTAGCCAGGGTAGGAAGCCTGGGTGGTCTTCGGGATGAAAATCGGGGTCGTCCTGGGTGCCTACGTGGCGATGGTGGTCGTGGTGCTTAGGTAGTTGGCGCGGAAACCAGTTATAGGCAAACAGCAGCGCGCACACCGTACCTATAGTGTTGTTCAAGCGCTTATTAGGGCTCACCACACCATGCATGGCATCGTGCGCTGTAATGTAAAGCCCAGTGTACAAGTGCGTTTGCAGCAGCACCAGTAAGTACGGCGCCGGCGAACGCCAGTCGGGCCGGTATGCCCCCAGCAGAAAGGCCAGCAGTCCACCCCAGCTCACCAAGATGAGCAGCGCCGCCAGCACACCCTTCCCGGCCAGCGGCGCAGGAGCCACCTTCAGGGCCGCAGATTTAACGGATGAAACGGATTCCACAGATTCTCTAATCGATTGCATTGGCGTCAGGAACACTACTAACCTAAAAACGACCTAAAAAGTCATTTTCAAAGCCAGTAAAATCCGCTAAATCACATAACCCAGCTAGTCAGCCCACGCAGCGAGCGTAGCCGCGCAATCCGTTTCTATTTGCTAAATCTGCGGTCTAGAAACGCTCCAACGCGTCGCGTACTTGCTCCATCAGCCACATGGGCGTGCTAGTGGCTCCGCAGATGCCTACCGACTGCCCCGGGGCAAACCACGCCGGGTTTACCTCCTCGGTTTTAGACACAAAGTGCGTCTGCGGGTTTGTTTCCTTGCACACCTGATAGAGCACCTTACCATTCGAGCTTTTAGTACCCGAGACAAATACTATCTGGTCGAACTTAGCCGAGAAACGGCGCAAGTCCTGGTCGCGGTTACTCACCTGGCGGCAAATGGTATCATTGGCATTCACCGTAAAACCCCGGACAATCAACTCATTCTTAATTCGATAGAAGGAATCGGTACTCTTAGTAGTCTGGCTGTAAAGCGTGATATTTGGCGGCAGTTCGTGGCGCAGCAATTCCTCAATATTCTCGAATACGATGGCCTCGCCGCTGGTCTGGCCTAGCAGGCCCACCACTTCGGCGTGGCCGTGCTTGCCGTAGATGAATATTTTTTCGCGCCGGTCGAAGCTCGTCTTGATGCGGTTTTGAAGCTTGAGAACTACTGGGCAGCTCGCGTCGATGAGCGTCAGGTTGTTTTCCATCGCCTGCTGATAGGTGCTCGGCGGCTCGCCGTGCGCCCGTATCAGCACCGCCTCGTCGCGCAGCTGGCTTAGCTGCTCGTAGCCGATAATGCGTAATCCCTTGTTTTGCAGGCGCTGCACTTCTTCATCGTTGTGCACAATGTCGCCGAGGCAGTACAGGTAGCCTTGTTCGGCCAGCAGGTCTTCGGCCATCTGAATGGCATAGATGACCCCAAAGCAAAAGCCGGAGTTGGGGTCAATACGAACGCTAAGGTGCAAACCAGACTGCATACCGTGAAGCTAACCGCGAACGGGCGTACAAGGTTACCACGCACGGGCTATTTTTCCTACCCAACCGCTTTTTAGCCAATCTGCTGCCAGCGGGTAGCCGCCTAGCTTTTTACCCGGGCCAGGCGCTGGGCATCGTCGTCGCTTACGTGCTTGCGGTCAACCAGAAAGCCGCGTACGGTCTGAAAGGCTTCGGCATCCATCCCCGAGCCCGGGTGCTGAAGCGCGGCTTGCAGCAAAAATGCCTTGTCTTCGTCTACGTGCTTGCTCAGGCCTAGGAAAGGCGGCAGGTTACTCTCGACCGAGAAGCGCAGGAACCGAATTTCCGCGTTATCGCTGTCCAGGCTCACGGCTTGGTCAAAGGTTTTGGTGGCTTGCTGCACATAGGTCAGCTTGTTGAGCATCGACGCATCACGGGCCTTAATAGCCTCGGAAGCAGCCTTGTAGCCAAGTACCAAGGCATCCTGGCCGCTGTAGTCGCGTAGCAGGTTGTAGAATTTTTCACCGGCCTGCTTATCAGCGGCGGCTTGCTCGTAATGGCGGCGTAGGGCAGCCGGATGGTAGGGCGACATAACGGAAATACGGGAAATAGAGCGTTCTGCTGCACCGGAGGCCCCCGGCAATGCGCCCAACAGGGCAAGAACAAGCAGTCGTTTCATAGGCACAAAGCTAGGGGTAGCGCCGGTTGGGCCGCGTGGCCCGGGCTAGTCCAACGCCGTGCCAATAAGCAAAGTTGCCTTGGCCCGCTACACCGCCCGCAGCCGGTAGCGCAGCCAAGAGCCCGCCAGCAGCAGCAGTTTGGTATTGTCGGGTAGGCGCACACGCTCGGCCAGTACCTGGCTGGCCGGGGCCCGGCGCAGCTTATGAAATAGCTTGAGGTAGTAGATGTAAGCCAAGTACACTCCGAGCCGCGCCGCCCGCGGCAACTGCTGAATGCCCACGTACGCGGCCTCAAAATCGGCCCGGATATCTTCCTCCACGGCGCGCTTGGCGCGGTCGTCGAACTGCTCGTAGCGCAGGCCGGGAAAGTACACGCGGCCCCGTTCTTCGTAATCGGACCGGATATCGCGCAGGAAATTCACCTTTTGAAACGCCGCCCCCAGCCGGCGGGCGGGTGCCTTGAGGTGGTCGAACAGCGCCGGCTGGCCCTGGCAAAATACCCGCAGGCACATCAGCCCCACTACTTCGGCCGAGCCGTAGATGTACTGCTCGTACAGCTCCTGGCGGTAGTTGCGGTCCTCCAGGTCCATCTCCATGCTTCGCAGAAAGGCGTCGATAAACTCGTGGTCAATCTGGTAGGCATTCACGGCCCACTGAAAGGCGTGCAGCACGGGGTTCAGGCTGAAGCCAGCCGTGATAGCTACGTAGGTATCGCGCTCAAACTCGGCCAGCAGCGCCACCTTATTCTGGCTGTGGAAGGTATCCACGATTTCGTCGGCCCAGCGCACGAAGCCATACACGGCATAAATGGCCCGGTGCAGCGACTTATCCAGGGTGCGGATACCCAGCGAAAACGACGTGCTGTAGCGCCGCGTGATAAGCTGCGCGCACGCTAAGCTGGTATCGGTAAAAAGCTGCTGTTGGTCCATGCCTACTTCTTGATTTCCTTGAGTACCTCGCCCGCCACCACCTGGCCCGAGATGAGCGAGGGCGGCACGCCTGGCCCCGGCACAGTAAGCTGGCCCGTGAAATACAAATTACTGACCTTTTTGCTTTTCAGCGATGGCTTCAAAATAGCCGTTTGCTTGAGCGTATTGGCTAGCCCGTAGGCATTGCCCTTGAAAGAATGATAATCAGCCACGAAGTCGCGGTGGGCGTAGCTGCGCTTGTACACCACGTGCTCGCGGATGCTGTGGCCGCAGTGCTTTTCCAGCCGGTCCATTATCAGGTGGTAATACTTCTCGCGGGTAGCCTCGGGGTCGTCGAGGTCAGGCGCTACCGGCACGAGCAAAAACAAGTTCTCATACCCTTCCGGCGCCACCGTATCATCGGTTTTGCTAGGCACCGAGGCATAGAACAGCGGCCGGCTGGGCCACTGTGGAGCCTCATATATCTCGTGCGCGTGCTGGCTAAAGTCCTCGTCAAAAAACAGGTTGTGATGCCGCAGCCGGTCGAGCTTGCGGCTCACACCCAAGTAGAAGAGCAGCGACGACGGCGCCATCGTGCGCGAATCCCAGTAGGCGGGTGAATAGTGGCGGTGCTCGGGCTTTAGCACCTGCTGCTCCACATGATGATAATCGGCCCCGGCTACCACCGCATCGGCGGGCCAGAAGCCGGTAGCAGTGCGCACGCCGGTGCTGCGGCCATTTTCGACCACTATCTCGCGCACTTCCTGGTTGTATTTGATTTTAACGCCTAGTTCTTCGGCCACGGCTACCATGCCACGCACTATCTGGTGCATACCACCCTTAGGATACCAAGTGCCCAGCGCCAAATCGGCGTAGTTCATAAGCGAGTACAGGGCAGGCGTATTCTCCGGCGTGGCACCTAAAAATAATACTGGAAACTCAATGAGCTTGAGCAGCTTGGGATGACTAAAGAATTTGCGGGCGTGCTTGGCCATGCTTTGCAGCAAGTCGAGCCGCACGGCACCTTTTACAATTTCCCAATCCACAAACTCCAGCACCGAGCGGCTGGGCAGGTGCACAAATTTGTTGATACCGACCTCGTACTTGTACTTGGCTTGGGCCAAAAAATCGTCGAGCCGTACCGCACTGCCGGGCTCTAGGCGCTCGAACAGCTGGCGTAGCTCAGCCATGCTAGCCGGGATATCTACGGCATCGTCGCCCTCAAAAATCACCTGGTACGACGGGTCGAGCCGCACTAGTTCGTAATAATTGGCTACCTGCTTACCAAACTTGGCGAAGTATTGGTCGAATACGTCGGGCATCCAGTACCAGCTTGGGCCCATGTCAAAGGTAAATCCCTCTGCCTCAAAGACCCGGGCCCGGCCGCCGGGGCCGGCATTCTTTTCCAGCAGCGTTACTTGCCAGCCCGCCTGGGCTAAGGTGCTAGCGGCCGACAAACCCGCAAAACCGGCTCCTATTACTACTGCGTGGGGCACTTTTGATTACGTATGAGGTAGAAAATCTGAATTGGTAGTACGAGTATTATGGGCTTTCGCCTGCCTCTTGCTTCGCAACTCACAACTAAAAAGCCGCGCCCTCCGAACAAGCGGAAGGCGCGGCTTTCAGCATTCGATGTGGCAAGTTAGTCCTGTTCAACCTCATCAGCGAGCAGGCTACCAGCGCGGTCGGCACCGGCGGGGGCATACACTTTGAGGGCCGCCTTGAGGTCCTTGCGGGCAATGTGAATGCGGTTTTTCACGGTGCCAATTGGGATTTGCAGCTTCTCGGCAATCTCCAGGTACTTGTAGCCGATGTAGTACATCATGAAGGGCGTGCGGTAGTCGGTGCCCAGGCTGGCGATAGCCTCGTTGATGTCGCGCACCACGAAGTCGGTCGTGGCCCCGTTGTGCGTGATGTAGTTCTCATCGGTATTGAAGTACTGGAAGTACTCCGTCGAATCGATGTTCGAGCTACGCTTGGTAATCTTATTATAATTGTTAATGAAGGTGTTGCGCATGATGGTGTACAACCATGCCTTCAAATTAGTACCCGCTTTAAACTTATCCTTATTGAGCAGCGCCTTGAGCAGCGTTTCCTGCACCAAGTCTTTCGCATCATCCGCATCGCGGGTGAGGTTCATGGCCACGGGGCGGAGCGAGGAAGATATTTTCTGCACTTGGGAGGTGAATTCCAGGGAAGTCATAGATTGTAGAAGGGTTCGTGGCAGAATCTTAAACAAAGATAGCCCACACGCCGGGAATCCGGCTCGCAACCCGACTGTTTTCTCGACTTTTGTTCGTCGCTCGCCAGCCGGCCAGCCAAGGCCCACCCGTGTACGTACATTCAGTGGGCGGGAGGCATAGGCTAACGTTATTTTTCCGTTAACTCCCCATCAACTCCTTGACTTACAAAGGGAATTAAATCACGAAACTCGTGCAGGCAAGCCAATGGCATACAGCCCTCGGGCAGTGCCGGCGTCTGCACGGCCAGCGACCCAAACAGGATTACCGAAGCCTCGGGGCACTGCACCCGCAGCTCATTAGCGAAGCTGCTGACCTGGTTGCGGGCGGGTACCGAGGTTAGTACCGTAGCCAGTACACTCGGCTTAAACGTCTTGGCGGCGGCCACTATGTCGGCCAGCGGTAGGTTGGGGCCGAGGTAAAGCACCTGGCAGCCCCGGGCCCGCAGCGCGTAGTTCATAAAGAGCAGCGACAGCTCCTGCCACTCGCCTTCGGGCAAAAACAGCAGCCAACGTGGTGCGTCGGCCTGGGCCAGCGGAATGAGTGGCAGCGCGTCGGCCGAAGCCATAAGCTCCTGGCGCAGCAGCTGGCCCACCAGGCGCTCCTGGGCCAGGCTCAGCGAGCCGGCTTTCCACGACACGCCCAGGCGCTGGAGCAACGGGTAGCCGAGGCGCAGCAGGGTTTCTTCGGTGCCCAACTCTTCGATGGCTTCGTCGAAAAGGCGGTGCAGACGAGGCTCATCGAGGTCAAGGCTGGCAGTGAGCAGGGCGTTGAGGCGCGGGCCATCGGCGGGCTGCACCTCGTTGCAGAGGGCTAGCGCAGCGGCCTGGCACTCCTCCTCGCTCATGCGCACCACTTGCGAGATGCGCTGCCCCCGGCTGCACAGAGTAGCCACGTTGAGCAAACGGCGCAGGTCAGCCTCGCCGTAGGTACGGATATTGGTAGTCGTCCGGCTGGGGTTCAGCAGGTTATAGCGTTGTTCCCAAATACGGATGGTGTGCGCTTTCACCCCGGAAAGCTGCTCCAAATCGCTGATAGAATAATGAGCCACTAGTTTGTTTTTTGGAAGGATAGCGAATAGGTCGGGCCGGGGCCTAAGGCCAGCGGCAGCGCATAAGGCATACACCCGGCGCCAGGACTTGCTCACACATAGAGGGAAGCAAAGGCGCCGTTTTTGTTAAATTCGCTAGCCCTACAAATAGTTTGCCGTAGTGCCCTGAAGTGGCCTATTGGGCCTTTTTTAATGCCTGTTGGCGCGCTAGCCGCAGGTATTTGGGCGACACCCACAGCAGGCCAAACTCCTGGGAATGGTCGCGGCCCTGGGTTTTGTGGTGCATCTTGTGGGCCATGTTGAGGGCGCGCAGGTACACGCTGTCCGTCTTTTTCCAGAAAGGTAACCGACCGTGAATCAGGCCATCGTGTACGAAGAAGTACACTGTGCCATAGGCGGCAATGCCCACACCCACCCAAAACCACCAGCGCTGGCCATTATCGCCGGTGATGAAGAGGGCGGTCGAGATAGCGCCGTAAATAACAAAAAACCAGTCGTTGCGCTCAAACGGCCGCGGGCTGGGCCGCACGTGGTGCGAGCGGTGCAGCACCCACAGCGGCCCGTGCTGCACGTATTTATGCATAAACCACGCCCAGAACTCCATGAAGGCGAACGTGGCGAGGGTAATAAGAAGAGCAGCGAAAAATGACATAGCGAGAAAATGTAGGCCTTGGCCAGCGTCGCAACGCGAAGCGCGGCAATCTTTCCAGTTCACTAAGGTTACTACCCTACTGACAAAAAAAAGATTGCCGCGCTCGCTAGGAAAGACTGCTTAAAACTACCAATCCAACTTCTCTTTGTTCAGGAAGGCGGCGATGCCGCGGCGGCAGTCGTCGGAGGCGCGAGCGGCGGCGTTGCGCTCGGCGGCGTAGCGTAGGCCATCTTCAAGGGCTAGCTCGGGCAGGCGAGCCAGGATTTCCTTGGTAATTTCGATGCTGTGGCCCGAGTTTTCGCGGGCTAGCCGCAGGGCATAGGTGCGCACGGTATCGGCCAGCTGCTCTTTCTCGGCGATGAAGGTGATGAGGCCGTATTCCAGCGCCTGCTGGGCCGTGATGGTGTCGCCGCTGAGTAGCAATTGTTTGGTGCGCGCCTCGCCGATGCGGCGCAGCAAAAACACGCTCACTATGGCGGGCAGGAAGCCAATTTTAACTTCGGTGTAGCCAAATTTGGCTTCGGGCACGGCGAAGGTGATGTCGCAGAGGGCAGCAAGGCCACAGCCACCGGCCAGCGCGTGGCCCTGTACCTGGCCAATAACGAGCTTTTTGAGGGTATAAATCTGGTGGAACAGCTGCATCAGGTGGGTGCTGTCGGCCAGGTTTTCCTGATAGGTATTGTCTTGTAGCTCTTGGAGATACTTGAGGTCGGCACCCGCGCAAAACACATCGCCGGTGGCACGCAGGATGATGACCTTTACTTGGTCATCGGCCTCGGCCTGCTCAAAGGCCTGCTTTAGCTCCGTTACTACGTTAGCGCTGAGCGCGTTGCGCTTAGCCGGGCGATTGAGCGTGATATAGGCCAGGCGGTCCTGCACCTCGTATTGCAGAAAGCGCAGTGTATCGAGTTCGGGGGATAAATCAGTCATAGTAAAACAAAATACGGCGAAAAGACCTGCGCGGGTTGAACGGCCCAAGTTAGCGGAGTATTTTACTTACGTACCGATGAGTACGCAAAGGCTTTTACAGGAAATAGCAGCCAGCTCAATGCCCCGCTGGTAGGGCGTAGGTAAAGGCGCCCTGCTCGTTGACATCCCAGGTGCGGAAACCAGCGGCGCGCAAAACTGAGTCTTGCCGGGCGATGTACCAGCGCTTGCACGACGAGTCGAACACAACTTGCGCCTTCGAACCGAAGTGAGCGGCCAGCGCGTCGGGGTAGAGGTGCGGGTTGCGGCGCAACACTATGACGTCGGCGGGCAGCGTGGGCGCGACAGCAGTGGGCAAGCGGCGCAGGTTGCCGCTCACAAAGGCCACGCGCAGGCCGCGCCACTGGGCCAGCACCAGTGGCGCGGGTGGGTAGCGGCGGCTGGCCTCGGCGCCATCGGGCGGGGCTATCTGGCGGGCAGGCACGGTGGTGCCTTGCCAGCCTATGCAGTAATGGGGCGCCCGCACGCGGCGCAGTATCAGGCTGGGCTTGAGGCGGTAGGTGCGCTCGGTTTCGGAGAGCGGCAGCGAGTCGGCGGTGGCAAACTCTACGGCCGCGCCCTGCCAGAAGCCCACCACCGAGCGGCGCGGAATACTATACACCACAAATTCGCGCAGTGGCGCTACGGCCCGAGCCTCGGCCACGCGGCTGCCGGCGTAGGCGGCCAGCAGCACCACGCACCAGCCCGCCCAGGCCAGCCGCCGCGACGCTAGGAACACGCAAAACGCGCCAATAAGTAGGAATACCAGCAGCGTCTGGCCCTGGCTAAGGTGTACGCTGCCCACTACCGCGCCCGGCAGCAGCCGGCCAATGAGAAAAATATATTCGTTGAAAAGCCAGATTAAGCCCTGAAAAATGCGGCCGATGAGGCGCGGCAGCCAGTCGAGCCAGGGCAGCCACTGCGCCGGCAGTACAACCAATCCCTTAGCCAACAGCAGCACCACACCTACGTACACGGCGATGCTCGAAATGGGCACCGCGATGAGGTTGGACAGCAGAAAATTAAACGGGAACTGGTGGAAATAATACAGCCCCAGCGGAAACGTGGCGACCTGCGCGGCCAGCGATAGTGCCGTGAGCTGCCAACCGGCATCGGCCAGCCAGGCCACGGCGCAGGTGGCTTTTTGGCGGGTAGCGGAGTGCCAGTCGCGGCGGCGGTCGAGGAAAAAATTACGCGCATCGAGCCAGCGCACGATGCGCGGCTGCAAGTACACGATGCTCAGCACCGCCAGGAATGAAAGTTGAAAACCTACGTCGCAGAGCAGGTAGGGATTATACAAAAGGAGGCAGAACGCGGCCGCGCTCAGCGTGTTAAACAGGCTGCTTTGGCGCTCCCAGGCCTGCCCGAGGATAACGAGCGTAAACATCACCGTAGCCCGCAGCACTGAGGCCGAGAGGCCCGTCAGAAAAGCGTAGCTCCAAATGAGGGCCAGCCCCAACGCCGCCGTGAACAGCCGACGGCGCGCCGTGGAGCCGCCCAGCGGTACCCGCGCCAGTAGCCACTGCAACGCCCCGAACAACAGTCCCACCTGCAAGCCACTCACGGCCATAATGTGCGTAGTGCCCGTGTTGGCATACGCCTGCTTGGTGTCATGGTCGATGTCGTCCTTGAAGCCCAGCACCAGCGCCGTACCCAGCGCATACTCGCGCAGGCTGGGCACGTACTGGCGCAGCACGCCGTCGAGCACGGCCGCCGTGCGCTGGCTGATGGCCACCGGCCAACTCAACGGCGCGTAGCGTAGCACGCGGTACTGGCCGGGATGCACAAACTGCGAATGATACACCTGGTGGTCTAACGCAGTTGCTGAACCGTGCCGAAACCTGCTACCAACTATGCCCTATCCCCCTATTTTACGCATTTGCACAGGCCTAAATCGGCGCATAGCAGCAGGCTTCTCCTCCAACACCGGGGGCATTTGCGAGAGCTGCCCCCGGTTTTCTGAATCTTGCCCCCGGTCGCCCAGTATTTGCCCCCGCTCGTCGGTCAGTATCTTCTCCCAGGCAGCCAGCAGGCGCGGGCCGTAGCGCTCTACTGTGTCGCTGCCATACACCGAGTCCGAGACGTGTCCCAGGGCCAGCTCTTTTAAGGTTTGGTCGCCATCACTGGCCCACGTCAGCAGCGTAGCGCCGGTGTGCCGGGCCGAGTGCGTGGTGAGCGCGTCCCAGATGGGCAATACTGCCTCATGCTTGATTTTGCCCGAAAAGGCTACCGTAGTTACGTCTCGGGTTAGGCCCGCCGCCTCAGCCGCCTGGCGCACGGCGTTGTTACGGTGCGTATTGGAAAGCACCGGCAGCCGGCCGTTGTAGTGCTGCCAAATAGTGACGGCCAGCGGCGGCAACGGTATCAGGACTGGCTCACCCGTTTTCTGTTGATAGAGCTCGACGCATAGGGTCAGGCCGTAGCCGGGTAGCTCGCGCAGCTGGGCGTGGTGGGGCTTGAGGGCGCGCAGGTCAGACTCGCGCAGCAGTAGTAGCACTTGGAGCAGGAAGATATTGCGGTCCCGGTCCAGGTGGGGCGGCAGCGGGGCGCGGGCCAACTGCAACACCTCGGCCCGTTGCAGGCCCACGGCCCGGCCGTAGCGCACGTTCTGCACCACCAGCCATTTCGGGGCCGGCCGGCCGGTGAGCTGCACGCACTCCCGTAAAAACCAGTAGTGCCGGGTAAGCGTGCCGTCTTTGTAGCCCTGGCTGTAAAGCCACGTCGTGTACTGGGTCAGGCGCTCGCGGGTAAGCCCACCGATACGCCACGTCGGGTCGAAGGCTTCGAGGTGCCGGATAACTTGGTTGAAGCCGTTCAGCGCGCTCTCCGAAATGCGGCCGGTATTCTCCCGCTTCCAGCGCTCGTTAAACTCGTGCCAGCCCGTAGTGTCGGGCAGCGGGGCGTTGGGGTCCACCGGGGGCGGGGGAGGCGGGAGTACAGCCCGCCGGCTACCGGCGCCCGCCTCCACAAGCGCGGCCTGAATGTCGGCTACGGTCACGCTGGCTTCTGGCCGGCGCTCCGCTTCAGCGGTGAGGAATACACCCTGTACGGCCGTGAGCAGGCGGGTAAGGCGCAGATTTAGGGCGTTGGCATCGGGCGCGCTCGTGTGGATGCGCTTGCTCTTGGTGGGCTGCCAGTGAGCCGGCAGCACCTTGACGCCGGTGGGCATCTTCCAGCGGTGTCCGCCCGCCCAGTGCAGGTCGGCGAAGATGGCGGCCCGGCCTTGCTTATCGGGGCGATCCAAGCGCTGGCGGAATTGGAGTTCCATCTGCTACTGCTGGCCGCCCTTCTGCTCACGCTCCTGGCGTTCTTGAATCTGACGGCGCCACTCAGCTGCCTCTGCCTCCCTGGCCTCATGCTTCCATTCTGGCTCATCCTCTTCCTTTTCAGTGAGCCAATAGCCCGCAAGAATATCCTTAGCCACTTTGGCTTCCTCAGATTTATCGCTGCTAAGCAAAGCCTCCATCGCTTTCGCGAGTAAGTCCATATCCTTTTTAATATAATCGTTTTCAAGCACTGGTGGCAAAAAGGACAGCCCCCCTACTCTACCTGGCGCACTATTATCAGCAGTAAAGGCATTGGCAAATGGGTCTCCTGATTCACTAGGCTTTGGTGGTAACATTTCGCCCTTACCCATTACTAGCCACTCCATCCGCACTTCCGGGAATGCTGTGAGCATCTTTTGCAGTGCTGCAAACGAAGGCGCACTCTGTCGAGCACCGACAATCTCCCCTAGACTTTGGTTGCTGATGCCGACAGCTTTGGCAAAGGCAGACTTATTGCCCTTATGGAAGTGCTCCACCATATGCGCAATGCGCTCACTAACAGACCCATTTTCCATTTTTTCAAACTTTTATGTAAAAATTATACAGAATTATTGGCGCATTGTCAAACTATTCCGTATCATTGCATGTCACTAGACAAACAAGTACGGGGATTCTCCAACAAATGTAGAACAATGGAACCGAAAACCAACATTAGCAGCCTACTCGCGCCGGGCGATGTGGGCACCATTGCCAAAAAGCTGGGCCTATCAACGTGCGCAGCCAGCGCCGCTATCCGGCGGGCCAACCCTGGCCACCCCGCCGTGCGCGAAGCCTTGAAACTAGCCGAGGCTAGCGGCGCCCTGGCGGCAGCCCAGACGCTGGCCAGCCTCCAAAAAGCCGCCTAAGCCCATGCCAGCCACCGCCCACCGCCCCGCTGCTGCCGTGTCAGCAGCCCCCACTACTACCCCGCGCCAGGGTGACCTGCTCGACGCGCTCAACAGCGCCGCCACTCAGCCCGCCGCCCGCCGCGAAGCTAAGCGGCTGCTAAAGCTGTGGTACCCCATGAGCTACAATCTGTGGCTGGAGCATAACGGCTAGCCTGACCATGCAGCCCACGCCCAACGCCCGCCGCCGAGTAGCTGCTGCTGCGCCCGCCGCCCCGGTGGCTGGGCTGGCCGTGCCTGCGCTGCCAGTGCTGCGTTTCACCATGGCCAACGGCCTGCTCGAAATTCAGGACGCCGCTACGGCCGTGCGGCTTCTGGAGCATGAGCAGCAGGCCCGCCTGGCTGCCGAGGCCGAGCAGGCGGCACTCTCGGTGGTTTACCGCCTCAGTGGCGAGCCCGACCCCAGCCGCCCCTACGGCGGGCTGCTCACCCAGCGCCTCGACATCAGCGAGCGCACGGCCTACTCGCTTATCAACGAGGGCCGTCTTAAATACACCTGCCTCGGCCGCAAGGCCTACCGCGTGAGCGAAGCCGCCGTGCGCGAACTACTGGGCGACAAACCGCCCGCCTAATACCTACTGATTTACTGGATTTTATACCTCACTACACCAAGTAGTCTGGCCGTGCCTTGCTCATTTCTCACCCTCTCACTACCCTCATTTTCTCATGTCTGCCCCCACCACTGCCCCCACTACCACCCCCACGCTGGCCGAACTGGCTGCGCATCAACAAGCCCGCAAAACCTTCGCCTTTAGCTTCGGCAAAGAGGACCGCCGCCTTGCCCGACTTCAGGCATTGCACGCTAAGAAGATTGCTGAGCTGAACGCCTACGGCGACCTGTACGAAGAGACTGCGCCCGACTTCATTCTGCGCACTGCCGACGGCCGTGAGCTCGCGCTACGGCTTCCCACCGATGACGCCCGCAGCCTGTGCTGCACCATACGTGAGGTACTAGAAAATGAGATTCGCTTAGTAGAAGAGAAAATTATTGACTACCTGCTTGAGGAGCAGGCAGAAGCTGAAGTAGCGGCCAAAAAGCCTCGGCATGACGCTGACCTGCGCCCTGCCATCCTGGCCCTGTGCCAGCCCGGCGCTGCGGTTGCTGGGCAGCCCAGCAACTCCCCTATGGTCAGCGCAGCCCAAGTGCAGCAGCGTGCTACGCCGTTCGACGCCGCTGCCTAATCCTGCGCGCCATGAAACTGGAAAAGAAAATCAAGCCCCTGCACCGGCAGGCCGCCACGGTGGAATACGTGTGGTGCTCCGAAGCCAAAGCGCCCGTGCTACGATCGGGTGGCAATCAGGACAAAGCCTACGCCCGCATCTGGGCCAATTAAGAATTACCATAATGGGCAAATTTTCAAAAACCCTGGTGCGCCGCCTCAGTGGCCACCCGCCCCGCCCGGCCAGCGCTACGGGCCTGCCAGAAAACGAGGGCCAGTTGGCCTTGGCTGACGGCCGCAAGCTCTGGGTGCAGCGGGTGCTGCGCTGCGACTGGGCTGGCCTGCCCGCCGGGGCCCAACTCATGCTCATCCGCGCCAGCCGGCGAGCCGAGCCCTGGCAGCAGGCTGTCGAGATGGCCACGGTGCTCGACAACAAGCTCAGCCACCGGGCGGCGCCCAGCCTGGCCTTGGCGTGGGGCTGGCTGCCAGAGGGCGAGCCCGACACCCGCCCCGCCACCATCCTGCGGCTATCGGAGCTGCACGCGCTACTGCGCTACGAGCTACGCGCCAGCCACTGCCCGGACCTAGTAGCCACTATCAACCCTAGCCTGAATTAGCGATGCCCTTAGTTTCCTTCTATCCCGACTCCGTCACCACCACCGGCCAGCAGTTGGCGCTGCCTGAGGTGCTAGCCGGCATTCGGGACGGGCGCTGGCGCGCCGAGGTGGAAGCGGCTCGGGCGGTCAGCGGCAACAAGGCCGCCTACGCCGCCGCCAAGCGCAAGCTGCCGGGCTTCACCACGTCGGGTACCTTCAGCACCCGCGAAGATGGGAATCTGCTGGCGCACTCGGGCCTACTCTGCCTCGACATCGATGTCAAGGATGCCAACGCGGGCCTCGACCTGGTGGCCGTGCGCCAGGCCGTCGAGGCCGACAGCTACTCCTATGCTGTGGCGGCCAGCACTGGGGGCGTAGGCTTCTTCGTGCTGGTGCCCATCCCGGCCGACGACCACAAGGGCAGCTTCCGGGCCCTGGCCGCCTACTACCTGAGCGCCTACGGCGTGGCCGTTGACCGCTCCTGCTCAAACGTCAGCCGCCTGCGCTTCGTCAGCTACGACCTCGCCCTGTACCTGAATGAAGCGGCGGCCACCTTCGAGGAAACCCTGCCTGAGCCCGGCCGGGCGGCCAGCGCGCCGCCGGTAGCCGCCAGCACCTGGCGGCCTAGCGCCCACGGCGCGGGCTACGGCCAGCAGGCGCTCGACCGAGCCTGCGAAAAGGTGCTTCTCGCCGGCGACGGCGAGAAGCGCACGGTACTCAACAAGATGGCCTATCTATGTGGCGGCTACATCGGCGCGGGCTTCTTAACCGAGGACGAGGCGCGCGAGGGCCTGCGCGCCGCCATCGGCAGCCGGGAGGTGGATAGCCTAGCAGTAGCGCACAAGTGTATCGATGTAGGCCTGAAGGATGGCCGGCAGAAGCCCGTGCTGCCACCGCTGCTCCAGCAACACGTACACGAGCGGCTACGGAGCGGGGCGCCGGTTGATGTCGTGGCCACGGCCCTGGCCGCCAGCCAGGGCCTGCCGGTGGGCACCATCGAGGCAGCGGTGAAGGCGGCCGCCGCCGAGGCTGAGCAGACCGCGCCGGTGCTGGCCTTCTGGGAAATGGTGCCGGGCTCGGCCAAGCGCGACCCGCCCATGAAGCTGATGCTACGACTTAATCTGCTCAGGCAGTTTCTGGCCCGCCATGGCTTCCGCAAACTGCCGGTTGGTCAGAAGGTGCGCGTGGTACGCCAGGTCGAACAGGTAGTGCAGGAAGTGACCCGCGCCCAGCTCAAAGATTTCGTGCTGGGCTACGTCGAAGAGCTACCGTTTGCCTTCGACGGCACCTACCGCGACCGGGTGGAAGAGCAGGTGCAGGCCCAGCACCGTCTACTCTTCGACGAGGGCACACAGGAGTTTCTGCCGCGCCTGACCGGCGAGTTTCAGCGCGATACCGCCAGCCGCGCCTACCTGTTTTACCGCAACGCCGTGGTGGTGGCTACCAAGGATGGCCCCGAACTCGTGCCCTACGCCGAGCTGCCGGGCCTGGTGTGGGCTGAGCAACTGGTGGACCGGGACTTTGCCCCGCTCAGCCAAAATGAGATAGAGGCCGGCGAGTTCTTCCGCTTCCTGTGGAACCTGGCCGCCAAGAAGCCCGAGCGGCTGCGGGCGCTGCTGCTGTTTCTGGGCTACTACCTGCACGGTTTCAAGGACCCGAGTAACCCGAAGGTGGGCGTGCTGCTTGACGAGGGCATGGGCCCCGACGGCCAAGCCAACGGCGGCACCGGCAAGAGCCTGCTGTTTGAGGCGCTCAAGCAGCTAGTGCCCGTGGTGGCCATTGACGGTCGTGGCTTCGACCCGCGTAACAGCAAGGAGTTGCAAGAAGTGAAGGACAGCACCCGCGTGGTCTTTTTCGACGACTGGGGAGCAGCGCTGCCGTTTGACCGCCTCTTTGTTTTCGCCACCGGCACGCTAGTGGTAGACCGCCACTACCTGGGTAAGCAGAGCTACCCGTTCGCCGACAGCCCCAAGTTCGGCATCACCACCAACGGTGTACTCACCGGCCAGGG
>Ga0268353_100019_pt1 | contig 25950 bp, 20 predicted proteins | sample G5R2_NF_18SEP201_FD_190168 | JGI IMG/M metagenome (GOLD analysis project Ga0268353, IMG submission 190168) | Phyllosphere microbial comminities from switchgrass, GLBRC, Michigan, United States - G5R2_NF_18SEP2017_LD1 | ecosystem: Host-associated > Plants > Phyllosphere > Phylloplane/Leaf | place... | reverse complement strand
TCGCACACGATACCCGACAGGGCGATAACCGCAATCTCGGTGGTGCCGCCCCCAATGTCAATTATCATCGACCCGACCGGCTGCTCCACGTCGATGCCGATGCCGATGGCAGCGGCCATCGGCTCCTGAATCATCCACACTTCCTTGGCACCCGCGTGCTCGGCCGAGTCACGCACGGCGCGCTTTTCTACCTCCGTAATACCGCTCGGAATGCAGATAACCATGCGGTGCGAGGGCTGAAACAGCCGGTTGCGGGTATCAATGAGCCGGATGAGGCCCTTTATCATCTCCTCCGCCGCGTGGAAGTCGGCAATAACACCATCCTTCAGCGGGCGGATGGTCTTGATATTATCGTGCGTTTTCTCGTGCATCTGCTGGGCCTTGGAGCCCACCGCGATGACTTTATTGGTAGTACGGTCCTTGGCGATAATGCTCGGCTCGTCCACCACAATCTTGTCATTGTGAATGATTAACGTGTTGGCAGTGCCCAGGTCAATGGCAATGTCGCTGGTCAGGAAATTGAAAAAACCCATTTAGATAGCGCAGCGCGGAATAGGAAGCGGTAGTAAGTAGCAAAGGTACGGCGAAGCGGGGCGCACTTACTACGCGCCCTGCTTCGCCGTTTTGCGCGGCGGGCTATAACGCCCGCCTACCTCGTCTTAGTGCTTAAAGTGCCGCACGCCGGTGAGCACCATCGCCATTCCCAGGCGGTTGCAAGCATCAATCGAGTCCTGGTCCTTGATGGAACCGCCGGGCTGCACCACAGCGCGCACGCCCGCCGTAGCCGCGATTTCGACGCAGTCGGGGAAGGGGAAAAACGCGTCCGACGCCATCACAGCGCCGTTCAGGTCGAAGCCGAAGCTGGCGGCCTTCTCGATGGCCTGGCGCAGGGCATCCACGCGCGAGGTCTGGCCCACGCCGGAGGCCAGCAGCTGGCCGGGGCGGGCCAGCACGATGGTGTTGCTCTTGGTGTGCTTGCAGATTTTGTTGGCAAACTCCAGCGCGGCTACTTCCTCGGCGGTAGGGGCCGACTCAGTCACGGTGCGGAAGTCAGGGGCCGTTTCGATTTGCACGTCGGCATCCTGCTCGATGATGCCGTTGAGCAGGGTCTTAATCTGCTTTTTCGGAAACTCGACCGGCTTCTGGAGCAACAGGATGCGGTTTTTCTTGCTGCGCAAGATGGGCGAGGCGTCGGTGGCGAAGCCGGGCGCGATGAGCACTTCGAAGAACAGCTTGTTCAGCTCTTCAGCCGTAGCCAGGTCCACTTCTTTGTTCACGATGATAACGCCACCGAAGGCCGACACTGGGTCGCAGGCCAGGGCATTGGCGTAGGCGGTGTGCAGGTCGGCGGCCTGGGCCACGCCGCAGGCGTTGGTGTGCTTGAGGATGGCCACGGCGGGTGGGCCGCCCGCAAACTCGCGCATGAGCTGCACGGCGGCGTCCACATCTACGAGGTTATTGTAGCTCAGCTGCTTGCCGTGCAGCTGCTCGAAAAGCGCCGACAAATCGCCGTAGAAAGCACCGGCCTGGTGCGGGTTTTCGCCGTAGCGCAGCGGCGTAACGGGGCCTTGCGGGCTAGCGGCGTCGTTGGCGCTGGCTAGCTCTGTGCCCTGGCTCACGTACTTAAAAATCTCGGTGTCGTAGTGGCTGGTAGTCTGGAAGGCAGCGGCGGCGTAGTGGCGGCGGTCGTCGAGGCTGGGGCTGCCGTTGGTTTTTTCCAGCAGCTCGGTCACGGCCTCGTACTGGTCGCGCGAGCTGACCACGAGCACGTCGCGGTAGTTTTTGGCGGCGGCGCGCAGCAGCGAAATGCCGCCGATGTCGATTTTCTCAATCACGTCCTGCTCGGGCGCGCCGCTGGCTACGGTTTCCTCGAATGGGTACAAGTCAACCACCACTAAGTCGATAGGCGGAATGCCATGCTGCTCGGCCTGGGCCAGGTCGCCGGCCTCGTGGCGACGGTGCAGGATACCGCCGAATACCTTGGGGTGCAGCGTTTTGACGCGGCCACCAAATACTTCGGGGAAGCCCGTGAGGTCTTCTACAGCGGTTACCTCGGCACCTTGCTCTTCGAGAAACTGCTGGGTGCCCCCCGTGGAGTACAGCGTGACGCCCAGGCGGCGCAGCGTGGCAACCAGCGGGGCCAGCCGGTCTTTGTGGTACACGGAAAGCAGGGCGGCGCGAATGGGGCGAGCGGCGGACATTGGCAGGGAAAGTTTAGGGGGTAAAAGCCCGTGCGAAGTGCAAAAGCTGCCTCGCCCCTACCCGGCCAACCGCGGTAAGGGTTTGGCGCTGCAAAGGTAGCCCCACGGGCCGGGGGCCGCCGGACGTTTCCGAAAAAAAACCTACTGCCGAGTCCGCTGGCCTTATTCAGCAACTTGCCAGGCAAGTTTGGAGTTAACCTAGCTTAACCGTTTGCTCACGCTTTCGCCCGTCTTTGATGACTGACTTCACGCCCGCCGACCAGCCTGCCTACTCTCCCACCGAAGCGCCTAGCGCCGCCAGCCCCACCCCGGCCAGCGTAGTGGCCGCCGCCGCCCAGCTCGCCCCGCGCCTGCTGGCCCAGGCCGCCGCGACCGATGAGGTGGGCGGCTTCCCGACTCAGGAAATGGCTTGGCTGCGGGCAGCGGGCCTGCTCACGGCGGCGCTGCCCACCAGCTTAGGCGGCGCAGGCCTGGGCGAGCCGGCGGCCGCCCTGCCGCTACTGCAAACCCTCTACCACATCGGGCGGGGCAACCTGGCGGTGGGCCGCCTCTGGGAAGGCCACGTTAATGCGCTCTTATTAATTCGCTGCTTTGGCACGCCCGCGCAGCTAGCCCACGCCGCGGCCGATGCCCGCGCTGGCCACGTCTTTGGCGTTTGGAACACCGAGAACCCCGCCGATGGGGTGCGCCTGGAACCGCAAGCCGGCGCGCCGGGCCGCTACCGCCTGCTGGGGGCCAAAACGTTTGCCTCGGGCGCGGGGCACATTACCCGGCCCGTGCTCACGGGCGCGCTGCTGGCCCCGCCGGCGCTCGCGAAGCCTACCCGTCTCGACCAAGGCCCGGCCCCTACCCCAGTGGCTAGCCCGCCGCCCGCGCCCACCGGCTGGCAGCTCGTGCTGCTACGCGCCGATGAGCAGCGCCCGGCGCTGGACCGCAGCTTTTGGCGGCCGCTGGGCATGCGCGCCACGGCAAGCTTCCGGGCCGACTTTACGGGGTTGGAAATAGGCAAGGACGACCTCATCGGTCAGCCCAACGACTACTACCGCGCTCCGTGGTTTGGGGGCGGCGCGGCGCGCTTTGCGGCTGTGCAGCTGGGCGGCGCTGCTGCCGTGTTAGACGAAACCCGCCGCTTCCTGCGCCGCGTGGGCCGCACCGACGACCCTTACCAGCGCCAGCGCCTGGGCGAGATGCTGGCCCTGCACGAAGCCGGCCAGCTCTGGCTGCGCGGGGCCGCCGAACACGCTGCCCTGCCCGCCACGGCCAGCGAGCCAGTATCGCCCACCCGGCTAACCTCCACTGGCTCGTACGTTAATGCGCTACGCACCATTACGGAGGACAATTGCCTCCAAACCCTACGCTTGGCTGAGCGTAGCGTAGGGGCCCGGGGCCTGCTTCAGCCCGAGCCGTTTGAGCGCCTCCATCGCGACTTGACACATTACTTACGCCAGCCAGCGCCCGATGCGGCGCAGGCCGACGTGGGGCATTTTGCGCTAGCTTCGGACAAGCCGGCTTACCAGCTTTTTTAAGGCTGCTGGGTTTCTTTTAACTCGTTAATTTTTCCATGCCTGCGCTTCCTTTCGATTCTTATCCAGTGCGACCGGCCAGCCACGCGGCTACGCTGGGCCGCACGGTTATCATCATTCCGCACCCCGACGATGAGGCGCTGGGCTGCGGCGGCCTGCTGGCCCTGCTACGGCGGGCTGGCCAAGAGATAGCCGCTGTGCTGGTGAGCGATGGCACAATGTCGCACCCGCACTCGCGGGAGTTTTCGCCCGCCGCCCGCCGCGAATTGCGCTATGCCGAGCTGCGCCACGCCTTGGCCGTGCTCGGTGTCGAGGAAAATAACGTGCTTTACCTGGGCCTGCCCGATAGCCAGGTACCCAGCGAGGGGCCGGCCTTTGAAGAAGCCACAGTTCGGTTGGCCGATTTCATTACCCAACAGCAGGCAGCTACCGTGCTCACGCCCTGGCGGCGCGACCCGCACCCCGACCACCGCGCCACCAGCCAGCTTACGGCGGCCGCGCTGGCTAGCCTGCCCCAGCCCCCGCGCCGCCTCGAATACGTGGTATGGGCCTGGGAGCGCGCCGCCGAGGCCGACCTGCCTCAATCCGGCGAGGGCCAGGGCTTTCGCCTTGCTATCGGAGATGTATTAAGCCAAAAACAGCGGGCCATTGCGGCACACCGCTCGCAACTGGCCCCCGGTACCATCACCGACGACCCCAGCGGCTTCCTGCTTTCGGAGGCTATGCTGGCGCATTTTGCCCAACCTACTGAAGTTTTTATTGAGCCACTGCCTGCCTCATGAATACCAATCAGCCAAACACTCTAACGCCCGGCTACTTCGATGATGTGTATCGGGCCAACGAAGACCCTTGGGCCTTTGCCAGCAGCCCCTACGAGCGTGCAAAATACGCCGATACCCTAGCCGCCCTCGACCAGCCGCGCTACGAGCGGGCGTTTGAGATTGGCTCCTCCATTGGGGTGCTCACGGCGCAGCTAGCCCAGCGCTGCGGCCAGCTATTGAGCGTGGATGTGAGCGAGGCAGCGCTGGCCCAGGCCCGGCAGCGCTGCGCCAACTTACCGCAGGTAGAGCTGCGTAAAATGCAGGTGCCCAGCGAATTTCCTGGGGGGCAATTTGATTTGATTTTGCTTTCGGAAGTAGGCTACTATTGGGCGCCGACCGACTTAGCCCGCGCCGCTGACCTTATGCTTGCTGCGCTGCCCGCGGGCGCCCAGCTACTACTGGTTCATTGGACGCCCGTAGTGCCCGACTACCCACAGACCGGAGACGAGGTGCATGAGTTTTTTCTACAAAAAGCCGGTCCAGATGACCCTTTGCAGCACTTGCACGGCCACCGCGCCGACAAGTATCGGCTCGATTTATTTACCCGAAAATAACCAAGGCTAACAAGAAAGTGGCTGGCCGGGGGCGATAGTGAACGACATACTACCTAGTCGCTTACTATCGCCCCCGGCCAGCCACTTTCTTTCTTAATAGGTAGACTACCCTTTTCGCATGTCTTCGCGCAAATAAGCGCGTAAGTCATGCAGGGCACCGCTTAGGGGCACTGGCAGCACGGCGCCGCGCGTGGCTTCTACCCAGTGCCAGAGCTGCCCGAAGGTGGTCGCCAGCCGCGCTTGCCTGAGCAAGTCTTGGGTGGGCACTTCTACGGCGCGGGCCAAGCGGGCTAGCTCGGGGCCAGCCGCCTGGGCGCCCTGCTGCCACCAGGCACGCAGCCGGCGACGGGCCCGCCACACGCGGGTTAGTTCGTGCGGGCACGGCACCAAGGGCTCCCGCTGCTGCTCGGTAAGGTTTTCCCACTCGCGCAACTGCCACGACAAGCCTACTTCTACGCGGCCGCAACGGCGGGCCGAGGTGTATACCTGCACGTGCGGGCTATGGCGCACCGGCAGGTCGTGTTGCAACAGCAGCTGCCACAGCGCCTCATCTTCGAGAAAGGGCACGGCGGGCAGGCCGCCTACCTGGCGGTAGGCCCGCACTGTGAGGGCCAGGCTAGCGCCGTAGTGCTGGTGGTGGCAGGGCCAGCGGTCGGCAGTGCAGGGGTCCAACTGGTCTTCGAGTTGGCGCAACAGCACGCGGTAAGCGGCATCGCGCAGTTGGATGCGCCGCACCGGGCAGGGCTCCACAGCGGCGGGCGTTTGGGTGAGAATGCGGCCACCCACAGCTTCGGCGCCGGTTTCGATTTCGCGAAGCGTGGCCGCTAGCCACGTAGAAGCTACCAGCGTATCGGCGTCGGTGCTGAGCAGCACACCCGTGGGGCCGACGGTGTGCTCGAGGCGCCGGGCAGCTTCGTCGAGCAACAGGCGGCGGGCCCGGCCCACATGGGCCTGCGGGCGAGGTAACTGCACTTCGGCTACGTGAATGACTAGATTAGGGTGGCGGCGGGCCGACTGCCGCACAGCAGCAGCGGTGCGGTCGAGGCAGTTGTTGGCCAGCACGATTACCTCTAGCATGCCAGTGGGCAGGGCCTGGCCGCTGAGAGTGGTTTGGGCGGCGAGCGCGGCCAGGGTGGCGGGCAACGACAGAGCCTCGTCCTTGGCCGGAATGATGACGCATGCTTGCAGCGCTACATGCGGCGGCGGCAGCTGCCGATGCAGGGCGCGCTCGGCCTGGTGCAACAACTGTTCTTCGGTGAGCGGCTGGAAAAGGAGGGCCGGGTGGGTGGTAGCCGTGGCTTCGCGGGTGGAGTGGAAGCGGGCCGGCTGAGCGAGTTGGTCCATAGAGGAGCTTGTGTACGCCCCGGCCGTGCTAAGGATAGGAAATAGTAGCCTAATTTTTACCTAATCCTTGCTTTTTCATTCCTGCTTCACCAATGCAATCAGGCAATTATCTAAAATACAGCGCCTAGTTTCAGCTATTGTCTAGCTAACTAAATTAGCTAAAAAAGAAGGCTGCGCCCCCACTTTCGGGAGGCGCAGCCTGTCAAATTAGGCGGTTTATATGCGTCAGCTTAAAAGGCCTCGCCGATGGCGAAGTAGAAGCCGGGGTCGGTACCAAACGCATAGTCGAAGCGCAGGTTCACCCGGTCGCGGCGGATAAAGTTGAAGCGCGCCCCAATGCCACCGGCTGTGTGAATGCCACCGAAACTATAGTCGCTCAGGTTGTAGCCCACCTGGCCAGCCCCGAGGAAGGCCGCACCATCGATGCGCCAAAACAAGTGCTGGCGCAACTCGGCCTGGGCCGATACCATCTGGCGGTCGCGGAAGCGCTGCTCATAAATGCCGCGCATAATGTTGGCGTTGTTGTAAAGCGTGCCGCCGAGGTTGGCGCCGATGCCAGCCAGGCCATACCACGGCACGTTGCCAGAGTGAAACTGCCCCAGAAATTGCAAAGCCAGAATGGTTTTGTCGCTGAAAATACGCTGGTAGTGGCGGGCATCTACCTGGTAGCGTACAAAGTTGTAGTCAGAACCAATGAACTTGCCATTGAACATCACCTGCAAGTCGAGCAAGCTGCCTTTGGAAGCAGCCAGCGCCACATCGCGGCTATCGAAGGTGTAAACCGGGCCTACGCCGGAAAGGCTGAAATTGCGCGTCTGACGCAAATCCTGCTGAATGCGCGGGTCCTGCAAAAAGTAGTTCTGCGTATTCGTACCCGTTACCGGAATTTCGTCACCATTGTCGTCTACCCGGCCCTGTTCCTGGTTGAGGTTGTACACCCGCGAGAGGCGGTATTGCAGGCCGAGGAACTGATTTTTAGCAATGCTCTTCTGGAAGCGCTGGTTGATAATGAACAACTGAAAATCCAGGAAGGAGCGGTTGTCCTTGCTCACCTGCGGCTCATCGTTGCCAATGCCGAAATAGTAAAGGCGGTTTTTATAGAGGCTAACCTCGCCATTGAGGTAATATTTCTCCCCGGGCGAATAGATAGTATGTACAAACTGGAACAGCGACTGGCTCTTCTGGGTGGTCCAGAACTGGGCGCGGGCGTTGGAAGCGCGCGTGAGCGTGTCGGTGCCGAGGCGGCCGCTCAGCAGACCACCGAGGCCGTAGCCAGCGCCGGTTTCCTGCTGATAAAACAGCACCGGTACGGGCAAGATGGTAATTCGCTTGGGCGGCTTGGGAGCCTTGACGGACAAGGGAGGGTCGCCGGGAGGCGTTTGGCCAAAGCTAGCGGATGCCAAGCCCAACAATACCACTAAGAGCGGAAAAAAGCGCATAGAAACTTAAAGAAAGGGGTGTGTTGATGACCTCAACGGATTTTAGCCCCTAGCGGTTGGGCAGCGGCTACACCAGCGCTTCATCTTTCGCCCCGGGCGCACTTATAGCCGAGTTTGAACGGTCAAAATATCTTGCCCGACCAGGGCCAGCTAGCTGGCGCCAAGGCACTCCCCCGTGGGGTTTCTACACCAGCAGCATGCTGAGAATACCGGCCAGCATAATGCCCTTGCACCAAGCGCTAAGTTGCCGAAAATGCCGGCGGCGGTCGGCGCGGGCCAGCCGACGGGCCAGCTCCAGCAGCGGCAGCAGCACCAGCGCTAGCAGCCAGCTGGCCAGCGGCCAGCGACCCCAGGCCAGCAGCTGCCCGGCCGCGCCCAGCACCAGTAGCACCAGGCAAGCCAGAAAAAACCCCGCTACCCACTTGCTGCGCGCCACGCCCCACACCAGCGGCAGCGTGCGGCAGCCGTGCTGGGCATCACCGCGCATATCTTCCAGGTCTTTCACGATTTCGCGCACTACGGTAAGCAGAAACGCGGCCAGCGCGTAGAGCCACACTGCCTGCCGGCCCGTGAGCAATTGCAGCTCAGGCAGCAAAACCAAGGCCGCCGTGAGCGCTCCAATGCTAACGTTGCCCACCAGCGCCAGCCGCTTAAACCGCGCCGAGTAGCCCCAGAGCAACGCCGCCGCCCCCATCGTAACCCAGCCCAGCGTACACGAGAGCGCCATTGCCAGCACTACTCCCAGTCCGCTCAGCAGCACGTGGGCCAGCATGGCGTGCCGCCGGCGCAGCAGCCGTCCCACCACCAGCCGGTCGGGCCGGTTGATGGCGTCAATCTTGACGTCGTAATAATCGTTGATGATATAACCAGCCGCCGCCACCAACAGCGCCGCCAGCACCAGCAGCCCGTAGCGGAGCGACAGCACCGTGCCCAGCGGCTGGCCCGGCAGCAGCATGGCCCGCACCAGCACCATGCTCAGCAGCATGATGGCTAGGTTGGGCCAGCGCACTAGGCCGGGCACGGCCCGCGCCAGGCGGCCGCCCTGCCCCGGGCCGGGCAACAGCTCATCGGCACCCGGTGCGGGCGTTTTGGGAGCGGGCACAGGCGCGGGTGGGGCAGGCATGGTACAGGCAGTAGCGTAGGTGCAAGGTACGGCAGCCCTACCGGCGCACGCACAAAGCGCCCCTACCGGCGGGCGGCAGGGGCGCTTCCCAATTGTTCTTGAAGTAAGCTACGCGGGGCTAATGCCTCACACGCGGCGCACGTTCACGGCATTCACGCCCTTGCGGCCTTCCTGCGTTTCAAACTCCACGCGGTCGTTTTGTTGAATCTGGCCACCGTTGAGGCCGGTGATGTGCACGAAGAAATCTTCCTTCGTGGTATCGTCGGTGATGAAGCCAAAGCCTTTGGCCTCATTGAAAAATTTTACAGTCCCGGTTTTCATGTGTTCGGCAAAAAGAAAAAAATGCACTACCGGCTTGCTGCTAGCCCCTTGGGGCCAGCCGAGCCGGCGTTGTCATACGCACACCGGGCGGGCGGGTTATGCGAGGCGGCTTATTGGTGGTCGCGCCACTCGTATACCCACTTGGCCTGAATCTGCTCCAGATGGCCTTCGTTGGCCTGCTCGCGGGTACCCTCAAAGTTGGGCAGACCCAGCACCCAGTCAATGAGCTCAGTAAAGCGGATGCGGTAGATTTTGGCTTCCGTGAAATCGTCGCCAAACTTTTCGTAGAGGGCAATGGCCACGTCCTCGTGGTCGGCCCACTGAATGGGCGGCTCGTAGTGATTCATTTTTGCTAGTCTAGAAGGGAATTAGGGTAAGCGGGCAAGTAGACCGGGAGTAGAGTTAATCTTAGCACCCATCCCCTCGCACCCTCCTACCCTTAAAAATTAATGGCCTAGGAAGTTTTGGGGCGGCACGGTTACGACCAGCGTCACGGCCTCGTTGGGCAGCACGCACTGGCATGCCAAGCGCGAGGTGATGCGGGGGTTGATGGCGCGGTCGATGAAGTCTTCTTCCTTGTCCGAAATCTCGGGCAGCTCGTTACCGCCTTCGTCTACGTACACATGGCAGGTGCTACAGCCGCACACCCCACCGCAGTTGTGCTGGAGCTGAATGCCGTTGTCGAGGGCTACTTCGAGGACCGATTCGCCGCTGACGGCCACGTGCGTCTGGGCAGGCTGGCCATCCTGAAAGTGAAATATAATTGTCGAGGGAGTCAAAATACGGATGCCCACTGGGCCTGATGCAAAGCACAAAGTTAAGGCAGGCGGCCGCAGCTTAGCCTACGGCCCCAGCCGCCGCCTGAATGCTAGCCGTGAGCTGCCCGTAGAGTGCCTGCCAGGCCGGGTGGGCAGCCAGCGCAGCCTCGTGGGCCGCCAGTGTGGGCGCGTCGTGGCGCACGGCGGGGCCGGTTTGCACGCCAAAGGCCGAAGACTGGGCAGCCAGAGCCTTATCCACGGTTTCGCGCACCAGCGGGTGTAGTAGCTCAAAGGGCAGGCCTGCTTCGGCCAGCAGCGTCTGCGCCACGCCCAGCAGGTGGTTGGTAAAGTTGCTGGCCCACACGGCGCCCAGATGCAGATGCAGGCGCTCGGCCGAGCCCAGCAGCGCTACCCGCTGGCTCAGGCTGCGGGCCAGGGCCAGCAGCGTGGCCTCGGCGCCGGGCTCGGCCGCCTCCACAAACAGGGGCACGCCAGGCCAGTCGATGCGGCGGCCGGGACTGAACGTTTGGAGCGGGTAAAGCACGCCGCCCCGCACCTGCGGCCGAGTGGCGAATACGGCCAGTGGCAGCGCGCCGGCCACGTGGGTCAGCAGCGCCCCGGCGGGCCAGCGGCCAGCGGCTAGCAGCTCGGGCACGGCGGCGTCGGGCACGGCCAGCAGGTACACATCGGCGGGGGGCGGGGTGGCCAGGGCGGCTAGCTGGGGCAGGGCGGCACAGCCTGGTAGGCCAGCAGCCAGTGCCCGGGCGGGGCCGGGCGTGCGGCTGGCCACAAACGCGAGCTGGTGCCCGGCGGCGGCCAGCGCCGGGGCAAGCGCCGAGGCTACGCGCCCGGCACCGAAAAGCCCCACCCGAAGCACGTTAGGTTTTGAAGGAGTCATAGAATAGCGCAAAGTTTGCCCTGTTGGCGGCGGTGCCCGACAGCCGGGTGGCGCGGCTTTACCAGTAAGAGACAAATCGGGCAAGGCGAACGCTGAAGTTTAACAAAAAAGTAGCATCTTGTGGGCGCAAGAATTTTAGTTGGGCTTTTACCGTCTACTTGACTTGTCTTTTTTGCTCGCGTCGCTTTTTACCGCGACTTTTTTAGTTGTTGCTTCCTTTTTCACTTTTAATTTTCTCAGATGGCAAACCCTTACACTCGGGTAATTAACGGGCATTCTTGGCTGCGGCAGCTGGGCCTGGCAGCCCTGCTGCTGGGCAGCGCGGCTGGCGCGGCACGCGCCCAGACGCTCAGCTACACTGTGGGCGCAACGACCAACACACTCACGACTTATACCGACCTGGCGGCTACCGGCACCGCCATCGCCACCGCCAACACGGACGACGCCAACTCAACGGCGCAGAACATCGGGTTCTCGTTTGTATTTAACGGCACGTCGTTTACGCAGTTTGTGCTCAACACCAACGGTTTTATCCGGCTGGGTAGCGTAGCCCCCACGGCGACGGCCATGTTCATCAACGAGGGCGGCGCCTCGACCGACCCGTTTCAGGCAGCTAATAACCCTTTTATCATTGCCCCGCTCAATATTGACTTGAAGGATGGTTCGGCGGGGCCCGCCGAATACCGGGTTAGCACCACCGGCACCGCCCCCAACCGGGTGTGCACCATCCAGTGGAAAAACGTGCAGGACAAGCTACAAGTATCGCCCACCCAGATAGCTAATATGAGCTTCCAGGTGCGCCTCTACGAAACCACCAACGTGGTGGAGCTGGTGTACGACGCGGCCACGGCCAGCACCAATACGCCCACCGCCCGCCTGGCCCAGGTAGGTGTGAAAGGCACTGGCTTTTCTACTGGCCAACTGGTGCAGCTGGCTAAGGGCGCGGGCGACGATTGGAGCACAGCTACCCCTGCCAATTACTTCTCCGTAGCCTCTACCAACCTGCTCAACGTGTTCGGCATTGCCTCAGTGGCCCTGCCCGACGCGGGTCGCACGTTCCGCTTCACGCCGTCGCTGCCCCCAACCAACGACATCGCCGTGCGGGTGATTTACACGCTGGGCAAGGTGGCCTCGCCCACCGCACTACCGCAGCCGGTGAGCGCGGCCATCACCAACCTGGGCACCGCTGCACAAGCCAACATTCCGGTGACGCTTAGCGTGACGGGCGCCAATACTTTCTCGGCCAACGCCACGGTGGCTTCGCTGGCCGCGGGCGCCACAGCCATTGTGCCGCTGGGCAACCTGCCGGCTACCATGACGGCGGGCAACAACCTCTTCACGGTAAGCGTGCCCGCCGACGGCGACAACACCAACAACTCGACCACCACCGGGCAAACAGTGTCGGCCACGCGCCTGAGCTACGTCAACCCGGCCAAAGCATTCAGCAGCTCGTTCAGCATTTTCAGCAACTCGGTTTCGGTGCTTTCGACCAAGTTTACGGTGAGTGGCACCGTAGTGCCTACCGATGCCATCATCTCGTTTGGCGCGGTAGCGGCTACTGTCGGCGGAAACCCTAACCCTGCGGCTACCACTGCCTACCAGGTGCTTCTCTACGATGCCAACGGCGGCAACGGGCTGCCGGGCAAGCTGCTGTACTCCTCGCCCATTCAGAACCGCACCGCCACTGGCGGCAACGTCACGGTGCCGCTGCCGGCTATCCAGCTGCCCAGCACGTTTTATGTGGGTGTACGCGAAGCCTCCAACTCGGGCATCGGCTTGGCTACGCAGGCCGAAACCCCAGTTCGGACCAATACTTTCTTCTACTCGCAGGACGGCAACAGCGGCTGGACCGACCTGGCTCCCACCTACGCGTTCCGCCTGGGCGTGGAGATAGGCCTGGCCCCCGCGCCTACCTGCGCGCCCCCCACTGCGCTCGCCGTTACGGGCACCACGGCCACCACGGCCAGCGTCACCTTTACTGATGCCGGCGCCGCGGGCAGCTACCAGCTCATTTACGGGCCGGTGGGTTTTCAGCCCGCTACCAGTGGCACCACGGCCACGGTGACGGGCTCGCCGGCTACGCTCACGGGCTTGCAGCCGGGGGCCAACTACCAGCTCTACGTGCGCAGCAACTGCCCCGGCGGTGGCAGCGCTAGCCTGCTGGCAGGGCCGGTAGCCTTCAGCACGCTTTGCAATGTGACTACGAGCGTGGCTGCATTCCCATACAGCGAGGGCTTTGAGAACGTGGCGACGGGCCTGCCCTGCGGCGTGACGGTGCTCGATGCCAACGGCGACAAGGCCACCTGGGGCATCAACCGCACGGCACCCTACGCTGGCGCAAATGCCATGCGCTACACCAACCCCGTTACCAACAACGGGGCGGCCGATGACTGGTTCTTTACCCCAGCCCTCACCACAGCGGCCAACACCCGCTATCAGGTGGCCTTCCGCTACCGTGCCGAAGGTATCCTCAACAGCCCCTCGAGCTTTACGGAGAAGCTAGAAGTAAAAGCCGGCCCCAGCGCCACTGTGGCTGGCCAAACCACTACGCTTTTCAGCAACACCAACATCACCAACACCAGCTACGCGCTGGCCAACGGCACCTCGGCCCCGGCCGTGGCGGTGTTTACGCCCGGCGCGGGCACGCAATACGTGGGCTTCCACGTCTTCAGCGATGCCTTGCAGAGCAACCTCTACATCGACGACCTCAGCATCACGGCCAGCGTGGTGACGGCCACCACCTCGGAGGCGCTGCTACGCGCCATCTCGGTATTCCCCAACCCCTCAACCACGGGTGCTTTCGACCTCGAAATCCACGGGGCCAATGCCAAAGGGTCGCTGAACGTGCGCGTGACCAACACCCTGGGCCAGTTGGTGTACACAGGCACCGCCCGCGACAACTTCACCAACAAGCTCAACCTGACCAACCTGGCCCCCGGCCTCTACTCGCTGCAAATCCGCAACGGCGACGAGACCATGACCCGCCAACTCGCCATTGTGAAGTAAGTAGCCGCCCTTCCCCGCTTCATATATTATAGTCTGAAAAGGCCACCCCGCTGGGGTGGCCTTTTTTGCTAGACACCTGGCTGCCCTATCCAATCCTTCCGCCAGCCGCACCAGCCCGGCGACAAGCCGCCCAAAGCCTTCAGGATGCTGTGCAAGAGCGGCAACAAGTATCCTGAAACCTTCGGGGCCTTATGCCAGAGCGGCGACAGGTACCCCTAATCGTTCGGGGTACCTGTCGCCGCTCTGGCATAAGGCGCGGGCTAGGTAGTGGCTAGGCCACGGCCTGCGGGCGGGCGGCCCCGGCGCGGCCGGCGGCGGCCGGCACGGCAGCCGCCGCTTTGGCCGCTTTGCGCTGGCGCATGCTCAGCACGAGGCCGAGGCCCATGAGCAGGGTGCCGCCCCACAGCAGGTTGATGAAGGGCTTTTCGGTGGCCTTGAGGATGATGTAGTCCTTGCTGGTAGTGCTGATGGCGAAGGTGAACTTGCCCTTGACGGGGTCAATCTGGTCGAGCGAGAGCTTGAGGCCTAGGTCCTCGATGATTTCGGGCACGCGGCCCACTTGGCGGTCGCGCAGCAGAAAGATGGGGTGGGCGTGGTACTGACGGCCCTTCTCGCCGGTGATAATCATGTCGGCCTGCAAGGCGATGTCGCCCTGCTCCAGCTTGATACCCGGCACCTCGTGCGCCTGCTCGATGGCTCGGAACACGGCGAAGTAGTCGTTGAGAAACAGCGTATCGCCCACGCTCAGCTCGTGCGGCACGGCGGTGCTCCACGGAATCTCCTTGCGCGGGTCGGGCACCGAGGAAATGTGCGAGTAGATGTCGTGGTCCCAGAAGCGCTGCAAGGCGGGCGAGGCCAGCAGGCCGCCCATCTCCTCATTCACCTGGGCGCGGGGGTAGAGAGTGAATTTCTGCCCGTTTTTCTTGTCGGTATACTCGACGCGGTAGTAGGTATTTTCGGGGAGGATGCTGAGCGAGTCGCCGGTGTGGAAATACACCTTGTCGCCCTGCTTGATTTCGCCTCGCGCCACGGCCTTGTACTCGTCATCGGTGCGGTAAATCATCTGGGTGTTCACATACTCAGGCAGGCCGGGCGCTTCGAGGTACTGGCCGGTGTAGGTGACGTCGTAGCCATTCATGGCGCCGGTTTCGTTGCGCCACAGCAGCACGTTTTCCTCGTTGCCCTTGTCATCCATATCGCGCGAAATCAGCTTGCCGCTCGTGTTGCGCGAAATGATGTTGGAGTAGCCCGCCGAGGCCAGGATGCCCAGCAGCATGAGCGCAATGCCCAGGTGCGATACCGCGCCGCCCGAGAGCTGCACCCCGCGCCGCCACAGCCCGAAGATGGCCGCCGCATTGGTCATAATGCCGAACAGGCCAGCCAGCAGCAGCGTCACGTACGGGGCCGACATAGTGTGGCCAAAGTAGCGCGTGAGCAGCACTACGAGCGCCGTGGTGAGCAAGGCCAGCATGGTGGGCGTAGCCAGAGCATTGATAACCGGCTCCTTGGCCGGGCGCCACCACAGGATTTGGGCGATGCCCGAAAACAGGCCGATGAGCACGCCCGCCCACAGCTGAATGCGGGTGTAGTGCTGAATCTGGTCGGCTGGCAAAGCCAGGTTCGACTTAATGCCGATGAAGCCCAGGAAGGAATTATACACCGGGATGCTGGTTGTCACCACCACCTGGAAGGCAGCGAGGCAAAGCACCGTGGCGCCCACAAACACCCATAGCTCGGGGCTGTAGGCCGTCAACTCTTTCTCCGAAACCGGAATCTCCTTCCAGCGGGAAGCGAGTAGCGCGATGGCACCCACCGTGAAGAAAGCGAGGTAGATAATGAGCTGGCCTGACAGGCCAAGGTCGGTGAATGAGTGCACCGAGGCACTGCCCAGCACGCCGCTACGGGTGAGGAACGTAGCGTAGAGAATAAGCACAAACGTGGCCACCACCAGCGCGTAGGCCGTGCGCAGGCCAATGCGGCGGCGCTGCCACAGCACCATGCCGTGCAGGGCCGCGATGAGTACCAGCCAGGGAATGTAAACGGCATTCTCCACGGGGTCCCAGTTCCAGAAGCCGCCGAAGTTGAGGGTTTCGTAGGCCCAGTAGGCGCCCATCATGATACCCACGCCCAGCACCGCGCCGCCGAGAGCGGTCCAGGGCAGGGCGGGCTTTACCCAGGAAGTCAATTCTTTTTTCCAGAGCGCGGCGATGGCAAACGCGAAGGGCACCAGCGTGAGCGCGAAACCCAGGAACAGCGTGGGTGGGTGAATCACCATCCAGTAGTTCTGGAGCAGGGCGTTGAGGCCGGTACCGTCCTTGGGTACGAAGTTGGGGTTGAGCTTCCACACGGGGAGGTCCACCATGAAGTCGCGCAGCAGTATAAAAGGCGACGAACCGATTTTGATGCCGCCCACGACCACGCCCAGAATCATGCTAACTAGGAAGGCCTGCACGGCCGCAAACACGGCCAGCACAGGGGCTTCCCACTGCCGGTTGAACTTCATAATGCCCAGGCCCAGCACCACATGCCAGAATATCCAGAGCAGGAAACTGCCCTCCTGGCCTTCCCAGAAGCAGGAAATCATGTACTGCACCGGTAGGTGGTTGCTGGAGTGCGACCACGCGTAGTAGTACTCGTAGCGGTGCGCGTAGATGATGTTGAAGAGGCAAGCCACCACCGACAGCACCGCTGCGCCGTGCACGAAGAAGGCGCCGCGGGCCAGCCGCAGCCAGCTGGCGTCGGCCTCGCCGAGCGCGCGGCCCCGCGCCGCCTGGAAGTAGCCGTAGGCAGCCACCGCCGCCGCCACGAAGGCCAGAATAACGCTGGCCTGACCGAGGTTTCCGATAAGTAAATTCACGAGCTAACTGGTTTTTTGGCAAAGGTACCGCCCAACGGGCGGGGGTGCACCGCGCCGGCTCCTATGGGTGCTGGGCGCTAGGCTGGTTTCGGGGTTACCTTGAACGCCGATTTATTGCTACACCCCATGTCTGCTCCTGGTTCCTCGTCTGCGCCCGCAGCCGTTAGCCCCCCACCGGCCGGTGCCGCCCCACTCCCACTCACTGCCGCCGCGCCGCCCCCTATGCCAAACGCGGCCAGCCAGGCGCCCCAGCACCTGGCAGCGCTGCTGGGCGGCCTGCGCGACGGCGTGCTGCTGGTAGATGCCCATTACCAAGTGGTGCTGGCCAACGACCAGTTTTGCCGGCTGCTGGGCTTGCCATTGCCAGCCAGCCAGTGGCTGGGCGTACCGTCGAGCCAATTGGTAGCTGTTTTTCAGCCCTTATTACACGACCCCGAGGCCTATACGGCGGAGCTGGCCCGCATATCGGTCGATAATATTCCCAACACCCGCCTGACGCTGCGCGACGGCCGCGTGCTGGAGCGCGATGCCCGACCAGCCACCCTAGGCGACGCGCCCGGCTGGCTACTGACCTACCGCGACGTCACCCAACAGCACGAGGCCGATAGCCAGCGCGACGCCCAGCGCAAGTTTTACGAGACTATCTTGGACGAGGTGCCGGTCGAAATTGCCGTGCTTGATGAGCAGCGCCGCTACGTGTACGTGAACCCCCAGGCCGTGCCCGACCCTGCCCACCGCGCCTGGCTACCTGGCCGCACCCTGGCCGAATACTGCCAGCGCTACGGCTTCCCCATGGCGCTGGCCGAGCACCGCGACCGCATGTTTGAGCTGGCTGAACAAAGCACCGCCTCCGTGACCTGGGACGACTGCACCCCGCTGCCTGGCGGCGGCGAGGTGCATCACCAGCGGCAGTTTAAAGTGCTGGCGGGGGCGGGCAAGGGCCTGCCGCACATGCTGGGTAGCGGCCTTGATGTAACGGCCCGCGTGCGGGCCGAGGAGCGCAGCCAGCGCAGTGAAGCTGAGCGCCGCGAGCAGCAGGAGTTTATCAAGCAGGTGCTCAACACCAGCCCCAATCCGGTGTACGTGCGCAACGCGGCGGGCGAAGTGGTATTTGGTAACCGAGCGCTCTTCAAGCTCGATGAGAACGCCGAGCAACACCCGGCCACCGAGGCGCTCCGCGAGGCCAAGGCTCGCGAGGCCGCCCACTACGACGCCGTGGATGCGCAAGTGCTGGCCAGCGGCGAGGAGGTGGCTGCCGAGGAACCTTTTACGCTACCCACCGGCGAATTACGCTGGTTTTACACCATCAAGCGGCCCCTGGTGCGGCCCGATGGGGAGGTGCAGGTGCTAGCCGTGAGCACCGACATTACCGAATTGAAGGCCGCCCAGCTGGCCGCCGAAGAAGCCGCCAAGGCCCGCGAAAACTTCTTGGCCAACATGAGCCACGAAATTCGCACGCCCATGAACGGCGTGCTGGGTATGGCCGCGCTGCTGGCCAAAACCCGCCTCAGCCCGCAGCAGCAGGAGTTTGTGCGCACCATCCGCAGCTCGGGCACGCACCTGCTGGGTGTACTCAACGATGTGCTCGACGTGTCGAAAATCCACTCTGGCAAGCTGGAAATGGAGTCGGTGGCCTTTCACCTGCACGACTCCATGCAGCAAGCCGTGGCTACGCTCACCTTACAGGCCCAGGAAAAAGGGCTGGTGTTCGGCTTCAAGCCCTTCGCCACCGACGAGGCACCCTGGGTGCTGAGCGACCCGTTTCGCCTCAACCAAATCCTGCTCAACCTGCTCTCCAACGCCATCAAGTTCACCACGAGTGGCAGTGTATGGCTGCGCAGTTTTCTGGTAGATGAGACGGATGAGGAGCTTCTCGTGCGCTTCACGGTGCAGGATACGGGCATCGGTATTGGCCCCGAAGCACTGGAGCGCATTTTTGAAAGCTTTACCCAGGCTTATGCCGACACCACGCGACGCTACGGTGGCACCGGGCTGGGCCTCACCATCAGCCGGGCGCTAGTGACGCAGCTCGGCGGCGAGCTGCGCGTGACCAGTAAGCTGGGCCAGGGTAGTACCTTCTCGTTCACTGTACCGCTGCTCAAAACGACCGAGCCCGAGCCCGTAGTGGCCGATGCCTTCGACACCGGGCAGCTACGCGGCGTGCGGGTGCTACTGGCCGAGGATAACCCCATTAACCGCACCGTGGCGCGCCTGCACCTCCAGCAGTGGGGCGTGGAGGTAGACGAGGCCGAAGACGGCCGCGTGGCGCTGCAAAAGTTGGAAGCCAGCGGCTACGACGCCGTGCTGATGGACATTCAAATGCCTCACCTGAGCGGTATCGAGGTAACGCAGCACCTACGCCAGTTCAGCGACCCCGTGCGGGCAACGGTCCCCATACTGGCCCTCACGGCCAACGTTTTCCGCACCGACAACGAGAAGTACTTAGCCGCTGGCATGGATGACTACCTAGCCAAGCCCTTCGCCGAGGAGCACCTCTATGCCAAGCTGGTTAACCTGCTGCGCCACCCCGTAGCCGCCAGTCTGGCCCCGCCTCCGGCCTACGACCTCGACCGCCTGCGCCAGGATGCAAAAGGCAATCAAGCCTTTGTGAAAGGAATGGTTACCTCATTTCTGACCCACATGCCGCCCAGCCTCGAAAAAATCAGGGTGGCGGCTGAGGCCCGCGACTGGCTACTAGTAGCCGAACTAGTACACCACATCAAGCCTAACATCCTTACCTTAAGTATAGCCGGTGCCCTCGAGGCCATGCACATTCTGGAGCCACCTCCTACCCAGCTGCCCACCGATGATGAGCCCGCCCGCCAGGTAGCCACCAGGCAGCTGCTCGCCGCAGTAGAGGCCGTGCTGCTCGAGCTTCCTAAAGAAGTAGCCTAGCTTGAAAAACGGGGGCTATAGAAGTAGCTGGTGCTATTTCTACAGCCCCCGTTTTTCAAGCTAGGCTACGCTAGATGCCGCGCAGACGGCGGAAAAAGCCTTCCTGGTAGGCCTTGGCTACTGGTACTTCGTGGCCACCGGGCAGTTGCAGCTGGTTGTCTTCCACGGCTTCAATAAGCTGGGTATTCACCATGTAGGAACGATGCACGCGCACGAAGTGCGCAAAGGGGAGCCGCTCCTCAAAGGTTTTGAGCGTGGCGTACACAATGTGCTTATGCTTGAGCGTGACGAGCACCGAGTACATCGACATGGCTTCGATATAAAGCACTTCGTCGAAATTGACCCGCATCAAGCGGTTGTTTATCTTGAGGAAGAGCGAGTTGCCATCGGCGTTGAAAGCGGGCTCGGGCTCCTCGGGCACAAGAACTGGCGCCTGGGCCAGCCGCTGGCTGCGAATGCGGTCCACGGTGCGGCAGAAGCGGGCGTAGTCGAGCGGCTTCACCAGATAATCAGTCACGCGTAGCTCGAAGGCATCGACGGCGTAGTCGCGGTGCGAGGTCACAAGTACTACTTCGGGCAGCGGGTGCGGCAGGATGCGCACCAGGTCGAGGCCCGTTAGCTCAGGCATGCTGATGTCGAGCAGCAAAATGTCAGCCGTGCCGCCGGCGCGGAAATAGTTGAGGCACGTCACGCCATCGGCAAAAGCCCCGGCCAGCGTGAGGCCCTCGGTGATACCCACGTAATGCTCCAGCAGCAGCCGGTTCATCTCGTTGTCATCAACCACGACGCAGGCCAGCTGGGCAAGGGGAGCCGCGGGTGCGGCGGAGGAACTCATACGAATAAAACTAAAGAAACGAGCCGGGCAGAAACAGGCTGAAAGATAGGCGAAAAAGCCGTATCGCCAAGGTGGCTCCAGCCGGCTGGCCTGGTAGCCTGCCCTAGCTAGGATATCCCTAGCCATTGGCTTACTAGCCGTTAGCTCCTACGACAAACCGGCCAGCTTAACTATTATAGCCGGTTAATTTATTCACTGATAATCCGTTTCGCGCAGCATTTCAGAGCACTTACTGACGATATGCAGCGTGTCCAAGGATTGCCCACCTGCCTCAGGCTGCCTGGCTGGCTAGGCGCGCTGACACAGCCTGGCCCTAAGCAACTGGGCTGGTAAGACAAATAAGACACCAACTATTCTGCCGCAAACAAAGGACCTAAAAAAGGCCGGTCATGTTACGTGTGCGCAACATGACCGGCCTTTTCATCGGGAGGCAATCGGCAACTTAGTTGTTCATAGCCGTGGCGGGCGGGCCGGTTTTGCCCAGGTCTTTTTCCACGTACTTGCTAGGGCACTTGGTCAAAATCTGGTCGGCTTCGAAGACGCCGTTTTTCATAGCGCCCACGATAACCACTTGTTCCGACTTATCCATATCCTGGGGCTTGGGATTGCGGTATACCACGCGCTGGGCTACTTGCAGGGTATCGACCATGGTAAAGGCGAAGTAATTGGGGTTCACCATCGGGTCGTACTCCAAGCCTACAGGGCGCTTGTCGGCGTCGCGGGGCAAGGTGCCCACTACGTGCACCTTAGCCAGGTTGCCGGCCGCCGCCTGCTGGCGGGCGATGGAGAAGGTCGAATACGTACTAGCATCCGACATAGTGCTGATAATGATGCCTACCGCCGCCGCGATAACCACCAGAACGAAAATGTGCGACTTCTTCATAAGAGCTTACAAATGAAACAGGAACGCAGCCGGTACCGACCGCGCCAATAGCTAAGGTTAGCGGCCTTCTACCTCGCGCTCCAGGCGCGTAACCTTCCGGTCGAGGCGCACGAGATACAGCAGCAGGCCACTGATAATGATAACGATAACGAGCACTACCACGTAGATTTTACCGTTAGCGCGCAGGGCGTCGGCCATTTCGGGCTGGTCGGCGGCAGTGGCCTGGGCGAGGGCAGTGCCGGCTAGCAAGAGCAGCGGCAGCAGCAAGGCAAAGGCCCGGCTAAGCCAGTTGTTTTTCTTGTTTTTCATAAATCTTCTCTTTTACAAAAGCAAAGCGGCAAGCCACCTCCGTAATCCAGACGCCAAGCAGCGTCCAGCCGATAACGGCGGGGTAAAACACTAAGCGCATGGCGCTGTCGAGGTCGTATTTCGAGAAGCCGGGGTTGCCGCCCATGCCGGGGTGCAGCGAGGCCGAAGCTACCCGTGGCATGATGAACAACAGCGGAATAGCCGCCGCAAACGCAAAAATATTGTAGATAGCCGAGAGGCGCGCCCGCTGCTGCTCATCCTGCACGGAGCCGCGCAGCACCAAGTAGGCGGCGTAGATGAGCATGGTGATGGCCGCGCAGTTGAGCTTTACGTCGGTGGTCCACCAGGTGCCCCAGGTGTAGCGCGCCCACAGGCTGCCAGTCATCAGGCCCAGCACGCCGAGCAGGATGCCCGTCTTGGCCGACTCATGGGCCAGGATGTCGAGGCGCGTACTAGGCTCGCGCAGGTAGCGGATAGAGTTAATGACCGAAGCCAGCAGGATGATGGTCATCCCAAACCACATGGGCACGTGGAAATAGAGGTTGCGCTCCGTTTCGTTGAGGATAGCCAGGCGTGGCACGTGGCCCAGCAAGCCCATCACGGCCGTGTAGAGCAGCAGCCCGATAGTCAGGTATTTCCACCACTTCATAGTAGGTATGAGTTAGGAGTTAAGAATTAGAAGTTGGGGCCTTCGCCACCACGCCAAATAGCGGGTCGCCATACGGCGGGCGGTGGGCATATACCTCAGCAGGGTCGAAGCCAGCGGCGGCAAAGTAGTGCTTGACCAAGCCGGCGTGTCCCGAGTCGTCGAGAGCCTGCCAAGCATACACGGCTTTATCGGGAAAACAGCGGTTGGAGAACGTGACGACCAGCGGCGCGCCGGGCCGCAGCACCCTAGCCAGTTCCTTAAATACTTCGATGGGCTGGGTGAGGTATTGCACCGATACGCAGATGCCCGCCCCATCAAACTCGCCGTCGCCGTAGGGCAGCGCGGGGTTTTCGTTCAGGTTCTGAACGAGGCCGGGCTCGGTGAGGCGGGGGTTGTGGGCTAGCTCGCCGGCATTCATGCCAAGGGCGGCTACGCGGCCATAAGCTACCTCGGCGGGCAGGTGGCTAACCCAACTACTCATCAAATCCAGGATGGCACCACCCGCCGGAAAGTGCTGCCGGTAGAGTTGCGTAACGGCCGCCACGGCCGCGTCGTCGATGTGCGTCACCAAGCGCTCGAAGCGGTAAAACTCGGCGTCGGGCGCTTCGTCGCGGCGGGCGAAAGCCTGCGGGGGCAGCTGCAACGGGCTGGTGGAATCGGGCATGTTGTCTCTACTAAACGAAAGGGCCAGCTAGCTGCGCCACAGGAAGGGAAACAACAGATAAGACACCGCGCCTACGATAAAGTTCAGTGCAACCAGGGTGATGACGGAGCTTTGGCTGGCGTCCCAAGAGAGGCCATCGAGGGCATTTTTGCTGACTTTTACCAGCAACAGCAGTACGGGCACCAGCACCGGCAACCCTAGCACCGCTAGCAGCGTGCCGCCCCCCCCCTGTCCAGCCCGCGCCGCAATACCGGCCACCAAGGTGAGCGACGAGGCTAGACTAATGGCCCCCAGCACAATGCTAAGGCCATACAGTGGCCAGTCTTGCACGGGGTTGCCGAGCAGCAGCGTATAGAGCAGCAGCCCCGGCACGGCCAGGGCCAGCAGCAACAGGGCATTGTAGATAATCTTGGCGAGCACCACGGCCTCGGGGCGGGCCACGGTGTAGTAGTAGAGCCGCAGGCCGGCCGACTCCTGGGCTAGCCCACGCCCGGCCGCGCCGAGCGCGGCAAACAGTAGGATTACCCAAAAAAGGGCGTTCCAGGCCGGAGCGGGCGGCGCCCCCCCGCGAAAGCTGAAGCTGAGGTAGCTCACGTATACAGTGCCGCCCACGTAAAGTAGCAGGCCACCCAGGGCGCTACGCTGCCGCCATTCGAGGCGCAGGTCTTTAAGGAGCAAAAGCCAGATTTCAGCGGGGAGCGACACGGGGCAAAGGTACCACCGCCAGAAAAAAAGTCGGGCGGTAAACACTGGCTTTCTCGGCCACCGTTTACCGCCCGGCTTTCAGGCTAATGGTTCGTCGCTTAGAAGTCGTGGCCGAGCGTGAAGTAGGGCTTAGGCTTCGAGGTTACGTAGTTTTCCCAAGCCCAGGCCAGGTCAAACTTGGTGTAGAAGCCTAGCACGGTGGAGCGTACGCCCACGCCGTAGCCTAGCAAGAAGGGACTGGAGAACCGGGTAACGGTGCCCGAGAAGGCGTTGCCGTTGCCGCCAAATGGGATGGTGGAGTTGGAATTATCCTCGCCAAATGGGTTGGTACCGTTATAAGCCGTGCCCGCATCGAAGAAGCCCGTGAGTTGCAAGTTGCGGAAGAAGCCCGAGTAAATGGGCTTATTAGAGAAATACTGCACGATGGGCAGGCGTAGCTCGCTGTTGAGCAGCACGTAGCGGGTACCCGTCTGGCGGCTTAGATCGAAGCCGCGCAGGTTGGTCACAAACTGCTGGTAAAAAAGGCCAGTGGGGTCGGGTACCGCCTGGCCGGCGGGCTTGAGGAGGCGGTCGCCGGTGTACTGCTGGTTAATCCAGTTGTCCATGCCTCCCAGGCGAAATACTTGCTGTGGGTTGCTACCCCGGGAGCCAGCGCCAAAAAACTGGCCATAGCTGACACGGTTGGCCCACACGAGCGAGCGGTGGATTTTCTGGTAGTGGCGCAGGTCGATGTAAAACTTGCCGAAGCCGTTGGCTTTGGCATCCAGGTCGTTTAGTTGCAATACCCCAATTTTCATGCGCGTACCCAGCAGCATGTTGACGCCCGTCACGCGCGAGTTGTCAAATACCAACTCGGCATTGAAGCCGGCGTAATTGCGGGTAATATCGTTTGCAGTAGAAGCTTCACCAGTAAGCGAGCGCGAAATATTATCGTAGCGCGGACCGCCGCGTAGGCTCAGGCTATGCGTGAGCGGGTAGGCAATAGTGGGGGCAACCGAGTGGCGGCCATAGCGGAATACCTGGCCCGAAACATTACTATCGAAGAAATACGCCTGCTTCTGGTAGGCAATGCTCCAGTCGAAGCGCCGCGTCACGTTGGTGTACGACACATTCATGTTGCTGGTGCGCAGGTCGAGCTGGGCAAATACGCTAGCCTGGAAGCGCTGATTCTCAAACGCATCGGATAAATTGGCCTGGAGCGAGAAACCAAAGCCCAGCAGCGGGTCGATGGCCACGCCGGTCACCAGGTTGTCGGCCATGAAGCGGGTATCGTAGCGGTACGGGCCGGTGAGGGCAGGCAGAGCGGCGGGGCGGGCGGGCGCAGTGGGCGTAGCGGCGGCGCGGCTGCTACGGCGCGGCCGCACGGGCGTCACATCCTCATCTTCCTCGAACTGGTAGTTGCTGGGGTTGAGTGGCGCGGTGCTACTGCGGCGCGGGGCCGTGCTGGCACCGCTGGCTGGGGTGCCCGTAGCGGGCGCAGTGGTAGCCGGAGCCGCGCCGCTAGCCGTGCTGCTCGGGGCCGGGGCGGCGGGCGTAGCGGCAGCGGGCCGCACGGGGGCCGGAGCCGGCTGCGAGCGATTCTCGAGAATGCGCTGGCGCGAGGTTTTGCTCAGGGCCAGTTCGTTGGAAAGCGGAAACTGCGGATAGAGATACAGCAGGTCCCGGGCCTGCACCTGCGGGATGAAAGCCAGCGCGCCCGATGGTAGGCTCAAGTCAAAATCCTGAATATTCGTAGCGAAGTTGCTTACTGCTTGGTGCTGGCGGGTTTTGAGCGAGTAGCGGTAGAGGCCGCGAATACCATTCTCCTCACCTAAGTATACGAGTTCGTCGTCGGAAATGGGCCGGGGCCGGGTTTCGTTGGAAATGGTACTTACCAGCGACTCGATGGGGATGGCCCGGCCGTCGAGGTGGCACAGAAATAGGTCGTAGTTGTTTACCACGTTGGTAAACGTGGCGGGGCGCGCCCGGCCCGCAGAGTCGAGGTAGCGGTTGGAGCTGAAGGCGATGGCCTGACCGCCCGGCATAAACACCGCCTGCTGGTCGTCAAACAGGTCGTTGGTTAGGCGTTCGGGCTGCCGGCTGCCGGCGCGCAGCAGGTAGATATCGTTCTGCCCGTCTTGCACCACCGTGAACACCAAGGCCTTGCCGTCGGCCGAGTAATTCAT
>Ga0268353_100018_pt1 | contig 25956 bp, 22 predicted proteins | sample G5R2_NF_18SEP201_FD_190168 | JGI IMG/M metagenome (GOLD analysis project Ga0268353, IMG submission 190168) | Phyllosphere microbial comminities from switchgrass, GLBRC, Michigan, United States - G5R2_NF_18SEP2017_LD1 | ecosystem: Host-associated > Plants > Phyllosphere > Phylloplane/Leaf | place... | reverse complement strand
GTAGCGGCAGTGTTTTCCTGCTGCGTGGCATTGGCCGGCGTACCTAGCAGGAAATACCCGCCGGCCAAGCCCGCCACTGCCAGCACCCCAACCACCGACAGCATGGTTGCCTTCCGCTTGCTGGCAGGGACTGGCGTAGCGGCCGCAGGAGCCAGAGCTGGCGTGAAATTGGCTGCTGGCTCCGGGGTCGCCGCCTGCGACGATACCAGCTTAGTAACGGCGATTGGCTCGGCAGTGAGTGGCGCGGCGGCTACGGGCGGCGTCAGGGACAGGGGCGGAGAAGTAGCGGCGGGGGGAGAGCCGGCTGGTATCTCCTGCGCGCTAAGCCAGGTACCAAGGTCAGCGGGGGCCAGGCTGGTCTGGCTGGCGTGCTGGCCAATAGTAGCCAGCGTTAGCATCGTGAGGTAGCCCAGCAGCGCCGGTGCCTGTGGGGGCAGGGCAGCATCCGTAGTCAGGTCGGCAAAGCGGAGCTCGCCCAATATATTTTGGGCTAGGTAAATGCGGCGCTCGGGCCAGCCCATATCGGTGCGCAGCAGTTCATCAGTCTCCGTGAGCAGCTGGCTCAGAAAAATCTGGCGGCACATGTCCCAGCGCGCGTTGAGGTCGTTGAGGCTAACGGGTTGCGCCAGCGCCTCGACCAAAGCAGACGACGCCAACCGAGCGTACTCTTGCGTAGCGGCCAGCGAAGTAGCTGTGGCACCGGCTAGCTGCCTCAGCACCGGTTCGCTCAGATTTTGATTGACTAATACAAACAGGCTCATAAAACCTTAAAAAACGGTCCATATGCTTTGGGTAGCGTAGTTTTTTAATGTCGGAACCTGATATAGTACATGTTATTAACAATCAGCTTATTTATAATAAATCGTAGTTTAGCTTTTCTCGAAAAAGAAAAAAAAATCTTGTTTTAACTACACTGCGCAAAGGTATACTAGGCTAGTCGGCTAGCCGCTTGTTTTTCGCCAAAAGCTTCATTAATCTTGCCCAACATCATCGGTTTAGCTCAGGAGGCAGGGGATGAGCGCGGATACTAGCGCGCGGGTGGACTGGCACCTAGCGCAAAAAATAACCCCCGGCCGGCGCTGGGCCGGCTGGGGGTTATCAAGATTAGTCGCTGGATAAAGCCGAGGTTAGTGCGCGGCGTTGAGGTCCATTTTTTCGCCAGGTTTGGCGCGTTTCACTAGCAGGATAAGCGGCAAGCAGGCCAGGAAAAACAAGCCCAGCGAGGTAAACACCTGCGAGTAAGTGATGAGCGATACCTGTTTCATCAGTACGCCTTCGAGGGCGGCGTAAGCCTGCTGCTGGGCTTGTGCCATGGAGTAGCCTTTGGCCATGAAGCCCTGGGTGAATGCCTGGATGCGCTGGGTGGTTTCCAGGTTGTAGAGCGAGATGTTGGGCAGCAGCGCCACCCGGTTGGCCTGGATGCTACGCTCCAGGTAAGTACCCACGATGGCCACACCGAAGGAGCCGCCGAGCTGGCGAATCATACCGGTGAGACCAGCGGCCTGGCCGGCATCTTTGCCCTGCAAGCCCGCTAAGCTCATGGTGGTAATGGGCAGGAAGATGAGGCCCAGCCCTACGCCACGCACGATGAGCGGCCAGAAGAAGTCGCTTTCGCCAGCGGTGGGCGAAATCTTGGCGGCCATCCAGAACGTGAAGAAGAAGAAGATGGTGAAGCCAATCGGAATCATCAGCTTTTGCGGAACGCCGGCTTGCAGCATGCGGCCGATGAGGGGCATCATGAAGCCGGAGGCCAGTGCGCCGGGCAGCAGCAGGTAGCCGGTTTGCTCGGCCGTGAAGCCCAGAATACGCTGCGTGAAGATGGGAAACACAAACACGGAGGCAAACAAGCCGAAGCCCAGCACGAACGACAGGAACGCGCCCACCGCCAGGTTACGGCTCTTGGTGAGAATGCGCAGGTCCACAATCGGGGCCTTGGCCGTAAGCTCGCGCCAAATAAAGCCCACGATGCCAATAACGGCGAGCAGCGTGAAGCTCAGGATGTACGTGCTGTCGAACCAGTCTTCGGTTTCGCCCTGCTCCAGCACCAGCTGCATCGAGCCCACGCCCAGGATAAGCAAGCCAATACCTGCCCAGTCGATTTCGCGAAGCGGCTTGGGAATGGCATTTTTAATGCGCTCGGGGTCGCGGATAAAGAGGATGGTGAAGATGCTAGCCAGAATGCCCACCGGCACGTTGACGTAAAAAATCCAGGGCCAGTCGTAGTTCTCTACGATGTAGCCACCGAGCGTGGGGCCAATGGTGGGGCCGATAATTACGCCCATGCCAAACAGGGCTTGGCCAAGCGGTAGCTGCTTGGGCGGGAAGGTATCGATGAGAATGGCCTGCGAGGTGGCCATGAGCGCACCGCCACCGATGCCCTGGATGAAGCGGAAAAATACTAGTTCCCACAGCCCAGTGCTTTGGCCGCAGGCCATGGAGGCCAGCGTAAAGAGTATCACCGAAACCAGGTAGTAATTTTTGCGCCCAAACTGCTCGGCCAGGAAGCCGGTCATCGGAATCACAATCACGTTGGCAATGCCGTAGCTCGCAATTACCCAGCTCACTTCCTGCTGCGTAGCCGAGAGGTTGCCCATCATCTGGGTCAGGGCCACGTTGACAATGCTGGTGTCAATCAGCTCTAGCAAACAGCAGAGGACCACCGTAATAACGATAATCCACTTTCTAAATCCGGTTTCCATAAATTAACTATATAGAGTGTCCTTTTACTCCTTATCCTGAGCGAAGCGCAGCACCTTATAACCGCTGAACGCTTGGGGTGACTACCAGTCGCTCTACTTATTACAAGGTCCTGCGTCTCGCTCAGGATGACGGCTAGCGGGCGGCTACTTACTTCACCGCCACGATGGTGTTCACGCTCATGCCCGCGCGCAGGGGGTGCTGCGGGTCGATGTTGTCGAGCACGATTTTGACGGGGATGCGCTGGGTTACTTTCACGAAGTTGCCGCTGGCATTGTCGGGGGGCAGCAGGGCAAAGCGGGCACCCGTAGCAGCCGACAGCGACTCGATGTGGCCCTCAAAATCTTCGCTGGGGTAGGCATCTACTTCCAGCTTTACTTTCTGGCCCACTTTCATGTCTTCCATCTGGGTTTCCTTGAAGTTGGCAATAACCCAGGTGCGGTTGCTCGATACGATACCCATGAGCTGCTGGCCGGGGCCGACTACCTGGCCGGGCTGCACGCTTTTCTTGCTTACTACGCCGCTGCCAGGGGCCAGCAGCGTGGTATAGCTCAGTTGGAGCTTGGCATTGTCGAGGTCAGACTGGCGCTGCTTCACTACGGCCTGGGCCACAGTGATTTGCTGCTGCGCGGCAATTACCTGCTGGCGGGCCACAGTCACCTGGTCTTGGGCGGTGCTCTGCTGGGCGCTGGTAGCCTTGAGGTTAGCGGCTACGGCATCGTACTCGCTCTGCGGAATGATGTCCTGGTTGCGCAGTTTAGTGCTGCGGGCCAGGTCTTGCTGCAAGCGGGTACGGTTGGCGGCGCTCACGCCGATGGTGGTTTGGGCGGTGCGTACGTTGGCCTGGGCGGTGCCCACCTGGGCGCGAGCGGCCGTTACCTGGGCCTGGGCAGCAAGCAGGGCGGCCTCGGCGGCATTCACGCGCTGCTGGTAGTCCGACTTATCGATGGTGACGAGCGTGTCGCCCTTCTTCACCGTCTGGTTGTCATCGACGAATACTTTGAGGACCGGGCCAGCCACGCGGGGCAGAATCGGGTATACGTCGCCTTCTACCTGGGCATCATCGGTGCTTTCGTGCGCCTTGGCAAACTGGTAGCGCGTGTAGCCATAAAAGCCCCCGGCCAGTAGCACCACGGCCAGGATAATAAATACGAGCGGGTTACGCTTCTTTTCGGGTTCCAGCGGCTCGGCAACGGCAGTTGGCGTTTCTTCGGGATGTTGGATTTGGGTAGCCATTGGGTGATTGTTGATTGCTGATAGGTTAGAAAAATCGGCGGTTACCAGTTGTCGCATTAAATGGGGCTAGCCAGTCAGCAATCAACAAGCGGTAAACGCGCAAGGGTTTATTCACGAACGAGTAAAGTGGGGCAGGGCGCGGTGCGCACCACCATTTCGGCGGTGTTGCCCATCAAAAAGCGGCTGAGGCAGGTTTGGCCGTGTGCCCCAATCACGATGAGGTCGGCGTGGTGGCGCGCAGCCTCGGCCAGGATGGTGGCGGCGGCTTCGCCGTGCGCCGTGTCGGTGCTCACGCGGCTGGCCCCGGCGGCTTCGGCAGCGGTGCGGTGTGCGTGCAGCTCGGCCTCCATCCCGGCCGGGGCCGGCACGGCGGGCTCCTGCACGTAGAGCAGGCGCAGCTCGGCTCCGGTGCCCACGGCCAGCGCGGCGGCATACGCCACCAGCGCCACCGAGGCGGCCGAGAAGTCAAGCGGACAGAGGATGGTGGAGAGAGTCATTTTGGTGAGCTGTTAGCGCTTAGCTACTAGCTGTTAGCTTCTTAAAAAATGCGCTGATTACTGCCAAATCTGCTCGCCAGTGGCGCGGCGCAGTTGGTACTGGCCAAGGGTATAGTTGTACATGGCCTGGGCGCGGGCGAGGCGGGCCTGGGCGAGCTGGGTTTCAGCGTCGAGTACATCGAGGTTTTGGCCCACGCCATAGCGGTAGCGGCCCCGGGCGCGGTCGAGGGCGTCGGTGGCCTGGGTTACCTGCTGCACAGCGTTGTTGTAGCGCGCCTGGCTAAACTCCATGTTGTTGACCGCCTGGCGCACGTCGGCCCGAATTTGCTCCTGCGTGTCCTGGGTGCGGGCCTGAGTAGCCCGGTAGTTGGCGGCGGCTTCCGTTTTCTTCTTGCGGTTGAGGCCGCCGTCGTAGATGGGCACGCTCAGCTGCGCTACCCCCACGGTGTTGAAGCGAATACGCTTCAGGGCGTCGGCGGGCGCTACGCCGGGAATAAGGTAGCCGTTTTTGCCACCGGCCTGCACGCCCACGCCCAGCACGGGCATGTTACTGCGGTCCGTCAGCTTGGCTTGCAGGTCGGCGGTAGTTTCGGCGTCTTTGGCCAGCTTGGCTTCGGGGCGGTTTTCGGCCGCTTTCGCCAGCTCGGCTTGCAGGTTGATGGTTTGCGGCTCGTAGCTGAGACGGCCTTTCACGGGGATGTCGGCCTGCTGGGGCTTGTGCAGCAAGCGCGCCAGCTGCACCTGCTGGTTGAGCAATTGGTTTTGCTGGTCGAGCTTCTGGTTTTGCGCCTGCGTGATGCGCACGTCGGTGGTCGTGACATCAAACTTGGTGCTCACGCCGGCTTCCACGCGCTTCTCCATCTCGTTGCGGTGGGCTACCAAGGAGGCAATCTGCTGGTCCTGCACCCGAATGCTCTCGCGGGCAAACAGGATGTTGAAATACGTCTGCGCCGCGCTGTAAGCCAAGTCGCGGCGGGCTACCACCACGTTGTCCTGGGCCGTCTGCACCTGCGAGCGCGACAGGTTGGTATTGGCCGTGCGCTTGCCGAAGTCGTACAGCTCGTATTGCGCCGTTAGGTGCGCGTCGTAGTTATTATTAGGGGCAAACGAAAGCGTTTCGCTGCCCGGCGCAATGGCGAACTGTGATACGGGGTCGATGCGGGTGTACGTGGCCGAGCCCGTTACCTGGGGCAAAAAGCCCGCCTGCGTTTGCGACAGGCGGCTGCTGGCAGCGTTGGCCAGCTCGGTGAGGTTGGTGACGCCGGGGTTGGCATCGAGCACGGCCTGCACGGCGCTCCCCAAGGATAGCGAGTCGCTCACCAAGCCAATTGCCTGGTTGGAGGCCGGTACGCTTGGTTGGTTTTGGGCCAGGGCTGGCCGGGCCAGCAGGCCGCCGGCCAGCGTCAGCCCCGCAAAACCGGCAAGTTGATATTTAGAAAACATAAGCCAGGTGGCGTAGTAGTGTGCCCTTCGCTTACCGAATGCCGTGCCAATTGGTTGCGCCGACTACTTTTTTTCATAACCCCCTTACTATCTGGAAAATAATTAAGAAATAATCTTAAATATTTTTGACCCAAACAAAAGTCATTTTCCAGGGTTTCCTCACATATCAGGAATTATCCCAAATGCAATGGCCATTCAAGCTAGTCAGGACGAGTCGCTGCTCCTTCACCTCAACGAGGCCATCGCCACCATTCGTGATAAGGACCAACTATTTCAAATTATTGCTCGCAAGCTGCGGCTGATTTTTCCCTTCGATATGATGGGTATCAGCATCTTCGACCAACCGCTGCTGAACAAACGGCTGTTTTTCAAAGATTATACAACTATCGCGCCCCCGGAGCCCCCCCCACATCAAGTGGGCATCTTCACTCCCATCGCTGGCTCACCGGTAGAGTTATTGGTACGCGACCCGCGCATTCAGCACATCGAACTGGCTGAGCACCTGCAACACTACGCGGATTTTGAGCCATTTCATCGGCTTATGCGGCAGGGCATCCGGTACATGACTATGGTGCCTATGTGGCTTAGCGGCCAGCTTACCGGCTTCCTCATTCTGGCTACCATCCGGCCATCGGTCTACTCAATGGCCGACGAGCAGCTGCTCGAAAAAATAGCCTCACTGGTGGCCGTAGCCGTGCGTAACTCACTTGATTTTGAAGAGGTAGCGCGCCGTGAGCAGCAGCGCACCCTTCAACTCAATGTGACCAACGCGCTGCTTAGCATCAAGCAGCGTGAGCCGCTGTTTCGGGCCATTGCCGAGGAGTTGATGCCGGTGGTGCCGTTCGACTACTTTGGCATTCGGGTGCAGCGGGCGGGGCAGCACGAGGGCTTTACGGGCTTCGCCGAATTTACCCGGCCCGACCACGACCCCAGCGCCCCCCTGCTGGCCCTCGACCCCAACCGCCACCAGGCCAGCCAGCAGCAGGCAATCAATGCGATGTACCAGCAGGTGGGCGGCCTGCTGCAAGCGGCGGGGCTCTACAGCGACGACGATTTTCGGCAGCTCGCCGTGCGCTACCCGGCCATGCGCTATGCCTACGACGAGCACCGGGTGCGGGCCATGCTCATTGTGCCCATCTGGCAGCGGGCCGATGGCGCGGCCGTGTTGCTGCTGGCCTCGCCCGACCCCAGCGGCTTCACACCCGACAGCCTTATCACCGTGCAAGCCTTGGTGCCCCAGATAGCCTTAGCGCTGGAAAACCTCTTCGCCTTTGAGCAGATTGAGGAGCTGAAAGCGCAGGTAGAGCAGGAGCGCACCTACCTGATTGACGAAATCAACACCGACCGGCCCGCCGATGGCCTCATCGGTGTGAGCCCGGCCTTGCAGCAAGTACGCCAACGCATTGCCCAGGTGGCGGGCACCGATGCCACCGTGCTCATTACCGGCGAAACCGGCACCGGCAAGGAGGTAGTGGCCCGCGCCCTGCACCACGCTTCGCCCCGCCAGGGTCGGGCCCTGGTCAAAATCAACTGCGCAGCCTTGCCAGCTCAGCTTATCGAGAGCGAATTATTTGGCCACGAAAAAGGGGCTTATACCGGCGCCGTAGAGCGCCGCATTGGCAAGTTTGAGCTAGCCAACGGTGGCACCATTTTCCTCGACGAAGTGGGGGAGCTGCCCCTCGACCTGCAAGCCAAGCTGCTGCGTGTGCTGCAAGAAAAGGAATTTGAGCGCCTGGGCGGCAACCGCGTGCTCACCACCGATGCCCGCGTGCTGGCCGCCACCAACCGCGTGCTCGAAGACGAGGTTCGCGCTGGCCGCTTCCGCGCCGACCTGTATTACCGGCTCAACGTTTTTCCCATTCAGCTGGCCCCGCTGCGCGAGCGCCCGCAGGACATTGCCCCGCTGGTGCAGCACTACCTGGGCAGCCTCAGCAAGCGCCTGGCCCGACCGCCCCGGCCTATCCGGCCAGCCGATATGGCCGCGCTGCTGGCCTATCCTTGGCCCGGCAACATCCGCGAGCTGGAGCATGTGCTGGAGCAGGCCATCATCGTGAGCCAAGGCCAGTGGCTGGAGTTTGGCGGCTTTGCGGCCGGGCCCACGCTGCGAGCGCTACTGCCTAGCCCGGCCGAAACCCCAGCCTCCTCGGTAGCCACGGCTACTATTGCGGACGATGAAGCCCCCCTTAAGACGTTGCGCGAACAGGAACGTGACCATATCCTGGTAGCGTTGCGCCGCACGGGCGGCCGCGTGAGCGGTGCGCAGGGCGCCGCCACCTTGCTGGACATTAACCCTAAGACCCTGGAAGCCCGCATGAAAAAGCTGGGCATCCGGCGCACGGTGGTGGCTGATTAGGTACGGTGTGGGCGGCTGGTTATACCCGGTCAGGAAGGAAAATGACTTTTGTCAAGAAAAGCAGCCGGGCGAACGGCCACTTTTGCGCTGGTAACCACTACTAAGCCCTAGCCCAGTATGCCTCCTTTTTATCGCTTCTTAGCTGCCAGTGCGCTGGCGCTCTGCTGCGTTGCCCGCGCCACGGCCCAGAGCCCCGCCGCGCACAACCCGGCCCTCGATACCGTGCAGCCGGCCAGCGCCAAGTACCATTACCCGGTGAGCCAGCTGGGCACGGCGGGTGGCCAAAGGCTCTACATCTTCATCACCAACGTGAGCGAGCGCGGCAACGGCGTGGAGTTTACCTACCGCAACCCGCTGGTGCTGCCGCGCCCCAAGCCCGTGTTTATCACCAGCGAGCAGCTACACTGGGTGCGCCTCGATGGCCAGTACTACGAGCCGGTGCGGCTACCTGGCAAGGAAGCCCACGACCTAGCCCTGCGCCTGCAAGCCGGGCCGCGCGTAGAGCTGTTTGATGTGGCTACCCTCAAAAAGGGCGTGCCCATTCCGCTGCCCGTGCCCGGCGGCTTTGTGCCCATTATCTGGACCGGCGCTTTTCGTGAGAAGTATAACCACGCCTGGTACCTACGCCGGGCAGGCGAAAAAATCATGACTCAAGTTCCTGACGGCAAAAAGTTTGCCCCCTTCCTGGCGGCTTACCTGGGCGACTCTCCTACCCTGGCCGCTGCCATTCTGGCCAAGGCCGACAAGCATGGCTACGACGATGTGCCAGGCCTACTCAGCACTTACAACGGCGAGGCACCCCACTAGGCTGGCGCACTGTTGCAGTACTCCTTTATTAACTCAGCACGCCCGATAGTTGGCACGGCATTCGCTAGCCTCTGGTTGATTCCTTTGTCCAAAGGACTGCGAAAACCCTTTCCGTTTCGGAAGGGGCTTTTTTTTGCGCGGGCTAGTTTGGTGAAAGCGAACGGCTCAGGCAACCTCCGCCATTCGCAGGGAGTTAAAGCGGCAGTTTACTACGTCTGCTTTTACTTGCTTATGCGCTCCTTTTCCATTCTCCTTACTGCGGCGGCCTTGCTGCCAGCCCTGGCCAGCCACGCCCAAAATGTGCCGCCGCCCGCCACGCCCTTCCAGATGCAGGGCAACATCTACCTGCCCAACAAACTACCCGCCACCGATGCCCGCGTGGCGGCGCTCAAGGTGCCGGCTGGCTTCACCATCAGCAAGTTTGCCGAGGGCCTCGACATGCCCCGCATGCTAGCCGTGATGCCCAATGGCGATGTGTACGTGACTAATCGCGTGAAAGGCACCGTGACGCTGGTGCGCGATGCCAACCACGATGGCAAGGCCGAAGTGATGCGCCAGGTAGCCCAAAAACCGCACTTGCACGGCCTGGCCCTGCAAGGCAACAAACTCTACCTCACGGCTATCCGCGAAGTGTACGTGGCCGATGTGAAGCCCGATGGCAGCCTTTCGGAGCTGAAAGAGCTGTACCACGACCTGCCCGACGCTGGCCAGCACGCCAACCGCGTGCTGCACTTCGGGCCCGATGGCAGCCTCTACCTTTCGGTGGGCAGCACCTGCAACGCCTGCGACGAGGACAACCCCGAAAACGCGACCATCCTCAAGCTTAATACCGACGGCTCGGGCCGCCAGGTGGTGGCCCACGGCCTGCGCAACACCATCGGCTTCGACTGGCACCCGCTCACCAAGGAGCTGTTTGGCATGGACCACGGCATCGACTGGCTCGGCGACGAAAGCCAGATGGAGGAGTTCAACCACATCAAGCCCGGCGCGGGCTACGGCTGGCCATCCATCATCGCCGACGGCCAGCACTACCCCGCCAACAAGCCCAAGAGCGGCGAGAGCTACGAGGCCTTCGACGCCAAAAACGTGCGCCCGCTGCTGCTTTACAAAGCCCACTCGGCCCCGCTGGGCCTGGTTTTCAACAAGGGCAGCCAGTTCCCGAAAGAGTACCAAAACGACGCCTTCGTGACCATGCACGGCTCCTGGAACCGCGCCCAGCCCAGCGGCTACAAGCTGGTGCGGGTGCATTTCAACGCCCAAGGCCAGCCCGAGAAATTCGAGGACTTCATCACCGGCTTCCTGGTTGATAACGACAAGTCGGAGTTTGGCCGCCCTTGCGGCCTGGTACAGGCCCCCGACGGCTCGCTGCTGATGGGCGACGACGACAACGGCGTGATTTACCGCGTAGCCTATACGGGCAAAAAGAAGAGCTAGCCAACTGGTTCCTCATCCCCCGGCCCATCTCCAGAAAATAGAGAGCGCCTGACGTAGCGTGCACATGCTTCTATGAAAAGCGAAAAACAAGGCTTTCGGCATTCGCCGAAAGCCTTGTTTTTTTACCACGCCGCCGCCGTGGCTCTTCTTCTTTTTTGGAGAGGGGGTTGGGGGGTGAAGTGCGCTACGCTCGCAACTTTTTTAGCCTTTTCTGCCTTATTCTTGCGAATTATTTTAGTAAGGATGGCCAAGGTTAGAACCGTTTTTTTCTGTCAGAGTTGCGGCGCGCAGTCGGCTAAGTGGATAGGGCGCTGCCCTTCGTGCGGCGAGTGGAACACCTACGTGGAGGAAGTGGTGCAGAAGGAAACCGCTGCCACCACCACCGGCCAGTGGAAGCCCGCCAGCACCGTGCCCGGCGGCAACCTCACCAAGGCCGCTAAGTCGCGCCCACTGGCCGACATCCGCCACGAGGAGGAGCCCCGCATCGTCACGCCCGACGGTGAGCTGAACCGCGTGCTGGGCGGCGGCCTCGTGCCGGGCTCCATCGTGCTCATCGGCGGCGAGCCGGGTATCGGCAAGAGCACGCTCATGCTTCAGATAGCCTTGATGATGAAGCAGCTGCGCATTCTCTACGTGAGCGGCGAGGAAAGCGAGGCCCAGATAAAAATGCGCGCCGAACGCCTGGCCGACGGCCAGCACCAGAACTGCTACATCCTCACCGAGACGAACACCCAGAATATTTTTCGGCAGATTGACCAGGTGGAGCCCAACCTGCTCGTCATCGACTCCATCCAGACCATGCACTCAACGCTCGTGGAGAGCGGCGCGGGCTCGGTGAGCCAGGTGCGCGAGTGCACCGCCGAGTTTCTGAAATTTGCCAAGGAAACCGGCACGCCAGTGCTGCTCATTGGCCACATTACCAAGGATGGCAGCATCGCGGGCCCCAAAATCCTGGAGCACATGGTCGATACCGTGCTGCAATTTGAGGGCGACCGCCACCTGAGCTACCGCATCCTGCGCACCACCAAAAACCGCTTCGGCAGCACTTCCGAGCTGGGCATCTACGAGATGCAGGGCTCGGGCCTGCGCCAGGTGAGCAACCCCTCGGAAATCCTGCTCTCGCAACGCGCCGAGAGCCTCAGCGGCATGGCCATCGGGGCCACGCTGGAGGGCAACCGCCCACTGCTGGTGGAAGTGCAGGCCCTCGTAACACCCGCCACCTACGGCACCCCGCAACGCAGCAGCACCGGCTTCGATGCCAAGCGCCTGCAAATGCTGCTGGCCGTGCTGGAGAAGCGCGCCGGCCTGCGGCTGGGGCAACACGACGTATTTCTGAACATCGCGGGCGGCCTGCGCCTCGACGACCCGGCGCTGGATGCGGCCGTGTGCGCCGCCGTGGTATCATCACTCAACGACCTGCCCATTCCCGGCGATGTGTGCCTGGCCGCTGAGGTGGGCCTCAGCGGCGAGATGCGCGCCGTGCCCCGCCTCGACCAGCGCCTGGCCGAGGCCGAAAAGCTGGGATTCCGCGAGATGTACGTGTCGCAATTCAACGGCAAAAACCTGGCTGACCAAGGGCGCGCCGGGCTGCGGGTGCAAGCAGTGAGCCGGCTCGACGAAGTGCTGCAAGGCCTATTTGGCTAGCCGTAAGCAGCCCCGGCTGGCCGGGGCTGCTTAGGCAGTTTTGTGGGTCATTTTAGTCTGAAACAAGTAGTCAATAGCACATTTTAGAGGGCGATTGAATTTTGCCGGTGTCGGGTGGTAGGTGAGTGCGTTACGTGCCTTATCTTCGGTGCCATAATTGACTTTTACCGAGAAAACAGATAGGTACACGTATTAAGTCTATTGGTTGTTTTAGCTTATCATGGCTATTGAAGGCTCTTCGTCCTGCTGCTATATGAAACTACTTTTTACTTGTCTATTAACCTGTGCGTTGGGTTGGACGCTGGCCGATAAGGCGCAGGCGCAAGCCCCGGCTAGCCGGCCGGCCGAGGTCGCCGGGGCGGCCGTGCTCACGGGCCGGGTTTCCAACCCGACCACCGATACTATCGCCGTATCCATCCACGACAGCCCCTTCGACAGCAAGGAGCGCATCAGCTACGCCAAGATTAACGAAAAGGGTGAGTTCAGGCTCAGCGTACTGCTCAACGGCCCCACCAAGGCCGACTTAGTGTACGGTGATGCCGTAGCGGACCTTTTTATCGACCCGGGCACCGACATGGATGTGCGTTTTAAGGGGGAAGACCTGCCGGGTACGGTCAAGTTTAAGCCCAACGACGTGCCCACGGGCTTCGCGACCAAGCTACGCAACAGCGGCAACCTAACTGACGCCCAGCGCCACCGCCAGCAGATGGCCAACGCTAACTCGTACCTGGCGGAGTTTGACGAGCAGTTTGTTTCCAACGACGGCTTCCAAGTATTGCCCGACAACATTCAGCTCTACGAGGCGCCGTTCGTGTCGTTCCTAGACTACCGCATCAAGCACGAGCGCAACTTCTTGGAGGACCGCGCCGCCCGGCAGTCTTTTACCATTGAATTTTATAACTATGCCAAGGCAGAAATTACGTACTCCAATGCGAATGACCGCCTGACTTTTCCTGATTTGCGTGAGCAGGTAGTGAGCACCGAGGGCCGCCTCACCATGACGCCCAACTATTACGACTACCTGCGCGACCCTAACCTGCTCAACGACCAGACGGCCGTAGGCAACGAGCAGTTTCAGGAGTTTTTGCTCAACTACATTCACTACACGGCCGCGCAACAGAAGCACCTGCGCACCGACCCCGACTTTTACCCCTTCTGCTACGCCCTGGCCAGCAAGCGCCTCAACGGCCAGATGAAGCTGCTCACGCTAGGCCGCATCCTGCAAGAGTCATTTCGCTTTGGGCACGTGCGGCAGTCGGCGGCCATGCTGGCCGATTTCCGGGCGCTCGATACCAAGAAGCGCTACGTAGCGGCGCTCGACAACGACTTTGGCAAGCACAAGGCCCTAGCCATTGGGGCCAACGCGCCGGATTTCCGGCTACTGTCGGCCGCCGGCGACTCGGTACGTCTGAGCAGCTTCCAGGGCAAGCTGGTATACCTCAACTTCTGGAAAACGACCAACGGCCTTTGCCTGCGTGACCTGGCGTATGCCCAGGACCTAGCCAAGCGTTTTGAGGGCAAGAACATCGTCTTCGTCAACGTGGCGCTGGACGAGATTGAGATGCCCTGGCGCCAGCTCGTGACGGTGAAAAAGCTGCCCGGTGTGCACGTACGGGCACAGGGTGGCCTGCGCTCCGAGGTAGCCAAGGCGTATAACCTGCAAGAAGTACCGACCTATATGCTGCTTGGCGAAGACGGGACCATCCTCAACCCGAAGCCGAAGCGTCTGAGCAGCCGCGCCGCCGTAGATGAGATAAACCAGTCGTTTGGCCGGGCCGGCGTGTACAGCGCCGCCGTGTCGCAGCTACCGGGCAGCACCCCGAAATAAGCCCGCTAGCTAAACCAGCTAAACGTCCTGCTGCGCCGTGCGCGGCAGGACGTTCTTGTTTTTGGCAAACCGGGCCAGCCAAACCTTTCGGCGCCAGCCGGCTTTCTTTGCGTACCCATGCGCTCTACTCTCCGCGACGCCTTTTCCTTCCTGCGCAAAGCCACGCCGGGCCGCGTGCTCAACGCCGGGCAGGTCGTAACCTCCTATGTGCTGAGCCGCCTCACGGGGCGTGCCCGCGCCTGGGGCCTGCCGGTGGCACTGGCCTTCGAGCCCACCACCAGTTGCAACCTGCGCTGCCCCGAGTGCCCGAGCGGCCTGCGTTCGTTTACGCGGCCCACGGGCATGCTGCCCGCTGAACTGTTTAAGAAGACGATGGATGAGGTAGCCAGCCGGTTATGGTACCTCATTTTCTACTTTCAGGGTGAGCCATATCTGCACCCGCAGTTTCTGGACTTGGTAGAATATGCCAGCAAGAAAGGGATTTACACTGCTACCAGCACCAACGCCCACTTTCTCAACGATGAGAATGCCCGCCGTACGGTAGAGAGCGGCCTCGACCGCCTCATCATCTCGCTCGACGGCACCACGCAGGAAGTGTATCAGCAGTACCGCGTGGGCGGCAAGTTGGAAAAGGTGCTGGCTGGCACGCTCAACGTGGTAAAGTGGCGCAAAGAATTAAACAAGAGCACGCCGCGCATTATTTTCCAGTTCTTGGTAGTGCGGCCCAATGAGCACCAGATTGAGGATGCCAGGGCGCTGGCCCAGGCGATGGGCGTAGACGATGTGTGGTTTAAAACCGCCCAGATTTACGACTATCAGCAGGGCTCGCCGCTCATCCCGACCATCGACTACTACTCGCGTTACGCCAATAATGGCAACGGCACGTTTAGCCTCAAGAACAAGCTGGTAAACGGCTGCTGGAAAATGTGGCACTCCTGCGTCATCACCTGGGACGGCAAGGTGGTGCCCTGCTGCTTCGACAAAGACGCCGAGTATCGCCTCGGCGACCGCCAGCACGAGAGCTTCACCGCCCTCTGGCACGGCCCCAAGTACCACGGTTTCCGGCAGGCGCTGCTCAAAGGCCGCGACCAGATTGAGATGTGCCGCAACTGCACCGAGGGCACTAAGGTATGGGGCTAGCCCGACCGCAGATTTAACGGATTAAACGGATTTCGCCGATACGCCCGCTTTTTAGCTACCCAAGGCCAGCCGCATGTTTTCTGCCGCTCGTATCATTGCTCTGCGCAAAAGCAGGGGTTTTTCGCAAGAAGTGTTGGCTGAGCAAGCGGGCGTGAGCCTGCGCACCATTCAGCGGGTGGAGCGGGGCGAAACCGAGCCGCGCGGCCACACGCTACAGGCGCTGGCGGCGGCGCTGGCCGTGCCGCTTGAGGCGCTGCTGGCCGAGCCTGCACCCATTGTGGTAGTGCCCCAGCCGGCAGTAGCTCCGGCGCCCACGCTGCGCGCCGACCCCGACTTTTTGCAGTTGCTCAACCTGAGCGCGCTAAGCTTTCTGGTGTTGCCGCTGCTTAATATCCTGGTGCCGTGGTGGCTGTGGCGCAGCCGGCGCTATACCGTGGAGCACGCGGCGGTGCTGGGGCGTCGCGTGCTGAGCTTCCAGGTGTGGTGGCAGGTGGGCAGTTTTTTCGCCTTTCTGCTGGTGGTAGTGGCGCAGGTGCTGCTGGTAAAGGCTCACCACGCAGGGCGGGCAGAACTCTATTTCTTGGCTTTGGGGGTGACGTATGCTTGCAATGTAGCGGTGATAGGGTACAACGCTCGGCAGCTACGCCGCGGCAGACTGGATAATTACTGGCCTGTTGCTTAATTATTGCTTACTAACAGTCAATTAATTGCCTGTATCGACGGCTAAATGACGTAAAAATGACGCCGGGATAGTGCGGGAGAGGCCAACACCTTCGGGGCATTTCACCACCTCGCCCCACGCCCCATGAAGTCTCGCCTGATTTTCCGGTTGCCCGTCCTGCTTTTGCTCTTTTTGATAGTGAGCAGCATCGGGGGCTACTTCTACGTTCGGCACAAATTTCAGCCGCCGGCCAATGAGCTTACCCTGCGAGGGTTGCCGGTGGCCTGCGCTTTGACCTGGCTGGCCGACTCCAGCGCCAGCCCCGTGCAACCCCACGCGGCCTTGCTGCTGCCCGTGCACCTGCCGGGTTGCCTCCGCACCTGCTACGTGCAGTTCGACACGGGTGCGCCTTACTCGCTACTCTATGGCAAGCCGCTGGCAGCTCTGCGCCAGGCCTACCCTACTGCCCAGCTGCCCGCGCCCCGGCAAGACACTGTGCACAACTTCAGCCTGGCGCTGGGCACGGGGCAGCTGCACGCTCGCCGGTTGCTGGTGCGGCCCTATGGTCAGGGCCAAATCCCGGCCGATAGCACTTCCCCGTTCATCATCGGCACGCTCGGCACCGATGCCTTAGCTGGGCAAGTGCTGGTGCTCGATTATCCGCATCAGCGGTTTAGCCTCTACGCCCGCCTGCCCGATAGCTTGGCTAGCCGGGCGCAGTTTACGCCGTTGAGCTTTGCTAGCCGGCGGGTGCTGCTGCGCATGGGCTTGCAGGGTCAGGAGCAGCAATTTCTGTTCGACTCGGGTAGCAGTGCCTTTTCTTTACTTACCAACCAAAGTACGTGGCAGACACTGGCTACGCCGGCTGCTACACCTCACACCTCGGGCGTCAACTCGTGGGGACGCCGCCTGCTAGCCCATACCGTAGCCTCCGGTGAGGCGTTGCAAGTGGGCGCGCTACGCGTGCCGCTACGCACCGTTACGTACCTAGACGGCACCAGCTTTTGGCAGCAGGCCCTCATGCGTTTTTCTGGCATGACGGGCATGCTGGGCAATGAGCCGTTCCGCAGCCACACCCTTATTATCGACACGCAGGCCAACCGTTTTGGCCTGGTGCAATAGTAGCAACGGCTAGCACTGCTTGCTGCACCAAATGCAAAAGCCCTTTCTGCGCTGGGCAGAAAGGGCTTTGAAGCCGGTAAAAACGCGGCTACTTTTTGCCGCGCATCAGGTTTTTGCCCAGCGACTCTACTTTGAGGATGAACTGGTCCACGTCCTCGTTGGCGTACACACCGTAGGCTGACGAGATAGTGCCTTTGGCACCGTCGGCCGTTTCGATGACGTAGAGAATGGCCATGTCGTCGGGGTTGCTCTCGCCTTCGAAGCGGAAATAATCGACGATAGTCGTTTCCTCAGGGCTAAAGGTGAGGGCACTCTGGTCGTCCATCGTGGTGAGGCGACCGTCCTGCACCGTGAAATCATGGGTATAGCCCTGGCTTTTGAGCTTCTTCTCGACGGTCGTCATCGACGTCATTTCTTCTTTGTCCTGCATGGCGAATGGTGTTTCAGATGGCGAGTGATGGGTAGGCCCGAAAACAGGCCGCCCCGGCTATACGGAGCCGGGGCGGTTGGGGGTTAGCCGTTTTTCGAGTTTTTAATGAGGGGGCTAGCGGCCTGCCGTGCGCGCCTCAATGGTGCGTTGCAGCGCGTCTACGTCGAGGGCCGCGCCGCACGCGCCGCCGCAGCCTTTGGCGCAGCCAGCCTGGCCCTTGGCGGCGAAGACCAACCACACGCGCCGGCCCAGGTAGAAGAGCGCCGCCGCAAACAGGGCGATGATGATGAGCAGTTGAGCGTCCATGATATTTTTAAAACGGCAAGTCCTGGGATAAAGTTTGCGGCGGTGGCTGACGATTATTCGCTTCTTCAGCAGCCACAAAAAAGGCGGGCTGGGCCTTGTGCAGCGTCGCGGCCTGGGCCGCCGTCAAGAACACGTAGATACTTGACTCATCGTCCAAGAGCAGGCACAGCTGGCCACCTTGCGTGTTCTCGCGCACGGCCCGCTCCACTAGCGGCAGGAAGTTGCTACTCATCCACCCCGAGCGGGAAGTCAGGTTAGCTTGATAGCGCCGGGTACCACAAACAAACGACAGCTTCGAATGCTGCTCAGCCCCTTCCTGGCCCCTGAAAGTATCCTCTACGTGCGTGGGCCGAAAAGCGCCGCGCGTGCTGGCCGCTACCTCGGCCAGGGCATGTGCGTAGGCGTGCGACATTTCGGCGTCTTCGCCGCCGGTAGCTACCAACAGATGTGGAAACCCTTGCAGCAGTTCTGAAAAGCTGTTGGTTTTACCGCTCAAAGCCTGGCTACGGCCAGCGGCAACCTCGGCCGCCGTGAGGCCGGCAAAAAGCCCCATGCGCTGGTAAAGAGCTAGAGACTTTTCGATAAATGCGGACGTAAACTGGCTAGCCCGGCTGGCCGCGTCCTCGGCAGTGAGGAAATACGTTTCCTCGCCCCAGGCTTCCCGTTGCGCAGAAGTTAAGGCAATGATACCCACCCGGTCACGGCCATATACTGAGCGCGCATCGGACGTATGCGCCACATACAGCCGCGGGGCGGCACCCTGGTCGCGCAGCCATTGGTTGATGCCAGCCACAAACTCGTCGCTCACTTCGGCCCCCGTGGCGGGGTCGGGGTCCTGGCCATCGGTGCGGCGGTAGCCTTGGGTGAAGGTCGTGGTGTAGCGCCGGCCGCCAGCCGTGAAGGCTAGTGTTACGAGCTGGTCTATGATTTGCCCATCGCCCATCGACGTTTCCGTTTCCGTTACCTGCACGCCGGCGTAGCGAAAAGCCGGCCAGATGGCGGCCACTTCGGCCAGTAGCCGCGTATAGAGGCGGCTGGGTGCCCGCGGCAAGACGTGGAGGTCTAGCACGCACGCGTGCGCGCAGTGCGGCAGCACATCAAACAGGCTGCACGTTTGCCCCAGCCGCGAGTCGGCCAGGGCCTGCTGCTGGCCAGCAGCCGTCAGCACGTTGGCCTGGCGCAGTCTGGTAAGTATTGCCTGCAAGGCGAGCCGCTGCGCAGGTCGCACGGCCTGGGCGAGCGCCAACTGGGCGGCGCGCCCGCACACTTGCTCTTCCCGCAGCAACAGCTTGCCGGCTAGCTCCAGCTTGAGTGCCTCGTAGTCGGGCTTGGTGAGCAAGCCCAGCTCGTAGAAGTCGCGTGCTGTGCGGGTGCGGGTTTTGCCAAAAATGCTGCGCGTATCGGCAATGCTGTGCGCGGGCAGGTCGGCTCTCCCCAGCGGGGGATAGATAGTCCAGCCGCCCGCGTCAACACTGTCTTCGGCCGGGATTTTTTCTTCCAGCAGCTGGCCCGGCGAGGCCCATTGCCGCAGTACGGCGGCGGTGTCGCCTTTGGCTTGCCGCAAGGCAGCCAGCCACTTTTGTCGCTGGGCCCGCATGGCTACCGAGTCAGGCGCTTGCCCGGCGGTATACAAGTCGGAGGCCTCCATAGCCGAGGCTGTGCGGTAGCTCATTTCGGCTTGAAAAGCCTGCGTACAGAAGGCCAATACCGTAGCCGCATCCACCGCTTGGTAGATGCGGCGAGTTTCGCTGCCGGGTACGGTGTACTCAACCCCCATATTCTTAGCCGCGATGCGACGCTGCAATTCGTCACGCCCTTCGGCGCTCAAAATCTGCCGCTCGTATAGCCGGTTGGCAATAGTAGTGGCCCAACTCTGGGTTTGCCCGGTCGCCTCCTCACTGCCGGGCGGGCGGCCCTTGCAAGCAGCTAACGCTAGCAGCCCGGCAGTAAGTAGATAGCGAATGGAACGCATGCCCAGGGTAGTAGCGGGGAGCTTACGACCGGAAGCATTCCTGCCAATGGCGCTTCAGCACGGCCTGCATCTGGTCGTGCACGAGGCCGTTGGTAGCTAGCGTTTCGCGGTTGAAAACGGGGTCGCCATCTTTCAGCCACTGCGTGACGCGCCCGCCCGCCTCGCGCACCAGCAGGATGCCCGCAGCTACGTCATAAGCATTGATATTAAATTCAAAATAGCTGTCGAAGCGGCCACAGGCCACGTAGGCGAGGTCGGTAGCGGCCGAGCCCCAGCGGCGGATGCCGCGCGAGTGTTGCGCGTATTCAGTGAGGATGGCCATGTAGGCATCCATGTGGTCGAACTTGTAGAACGGCAGGCCGGTAGCGATAAGCGTATCCTCGGTGCTGGCGGCGGTGCTCACACGGATTGGCTTGTCATTCAGGAACGCGCCGTGGCCTTCGGCCCCACGGAAGCACTCGTCGCGGCTCACTTCGTAGACCACGCCCAGCACCGGCTCGTTGCCGCGCGCCAGGGCCACGCTCACCGCGAAGCACGGCAGGCCGTGGATGAAGTTGGTGGTGCCGTCGAGCGGGTCGATTATCCAGCGGTAAGCCACGCTGTCGTCGGAGTTGGCCACGGTGCCTTCTTCGGTCACGAAGCCAGCTTCGGGGAAGAGCTTTTGCAGGCCCTCGACCAGCATTTTTTCCGACTCTTTATCCACGTAGGAGACGAGGTCGTGCAGGCCCTTGGTAACGATTTTAGATTGGTCGAAGCTGCTTACTTGCTCGCGGATAAAGGTGCCAGCCTGGCGGCAGAGGTCAGCCACGGCGTACGAAAGCGGGAGGAGGTCGGGGGTCATGTTTTAGGAGCTAATTAATCATGTGTCGTGCTGAGCTAGCGAAGCGTCCTACCGCGCCAGAACAAACTAGGCGAACTTGATAAGATACTATCCCCGTCAGCATGACAACTGGCAAAGGAGAATTATTTTCTGCGAAAGAGTGGCGCTAGCACCAAGCCAATGATGCCCAGCACGGCCAGCACCTGCGTGCCGTGCCCAATCAGCTCGCCGTGGCGGACGTAGAACGTTTGCTCGGTGTTGAGGTGGACGGTGGCGCGGCTGGCAGCGCCCACCCACCACCCCGTGCGGTGCGAGATAACGCCGCGCTGGTCGATGAAGGCCGAGATGCCGGTATTGGCGGAGCGGGCGAGGTCGCGGCGGGTTTCGATACAGCGCAGGGCACCATAGGCCAGGTGCTGGCGGTAACCGGGCGAGTCGCTCCACCAGCCGTCGTTGGTAATGAGGCCGAGCAAGGTGGCGCCGTTGTGCACGTACTGAGCTACAAAGTCGCCGTAGATGCTTTCGTAGCAGATAAGCGGGGCTAGCCGCAGGGCAGGCGCGGTAGTAGCGGGCGGAAAAACGGTGCGCTCCTCCTGCGAGCCGTAGGAGCCGACTACGCCGCCGAGGTCGATGTTTTTGAGCACGCTGCTGAGGGCGGGCGGGATTTTCTCCACGCCGGGTACCAGCTTCGATTTGTGGTAGAATTGCACGGGCGCGGTGGCATCAGCAAAGTAAGCGGCCGTGTTGAATACGTCGTAGTAGCCCAGGTCGTCGCGGTGGCGGGCGGTGGGCGAGGCGTGCGCCTCATCGGGGTAGCTAGCCACGCTCGTGATACCCGTGACCAGGCTCAGGCTGGGGTGGCGGGCCAGCAGTTCCTGCCGGATGCGCGCCGCCTGGGGCGTAGCGTTGAAGGAGGTTTCGAAATACGTTTCGTCGAGGGCCGTTTCGGGCCACAGCACGAGGCGCGTAGCGGGCGTGATAGCCGCCTCAGTGCGAGCCATCAGGCGCGTCAGTTGCTCGTTAAAGGGAATGAAGTTGGGCGTGCCGGGAAACTTGGCGTCGTAGGGGTCAATGTTGGGCTGAATGACGACGACCTCGGCGGCCGGGCCTTTCTCCCGGAAGTTGGAGCCGATACCGAAGGAGAGCAGCATGGGCAGCAAAATCGCCAGCGTGGCTATGCCCCAACGCCGAGCCGGTGCCGGCTGCGGCGTAGCGCCGGCTAGCCGAAACAGCGCCCGAAACACCAGCACGTTCACCGCCAGCACCCACGCCGAACCACCCAAAAAGCCAGTATACTCATACCACTGCACCCAGCTCGTAGCGCTGGCGAAGCCGTTGCCCAGCGTGAGCCAGGGCCACGACAAGTCCCAGGTGAGGTGCAGTTGCTCGAAGGCTATCCAGTAAACGGGCAGCGCGAGGTAGCCGATGGTAGCTCCAAAGCGTTCCTTAGTGCGCCGAAAGGCCATCAGCGGCAGGCACATGAGCGCGGCGTTGAGCACTACGGCAGCAATGCCGCCGCCCAGCGTGCTGTAGCTCACCCACCAGGTAGTGAAGGCATTCCAGAGAAACAGGAAGAAATAGGTGTGGGCAAACACCCGCCCGCGCTTCGCGCCCTGCGCCGTGAGCACCTGCTCTAGGCGCAGGTAAGGCACGAAGCCCACGAACAGCAGCAGCGTGAGCGGTGCGGGGTGCACCGGCCAGGCGGCCCACAGCAGCACCGCGCCCAACAGCGCCAGCAGCGGCGGCGACTGCCCCAGCCGGGCCAGCGGGCCGCTAGGCGGCGGGGTCATCATCGGCGTCTCCGTCATCATCGGCTTCGTCGTTGTCGCGGGAGGGGTATTTGCTGCGCTCACTGCGTTCTATTTTAGCACCTTCTACTACCAATACGATTTCGCCCTTGATGGCGGGGCGAGCGGCCAGGGTGACGGCCAACTCGCCGAGCGGGGCGGTGAGGGTTTCCTCAAACAGCTTAGTCAGCTCGCGGCTGACACTGGCCGGCCGCTCGGAGCCGAAAACCTCGGCTAGCTGCGTGAGGGTTTTGACAATGCGGTGCGGCGACTCGTAGAAGATGAGCGTCCGGGTTTCGCGGGCCAGCTCTTGTAAGCGAGTCTGGCGGCCTTTCTTCACCGGCAAAAAGCCTTCGAAGGCAAACCGCTCGGCCCCAAAGCCCGATTTGAGCAGCGCGGGCACGAAGGCCGTGGGGCCGGGCAGGCACTCCACGCGCAGGCCCCTAGCTAGACACTCGCGCACGAGCAGAAAGCCAGGGTCGGAGATACCGGGCGTGCCGGCGTCGCTCACGAGGGCCATGCGCTCGCCCTTGGCCAGGCGCTCGAGTAGACGGGGCACCTGCTGGTGCTCATTGTGGAGATGGTAGGCCAGCAGGGGCTTTTTCAACTCCAGGTGTTGCATAAGCCGGCCGCTGGTGCGGGTATCTTCGCAGAGCACCAGGTCGGCTTCACTCAGCACCCGAATGGCCCGTAGGGTGATGTCTTCGAGGTTGCCGATGGGCGTGGGCACGAGGGTAAGGGCGGCGGGTTCGGGCATGGTGCAAAGGTAGGGCCAGCTACTTGCCAACCCTGCTAGGCACTATGGCCTCCCACAGCCCGCACCGGGCACCCGCCACCCCACGGGGCTGCCCCACATACAACCCAAACGGCCGAACCTAAGTAAACTGCTCTACCATTTGCCTAGCTCTCTCTCCCATGTCAGTAGACCCTAATAACCGCCCCATCCGCGTCATCAACGACGATACGACCGAAGAAGAATTTGCCGCTGGCCTGCGCATTCCCAACGCCGACCCGCCCAAGAATGAGAAAGCCCGCGGCGGCTTTGGCAACCGCGAGGGCAAGGAGGGCTACGGCACCGACTCGGAGGATGGCATCACGGCCGTAAGTGTAAACGCTGACGCCGACCGCCTCGACCAGCCGAATGACAACATGCGCACCGCTGGCGAAGGTGCCAACCAACGCCCCAATCAGGACCTGCCCAGCCCCGACGATGAGCGCGACGAAGACACTGGCCGCCGCCCCCAGCGCGGCCCCGTTGACGAGCTCGACGCCGACGATATGCGCAAAGGCCCCGACGAAATGGAAGATGCTGACTCGCACGTAGGTATGGGTCAGATGGCCCCCAAAACGCCCAAGCCCGTCACGGGCACCGACACCAACGCCGAGCTTACCGACCCCGGTGCTCAGGATTCGGCCATCGACCAAGGCTTTTAATTACCCATTGCCAGGGCTGGCCTGCTCCCGTTGGCTGACCCCGGCAATTAGCTTATTATTCACTATCAACTCCTTTTCCCATGTCTACCCACCACACTGAGCGTAACCAGGAATCGCAGACTAATAAAAATGAGGCGGGCCTGCCCGAGCAAATCAAAGCCGACGCCCTGCCCGCTGGCGACCTTGACGAAGCCACCGAAGAGCGCCTCGCCAACGAAGCTGAAGACGCCGGCACCACGCACCCCAACCGCGGCCACAACAAGCCCGATAATGGCAAAGGCAGCTACGCCTAGCCTAAAGCCCGCACCGAACCAAGTAAGAAGCCCCGCGCCATTGGCCGGGGCTTTTTCGTAGCCACTTACTTTCTGACCAATCCTTTATAAAGATGGCCCGCCGCTTTGCCGCCACCGACCTGCACGGCTGCCTACGCACCTTCCGCTACCTAGTGGAGCAGGAATTACGTCTGCGTCCAGCCGACCAGCTATACTTGCTGGGTGACTATGTGAATAAAGGCCCCGACAGCGGTGGCATGCTCGACTACATCATGCAGCTCCAGGGCTTCGGCTACCAAGTGCATTGCCTGCGCGGCAACCACGACCAAGAATTGCTGGATGCCCGCTACGGCCACGGCGACGAGCCCTGGCGTACCCCCGCCGAGCGCGCCATGATCCTAGCCAGCTTCGGCGTGACGCAACTGGCCGACCTGCCCGCCCGCTACATCGAGTGGCTGGCCGCCCTACCGCTGCAATTAGAGGTGCCCGATTTCGTGCTGGTGCACGCCGGCTTCAATTTCGCCCTGCCCGTGGCCGACATGCGCCGCGACATCTACAGCATGCTCTACACCAAAAGCTTCGTATTCGACCCCAGCCGGCTGGCGGGCAAGCGCCTGCTGCACGGCCACGTACCCACGCCTATAGCGCAGGTGCAAGCCAGCGTGGCGGCCCGCGCCGGGGCCATTGGCCTCGACACCGGCTGCGCCTATCGCCACAACCCCGAGCTGCGCCACCTCGCCGCCCTCAACCTCGATACCTGGCAACTGCACCTGGTAGAAAACCGCGAAGCCTCCTACCCTATTGCTAAACGCTAAGTTAGCCGGGCGGGCCTAGCTAGCCGAGACCGAATTCTTTTTGCGAAAGCAGCTGCCACACCGCCGCCACGTGTGCCAGCAGCACCAGCGGCACCAGCAAGGCGGGCAGCCACCCAAAGGGAAAGTGCAGCAATGCCACATTGGGCTGCTCGAAAGCTAGGCGCTGCACCGGTGAGGGTGCCGACAGCACCGCCACTCGCACGATGTGGAAAAGTAGGCCCAGCCCCAGCACGTTCCAACCCAGCAGCACCCAGCGGCCCACCCGCCGGCGCCGCACCAGCCCGTAGAGCAGCGGCGCGCTCAAGCCCATCAGAATGTCCCAGTTGCCGCCCGCAAACGTCATAATGCGCGGCACCGTCCCGTGCAGAAACAACCCGTACAGCCCCAGCTCCACGGGCAGCCGCACTACGTGTAGAAGCGTGAGCGTATCAAGCCGCAGGCTAGCAAAAAAAGCCCGGCCCCGCCCCGTAGCTAGGCGGCTCAGCAGCAGCAGCAAAGGCGGCCCCAGCGCAAAGGCCAGGCGGGGTGGCAGCGTGGTCGTGACCGTATAAAACCCACTGATTGACAGCGCGCTTTGCACCAGCAGCCAAGCCAGCATCACGCCCAGCACCCGGTGCGAGCGGTGGGCAGCCAGGTAAAACAGGCCCACCGCCAGGGCAGTAGTAAGGGCAAACGTTAGGTAGAGCCACAGCGGCAGGGTCGGGAGCATGAGCAGGAGGAAAAAATTGCTCTGCAAAGGAACTGGCCGCCCGTAGGCACTTCTCTTGCCATTTGGCAGGAAATGAGCCGCCTCACGCAATCATTTTTGCTTCCGGGCCAGCGCTTTGCGAATGCGACTGAGCGAAGTATCTGTGACGCCCAGGTACGAGGCGATGTGCTTGAGGGGCGCGTGCTGCACCAGCGCGGGGCTGGCCTGCACCAGCTGCTCGTAGCGAGTAGCGGCGGGCTCGGTGATGGTGGCCAGCATCCGGGTTTTGAGGGAGGCGAAGCCCCGCACCAGCACCGCCCGCCCAAATTCCCGAAACTCGGGCCGGGTATGAAACAAGCCATTGAGCTGCGCGAACGTGATGCCCCAGCCCGCGCAGTCGGTGAGGGCCTGCACGTACTCATGCGAGGGCGTACGCTGAAAAAACGACGCCACCTCAAACACTACCTCGCCCGGCCCATAAAAGCCGGTGGTAACGTCGTGCCCGGCCGTATCATAGGCAAACGCCCGCAGCAGTCCCGCCTCCAGAAACAGGTAGCAGTCGCTGACCTG
>Ga0268353_100017_pt1 | contig 26714 bp, 22 predicted proteins | sample G5R2_NF_18SEP201_FD_190168 | JGI IMG/M metagenome (GOLD analysis project Ga0268353, IMG submission 190168) | Phyllosphere microbial comminities from switchgrass, GLBRC, Michigan, United States - G5R2_NF_18SEP2017_LD1 | ecosystem: Host-associated > Plants > Phyllosphere > Phylloplane/Leaf | place... | reverse complement strand
CAGGAAGTCGTAGACTTCACGGTTCTCGTCGTTGGCGATGGCGAGGTCTTCGGTGGCGCCGTCTTTGGCCTGAATGAGGTGGTCGCAGTGTACGGTGGAGGGCACGGCCACGGTGGGCTTGCCGGCTTGCATGAACTGCAACAGGGCCATCTGGGCGGTGGCATCCTGCATGGCCACGCGGTCGGGCGCAAAGTCCACGTAGCTTACGCCACGCTGGTAAGCCTCGTTCACCTGGCCACCGTAGAGGTGGGCGTAGAGGATTTTTTCGGTGAGCGTGAGCGGACGGCCAACGGCCGTGCGGGCCGCTTCGATGCGCGAGCCGAGGCCCGCGTACACGGCCCGAATCATATCAAGGTCAAACGCCATAGGAGGAGAGTGGGGTTATTAGCTTAGGCGCAAAAGTAACGGGCGACCCAGGCAAAATGGTAGTAATTGGTCGATTTAGGACTGTACTTAGAAACCTTCCAAATAGCGGGCCGGTTTAGGGCCGCCACGCTCCTACCTTTTACGGGAATACGCGTGGCACAGTCACCATTTATAACTAATGAATGGCGGTACTGGTTCTGACCGTTCTACCTTGCTTTTATGAAATCTCTCTGCTTGCCGCTGTTGGCGGCTACGTTGCTGGCTGGCTGCAACAATTCTACAACTACCTCCGGCGCGGCCGAAGCCGGCGCTACGTCGGCCGCGGCGCTGCTCACGCCCGGCCCCTGGCGCGGCGAGCTAGCCACGCAGGACCAGAAAATCCCATTTCTGTTTGAGGTCAAAACGGAAGGCGGCAAGCCCGTTGTGTACCTCATCAACAAGGGTCTGAATGGCGAGGAGCGCCTGCGCTGCGACGAGATTTCGGCAGCCGGCGACTCGGCTACCATCCGGATGCACGTCTTCGACGCGGCACTGGTGGTGCGCGCCGATGGCAAGGACAAGCTGAAAGGTACCTGGGTAAAGTACGATAGCAAGACGCCGTACCGGGTGCCGCTGGTGGCGACGGCCGAAACTGCTGCTACAGCCCCTAACGACGATAGCCCATCCGCACCGGAAACCTTCGCAAATTTTCAAGGCACTTGGCGTACTACATTCAAAGACGAAACCGGTAAAACTTATCCAGCAGTTGGGGTCTTCAAACCTGATACTTCTGGCTGGCAGTATACTGGCACGTTCTTGACTAGCACTGGCGACTATCGTTATCTGACCGGCTATGCTTCCGGCCCGCGTTTGGAGCTAAGCACATTTGATGGTAGCCACGCTTTTCTATTTACTGCCGTTGCGGCGAACGCCGAAGGAAGTGATTATTTAAAAAAACCGGTTACTAACGTTACCGGCAATTTTTACTCCGGCAAAGGCGGCCACGAGACCTGGACGGCCACCCTCGACCCCAAGGCCAGCCTGCCCGACGCCAACACGCTGACTTACCTGCGCAAGGGCGAGTCGCGGCTGAATTTCAAGTTTGCTAGCCTCGTGAAGGGTAGCACCATCTCCCCTACCGATGCCAAGTACCGGGGCAAGGTGGTGGTGTTACAGGTGCTGGGCTCATGGTGCCCCAACTGCATGGACGAGAGCAGATTCCTGGCTCCTTGGTACGAGCAGAATAAGGCGCGGGGTGTGGAAGTCATCGGCCTGGGCTACGAGCGGATGCCGGAGTACGACCAGGCCGCCGCCCGCCTGCGCCAGATGAAGGAGCGGCTGAACATCGGCTACGACGTGGCCGTGGCCGGCGTGGCTAATAAGGACTCGGTCGCCAAGTCGATGCCGCAGTTGGCGAAGTTCCTGGCCTTCCCCACCACCATTTTCCTGGATAAGAAGGGCGTGGTGCGCAGCATTCACACCGGCTTTGCGGGGCCGGGCACGGGCAAGTATTACGAGGAAGAAAAAGCCCACTTCAACCGCACCGTGGACAAGCTGCTGAAGGAATAGCGCGGGCAAAATTCCCCCAACCTTCACGCTGGCTAGCCGTTGTAAGCTCCACCGTCCGCCCCGCGGATGGTGGAGCTTTCTGCATTAAGTGGGTACCGCAAGGGCGTTTCGGCGCGTGGCGGGCCCGTTGTTTCTTTGGCCCGACAATTGAATACGGGTTGCTTCTTACTCACTCTTCCCCCATGACTGCACTTTCCCGCCGCTTGCTACGCCCCGCTGCCTTGTTGCTGCTTTTGCCGCTCGCCAGCGCCACGCCGTCGGAGCCCACGGCGCCCGCTAAGCCCACCGCTACCCTCGCCAAGCCGCTGCAAGGCGCCAAGCCCGACCCGCAGGTTATCGCCCAGTTCGGCCTCTACAACAACCCCAAGCTGCAAGCCTACATTACGCAGCAGGGCAAGCGCATGACGGCCATCTCGGACCGCCCCGGCGACTACGGTTTTACCATCGTGGACTCGCCGGTTATCAACGCCTTCGCCACGCCCGATGGCCACGTGTACTTCACGCGCGGCATCATGGCGTACTTCAATGACGAGGCACAATTCACCGGCGTGCTGGGGCACGAGCTGGGCCACATTACGGCGCAGCACGGCAAGAAACAACAGCGCAACTCCATCTTATCCAGCATTTTAGTTGGCGTGGCTACGATGGCGTCGCCTAATCTGCTAGGCCGCATTGCGCAGCCCGCCGCGCAGCTCGTGAGCCTCAAGTACAGCCGGGGCGACGAGAACGAGGCCGACCAGTTGGGCGTGAAATATTCGACCAAAGTGGGCTACGATGCTTCGCACATGGCCAACTTCTTCCAGACGCTGGAGCGCACCGAGGCCCAGAGCGGCAGCAGCACGCCCACGTTCCTCTCTACGCACCCCAACTCGGCCGACCGCTACCAGCGCGTGAAGCAACTTGCTGCCCAGGCCCAGCAGAATCTCGGTAAGCGCACGCTCACAGTAAACCGCGACAGCTACCTGCGCTCCATCGACGGGCTGCCGTTTGGCGACGACCCGCGCCAGGGCTTCGTGGAAGGCAATGTGTTTTATCACCCCGATTTGAAATTCCGCTTTCCGATTCCCTCGGGCTGGAAGTCGCAAAACTCGCCCGAGCAGTTTCAAATGGCCGAGCCAAACGGCAAGGCGCTGCTGGCGTTTCTGGGTGTGCCCGGCAACTCGCTCGATGAGGCGGCCCAGACGCTGGCCAAGCAAATTGGCATCACGGCTGGCAACGTGCAGCGCACGACTATCAACGGCTTCCCGGCGCTTGTGTTTGAGGGCGACCAGGCGGCTTCGCAAGACCAGTCGGCCACGCCGGCCCACGTGCAGAGCTATGTTATTCAGGATGGCAAGTCAATGTTTGCTTTTGTTGGGCTAGCCACGGCGGCCACGTTCGGCACCTATGGGCCGCAGTTTGCCAGCGTGGTGCAGGGCTACCAGCGCCTCACCGATGCCAGCAAGCTCAACCGCCAGAGCGAGCGTATCCGCATCAAGCAGGCCAAAAGCACCACTACCCTCTCGGCCGCCCTCACGGCCAACGGCGTACCTAGCAAGCGCCTGGAAGAAGAAGCCATCCTCAACGGCATGCAGCTGAGCGACCGCCTGGCGGCTGGCCAGCTTTTCAAAGTGGTGGGCAAATAGCCAGCCGGTTAGTCAAACTAGAAAGGCCCGCTAACGCAGCTGCGTTAGCGGGCCTTTCTAGTTTGACTAACCGGCTGATTTTACTTATCCGCTAGCTGGGCGCTGGTTTTCAGCGTGAAGGTCTGGAACGTATCGCCGCCGCCCCGATAGCCACGCATTCCGCCGCCACCGTAGCCGCCCCGCATACCGCCATACGCGCCATAGCTACCCATGCTACTCTGTGAATTCATCAGGCTCATGTCTGGCTCGCTGCCGGGGGCGCGCTTAGGTTTTTGGCCCGCTATCCAGACGCCCACCGTGGCTACCTGACCGTTGGCCAGGGCCGGCACGCGGCGATAAAGCAGGCGGAGCGGCACAGCTAGTTCATAAACAAGGTTGTTGCGCGCATCGAGGCCAATGGCGGACTTAACGCCAATCTTGGCCTCCGAATCGGTCAGCACGGGCTCTTTACTGCCACGGTAATTGAGCAGTTCCATTTGATTAGCCCCGGTGATGATGATGCGTAGGCGGTTCAGATGCTCCTCCTGGCGCTCAGCGGCGGTGGGGCCCATCGCGCCGACCGGCCGCTCGGCGGGTCCTTTAACAGTGCTTAAGTCGATAGGCAACGGAAATTTTACGCCAAGCTGCTGCTGGTTGCGGCCAGTCGAGTCGAGCCACACTACCATGCCCAGGTAGGCCATTTTGGCTTGGGTGGGCATGTCAGCAGCTTTGAGGCGCACGTAGACCGTGCGGGCATCGTTAAGCACCTGGTACTGTAGGTGGCTGTTGGCGTCGTATTGCAGTGAGTCGGTCCACTCAGTGGCCTTACCATCGATGACGGGCGGCGTCGCCAGAAAGTGGCTGGACGTGCGGGTAGCGACTACTGCCGCGGCCTTGCCCGCGCCCGCATCGGTAGGCACGGCCTTTTGAGTGCAAGCCCCGGCCAGCGCCACCGGCGCGGCTAGCAGTAAGAAGGAGGAAAAACGCATAGCAAAGCAAAAAGTAGGAAAGAACAAAACTAGGCCATCACCATGAGCAACGCATGGCAATTCCCGAAAGCCGGGCGCTAGCGCCTAGCTGAACCGCGTGTAGCGGCGCTTGCGGCGCCAGGCGCGCACCGCTCCAAAGGCCGCCAGCAGCACCAGCGGCGCACCCAGGTTGAGTAGCTGCCAGCGCTGGCGGTTTTCGGCCAGCTGTACTTTATCGAGTGGGCGCAGGGTGATTTGCTTGCCGCGCACGGCGATGAGGCCGGTTTCGTCGAGCAGGTAATCGGTGGCGTTGAGAATCAGCTCCCGGTTGGCAAACTCAGTGTTGGCCAGCCGGTCGAAGCCAAGGCGGAAGGGCCGGCCGCTCTTGGGGTCCACGTCGTTGCGCAGGAAATCACCGTCCGAGATAACGAGGATTTTGCTGGGCGCGGCGTTGGGATTCTGGTCGGGCTGGTATTGGGTGGTACCGGGCGCAGCGCGGTTGGCAAAGAGCGAGCGGAAGGTGCCTTCGAGCAGGTAGCCCACCGGCTGGTAGCTGTTCTGGTAGAGCTTGGGGTTGGGCTCCAGACGGGCATCGTTGAAGTTAATGGGCACCGGCGCGGGCAGGCGGCGGGTGTAGCGTGAGGTGCTCATCAGCATGGTTTTGCGAATACCAGCCGCCTTCACAGTGTCGATATTACCCACAAATTTCAGATACACCGCGTCCAGGTTGCGCGTTATCGGGTTGGTGCTGAATCGGTTGATGAGCGGATAGAGCTGCCAGGGCAGCGGCTCGATTTTAGGCTTGCTGCCGGTCATGCCCGTCACCAGCGGAATCTGGCCGCAATTCAAATCCAGCAGCAGGTTTGGGTTCAGGCGCACGCCGTAGCGAAAGAGCAGGTCATCGAGGTTGAGGTTGTAAGGCGTGGCGAGCGCGGCGCCGTTGCGGCTCACGCTATCGAGGTCCACGCGCAGGGCATCCACGAAAAACAGGGCCCGCCCGCCGTGGGTGATAAACTGGTCGAGCCGAAATTTCTCCGCCTCCGAGTACGGGCCGGTGGGCTTGGCAATAACCACTGCATCGAGGTTGCCGCGCAGGTCCTTCACTTGGTTCAGGTCTACGCGAAACACGTCGTAGTTCTGGCTCCAGGCGGTAAGAATATCAGCCATCTCGGGGTTAGTCAATTCGCCGTGGCCCGTGATAACCCCCAGCCGGCGCTTGGCCCCGCCGGGCGGCGCCACCTGCCGGATGGCGCTGGCTAGCTCATACTCCAGGCCTTCAATACTTTGGTTGAGGCGCTCGGCGGGCGTGGCTACCTGGCTGCCGCGTAGCAGCAGCACGTTGCGCGTTTGGCCGCCCGCCTGCACCACTGCCCAGGGGAAAATAATTTTCTCGACCCGCTTGCCGTTCTCATTAGCGCCCAGGTTGGTGGGTTTCAACCCTTTCTTAAATAGGGTGCTGTAAAACTTATTACGTCCTTCCTCGGTGCCGGCCGAGCTGGGGTCGATGAAGATAAAATTCAGGTTGCCACCGCCGTACACCTGCATTTCGTTCAGGGTTTCGCGCACACCCTGCTCCAGGCGGCGGAAATTGGGCGGGAAATCACCAGTCAGGTATATCGTGATGGTGACGGGCTGCTTCAGGTTGGTGAGCAGCGCTTTGGTAGCGTCGGACATAGTGTAGCGCCTTTCCTCCGTCAAATCGAGCCGGAAGAAAAAGCGCTGGGCCACGAAGTTGAGCAGCAACAGCGCGCCGATAATGGCAGCAAAGCGCAGTAAATCCTGGCGTTTGCGCGAGGCAATTGGGGCCGACAGAGCGGCGGCGGGGGGAGTCGTCGCGTCCATGCTTACCAGGTGCGGCTGCGGAGGGCTAGCCGGGTGCCCAGCAGGGCCACGGCTACCACGGTGAAGAAATAAAGCACGTCGCGCGAATCAATCAGCCCCTTGCTAAGGTCGCGATAGTGGGCCGCGATACCGAGCTGGCTCACGTAATAGGCCGGCGCGCCTTCGAGGATAGAGGCCAGCGAATCGAAACCGGTATAGACCAAGAAACAAGCTACTACGGCCAGCACGAAGGCGATAATCTGGTCGCGGGTGAGGGCCGAGGCCAGCACGCCCAGCGCCGCAAACACGGCCGCCAGCAGGGCTAGCCCCAGGTACGAGCCCACCGTAGCCGCCGAGTCGATGTTGCCGGCCGGCGAGCCCAGCTTATACACGGAGAAATAGTAGAGCAGCGTGGGTACGAGCGCTACCAGGGCCAGCAGCAGGCACGCCAGGTATTTGCCGCCCACAATCTGCCCATCAGTGAGCGGACGCGTGAGCAGCAGCTCTATCGTACCGGCCTTTTTCTCCTCGGCAAACGTGCGCATGGTGATAGCCGGTATCAGCAGCAAAAACAGCCACGGTGCCAGGTTGAACAGCGATTGCAGGTCGGCGTAGCCGTAGTCGAGCACGCTGCTATCGGGGAAAACCCAGACAAACAGGCCCGTCGCCACTAGAAACACGCCGATGACGACGTAGGCCACCGGCGAGTTGAGGAAGGCGTTAAATTCTTTTCGTAGGATGGTGAGCATGTAGGCAGCCGTAGAAATTCTTTAAAAAACGGCAGAGCTTAGTCGAAGGCCGGATTGAACAGTTTTTGTCTTTTCAAAGGGGCTAGCTCGCAAAGTTTGTAGGGGGATAAAGCACTTACTAAATGTGAAAGGCCCTTAAAATGTGTCACCCTTATGGTCCCTTCCGCATCGTAGTAATCGAGGTCTCCCATGCTGTCCTCGTTCGCTTTGAAGAAGTAGAGCTTGTATTCACCCTCCCACTTCTGTATGCCTATTGAGAGCCAATACGCGTCGTCTCCTTCGCCAAATGAGGTAGACTTGCCAATCTGTTTTCCGGCCTCTAACCACTCCTTTACTCGGGTTAACTCTTCCACAATGCTTTTTACTTCGTCAATTCCCCAAACACTGCCTCCAGGCTCTGCTGCTCCTGGCGCAGACCCAGCAGCAGCCAGCCCTGCTCTACGGCCAAGCGTGATACGGCAGCGCGCACGTCGGTGCCCGGCGCGGTACGGATGAGCACCACGCCCGGCCCGCTAGCCTCCACACCGCGCACGCCCGGCAGGGCGGCCAGCGGGGCGGTGGCCACAGGGCCTTCAAACTCGGCGCGCAACACGGTTTCGCCGGCGGCGCGAGCGGCTAGCTCGGCTACGGGCGCGTCGGCCACCAGCTTGCCGCGGCTGATGATGACCACGCGCGAGCACAGCGCCGTGACTTCGGGCAGGATGTGAGTACTGAAAATGACCGTTTTATCTTCACCCAACTCGCGGATGAGCTGGCGAATTTCACTGATTTGGTTGGGGTCGAGGCCCGTGGTGGGCTCGTCGAGAATGAGTACTTCGGGGTCGTGCACCAGGGCCTGGGCCAGCCCCACGCGCTGGCGGTAACCCTTGCTGAGCGCGCCGATTTGCTTATTCTGTTCGCGGGTAAGGCCGACTTTCTGCACCAGCTGGGCCACGCGCTGGCGCAGCTCGCGGCCTTTCAGGCCGTGTACCGAGCCGATAAATTCGAGGTACTCGTGCACGTACATGTCGAGGTAGAGCGGGTTGTGCTCGGGCAGGTAGCCCACACGGCGGCGCACGGCCAGCGGGTCTTGCTGCACGTCGAAGCCGCCGATGCGCACCGTACCCGCCGTGGGCGGCAGGTAGCCGAGCGCAATTTTCATGGTCGTGCTTTTGCCCGCGCCGTTCGGCCCCAAAAAGCCCACAATTTCACCCTTATCGGCCCGAAAGCTGATGTCGTCCACGGCGTTTTGGGCGCCGTAGGTTTTGATGAGGTTTTCTACTTCAACCATCCAAGGCTTGGCTTTATAGTTTTAATGTCTGTCATGCGGAACGTAGTGAAACATCTCGCTCGAGTCGTTTCAGGCCATTCAATAATTCGAGCGAGATGTTTCACTACGTTCCGCATGACGTTCTTTTCCGAAACCTTAGCTCTTCACGTTCGCCGGGCGCATCTGAATCTCCGATACCATCGTGGCATCGGGCGCTTCGAGGGCATGCACAATGGCGGCGGCAATGTCTTCGGGCTGCATCTTGTGCGGGTCGGGCTCCTCGCCGGGCTGGGCGCCGTTGAAATTGGTTTCGACCGAGCCAGGCATTACACAAGTGACTTTAATGCCATCGGGCCGCAATTCCTTGAAAAGCGCGTCGGAGAAGCCACGCACGGCGTATTTGGTGGCGCAGTAGCCGGCTAGCTTGGCGGTGCCGGCAGTGGCGGCCAGCGAAGCTACGTTGATGATGTGGCCGGCGTGCTGCTTTTTCATTTGCGGCAGCGCGGCGCGCGTGCAGTAAAACAGGCCGTTGACATTGGTGTCGAACATGGCGTGCCAGTCTTCCGACTTAAACCCGTCAATAGTCCCGAAGACACCCAGGCCGGCATTATTTATCAGCACGTGAATGTCGGGGCCCAGCTCGCGCTGGGTGTTGGTGAAGGCTTCGGCCACGGCGTGCTCATCGCGCACATCGCAGGCAAAAAACTGGAAACGGTCGTGGTTCAGGCCTTCGGGGGCGTGGCGGCCCCAGCCCGCTACGGCCGCGCCGCGCGCCAACAGAGCTTCGGCAGTGGCGCGGCCAATGCCGCTGCTTACGCCCGTTACGATGGCAACTTTCCCGTTCAGGTTCATAAATTTCAGGCAAAAAGGACAAATGCAACTGCGAATGCTGCTACAAAGTAACGCGCTGGCCGGGCTGCGTCGGGTAGCGGCCCTGCTGGCGGCCGGCTTGCTACCAGCGGCGTGCGGCCCCGGCCACGACGCCGACTGCTTGAAAAGCAACGGGGACGTGGTGACCGAACGCCGGGCCGTGGACCGTCGTCTGCGCGCCGTGCTGGTATACAACAACGTGGACCTAACCATTGTGCCCGATACAACTACTTACGCCGAAGTGCGGGCCGGTGAGCACGTTATCCAGAATATTGAGTTTTCGACGCCCAGCGGCCCGCAGCAACTAGTCATCAAAAACACGAGCCGCTGCAACTGGGTGCGCAGCTACGATACCCCCCGCGAGGTGCGGCTGCATATAGCGCGCTCACAAACCAACTTCGACATCGAGCAGTACGGCTACGGCTTAATAACCAATGAGGGGCAGTGGGCGCAGGACACGCTCTATTTGCGCCAGTGGAGCACCGGCGACTTCACACTGAATGTGCGCTCGACCTACCTCTACCTCGACAGCTACGATGCCGGCGACATCACCCTGCGCGGCACGGCCGAGGACTTTCACCCCAACTTTGGCAGCACGGGCTTTCTCTTCGCCAGCGGCCTCTACGCACGTTATTGCTTCCTCTACACATACCCCGAATGGCAGGGCGATATACATGTGCGCACCTCCGGCTACCTCGGTGGCACGCTCAACGGCACCGGCCGCCTTTTCTACACTGGCAGCCCGGCGACTATCGACCTGAAGGGCCCGAATGCCGGCCATGCCTTCAGGGAATAAGACTAGCCAGCCCTTGCTACACCAGGTCGCCCAGCTGGGGGCGAATGAGTAGCTCCTCCACCACGGCCTGGGGCGAGAGCTGAAACGCGCCCAGCACGGCTGCGGCCACGTCGGCGGGGTCGATGAAGCGCTCGGGTGGCAGGTCCGCCCCGTCCCAGCTGCGGGTGAGGGTAGCGCCGGGCAACACGGCCGTCACGCGCAGGCCGTGGGATTTCACTTCCTCGCGCAGGGTTTTGGTGTAGCCGAGCAGGGCAAATTTGGCCACGCCGTAGGAGCCACCGTTAGGATAAGGCATAATGCTGGCCGTGGAGCAGATGGTGAAAATGTGGCCCCGGCCCTGAGCCAGCAGTGTGGGCAGCAGGGCGCGCGTCACATCATAGGCACTCAGCAGGTTGACGCTCAACATTTCGCGCAGGCGCGAGCCATCGGCGGGCTCGTCCTGGAAGCGGCCGGGCACGTAGTAGCCAGCATTGTTGATGAGCGCCGCCACGGGCAGTTGCAAGCCCAGCACAAAGTCGGCAAAGCGCTGGCAATCGGTGGGCTGGCTAAGGTCGGCGGGCAGGGTGTGCAGCGCCGCATCGGGCTGCGCTGCCGCCAGCGCGGCTAAATCTTCGGCCCGGCGGGCGCAGGTAGCCACCGTAAAGCCGGCCGCTAAGAAACTCACTACCAAGGCCCGCCCTATGCCTTGGCTGCCACCGGTTATCACAACTAGCTCTGTGGTTGAAGTCACTATTTTCTGAGTTTATACGTAAGAGGCGCAAAGATGCCCCGCCGCCGCCGGCCGGGGCTGGCCGGGCCGGCTCGGGCTGCCCACTTCCCCTCCTTTATGTTCAAGATTTTTGGCTCATTCGTACTCTTTCTCTACAACATGGTGGCCCGCGCCGAGCGGCTAAAAGTGCTGTGGACGCGTTTTTTTGAGGAAGCCACGCTTATTGGCGTTAACTCCATCTTTATTGTAGGCATTGTGTCGGCCTTTATCGGCGCCGTAACCTGCATTCAGATTGCTTACAACCTCACCAACCCCCTCATTCCCAAGTCCACCATTGGCTATATGGTGCGCGAAATGACAATTTTGGAGCTGGCCCCCACTATCACGAGCATTGTGCTGGCTGGCAAGGTAGGTTCGTCTATTGCGGGTGGTCTGGGTACCATGCGTATCACCGAGCAGATTTCGGCGCTCGAAGTGATGGGCATCAACACCACTTCTTACCTAGTACTGCCGCGTATTCTGGCCGCTATGCTCATGTTTCCGCTGCTGGTTATCCTAGCCATGGCGCTTAGCATCTTGGGCGGCTACATCGCCGGCACGCTGTCGGGCGTTATGGCTCCGCAAGATTATATCGAGGGCATTCGCACTGACTTTATTCCGTATAACATTGTTTTTGCGCTGATTAAGGCCGTAGTTTTTGCTTTCTTGGTGTCGGGCATTTCCGCCTTTAAAGGCTACTACACCGAAGGCGGTGCCTTAGAAGTGGGCGCGGCCAGCACTTCGGCCGTGACGAACTCCATTATCGCCATCTTGCTGGCCGACTACGTGCTGGCCGCCATCCTGCTGTAGCGCACGGCCCCAAACTAATCCCCGGCCAGCCCAGTTAGGTGCTTACTTAAGCTGCCAGCGCCGCCAACTTGTGTCGTTGCCTCTTCCCTATCATGATTGAAATATCCAACCTCGAGAAGTCCTTCGACGGCAACCAAGTGCTCAAAGGCATTTCCTGCACGCTCGAAACCGGCAAGTGCAACCTGCTGCTCGGCGGCTCGGGCACCGGCAAAAGCGTATTGCTTTCGTGCATAGTGGGGCTGATGAAGCCCGACTTAGGCTCCATTACCTTCGATGGCACGGTGTATACCAACTCCAAAGTGGATATCCGGCAGGAAATCCGCCGCAAAATCGGCATGCTGTTCCAGGGCTCGGCCTTGTTCGACTCTATGACAGTGGCTAAAAACGTGGAGTTTCCGCTCCAGATGCTCACGCCCGACATGACGCTTGAGGAGCGTCGCGACCGCGTGGAGTTTTGCCTCAAGCGCGTAGGTCTGGAAAACGCGGGCAATAAAATGCCTTCCGAAATTTCGGGCGGTATGAAAAAGCGCGTGGGTATCGCCCGCGCCATTGCCCCCAACTGTACCTACCTCTTTTGCGACGAGCCCAACTCGGGCCTCGACCCCGCCACGAGCATCAAGATTGACGAACTGATTTACGAAATCACGCACGAGTATAACATTACTACTGCCATCATTACCCACGACATGAACTCGGTAGTGGGCATTGGTGACCACATTATCTTCCTGCACCAGGGCAAAAAGCTGTGGGACGGCGACAAGGAGCACATTCTGAATGCTGAGGTGCCCGAACTGCGCGAGTTTATCTTCAGCTCGTCGCTAGTGCGCGCCGCCAAGCGTATCGAAGAAGAAGACGGCCCGCAGGGCCTGGAGCACCTGGCCCACGAGCCACTGTCGGAGGTGTAAGCAACTGCTACATACTGTTATGCTGAACGCAGTGAAGCAGCTCTACCGTATCGTCAGACGATGTAGTAGAGCTGCTTCACTGCGTTCAGCATGACGTTCTTTTTTCCACCCGCTACCTTCGCGGCATGAATCAGACTCTCGCTGGAAAAGTAGCCCTCGTTACTGGGGCATCCAAAGGAATTGGCCGCGCCATTGCCACGCTGTTTGCTCAGCAGGGCGCGCAGGTCGCGTTTACCTACCTCTCATCCGTCGAAAAAGGTCAGGCCCTCGAAGCCGAGCTAGCCACCCACGGCGGCAAGGTGAAAGGCTATCGCTCCGACGCCTCGGACTTTGCCCAGGCCGAAAAGCTGGTGGACGACGTAGTCGCCGAGTTCGGCAAGCTGGATATCCTAGTCAACAACGCCGGTATCACCCAGGACGGCCTGCTCATGCGCATGAGCGAAGCGCAGTGGGACAACGTACTGAACGTAAATCTTAAGTCAGTATTTAATCTCACCAAAGCCGCCACCAAGCCCATGATGCGTGCCAAAACCGGCTCCATTATCAACATGACATCGGTAGTCGGCATCAAGGGCAACGCGGGCCAGGCCAATTACGCCGCCAGCAAAGCCGGCATTATTGGCTTCACCAAGTCGGTGGCCCTGGAGTTGGGCTCACGCAACATCCGTTGCAACGCTATCGCTCCCGGCTTCATCGAAACCGAGATGACCGACGCCCTCGACCCCAAGCAGGTCGATGAGTGGCGCAAAGCCATTCCGCTCAAGCGCGGCGGTTCGCCTGAGGATGTAGCCAAAGCTACGGCCTTCCTGGCGTCAGACGATTCGGCATATATCACTGGCCAGGTGCTGCAAGTGGACGGCGGCATGCTGACGTAGCTAGAAAGAGTGACAGTGAGCGGCCCAGTGCCGCTCATTTATTTTTTAGCTTAATGCCCTGATATGCTGACGCTCACTGAACTCACCAACTTCTTACAGAACGCGCACTGGCCACGAATACCTGAACGTAGGCCTACGTTCTTCTCTATTGCAAAATTCCCGCACTATGAGAATGTGATGAGCAATGTTTACCAGTTTTTTTTCAGCACAGAAAACCCGCACGGCCTAGGTAGCTTGTGTGTAGATGCGTTAGGCGATGTTCTTACTACAAAGCGTTCCGGATTGCCGTGGCCGGCGCACTCATTTCGACGTGCCTACGTGCACCGAGAGCTTCGCACCGATAATGATAAGCGCTTAGATATCTTGCTACACAATGGAGCAGACGAAGCTAGCTGGCGACAAGCAAGCACAGTCATCCTTATCGAAAATAAGGTTTACCATTGGCTAGCTAATGACTTGGGCGATTATTGGAACTTTGTAAGAAAGGCGAATCCAAATAGCAACAGCATAGGCGTTGTACTGTGCTTGAATCGGGAGACCATTCCGATTCAATGGCAAAACAATTGGCTAGTTATCACGCATTTGGAGTGGGCTCAAGCAGTAGAAAAACGCTTGGGTCCACTCCTGTACCGTGCCGAAGGGCGTTATTTGACACTTCTCCTTGAGCTAATAGAAAACATTCGCACCATGAGTAATGATAAAGAAAACGCTAAGGATTTATTGAGATTTTTTCAACAGAACTATGCCAGCATTCAGCATATTGCTAAGTTGAAGCAACAATTATTAGAGGCCTTGCCAATCGAGATTGGGTTGGCTCTACCTAATGGTTACGCCGTAGATTATCAAGCTAATGATGCTAAATCTGACACATGGTTAACAATTACATCCCCAGTACATCAAAATGGCAGCCCTAATAAATACTTAATTCAGTATGGGGGACTTTTCAAAAAACAAGTTGAGCCAGCATATCAAATACACGTTATAAATCATACATACGATAAATGTGAACGTATGCGCCAAGTTTATCGCCAGACGTCACTCACTGCGCTGGAATATGGTGACAGACACTATACAGTTTGTAAAACATATACCATAGCACCCAGCCAATTAACAAACTTCGCTGAGCATATTGCTACAAGCTTGAAACAAGATTGGATACCTCTAGAAAAATACTGGTTAGAAGATTGAGCTAATCTGAGTCCATTATGAGCCGCTTGCTCTTTTCAGTACTGTTTATTGTTAGCATATCGGTTGCTTACCCGCGCCTAGCCAACAAATTTCACCGCTGGCAGGCCCAGCGCCAAGCTACTGCGGCCATCATCCCGCTTGCCTCTGCTTTCCACGAGGGCGACCTGATTTTTCATACCTCCCAATCTTCCCAAAGCCGGGCTATTCAACTAGCCACCCACTCACCCTACAGCCACTGCGGGCTGCTGTACAAGGCCAATGACGAGTGGCAGGTGTTTGAAGCCGTGCAGCCCGTGAAGCTGACACCGCTGGCCCGCTGGGTGGCGCGTGGCCAGGGCGGCCACTTCGTAGTGAAGCGGCTGCACGATGCGGCTACGGCCCTCACGCCCAACACGCTGGCGCGCCTGCACGCGGCTGGCCAGCCCATGCTGGGGCACGACTACGACCTGGCCTTCAACTGGTCGGACAAGCAGATTTACTGTTCCGAGCTTATCTGGAAAGTGTATGACCGGGGGCTGCATCGGCAGTTGGGCCAGTTGCAGCAGCTGCGCAATTTCGACCTGAGCCAGCCAACTGTGCGCGCCAAGCTGCGGGAACGCTACGGCGACCACCTGCCGTTATCGGAGCCCGTCATCTCGCCGGCCAGTATCTTTAACAGCCCCGAGCTGGTTACGGTCGTTAGCCGGTGAAGTGGGCGGCTTTCTTCGTTAATTGCCCCGCGCGGCCTTAGTCGCGCGTTTCTACTCTTGCTTTCTACTGCCTATTCTCCCTGGTTTATCCTGCTGTGCCTAGCCGTGGGCGCTGGCTACGCGGCGCTGCTCTACTCGGCCCAGGCGCCGTGGAGCCGGGCCATCAACTACGCGCTGGCGGGGCTACGTTTCGTGGTCGTTAGCTTCTTGTGCTTCCTGTTGCTGTCACCGTTTGTCAAAACGACTACTACACGCACGGAGGAGCCTACTGTGGTATTGGCCGTTGATAACTCGCAGTCGATTAGTCTGTTCACACCCCGGCTGGCTTTAAGCCAGCTGGCTGCTGGCCTGCCGCAGCTAGCCGCTGCCTTGCAGGAAAAAGGCTTTCGGGTCGAAACCCGTACACTTACTAAAGCCAGTACGGCGCCCGATTCGTTGCGCTTCGACGCCACTCGCACCGACCTCAACAAGCTGCTCAGCGACAGCCGCGAGGCCAACGCCGAGCGCAATCTGGCCGGCGTAGTGCTGGTGAGCGACGGCTTGGTAAACCAAGGCCAGGAGCCGCAATTCTCGGAGTTTAACTTTCCGATTTTTAGCGTAGCGCTGGGTGACAGCGTGGCCAAAAAAGACCTGCGCCTCACCGACCTCGTGTACAACCGCGTAGCGTTCAGCGGCAATAAATTTCCGCTGGAAGCCGAAGTCGGCTACGAAGGCTACGCCGGGGGCACGGCCACCGTAGAAGTGCGCGAAGGTGGCCGCACGCTGGAAAGCCGCCGCGTGGCGCTGCCGGCTGGCCGGCACCGCGTCAAAACCACGTTTCAGCTTACGGCACCCGCGCCGGGCAAACGCCGCTACGAGGTACGCGTGCTACTCCAGCCCGGCGAGTTTACGGCGCTGAACAATACGCGTACCGCTTTTATCGAAGTAGTGAAGGGCAAGCTGCGGGTGCTGCTGGCTGGCGCCGCCCCCCACCCTGACCTCAAGGCACTGCGGGCCGCCATTCTGGCTAATAACAATTTCGACCTAACGCTGGCCGTGGCCGGGGTGGGCGCACCGCTGCCGGCCAGCGCTACCTTCGACGTAGCCGTGCTGCACCAGCTACCCGCCCGCGGCGGACTAGGACAAGAACTACTGGCAAGGGTGCGCGCGGCAAAGGTGCCGGTGCTCTACGTACTGGGCGCGCAGTCAGACTACAACGCTTACAACCAACTTGCTGCGGGCCTGAGCGTGCAGCCGCGCGGCACCCAGACCGACGAGGTGACGCCCTTACCCAACCCCGGCTTTGCGCGCTTGCCGTTTGATGAGGACAGCCGCCGACGCCTGGGGCAGTACCCGCCGGCGGCGGTGCCGTTTGGGGAGCTGCGGCTGGGTAGCGGGGCCGAGGCCGCGCTGTGGCAGCAGGTGGGCCGCCTACCCACCCAAAAACCCCTGCTGGTATTTGGCAGCGCGGCAGGCACTAGTCCGCGCGCCGCTACACTGCTGGCTGAGAATACCTGGCAGTGGCGCCTCGAAGAAGCCATTGCCCACGACGACCACCCCGAAGCTTACGACCGCCTCGTCGGCCGCACGCTCCAGTTGCTGACCCAGAATGCCAATAAGAAGCGCCTCGATGTATATCCTACCCAGGATATCTTTGGCACCCAAGATGATGTGACGTTGGGCGCAGAAACGTATAACGCAGTTTTCGAGCGCATCTACGACCAGAAAATTACCCTCACCCTCACCGATTCGGCCCGCCAGGCGCGCACCATCAGCTTCGCTAATGCGCCCGATGGCTCGCCGCTGCACCTGGGGCCGCTGCCGGCGGGCCTCTACCGCTACCAGGCCCGCGCCACGCTCGGTGGCCAGGCCCAGCAGGCCAGCGGCGAGTTGCTCGTGCAAAACCAACCGCTCGAAGCCCAGGAATCGAAGGCCGACCACCGCCTGCTGGCCCAGCTCAGCCGCCGTAGTGGCGGCCAGCTTTATTACCCCAGCCAACTCGACAAGCTGGCGCAGGACATCACGGCCAAAAATTTTAAGCCCGTGCTAAGCAGCGAGGAAGACCTGAAAGACCTAATAAATCTGAAGTGGCTGTTCTTCGCATTGGTAGCGCTGCTGGCGGCTGAGTGGGCCACGCGCAAGTACCAGGGCGGGGTTTAGCATACAATTGCCGAGCTGACGAAGGAAGCATCTTGTCAGGATAAAGCCCCCCGCATTTATGCCTGACAAGATGCTTCCTTCGTCAGCCTGACACCCGTTTTCTATGCGCTATATCCTGCTCAACAAGCCCTACGAGGTCCTTACCCAATTTACCGACGAGCATGGCCGGGCCACGCTCAAGGACTTTGTGGCCGTGCCCAACGTGTACCCCGTGGGCCGGCTCGACTTCGATAGCGAGGGCCTGCTGCTGCTCACCGACGACAAGCAGCTGCAACACCGCCTCAGCGACCCGCGCTACAAGGTGCCCAAAACCTACTGGGCGCAGGTAGAAGGCCACCCTACCGATTCCGCGCTGCAACAGCTGCGCGAAGGCGTGCAGATTAAAGAAGGCTTCACGCTACCGGCCGAAATAGCCGCACTGCCCGAAGCGGCTACGGCCGACCTTTGGCCACGCAATCCACCCATTCGCTACCGCGCCAGCATCCCCACGAGCTGGCTGGCCCTCACCATTTCGCAGGGCATGAACCGGCAGGTGCGCAAGATGTGTGCCGCCGTGGGCCTGCCCTGCCTGCGGCTGGTGCGCCAGGCGCTGGGCGACTTATCGCTGACTGGGCTAGCCCCCGGCGAGTGGCGCGACCTCACGGCCGACGAAGTAGCGGCACTCCGTGGGCTGGCCGGCGCCGATGTGCGGCACCCGCGCCCGGTATCGGCGCGCCCGGCAACACGCCCGGCATCCACATTCTCCCCTAACAATCGCGGTCCCCGCCGCCAACGGCCCTAATGTGGCGGCGAGTGCTGTGGGGGCTAGCCCTGCTTTTTGGCTTGCTTAACGTGGTGGTAGCTCTGCACGCCTGGCGCTTCACGCACTTTACTACTGATACCGGACCGCGCACCCGCAACCCCGAAAAGCTGCCCACGGCGGAGAAAATCAAGATTATGCTCACGGGGCTGCAAAACCCCAAGCCCGTCAATCTGGCGCCGCCAATTTTTCCTTACGAGGACGTGACGCTGGCTAGCCCCAATGGCCGGCTGGCTGCCTGGTACAGCGCCATGCCGCAGGCACGCGGCACCGTTATCCTGTGCCACGGCTACACCAGCGACAAGTCGCGCCTGCGGCCCGAGGCGGCTTATTTCCGGCAGCTAGGGTACGCCGTGCTGCTGCTCGATTTTAGCGGCAATGGCGCTTCGGAGGGTTATCAAACCACCATTGGCTACCACGAAGCCGACGATGTAGTGGCGGCTATGCGTTGGGTACAAGCCCGGCAGCCGGGCGCGCCGGTGGTGCTATACGGCGTGAGTATGGGCGCGGTGGCCATCCTGCGCGCCGAAAGCGAGCTGGGACTGCGGCCCGCCGCTAGCATTGTGGAATGCCCCTACGGCAGCATGCTCCAGACGGCCAAAAATCGCTTTGTTTCCATGCACCTACCACCGTTTCCACTGGCTAACCTGCTGGTGTGGTGGGGCAGCGTAGAGAATGGGTACTGGGCCTTTGGCCTGAATGCCGGCGAATACGCCCGGCGCGTTACCACCCCTACCCTACTCCTCTGGGGTACCGCCGACCCGCGCGTGATGCGAGCCGAAACCGACACCATATTCGCTCACCTGGCCGGCCCCAAGCAGCGGGTTGATTTTGCCGGCTCGGGCCACGAGCCCTATTGGCACAAGCATCCGCGCCAATGGCAAGGTGCTATCCAGCGCTTTTTGCAGGCACATTAGCCTTAGGTCACTCGTGGGGGATAATGCCGGTACAGCAGCAAACTGCCCCCGGCCAGCACGATGGTAGCTAGCCCTATCGTGCTCCACCAGAAGTAAGCGACGGGAAAGAAACGGTACGTGCTTTCGACCAGAAAGGCCGCGTATAACCCCAGCACCGACGCGCCCATGCCGAGGTAGTGCCAGCGCAGCCAGCCCCGCATCACCCGGCGCAAGCCAATGGCCCCGACGCCAACCAGCAGCGCAACCACACTGCCCACGGCTCCCCAGTGCACAATGCCAAACCGACCAAACAGAAAATAAATCCGGAATGCCGTCAGCAGGAGTACCGCCATGCTACTGACGTAAGCCCACCCTACCCAGCGGTGCCGCCGCGTTCCCTTGGGCGTAGCCAGGATATAAGTACCTGTCAACAGGGCTAGTAGCGCCGCCGTTACATGCACTGCGCTAACTGTTGAATGAAGAACAGGAGCCATAGACAGACTACAGGCTGCGGGCTAGCCCACACGCCCCGCAGGATACGTACTACTGGCAATACGTATCGAACTCCCCGGTTTGCATACTCAAAAACGCGGTTGCGTAGGCTGCCGACAGCAAGCTTACCAAAATAGCCTCCAGTAATCGCTCAGCCTATTTTCTGGCGTAGAGCCGCTTTCCTGCCTGCTCAGGCAGCCTTGGAAAAGTATCAGTTGGCCATAATCTTTTTTAGCTTGAGAGCAAAAAGGCCTACCCAGCAATGTGGATAGGCCTTTTCAATTTATCAAGCCTTGGCGCGAGTGACATTAGGCGTGCGCGGCCGCCCGGTTGGCAGGCAGGTCGTCGGCGTAATGGGTGTGTTCGGCGCGGTAGGTGCGCTCAAAAATCAGCGGGAAGATGAACAGTGTCAGCACCGTACCTGTGAGCAGGCCGCCGATAACGACGATGGCCAGCGGCTTGGAAGTCTCCGAGCCGATGCCGGTGCTCAAGGCCGCCGGCATGAGGCCAATAATGGCCATGAGGGCTGTCATCACCACCGGGCGCACGCGAGAGGCCACACCCTCGGCCAGGCTGCGGTCGAGGCTCATCTTAGCCAGCATATTCTGCTTGAACACGCTGATGAGAATCACACCGTTTTGAATACAGATACCAAACAGCGCGATGAAGCCGATACCGGCCGAAATCGAGAAGTTGGTGTGCGTGAGGAGCAGCATCGCAATGCCGCCGATGAGGGCAAACGGCACATTGAGCAGCACGAGGCCGGCATCCTTCAAGTTGCCAAACAGGATGAACAGAATGAAGAAGATGAGCGCCAGCGAAATCGGCACCACCTGGGCCAGCCGCTGGCTGGCCCGGCGCTGGTTTTCGAAGTCACCGGTCCACTTCATGGAGTAGCCCTTGGGCAGCTGCACCACTTTGTTCACCTTTTCCTGCGCCTCGGCGATGGCCGAGCCCAGGTCGCGGCCCCGCACCGAGAACTTCACGGCCGAGAAGCGGGTGTTGTCGTCGCGGTAAATTAGGCTGGGGCCAGTGACTTGTTTTACGTCGGCTATCTCATTCAGAGGCACCGTTTTGCCGCTTTGCGTGGGCACCATAAGGGCGGCGATTTCAGTGGGGCTCTCGCGGAACTGCGACTCGTAGCGCACCCGGATGGGGAACTTGCGCTCGCCCTCGTACATCTGGCTGGCCTGTTTACCGCCCACGGCCATTTCGAGCACGGCGTTAGCGTCGCTCTTGCTCACGCCGTAGCTGGCCATGCGGCGCTCATCGAGGTCGGCGTGCAGCTCGGGCTGACCGATGTTACGCAAGAGGCCCAGGTCGTCGATACCATCGACCTTTTGCAGCACCTCGTACACCTGGCGGGCCTTGCCCTCCATCAGCTTGAGGTCGGTGCCGTAGATTTTGACGGCGATGGAGCCTTTCACGCCCGAGGCAGCTTCTTCCACGTTGTCGGTGATGGGCTGCGAGAAGTTGAAATCGACGCCTGGAAAGCGGTTCAGCTTTTCCTTCATCCGCGCGATGAGGTCCTCGCGGTAGGCTTTCTTTTTCATGTTCTTCTGCACCTCGTCGGTATGCTTTATCTGCACGAGGAACTCGTTGTTGTAGAAGCCCGTAGGGTCGGTGCCATCGTTGGGGCGGCCGGTCTGGCTCACCACGTCGCTCACCTCGGGAAAGCTCACGAACACGCGCCGCATCTCGTTACAAAGCTTATTAGAGGCATCAAGCGAGATGCTGAGCGGTAGCTGCGCCCGCACGTAAATCGAGCCTTCGTTCAGCTCCGGCAGGAACTCGGTGCCCAGGAATTGATACAACCCAACGCCGCCCGCCACCAGAATAGCAGCGAAGATGAGGCTGGCCGTTTTGCGAGCATAGGTGAAGTCAAATACCTTTTTCGCGCCCTTATTAATAGAGCGCAGGATGAAGTTATCCTTCTCGCGCACGTTTTTGCGCAGCAGGATGCTAGCCAGCACCGGCACCAAAGTCAAGGTGAAAATCAAGGCACCCAGCAGGGCGAAGCCCAGCGTCCAAGCCAGCGGTGAGAACACTTTGCCTTCTACTTTCTCGAAGGAGAAAATCGGTAGCAAGGCGGTGATAATGATGGCTTTGGCAAAGAAAATCGACTTACCCATGTCGCGGCCGGTTTTCTTGATGAGGCCCAGCTTCGCGAGCTTATTGAAGCGCTCCATACCGACCTCGTGGGCCTTGTGGTCGAGGGCCACGAAGAGCCCTTCCACCATCACCACGGCGCCGTCGATGATGATACCGAAGTCGATGGCGCCCATGCTGAGCAGGTTGGCGCTCATACCTTTCAGCCGCAGGCAGATGAAGGCGAACAGCAGGGCTAACGGGATAATAATGCTTACAATCACCGTCGTGCGCCAATCGGCCATGAACAGGAACACAATCACCGTCACGAAAATCATGCCCTCGGTGAGGTTGTGAATTACCGTTTCAGTCGAAAAGTCAATGAGCTGCTGGCGGTCGTAAAACGTGCTAATTTTCACGTCGGGCGGCAGAATCTTGTCGTTCAGCAGCTCAACTTTGGCTTGCAACAGCTTGATGACTTCGGAGGGGTTTTCACCCTTGCGCATCACCACGATGCCTTCCACCATGTCGTCGTTCAGGCCCCGGCCCACGCGGCCCAGGCGCGGCAGCGCCGACTCGGCCACCTGCGCCACGTCCTTCACCAGGATGGGCGCGCCGTTCACATTCTTGACGACCGTGTTATTGATGTCCGAAATGTTATTCAGCAGGCCGATGCCGCGCACCACGTAGTTCTGCTGGCCCTCGTTTATCACGTCGCCGCCCACGTTGATGTTCGAGCGCTGCACGGCGGTGTACAAGTCCAGCGGCGTGAGGCCAAAGTCCTGCAACTTGCTGGGGTCTACCGATATCTCGTAGCTCTTTACCTCGCCACCGAAGCTGTTCACGTCGGCCACGCCGGGCACGGCCTTCAGGTTGCGCTCGATTACCCAGTCCTGAATGGTTTTCAGCTCGCGGGTGGTCTTGGTTTTGCTGGCGATGGTGTAGCGGTAAATCTCGCCGGTGGGGCCGTAGGGCGGCTGCACCTCGGGGTTGGCGCCGTCGGGCAGGTCGGCCCCGCTGAGCAGGTTGTTGACTTGCACGCGGGCGTAGGCATCGTCCACGCCGTCGTCGAAAATCACCTTTACCACCGACAGGCCAAAGAGCGTGGTCGAGCGCACGCTGGTTTTCTTCTGCACGGGATTGAGCGCGATTTCGATGGGCGCGGTCACGAATTTCTCAATCTCCTCGGCCGAGCGGCCGGGCCACTGCGTGATGATGGTGATTTCGGTATTCGTCACGTCCGGAAATGCCTCGATGGGCGTGTTCCGGTAGCTCACCACCCCGGCGATAACCGCCGCTAGGGTGAGCAGGAAAACAAAGCCCCGGTTTTTCAGGGAAAAGGCAATAATGCCCTGGATGAATTTATTCACTTTGGCTACGTAATGAGCTATGAATTAATCGTTCAACTCGTCGTACACGAGCAGCTGGTTTTTGGTCACGATGACGTCACCAGCCTTCAGGTTGGGGCCACTCACGTAGCTCACGTCGCCCACCGTTTTGGTCACCGTCACGGGGCGGGTATCGACCTCCGTACGGCTCTTGTACACGAGCACGAAATGCTGGTCTTTGTCGAAGACCACCGAGTTGGCCGGCACGGCTAGCTCTTTGGTTTTCTCGGTGTTGAGAATGTGCACCTGGGCGTACATCTCGGGCTTGAGCAGGTAGCCGGGGTTGGTGAGGCGAATGCGGACTTTGAGGGCCTTGCTATCGGGGTCGAGCACGTTGAACACTTTATCGACCACGCCGTGGAAGTGCTTGTCGGGGTAGGAAAGCGTGGTGATATCAGCCTCGTAGCCCAGCTTCACGTTGGCAATGTCGGCTTCAAACACGTTGGCCAGCACCCACACCTGGTCGAGGTCGGCGATGGTGAAGAAATTACCCGCGCTCGACGTAGTGTACTGCATGTTCTCCGTCACGTTTTTATCCGTGATGAAGCCCGAAATCGGGGCCGTTATGTTGTAATGCCCGTTTTTATCAACGCCGTAGATACCGAGCTGCTTATTGGTTTTGCCGAGGTTGCTCTGGGCTTTGCGCAGTTCTTCGCGGGCCAGCACCACATCGCGCTCAGCGGCCAAGCCAGCTTTAAACTGGTCCTCGGCTACGCTCAGGTTTTTGCGAGCGATGGCCAAGTCGGTGCCAGCGTTGGAATTCTGATTTTGCACATCCGCGATTTCGCCCGAGCGCACCACGGCCAGCACCTGGCCCTTGGTAACGTGGTCGCCCAGCTCCACGCGCAGGTCTTCGACCACGCCGCCCACGAGGGGCACCACGTTGGCCGTTTTGTCGCCGTTAGTAGTCACCTGCCCCGAAAAGGACTGCTCGCTACGCACCGGCTCCAGGCGCACGGTGTCGAAGGCCAACTCTTTCAGGGTTTGGTCGGAGAGCGAGAATTTCTTGGCGGTTTCGGTGGCCTCCGTCGTGGTTTCCGACGACTTGGAGCAGGCCCCCAGGCCCAGGGTTAACAGCAGAAAATAAGCAGCGCGATTCATGAAATAGAAGTTGTGGCGACGGCTCCTCCGGCAGCCGGAAGCCTAGCCAGGCAAGTCGAAAAGAAAGAATTACTCAGCGCGGAAGAAGGTGCGGCCGGTGGCAAGATTGATGCCTTCGAAGGCGCGCATCCGGTTGGCCCGCAGGGTATTAATCTGGATGACGTTGTTTTTGTAAGCCTCGTAAAAGTCGAGGTACTCCACGATGCTGATAAGGCGCTTGGTGTAGCCCTGCTCGATGTTGTCGATGAGGCGCGAGAAGGGCGTGGTGTCGCGGCTGGTGTGCTGGTAAAGCTCATCCTGGCGCAGGGCCACCTGGTAGGCCTCGTGCACGTCGCGGCGCACCACGAGCTGCTGCTCTTGGGCCTGCGCCTGGGCCTGGCCAATCTGGGCCTTGGCCGCCGCGATGTTGCCCTGGTTGCGGTTGAAAATCGGCACCGCTATGCCCAGGGTTACCGAGTTGTAGTTGTCGAAGTAAGAGCCCAGGCGGTCGTAGCTGTAGCCCACGGCTAGGTCGGGGCTGGCCACGGCGCGTTGCAGGCGCAGGTTGAGCTGCTGGCGCTGTACCTCGGCGCGGCGGCTCAGCAGGTCGGCGCGGCGCACGAGGGCCGTGTCGGTGAGCTGCTGCTCGGGATACGGGGCCAGCGACAACTCACGCACGCGGCGGCCATCCACCACCGGCAGGTAGGCCGAGCGCGTGGAATCGCGCAGCAATACGTGCAGGTCAGCCTGCGAATTGGCTTGGTCGGTGACGAGGCCCAGCCGCTCGCTTTCCAACGTGAACAAGAAGGCTTTCAGGCGAATAACCTCTTTGAGGGCAATATTACCCTTATCAAACTGGCCCTGGTACAAATCCACGGTGCGGCGCAACTGCGGAATCTCGTTGTCGTACACCCGTAGCGTTTGCTGGCGGAAGTAGATGTCGTAGAACGTGGTGCGCAGTTGAAAGCGCAGGTTGCGCACGAGGTCTTCCAGGTTGTAGGTTTCGACGATGGCGGCCTGCTGCTGCACCCGACCGGCAGCCTTGCGCCGGCCAGCCAGCGCAAACAGCTGTTGCACCTGAATAGCTACCTGGTTGCGCTTGAGGTCGGGATTATTACCGGCCGCCTCCTGGCGGTGAATGGCCTGCTGCAAGGCATTCTGGTCCAGCGATATGGTAGGATTATCGATGAGGCGCGCCTGCACAGCCAGCGCCTGGGCCGCCGTGATGTTGTAGCGCTGGGCCAGCACCTGCAAGTTGTTGAGCACAAAGCGCTGCTCAGCATCGGGAAGCGTAAGCCGCACGGTATCAACGGGCAGCGAGGTACTACTCATGGGCTGGGATGCGGTTTGAGCCTGGGCCACGGGGGCTAGCCCTAAGCCCAAACCCAACACCAGCAAGCCAGCGCAACGCGCAAGTAAGCTGGGGCTCCCAGCAGGAGCACTAGCGAAAAACGGTATCAGGCGGCACTTGGCAACACCTAAAAATCTTTGTAAAATCACTTTTTTACTTTAAAATCCTGCTAAGCAATCAAGCAAAGCTAATGTGAAGAAACCAGACTTCATTCATTGACGACAACCGTTCATTCACTCCTCATTAGAAACCCATTAGAGGAACATTAGAAACAGATTAGAAAACCGTTTCTGGCCGTTTGAACCGGGCTGCTTATTATTTATTATTGCTCAATGCTAGGCTTTTGCAATTAGGCTTGCAATTTTTATCGTTAGCCTATGCTTATTAGCCTAACAGTAATAAATCAAATGAGACCTTGCAGAGCTTATCTGTAGCCCTATTGCAAAAGCAAGCTCTGCAAGAGGCTAAGTAGCCGACCAAGATTAAGCCCAATGGCGACTAGCAATAATCCAAGTCATCTTGAGCTAAGTTCGGCAACGACTCGCGCCTAATCCATACCGACTATCAAGCAGCGGGGCTGACGCTAGCCCCACTAGTAGCGCCCGAGATAGTGAAGACATTTTTAAGGCGGCTGCGTGAGGAGAAAGGCTGGCCGCCAAGCCGCTTGGGAGGCAGCTAGCAGCAGCAGTTATAGTACCTCACAAAGGTCCCTTGCCCACATTAGGCTGCTATTAGAGCCGCATTAGAGGAGCATTAGAAAGATGAATTTTTTGCGGAAAGTCCGCTTTTTTTCATCTTTCCCCCACGAAAGTGAGTTCGGCTACTGTGCCCTGGGCGGGCGCTGAGCGTAGCGTGAGCGTGCCGCCGTGCAACGCCGCGATGCGCTGGGCCAGGGGTAGCCCTACGCCGTGCCCCACCACCCCACGTACCGCCGCCGACCGAAAAAACGGCTGAAATACCTGCCCCAGGTCGTCGGCCGCGATTCCTACCCCGGCATCCGTCACACGTATTACGCAGCCCCCGGCCGGCTGGCAACGCAGGCTTAGGAGCACCTTCTGGTCATCGGCCGAGTACTTCAAAGCGTTATCCACGAGGTTGCCCAAGGCGCGGGCCAGCAGGCCCCGGTGACCCATGATGACGAAGGCGGCCGGGTCGTCAGGCAGTTCGGCCAGGTCGCCGAGGTCTACCTGCACGCGCGCGCGCTGGGCGGGGGCTACGCCCTCGCGCACTTCCCACAGCAGCTCGTCTAGGCGCACTTCTTCGGTAACAGCTACCGAACCCTCGGCCTGCGCCAG
>Ga0268353_100016_pt1 | contig 27413 bp, 23 predicted proteins | sample G5R2_NF_18SEP201_FD_190168 | JGI IMG/M metagenome (GOLD analysis project Ga0268353, IMG submission 190168) | Phyllosphere microbial comminities from switchgrass, GLBRC, Michigan, United States - G5R2_NF_18SEP2017_LD1 | ecosystem: Host-associated > Plants > Phyllosphere > Phylloplane/Leaf | place... | reverse complement strand
GCAACAAAAACTTATAGAATGAGCGCAGGCAAGCCACTTTGCGGTTCACGGTGCGCGGGTCTAGGTCCTGGCTCATCAGGCTCACCACCCAGCCCCGGATGAGCGGGTGCGTGGCCTGGGTGGGGTCAGCCAACTCGTATTCGGCCAGTAGGTAGGCGGCAAACTGCGTGAGGTCAGTCTGGTACGAAATCACCGTGTGCGGACTCAGCCGCTTCTCGTACCGCAAAAAATCCAGAAAATCTTCCATACACCAAGCTCAACCAAAGGCCCAGCCAACGGCTGAGCGAGCAAAGTAGTGCGCAGGAGTTTATTCACCAAATGCCCAACGCGAGAAGCCCGCCCAACTACCAAGCGGTAATCGGGCGGGCTTCTCAAAGCCAGTAAAAGCTACGGCTGAACGTCTATTCGTTCTCGGTGCCGTAGGTAGCCAGCTTGTACACTGCCTTCTGCTTCAGCTTGCGCTTAGTGATGCTCGGCTTCTGGAAGAACGTGCGGCGACGCAACTCTTTCAGCACGCCGGTGCGCTCGAATTTCTTTTTGAAGCGCTTCAGCGCACGGTCAACGGTTTCGTTGTCTTTGATTTGAACGATAATCATATCGGGGAGTGAGAATGCTTTCGCGACGGGAAGCCGAGTAAATCGGGCCGCAAAGATAAACAGAGATTTCGGCGATTCAAACGGAATTCCTGGATTTTGTGGATGATTCGTGCTCAATTCTTTACGAGGTGGGCATGGGCCAGCCACAAAATCCGGAAAAATCCTTTTCTAAATCAGCGGGAAATGGGCTTTTTACTTGAGCAGTGCGCGGGCGATAACGAGCTTCTGAATCTCGCTGGTGCCCTCGCCTATGGTGCAGAGCTTGGCGTCGCGGTAGTATTTCTCGGCGGGGTAATCCTTGGTGTAGCCGTAGCCGCCGAAGATTTGCACACCCTCGGTAGCCACGCGCACGCTCACTTCGGAAGCGTAGAGCTTGGCCATTGCCGATTCGAGATTCACGTTTTCGCCCCGGTCCTTCATGGCGGCAGCGCGATAAGTGAGCAGGCTGGCCGCCTCAATCTCGGTGGCCATGTCGGCTAGCTTAAAGGCGATACCCTGGAAGTTGCTGATGGGCTGGTTGAACTGCTGGCGCTCCTTGCTGTACTGCAAGGCAGCTTCGTAGGCACCCTGCGCGATGCCCAGGCTAAGCGCGGCGATGCTGATGCGGCCGCCGTCGAGCACTTTCAGGCTTTGTACAAAGCCGTCGCCAACCTTGCCGATGACGTTTTCGACTGGCACTTTGCAGTCAGTAAAAATCATTTCGGTGGTTTCGGAGGCGCGCATGCCCAGCTTGTCTTCCTTGCGGCCACCCTCGAAGCCCGGCGTGCCGCGCTCCACGATGAATGCCGTCATGCCGTGCGAGTCGCCGACCTCGCCGGTGCGGGCGATGACCACAGCTACATCACCGCTTTTGCCGTGGGTGATGAAATTTTTGGCGCCGTTGAGCACGTAGTGCTCACCATCGGCGGCCAGCACGGCGGTAGTGCGCATGTTGCCCGCGTCGGAGCCGGTGTTGGGCTCGGTGAGGCCCCAGGCACCCAGCCACTCGCCGGAAGCCAGCAGGGGCAGGTACTTGTGTTTCTGGGCCTCGGAAGCGTGTTGGAGAATGTGGCCGGTGCAGAGCGAGTTGTGGGCCGCCATGCTGAGGCCGATGCTGCCGTCGATTTTGGACAGCTCGGCGATAGCCGTCACGTATTCCTGGTAGCCAAAGCCGGAGCCGCCGTAGGCTTGCGGCACGAGCACGCCCATAAGGCCCAACTCGCCGAGCTGGCGAAATACGTCGCGGGGAAATTCTTGGCTATTATCCCAGCGCATCATGTGGGGCTTGATGTGCTGGAGGCCAAAATCGCGTACCATTTGCGCAATCATGGTCTGGTTTTCGGTCGCTAGGGTAGCTTCCATAAAAATAAAATGGGTGGGTAGGGGGAAAGGAAGAACGTGGGCCGCGGTTGCGGACGCTACAAAAATACGATTTTGAGACGGTTAAATCCCGACAACAGTTGCCAGCTCAGCGGCAGGGTTTTTGAAAGGCTACGGGAACGGAGTTACTTTTGAGGCATTTTTTACCTTTCGAGGTTGTTGCCCAGCGCCTCCAAGCCGGCCAGCCTCTGCTGAACAACTTCTCTTTTGGCTCTCTCTTTTCTGCTTTCGCCCCGCGCGCTCCGGCGGCTCCTGCTGCTGGCCGTGCCAGTGCTTTGCCTGCTGTCTTCGTGTGCTACCAGCCGGTACTACAACCAGCGCACGATGTTTCAGCTCACCAAGGGGGCCGATGGCGTAGTAGATACGGCCAAGCTGCGGCGGGCAGTCAACCGCACGGCTCGCAACTACACCATTCACCCCAACGACTTGCTCAATATTCAGGTTTTTACCAACAAAGGCGAAAAATTGATTGACCCCAACGGCGAATTGCGCTTTGGTGGCGCGGCGGCTGGTAGTGGCGTAGTGGCTACCCCAAGCAGCAGCAGTGGCGTAGGTGTGGGCCGGAGCGGTGGGGCCACGGCTGTGCCCAGCGCCACCCAGTACGTGGTGCAAGCTGATGGCACGGTGCGCCTGCCGCTGGTAGACCGGGTTTATTTACAAGGCCTGAGCCTGATACAGGCCGACAGCGTCTTGAAAATCCGCTACAGCGAATACTACAAGGAGCCGTTTATTAAGACGGCCGTCAGCAACAACCGGGTTATTATTCTGGGGGCGCCCGGTGGCACGGTCGTCAACCTAGCCAACGATAACATGAATCTACTGGAAGTGCTGGCGCTCGTGGGCGGCCCCGATGGTGGCGCGGCGGGCGGCAGCACGGGCATTGCCCGCAACGGCGGGCGTATCGACAACATTCGGATTATCCGGGGTGATTTACGGAACCCGCAGGTACAGTTTGTGAACCTGAGCACGTTGGAAGGAATGCGACGGGGCCAGCTTCAGGTGGAGCCCAACGATATTATTTACATTCAGCCGGTGCGCCGTCCATTACTGGATAATCTGGCTGATGCAGCGCCTGTACTGACAGTGGCTTCTACGCTGCTGAGTGCCGTAAGCGTCATCTTCACTGTAATCACGCTAGCCGGAAAATAAGTGCCTTATTCTTGTCGCAATTAAAAACATATCATGGCATCAAGCGAAAACGCGGAACTGGAAGAGCTTATCCGGCGCACCACGACCGGGATGGAAGCTACTCTGCCCGTGGGCAGCGGCACCAGCGACGACGACTCGGAGGGGGAAAGCAGTTTCGACTTGGCTACCCTAGTGCTGGTAGCGCGCAAAAGCCTGCCTTGGGCTATGTTGTTACTGCTACTGGGCCTCACGGGCTCGTGGTTGTACCTGCGCTATACCAAGCCAGTGTACAAGGCCATGTCGGTACTCAAAATTGACGAGCGTAGCGATGCCAGCACCATCGGGCTGGGGGCCGTGGTAGGCGGCAGCAGTGAGGGCGGCGGCCGGGGCGCGGCGCAGCTAGCCGGCGAGGTAGAGTTGATTAAGTCAGGCCTCACCTATAAAAAGCTGAAGCAGGTAGTGCCCCTGGATGTAAACTATTACACGCAGGGCACCGTGCTGGAAACTGAGCTCTTTGCGACATCCCCCTTTCGAGTGGAGTATACTATCAGCGATGGGGCGTACTACAACCGCAAGTTTAATATTAACTACGTAAGCCCTAATACGTACCGCCTAAGCGTGGTACTGGGCAGCGAAACCCTCGGTGGTACGTATAAGCTGGGCCAGTCGGTACAGCTACCCGGCATTCAGCTGCGGCTGCTGCCCACGACGGCGGCCCCTGCGGGTGCTAGCGTTTCGGATGCAGCGTATCACTTTACTATTCTGGATGATAACACCATTAATGGGTACCTCGACCGGAACCTGACCACGGAGGTACTTAATGCCAATGCGAATACGCTCCAGATTTCTTTTCAAGACTATAACCGCCTGAAAGCCCAGCGCTTGGTAAACGCCCTGGACAGCGTGTACCGCGATGCCAAAGTGGCCCGCAAGCAAGAATCGACGGAAAAGGCGCTGGCTTACCTCGACCAGCAACTCAGCGAGACGGGTACCAGCCTAGCCAAAGCCGAGGACAACCTCAAGCGCTTTGTGCAACTCAATGGTACCTATGATGCCAAAAGTGAACTGGGCTCGATTACCGAGAAAATAACGGGCATCGACAAAGAGCGGAATGAGCTGGAGCAAAAGCTGACGCTGCTCAATGAAGTGGCGCGCATAGCCCGGCAGGAACGCTTGACCCCGAATGACGACGTGACAGTTGCGCAGTCCATCCCAAGTCTCACCATCATCAACGATGCTAATATTTCGCGTTCGTTGGAGGAGTTGAACAGCTTGCAGCAGAACCTGCGCCGCATCCGCCGCTCGTATCAGGATGTGACGGAAGCCGTGCAGCAGCCCCAGGCACAAGTAGCATTTGCGCAGTCTTCATTGCAGCGGCAGATTCAGCAAGCCCAGACGCAGCTTCGCAACGAGCTCAACCTGCTAAATAGCCAGCAGGGACAGCTCACGGGGGAATTGCAAGCACTGCCCGGCAAAGAGACCGAACTGGAACGCCTGAAGCGCCCGCTGGAACTTTACAGCAACACCTACCAGAACCTGCTGGAAAAGAAAGTAGAATACAATATCAAGAATGCCGGCACGACAGCCGACTTCCAGATTTTATCGCCCGCCTACGCCCCGGATGCGCCCATTTCACCGGTGCGGCCCTTGGTGTACGCCATTGGCCTGGCTGGCGGCTTGCTCCTGAGTCTGGGGCTGATTGCCACCCGCTACCTCATGCACAATACGGTAACGAGCGTGGGTGAGCTGGAGCGCAGCAGCAAGGCTTCAGTGCTCGGTGTTATCCCGACCTACGAGAAGGAAAAGCTGAACGTGTCGCGTATGGTGGTGGATAAAAACCCTAAATCATCGGTATCCGAAGCCATTCGCTCGATTCGAACCAACCTAGACTTTATCAGCCCTTCTAATAAAAAGCGGTTGATTTCGGTGACTTCTACTATCTCGGGCGAGGGCAAAACGTTCGTGACCGTCAACCTGGGCGGCATTATCGCCTTGTCAGGTCAACGCGTTATCATCCTCGACCTGGATATGCGCAAGCCTAAAGTCAACCTGGCTTTTGACGCCGAAAATGTGCGTGGTATCAGCACCATTCTCATCGACCGGCACACAGTGAGCGAGTGCGTGCAGCACTCCAGCATCGAGTCGTTGGACTTTATTTCGGCTGGCCCCACCCCGCCCAACCCGTCGGAGTTGATTCTGCACCCGCGCTTCGACAAAATGCTGGAGGAGCTGTACCAGTCCTACGACGTTATCTTGATTGACACGCCGCCTGTGGGCCTCGTCACCGACGGCATTCTCATCATGCGCAAGGCCGACGTGCCGATTTACATTGTGCGGGCTAACTACTCACGCAAGACATTCCTCAAGAACATGAACCGGCTGATGCGCAACAACCAGTTTACGCGCATGTGCACCATCCTCAACGATGCCAAGGCAGAGGGCTCATACGGCTACGGCTACGGCTATGGCTACGGCTATGGCTACGGTTACGGCAGCTACGGCATGGGCTACTACGAAGAGCCCGTAAAGAAGCCCACCGTGGCCGAGCGCATCAAAGGTCTTTTTAGCTAATTGCGCATGGCAGGTTTCTGGCGGCGATTAATGGGAGGAAAAACGGCGACTGACAGCCCGGCGTCGGCGCAGCCCCTGGCTGGGCTGGTTACCGATATGCACTCGCACTTACTGCCGGGCCTCGACGACGGCGCTGAAACCGTGGAGCACAGCCTCGATTTGCTGCGCGAACTGCGAACGCTCGGCTTTACCAAGCTGGTAATGACGCCCCACATTATGGGCGACTTCTACAAGAATACCCCCGAGGGCGTGCGCACCGCCTTGGCTACGCTCCGCGCCGCCGCCGCCGAGGCCGGCTTAGCCGACGTAGCCTTGGAGTGCGCTGCCGAATACTACCTAGATGAGTGGCTGGGCCGCAAGCTGGCCGATGGCACCGAGCTGCTTACCTTCGGTGGCGAGCATCGCTACCTACTCATCGAAACCTCCTATCTCAACGAGCCGCTCAACCTCACCGGCACCATCTTCGATTTGCAGGCGGCCGGCTACAAAGTGGTGCTGGCGCACCCCGAGCGCTACGTATATTTCTACAATCGCTTCGCTGAAATCGAGAAGTTGCGCAAAGACTATGGCGTACTTTTGCAGCTCAATCTCAATTCCTTAGCGGGCTACTATTCACCAGCAGCGCGCCACGTCGCCGAAAAGTTGATTGACGGCGGCCTGGTCGATTTTGTGGGTACCGACACTCACCACCTGCGCCATACGGCCGCCCTGGCTACCAAGACGGTTAAGTCGGCTTACTTTCGCAAGCTGATGGCGCTGCCGCTCCTCAACAAAACGCTGTAGCTAGGCTAGCCCTTGGCCACCAGGCGCACCTTTTTTGACGCTATGATTTTCGTAACGGGCGGTACGGGCCTTATCGGTTCATTTGTGCTGCGGGAGCTGCGGGCCCGGGGCTTGGCCGTGCGTGCCCTCTACCGCGGCCAGGCCCCGCCCCTCAACGCACCGGCTGGCATCGACTGGGTGCAGGGCGACCTGCTCGACGGCACTCTGCTTGAAACGGCCCTCACGCCCGACGTCACGCACGTACTGCACTGCGCCGGTCTGGTATCATACGCGCCGCAGGATGAGGACGAGCTGCTGAAAGTGAACGTGGAGGGCACGGCTACTATCGTGGACGCATGCCTGCTGCGCCCCAGCATCCGGTTGGGTTACGTGTCGTCGGTAGCAGCACTGGGCCAGCCCGCCCCCACCGACGAGGTCCCTGGCCCCGGCCCACGCCTGCTCGATGAAAAAGCCACCTGGGACCTGGGTGCCAGCCACCCCGCCTACGCCACCAGCAAGTACCTGGCCGAACTGGAAGTGTGGCGCGGCGTCGCCGAAGGCCTGTCGGCCATCATCGTCAACCCCTCGGTGGTGCTGGGGCCCGGCGACTGGCAGCGCAGCAGCACCCGCCTCGTACGCTACGCCTACGACGAGCACTACTTCTACACCCGCGGCTTGCTCAACTTTGTGGATGTGCGCGATGTGGTGGCCCACCTGCTGCGCCTCACCCTCGACCTGCCCGAGCTGGCACCAGCCCGCTACATCCTCAACGGCGGCATTCACTCGCTGGGCGATTTTTTAACTCAGATGGCGACTGCCCTCGGCAAGCGGCCACCTACGGTGGCCGTGCCCGACTGGGCCGCCGAGGTTATCTGGCGCCTCGAGCACGGCCGCTCGCTGCTCACCGGTGCCCGGCCGCTCATCACCCGTGACACGGCCCGGGCGGGCCGGCAGCCGGTGCTCTATGATGCCCGCCGCGCTACTCAAACTACCGGGCTTCCCTTTCGCCCTCTCTCCGAAACTATCGCCTGGCTGGCCCAGGCCACTAAAACGAACCGGACTGCTTACCCCACGGTTATATCTTAGCGAATCGCGGATAGTGCAGGTAGCTGCTTAAGGGCAGTTTTAAGCTGGTCCGACTGGGTAGCGCAGCTTTAGCTGAATGCCCATCTCTGGCACCAAGTTGGCACCCTGACCGGCACTGAGCTATTCGTACTATTTCGTGACCATTATGCGCATGAACGAACCATTTGATGACCCCCGAGCCGCGCAGGATACTGTGCGGCGCTACGAGCGGATGCTGGCTCACGATGAGGCTGTATTCTTTGACTTAGAGGAGTTTGAAGTAATTATTGACCACTACGTAACCACTGCCGCCTTCGACAAAGCTCAGCAGGCCTGCGAAGCCGCGCTTAGCCAATACCCTTTCTCCACTGAACTGCTCATCGACCGAGCCCAGATTTCGGCCATGCGCGGCGACTACGCCGAGGCCGAGCGCCAGATTGCCAGCGTGGCCAGCCTCGACCCCGACAACGCTGACGTAGCCGTGACGCGCGGCATCATTGCCACCCAGCGCGGCGATTTTGAAGAAGCCGTGCGCTACTTTCAGTCGGCGCTGGAGCGAAATGCTGACCGGGAGGATATTCACTTTAACCTCGGCCTGGCTTACCAAAGCTGGCAGAAATACAAGAGCGCGGCCAAGCACTACAAGCACAGCCTGCGCCTGCAACCCGACAACGAAACCACGGTGCAGGAGTTGCTCAACTGCCTGGAAGTAAGCAACCGCCTGCCCGAGCACGAAGAGTTTTTCCAGCGCTTTACCGACGACGACCCGTACTCGGCGGTAGCCTGGTACAACCTGGGCCAGTACTACTACCGGCTCGAAAAGTACGAGCAGGCGGCGGCGGCCTTCGACTACGCCATCGTTATTGAGGCCGATTTTTACGATGCCCACCACTGGCTGGCGGACACCTTTGTGTGTCAGCAGCAGTACCAGCGGGCCATTGGCGAGTTTGAATTGAGCCACCCGGCTGGCGAGCCTACCGATGAGGCGCTGTGCAACATCGGTGAGTGCTACGAGAAGCTGCGCAACTGGGAGCAGGCCCGAATTTATTACCGCAAGGCCCTGGAAATCAATCCTGAGATGGATGAGGCATGGTTTGGCCAGGGCGTGCTACTACAAGAGCAGGAGCGGCCCTTCGAGGCGCTGCACTTCTTCCGCAAGGCCGTGCAACTGTATGGCGACAGTGGCGAGTACTGGTCGGCCCTCGGCGCGGCCGAAAACCAGATAGGCAATGTGGTGAGCGCTATAGAAGCTTACGAAAAAGCTACCGAAGTAGCCCCCGACGATGCTACCGGCTGGGTAAGCTGGAGTGCCATTCTCTACGAACAGGGCCACTACGAGGAAGCCGTGGACCTGCTCCGGCACGCCGTGGAGCTGCACCCGCACGAGGCACATTTTCACTATATGATATGCGCCTATCTGCTAGCTGCCGGGCGCTTGCGCGAAGCCTATCAAGAGCTGGAAACGGCTCTCACGCTCAATTATGAGCAGCACTCGCTGCTGTTCGACTATTTCCCCGAGTTGCAAAAGCAACCCGCTTTGCAGCGGCTTATCGACCAGTTTCGCAAGTAGCGCGGTGGTGGGCGGGGGTGCGCCGTAGCGGCTCTGGCTTTCTGAACTAATTTTGTACCTGCCTGCCTACCCGGCGGGCAGGTTTTTTTGTTCCTTTTTCAGCGGGCCGGTGCCTGCTTTATCACGCATGAATTATTCGCTTTCTCAGCTCCCCGAACGCACCCAAAAGCCTCGTGAGCAAGGCTTTACCATGATGATGGACAAAGGCCTCAGCATGCGCGAGGTCGAAGACTTTCTCGAAGTGGGGGCGCCTTATACGGATATCGTCAAGCTGGGCTGGGCTACTTCTTTTGTAGTACCTAACCTGAAACGGAAGCTGGATATTTACAAGGAGGCCGGCATTCCGGTGTATTTGGGCGGCACCCTGTTTGAAGCTTTTATCATTCGTAATCAGTTTGATGACTACCGCCGCCTGCTCGACAGCTTCGGCCTGGAGTACGCCGAGGTATCGGATGGCAGCATCGACCTCAACCACGACAAGAAGTGCGAATTCATCCGCGAGCTAAGTAAGTCGGTGAAGGTGCTTAGCGAAGTAGGCTCCAAGGACGCGGAGAAAATTATTCCACCCTATAAGTGGATTTCGCAGATGCAGACCGAGCTAGAGGCCGGCGCAATCAAGGTTATCGGCGAGGCCCGTGAGGGCGGCAACGTGGGCCTGTTTCGCAGCACGGGCGAGGTGCGCTCGGGCCTGGTGGAAGAAATTTTGACCAAAATTCCGTCGGAGCGCATCATCTGGGAAGCCCCGCAGAAAGCCCAGCAAGTATGGTTTATTAAGTTGCTCGGTGCCAATGTCAACCTGGGCAACATTGCGCCTAATGAAGTGGTGAGCCTCGAAACTATCCGCCTGGGCTTGCGCGGCGACACATTCTCGCACTTCCTGGACATGGACGCGGTAGACCCCATGTTTTTGCCCGCCGCTAAAACGGGCAAACCCGGCACCTCCATGCCGCGCGGCTAGCCCCCCCGTTATCTCTACAAAAAGCCTGGCTCCGAGGGGCCGGGCTTTTTTGTGCGTGCCCAGCACTTTCAACCTTTTTCAACCTCGCTGTCAACCTGTGCCACGGCGTGGCGCGGCTAGCATCCTGCCAGCCTTGCGTTACTTTGCTGGCTCAACAACTTTTATCATGGAGCTCCTCAAGCACTTTTTTGACCTGGTTTTGCACCTCGATAAGACGCTCGTGAACGTGGTGCACGAATACGGCAGCTTGACTTACCTCCTGCTGTTCCTAATTCTCTTCACCGAGACGGGTGTTATCGTGTTTCCCTTCCTGCCCGGCGATTCGCTGCTGTTCGTGGCCGGCACCCTGGCCGCACAGCCCAACCCCGAAACCGGCCACCCGCTCCTCAATATCCTCTACCTGATACCGCTGTTAATAGCCGCTGCTTTCATCGGCGACAATGTCAACTACGCTATTGGCGACTACTTGGGGCCCAGAGTATTCCGCGAAGATTTTCGCTTTTTAAAGCGTAAATACCTGGAGCAAACGCAGGCCTACTATGCCAAGCACGGCGGTAAGACGATTATCATGGCGCGCTTCGTGCCCATTGTGCGCACGTTTGCGCCGTTTGTGGCTGGCGTAGGCACCATGACGTACCGGCACTTTGCCTCGTACAGCATTGCAGGTGCGGTGCTGTGGGTGGTTTCGCTCACGCTGGCGGGCTACTTTCTAGGTTCTATTCCGTGGGTCAAAAACAACTTCACGCTGGTTATTTACGGCATTATCCTCTTTTCCGTAATTCCGCCGCTGTGGCAGTTTCTGCAAAGTAAATTTGGTGGTAAACCCGCGCAGCAGGGCTAGCTGGCGCGCCTTGGCCACCTAGGCAGCTTCGTGATTTTTACTTCCTTTATGCGCACCTTCGGACTCATCGGCCGCACGCTTTCGCACTCGTTTTCGCAGACCTACTTCAGCCAGAAGTTTGACCGGCTGCACCTGCCGGACTGCCGCTACGAGCTGTTTGAGTTAGCCGAAGCCAGCGAGCTACCGCAATTGGTGGCCCGCTACCCCGACTTGGCCGGGCTCAACGTGACGATTCCGTATAAAGAGCAAATCTGGCCCTATCTCACGCGGGTGGCCCCTTCAGCGGCGCTGGTGGGGGCCGTTAACGTCATCGAGTTTTTGGCCGATGGCAGTTTGGTAGGGCACAATACAGATTACGTGGGCTTTCGGGAGTCGCTACGCAAGTTTTACCCTGCCGCTACCCTACCTGGGCAGCGCGCGCTGATACTGGGTACGGGTGGCGCGGCTAAGGCCGTGGCAGTGGCCCTGCGCGAGCTAGGCATCGCGCACTGGTTTGTCTCGCGCGACCCACTCAGCGCGCAACTCACTTACGCTGAGTTGACGCCGGCCATCATTGGGGCGCACCCGCTTATCATCAACACCACGCCGCTGGGCACCTACCCGGCCGTGCAGGAATGCCCGCCCCTCCCCTACGCGGCCCTGACGCCCGACCACTACCTATTCGACCTCATCTACAACCCGCGCGAAACACTGTTTCTGGAGCGCGGCCGCCTAGCCAGTACCCATACCAAAAACGGCTTTGAAATGCTGGAGCTGCAAGCCGAAGCCGCCTGGAGTATCTGGAATCAAGCTTAAAATCGGTAAAAAGCAACTGGCGCGTACGGCGAGCTGGAAGTATTCCTCCAACTCGCCGTACGCGCCAGTTCTTATTCAGCGCGGCTGACTACTTAGCAGCCAGCTTGCTGGCAATTTGAGCCGTGTGGCGGCCCTGAAAGCGGGCACCTTCCAGCTCGTTGGCGCTGGGCTGGCGCTCGCCCTGGCCGCCAGCCACGGTGCTGGCGCCGTAAGGCGTGCCGCCGGTCACTTCTTCGTGGCCCATCTGGCCCTGCCAGGCATAAGGCAAGCCTACAATCACGAAGCCGTGGTGCAGCAACTCGGTGTGAAAGGCACGCAGGGTTTCTTCCTGGCCGCCGTGCTGGGTAGCCGTGCTCACAAAAGCGCCGCCTACTTTGCCCACGAGCGCGCCCTTGGCCCACAGGCCGCCGGTGCTATCCATGAAGCTCTGCATCTGGCCACACAGGTTGCCGTAGCGCGTGGGCGTACCAAAAATGACGGCATCGTACTCAGCTAGCTCATCAGGCGTAGCCACGGGCAAGTGAGCGAAAGCCTGCTGGGCACCGGTAGCGCCGGTTTTATCAAGCACTTCCTTGGGTAGCGTTTCAGGCACGCGCTTTACTACTACTTCGTTGCCAGCCACTTCGCGAGCACCTTCAGCGATGGCCTCCGCTAGCTTCCAGACGTGGCCATAGGTAGAGTAAAACAAGACGAGGGTTTTCATGAGAAAATTTGAAAGGTGAAAAGTAACTGGCTAGCCAGCAGTGGGAAAGGGAATGGTGTACATACATCACGCGGTTCGGCACGGTTTAGCTGCGCAGTGAGCTAATTATTTAATCAGCTTGCTATCAGCGCAATAAACTTAGCCAATTGTTCTTTTAAGGCTGCGTGCAACGGTTTGCCGCAGAAATGATTCTTCCCTGTGACGGGTAAGCAAGCCGTGGTGCTCCCTAAGCTGGGGGATATCTTCCGTTCGCAGTTAGCAGCGTTTATGTTACACATATTTTACTCCGGTCCTGGCCGGCTTTGCTCATGAGCGCTGCTAGCTGGCCCGCGTTCTCCTTCGGCATGGCCAAACCTACTGCTGGCAAGCTCACCGTAAGTCGCCCCACACCCGCGGCTGCCCTCACCGAGGAAGAGCTGATTGACGGCTGTCTGGCGGGTCAGCAAGCGGCTCAAAAGCAACTCTATGAGCGCTACTCGGCCCGCATGATGGCCGTGTGCCTGCGCTACGCCCAAACCACCTTCGAGGCCGAAGACGTATTGCAGGAGGGTTTCGTGACGGTATTTCGAACGCTGAGCGGCTTTCGGCGCGAGTGCCCGCTCGAATTCTGGATTCGTCGTATTATGGTCAATGCCGCACTGCGCCAGCACCGGCGCAATGCTCCACTGGTGGCAGTGAGCGATGGCGACTACCCCGAAACCCTGGCCAGCGAGGAGTTTACATTCAGCAACTACGCCTACGCCGAGCTGCTAACCGTGGTGCAGGAACTGGCCCCGCGCTATCGGCTGGTGTTCAACCTCTACGCTATTGAGGGCTATACCCACAAGGAAATCGGTGAGATGCTGGAAATCTCGGAAGGCACGAGCAAGTCGCAATATTCTCGGGCTCGTGTGGTACTCCAAACCAAGTTGGCTCGCCTCCAACCGCCTGTTAAATAAGTTAGTAATACAAGTACTATGAATCCCTCCACCCCGCCTAAGGGAAGTCTCGAAGACCTGTTTCGCCACCACTTGCTGGAGAGCGAAGCGGCGGCCGTGCCCCCGCGCCCCCAGGTGTGGGAGCAGATTGACAACACCCTGCTCCTGGCCCAAAATGAGAAGTATCGCCGCCGCCTCGCCGCTTACCGCTGGGCCGTGGCGGCCAGCTTGCTGCTCGCCTCGCTGGCTGGTGGTGGCTGGTGGCAAAGCCAGCGCCAGTCGCCCACGACGGGCACCCTGGCCCAGGCCACTACGCAGCCAGCCAGCCAGCCGGGGCTGACTACGGCCCGCCGCGCCGTCGCTACGGCAGCGCGGCCAACTAGTACCCAAGCGGCTGCAAGTGCGATGTCAGTTGCGGCGGTAACCAACGTCAATTCTTCTTTTCCCACTACTTATTCATCTTCTATCGACTTAACCACTACTCTTTTGCCTAGGGCTCAATCTGCTATCGCCAGCAGGCAAGGTAGGGGGGCGCAAGCAAGCGCCTCGCTAAAGCAAGCCCACGGTAGCACTCAAGCACTAGGTAGCTACTTCCAGGCAGCTGATGAATTGGCTATTGGCTCCGAGTATCGGGGGCGTAGCGGCCAGCATCAGGTACTTAATAGCAACTCTGTGCCCGCCGCCAGCCAGCCCAGCAACCTGCTGGCCGCTGCCGTGTCGGCACTTTCTGAGCAGCCCAATGACCAGCAACTAGGCACTGAAAACGCCCCAACGGCGGCTACCACGGCCACCCTAGCGGCCACCAGCCGGGGTGTTGTCGCGGAATCTGCCTTAGCTACTCGGTGGGTTAAGCTCACCTCAACTGCGGCCAGCCTTCCCTCCAGCTTAACCGAAGTAGCAGTAGCCCCGGGGCCACCGCTGGAAATAGCGCGCCGCTGGCAATATGGGGCGTCTTACTCAGCCAGCGCCTACAACCCGAATATTGAGTGGACCAAGGCGCCCGTCGTAGCCACTAGTGCTTCGGTCGTAACCACTCCACCCCCAGTGAGCTTCACCCGCTCGGTAGCGGCAGAATACCGCGCCAATCTCCACGCCGGCTTGGGCCAGCGCCTGAGCTTGTGGGCCACCCGGCGCCTGGGTAATGGGCGCTGGAGCCTGCGCACTGGCCTCGAACTGGCGCAAAACACCGCTGCCTCAGCCAGTTCGGTAGCCTTTGTGGGCGAGCCCGTGGCCGACCTCAGCTACTTGAATGCGAGCTATGTTCCCCAGATGCAGCACACTTCGTACCGCTACCGCTCGGTGAGCGTGCCCGCCGAACTGCGCTACTCCAACCCGGCCAAGACTGGCTTTTCCTTTTACGGACGCATTGGGGCGATGCTAACGGCCTTGCTCAACGTGCGTAGCGAAGTGGAAGGCACGCCCGAAGCCACTCGTAGCTACTCACTCACGTCGGCCAGCACGCCCTACCGGCACGTGTCGGCAGGGCTGCGTGGGGGCGCGGGCATGCAGTACCGACCAGCCGGCCACCAATGGGCCTTCAATTTTGGCCCAGTGGCCGAAATGGGTATCCTCAGCCTCAACGCCGACCCCGGCCAGGATTTCTGGTCCCAGCAGCGCCCTTACAGCTTTGGCTTGGAAGCAGGCGTAGAAATTGGCCGCGGCTTTCGGCTTCAGTAGGCCGGGGGCAGCTATATTGCAGATTCTCGACCCTGCCTCTACCTCGCTATTTTATCAACAAGCTTATGCCCATCCTCTTGCGCTTATTACTCTTGCTACTGGCCGGAGCTTCTATAGTGGGGGCGCGGCACGCTACCCGGCAGTCAAATGCCCAATTCTCCTGGCCGGCCCGCCCCGCCATGCGTCCACCCGCACCAGTTAGCCAAGCGGTTATCGCTGATTTTAGCAGTCCCCTGAAAGCGCCGCCTGCCTTGTAACAAGCAGCTGCCGGCCATTACGCTTTTTGTGAAAACGCAGAAACCCCAGCCCCCGGTTTGGGGTTAACAAGATTGGCCTGTTTCCGGCTGATTTTGCATGTCCACGTACCAGCTTACTTCTGAATTTCAGCCCACCGGCGACCAGCCCCGCGCCATTGCCGAGCTTGTTAAAGGCGTGAATGGCGGCGAGCCGGCCCAGGTGCTGCTTGGGGCCACCGGCACGGGCAAAACCTTCACGATGGCCAACGTGATTGCCGAAACCGGCAAGCCCGCCCTCGTGCTGTGCCACAACAAAACGCTGGCTGCCCAGCTCTATGGCGAGTTCAAAGCATTTTTCCCACAAAATGCTGTCGAGTACTACATCAGTTACTACGACTACTACCAACCGGAGGCGTACATCGCTAGCTCCGACGTCTTCATTGAGAAGGACTTAGCCATCAATGAGGAGATTGAGAAGCTGCGGCTGCACTGTACCTCTACGCTGCTCAGCGGGAGGCGCGATGTGGTGGTGGTGGCTTCGGTGTCGTGCATCTACGGCATCGGCAACCCCGAGGAGTTCAGCAAAAACGTCATTTTTCTGGCGCCCGGCCACCGCTATTCGCGCAATAACCTGCTCTACCAATTCGTGCAGATTCTATACTCACGCACCGAAGTAGAGTTTACGCGCGGCTCGTTTCGGGTGAAGGGCGATACCGTGGATGTATTTCCGGCTTACGCCGACTACGCCTACCGCATCTACTTCTTCGGCGATGAGATTGAGGCGATTCAGAAAATCGACCCGGCCAGCGGCAAGAAGCTGAGCGATGAGAAGAATATGACTCTTTATCCGGCTAACCTCTTCGTAACGGGCAAGGAGACGCTGAACACCGCCATCCACGAGATTCAGGATGATATGGTGCAGCAGCACAAGTACTTCGAGAAAGAAGGCCGCGACGTGGAGGCCCGCCGCATTCAGGAGCGCACCGAGTTTGACCTCGAAATGATACGCGAGTTGGGGTATTGTTCAGGCATCGAGAACTACTCGCGCTACTTCGACCGGCGCGAACCGGGCTCGCGGCCGTTCTGCCTGCTCGATTATTTCCCCGACGATTATCTACTGGTAGTGGATGAAAGCCACGCCACCATTCCGCAAATCAGGGCGATGTGGGGCGGCGACCGCAGCCGCAAAACGGCGCTTATTGAGTATGGTTTCCGGCTGCCCTCGGCATTTGACAACCGGCCGCTGACCTTCAATGAGTTTGAAAGTATGTACCGGCAGGCGGTGTTCGTATCGGCCACACCAGCCGACTACGAGCTGACCCAGGCTAATGGGGTAGTGGTGGAGCAGATTATCCGCCCTACGGGCCTGCTCGACCCCGAAATTGACCTGCGGCCCAGTATCAACCAGATTGACGACCTGCTCGACGAAGTAGATAACCGCGTAAAATCGGGCGACCGCGTACTCGTGACCACGCTAACCAAGCGCATGGCCGAAGAGCTTAGCAAGTACATGGAGCGCCTGGGAATTAAGGTAGAGTACATCCACTCGGATGTGAAGACCCTGGACCGGGTGGAGATTTTGCGGCGCCTGCGGCTGGGCGAGGTCGATGTGCTGATTGGCGTTAACCTGCTACGCGAGGGCCTTGACCTGCCGGAAGTTAGCCTGGTGGCCATTCTGGATGCTGACAAGGAAGGCTTTCTGCGCGACCAGCGCTCGCTGATTCAAACGATGGGCCGCGCCGCGCGTAACGAGCGGGGCAAGGTTATTCTTTACGCTGACCGCATGACAGGTTCTATGCAGCGCGCCATTGACGAAACCAACCGCCGCCGCGCCACTCAGATGGCTTACAACGAAGAACATGGTATCACGCCCAAGACGGTGCGTAAGAGCCACGCCCAGATTATGGGCCAGACTGACTTGGCCGATTACCGCATTGTCGAAACTCAGGCGCCGGCCACAGCTTACGCCGAGGGTGGCGCGGCCCTTGCCATGGCTGCCGAGCCGGTAGTGGCTATGATGAACCGCGCCGAGTTGGAGAAGCTCATTAAAACTACCGAAAAGCAAATGGAAGCCGCTGCCAAAGAGTTGGACTTTTTGCAGGCTGCCAAACTACGCGATGAGCTCGGCGCCCTCAAGCAACTGCTAAAGAGTAAGCGTGACTAGACCCTCCGTGAACCACAAAGGGCTCCGCCAAATCTGGCGGAGCCTTTTTTGTGGCTAGGGTATCAGGCGCTACTCGGCGTGCTTGCGGGCCTGCTTAGCGGCCGCCGTGTTGGCCACAGTGTGCTTACCAGCCTTAGAGCCAGCCAGCTTTTTGGCGTTAGCGGCTTTGCGCTGGGCGGGCGTTAGGTCGTCCCAGGCTTTTGCGGGCAGGTAGCGAGCGGTGCCGGCGGCGCGGCGGGCGGGCTTCTCATCAGACGTTTGCCAATCTTGAGCAGTCCAGCTTTTCAGGCTTTTCTGCTTGGAGTTGGGGTGCTGCTGCAAGTAGCCACCACCATTTTTCTGGTAAGCCAGCGTCAGAAGTTGCGACTTGCGGGCACTCCAAGTGCCTGGCTCACCACCTTTGGCAGCAGCGCGAATTTCAGCCCGCAGGCGTTCGCGCATGGCGGGGTCAGTGTAGGTATTTTCGTCGGTACGGCGACGGGCTGCGGGCCGCGTCTTGGTACGCTTACGAGCCGGGTTGCTACTGGGTGCGGCGTCGGGGGCAGGGGTTTTCATCAGGGGGCCAGAAAAAGTAGAACATGCGACCTACGCCACCGTATGAGTGAAGTTGCACTAAAATGATGAATCTCATATTTTTCGTTTAAACTTCACTATCAAAACGTTAAACACAAGTGAGTTTGCCCCTGATTTCTGCTGAAAAAAGCTACTTAGTATTCAGGCAACCGTAGCCTACTTTATGGCGTAGGGGCTCGCACAACTTACTGCTCACCTTAACTTTCTGTATGCTCAAAAAAATACTATGCTTGCTACTGGCCCTGGGCCTGGGGCTACCGGCCGGAGCCCAGCGCGTGGGAGTAGTGCTAAGTGGTGGCGGTGCCAAAGGCCTGGCGCACGTGGGAGTGCTGAAACAGCTGGAGGCCAATGGTATCCCCATCGACTATATCGTGGGCAATAGCATGGGGGCCGTCGTAGGCGCCATGTACGCGGCCGGCTACTCGCCCCGCGATATCGAGCAAATTGTGCTGTCCAAGGAATTTCAAAACTGGGCCAGCGGCAAAGTATTGCCTGATAAGACGTTTAATTTTCTTACGGCCGAGCCTTCGCCTTCGTCATTGCGCTTGGGTCTGGCTATCGACTCCACGTTTAAGGCCAACATCTCGCCCAACCTGGTCAACGACCTGAACCTCAACTTTGCCCTGGCCCGGCTGCTGGCCCCGGCCGCCGCCGCTGCCAAGTACAACTTCGACAACCTGTTTGTGCCCTACCGTTGCCTGGCTACCGAGGTATTTACGCGCCAGCAGGTGGTGCAGCGCTCGGGGCTACTAGCTGATGCTGTGCGCAACTCGATGGCCTACCCGCTGGCCTTCCGACCCATCCGCAACCTTGATGGCCGCTACCTCTTTGACGGGGCCGTGCTAAATAATTTTCCTACCAACGTGATGCGGCAGGACTTTAAGCCGGATGTCATGATTGGGGTGAATGTGGGCGACGTGGCCTTGAAAAAGTATCCGTTTAAGAAGGACGACGCACTGCTAACGGGCACCCTCGTGTTTTTGGGCAGCAGCGTAGCCGACACCAACAGCGTGGGTAAAAACGGCATTTATATCCAGCCCAATCTGGGTAGCCTGGGGGCGGCTGACTTCGACAAGGTGCGTACGCTGATTGCCGAAGGCGACACGGCCACGCAGCTGAAGATGGACGAAATCAAGCGCCGCATCACACGGCGCGTCGATACCCTGGATTTGCAGCGCCGCCGGCTGGCTTTTCAGCAGAGCGTGCCCGCGCCGCGCTTCGTGAAGGTAGAGGTGCAGGGCCTGCGCCCCGACCAGAACGAATACGCCCGGGAGTTTTTCCGCAAGGAGGGCTCTACGTACACCATCGATGGGCTGGAGGAAGGCTACTACCGGCTGGCTTCCGACGACTACTTCCGCAATATCTACCCGCGCATCCGCTACGATGAGGCACTTAAAGGCTACGTTTTTAACGTAGATGCGCAGCGTAACAACAACATAGCCACCGAGATAGGCTTCACGCTCAGTACCCGGCCCATCGAGAGTCTGTATCTGGGCATTGAGTTTCGCTACCTGCGCCGGCTGCTCTACTCGGCGGCGGCCAACGTGAGCGTGGGCCGCTTCTATAACGGGGCGCAGGGCACATTTCGTCTGAATGCACCGGGCCGGCTACCCTTCTACATTGCGCCCCTCGTCACCTACAACCAGTGGGACTACCAGCAAACCGGGGTGCTGCTAGGGAGCGATGCGCTGAGCACCCAAGTGCAGCAAAAAGATACCAAAGTGGGAGCCCAGATTGGGGTGTCGCCCCGCTACCGCTCGCGCATGGTACTCGACCTGGGGGCATTTTACAACGTCGATAATTATTCAAACCAGAACGAGATTTCCTCATCGGCTGTCCTCGACCGCACGTCTTTCAAGGGCGGTACGGCGGCTATTCGATTTGCCCGCAACTCTCTCAACCGCAAGCAGTACCCGACGGCAGGTCGGCGCGCCATTATCACCCTGCGCGGCGTTACGGGCACGGAAGTGTACACGCCAGGCTCGACATCTAATTTCGAGTCGCTGGGCGAACGGTCGCGGCATCACCAATGGTTACAGTTTCGGGGCACCTACGAGCGGTATTACGCGCTTAATAAGGATAAATCCTCGTGGGGCTATTTCGGCGAAATTACCGTCAGCGGCCAGGGCATGTTCTATAATTATCGCTCGTCGCTGACTACAGCGCCGATTTTCGCTCCCCTCCCCGACTCGCGCAGCCGATTCCTGGAGCGTTACCGCTCGCCCCGCTTCGTGGCGGCTGGCCTACGCTACTCGCAGCTCGTGCTAGGTAAGTTAGAGTGGCGCTCTGAATTGTTCACCCACCTCAACTTTGGCCAGCTACAAGACAATAACCAGGTAGCCGAGCGAGGCACCGACGTAAGCCGGCCCTATCTGACAGCCTCCACGGGGTTCATTTTTACGACGCCCGTAGGCCCGCTGGCCCTGCATGCGCTTTACTATGACGACCCCACGCCCGGCAACCGTTTTGGGCTGTATGCTCACCTGGGCTACATCCTATTCCGGGGCCGCTCGCTGGAATAACCAGCAACCCGGCGCACCTAGGCTACTACCGGCGCCGGCTGCGGCACTACGCTGGGCGTACCTATATGTGGCCAGCCCTGCGCATCATACGTCACCTTATCGAGCAGCATAACCCGGCGTGAGTGCCCCTGCTCGTCGTTGATGGCGTCGAAGGTGGGCTGCTGCCGGTCGATGGCGTGGTAGAGCAGCCAGTCCTGCCCGGCGGCGTCGGTTACGAGGCAGTTATGGCCGGGAGCCAGCCAGCGAGTATTTTCCGTAAGAATAGTGCCGGCCGTGCTGGTAGCCTGGGCCAAGGTTTCGTAGGGGCCGGTGGCCCGACGCGACCGGGCCACCAGCACGGCGTAGCGGGCATCGGGGCCGCAGCAGTTATCACCCGAGTAAAACAAGTAGTACCAGCCGGCGCGGTAGTTCACCCAGCTGCCCTCAATGAGGTGGCCATACGGTGTAGCGTCATCCGCTAGGCGAGGCGTCACCACTAGTTCGGCTTTGCTACTGGGCGCAAAGCCCAGCCCATTGGCCGCCAGTTCGCGCACCCGCAAAGGCCCGAAACCCGAGCCCCAGAATAGCAGCTGCCGCCCGGTGCCCGGCTCCACAAAGCGCATAGGGTCAATGTTCTCGAACCCGGGGCCGCCAGCCAGTAGCGGCTGGCCAATGTCTACAAACGGGCCGGCCGGGTGCTCGGCCACGGCCACGCCCAGGCACAAGCCCGCTGCGGGGTCATTGGGCTGCGCCGAATAGTAGAGCAGGTAGCGGCCATCTGGGTGGCGGCTCACATCGGGCGCCCAAAAGCGTTGGCTCGTCGCAGCCCAGGCTGGCTTAGCTGGCAGCGCTTCGCCCAGGTATTCCCACTCAACCAGATTGCGTGAGCGAGCCACCTGAAAATTGAGCACTTGCCCGGCGCGCTTGGTTTGGGTACCGTAAGCGTAGTAATAGCCATCGGGAGCCAGCAACACGCTGGGGTCCGGAAAATCGGCGTCCAGCACCGGGTTCTTATAGGTGGCGGTAGTGTCGCGCACGGGCTGGGTAGTACTCATAGCGGAAAGCTGTCGGCGTACTGACCTTTAAAAATCTCCTCCGGTGCCTCCAGCGGCAGCAGGTGGCCAGCGCCCGGCACCACTACCATCGCCGAGCCGGCGGGCAGTAGCGGCAGCGTTTGCTGGCGTTGGGCTTCGAGGGGCACGGCGCGGTCGTTTTCACCCACCAGCAGGCGGCAAGGCACCTCAATCTGGGGCATCAGGGCCGAAATATCTTCACGCGAGCCGTGCAGCAGCCAGGCATCCCAGGCGGCTTTAGTGGTGCGCAGGTTATCGGCCACCACTTGCGCGTGCCACTCCTCGGCGAGCGGAATACTAGTGATGTTGGTGAACGTCTTCTCAGCCTCAGCGGGTTGGCCGTAAGCTTTGAGGCTGGCGGCGCGGTCTTCGTCGCTGATGGGCTCGGGCGTAGGTGGCGAAGGCGACAGCAGCAATAGGCCACGTAAGCCAGCGGGCCGCCGGGCCGCCAGCGCCATACTGATTTTGCCACTCATGCTGTGGCCGATGAGGTGGTAGTCTGTCAGCTTATTATCGGCGATGTACTGTGCCACCCAGTCGGCGTAGCTTGCTACGGAGTAGTCGAAGCCTTCGGGCGCAGCCTGGTCGCCGAAGCCGGGCAGGCTGGGCGTCAGCAAGCGGCTGCCGGGTGGCAGCAACGGCGTGAGCAATTCAAATTCGCGGCCAGAGCCGGCCCAGTAGTGCAGGGCAACATAGGTAGTCATAGAAGCAGGCGGGGTAGTGTGCGCTGTTCTACGCGGTGGCTGGCTGGCAGTTGGCTAGCCCCAGCACGCAGGAGCTAAAATCGGGCAGCGCTACGCAACTTTAAAAAAATAGTTAGCTTACACGCAATAAGCAGCTTGCAAAATCCGGGCATCGGCAGCTACATTTGGCTCGATTATAGCGGGCTTCATGCGCCGCTCACACCACAATTCTTTTCTAACGCTGCATACTATCGACCGAAAGCTCTACGTTCCCCAATAACCCGTAGTTCTTTATGGAACCCTTGCAGCCGAGCGACTCCGCGCTCATCGACCTCTACCTGGCCGGCGGCGAAGCCGCATTTGCCCAGCTGCTCCAGCGCTACCAAGCGCGGGTGTATACTACTATTCAATTGGTAGTACGCGACGAAGACCTGGCCGACGACCTCACCCAGGACACCTTTATCAAGGCCATCCACACTCTCAAAAGCGGGCGTTATCAAGACGAAGGCAAGTTCGGCTCCTGGCTGTGCCGCATTGCGCACAACCTGGCCATCGATGCCTTCCGGCGTGCAAAAAGAGCGCCCCAAACCAGCCTCGATGACAACATGGGGCTGGCAAATTCGTTACACCTAGCCGAAGAGTCGGCCGATGATGCGCTAGGCCGTGAGGAAAGCCATGCGCATCTGCGCCAGCTCATTCAGCAGCTACCCGCTGCCCAGAAGGAAGTGCTGCTCATGCGCCATTACGGCGACATGAGCTTCCAAGAAATTGCGGATGCAACCGGCGTCAGCATTAATACCGCGCTGGGCCGCATGCGTTACGCACTCATCAACCTGCGGAAAAAAATGGCCGCCCATACGCTCCTTTATGATTCAAACCTTACCCCACCCGACGTTGCTTCGCTACGTGTACAACGAATTGCCAGCTGACGAGCAGCACGACGTCGAAGACGCCCTGCTGCACGACCCCGAGCTAGCCGCCGCCTGCGCCGACCTGCTGCTGGCCCAGCGCGCCCTCGACCATTTGGCCCGCGGCCCCCGGCCGGCTACCACGGCGGCCATCTTGCAGTATTCGCGCACGTTTTTGCGCTAAAACAGACGTATCAATCTTAAAAAAGAACGTCATGCCGAGCAGAGCGAAGCATCTCGCTCGCGCCGCTAGGGTAATAACCTAACGCTGCGAGCCAAATGCTTCGCTTTGCTCGGCATGACGTTCTTTTTTGTTGGCTAATTTTGTAGGAAAGCCTGTTTTGGCTGGTTTCTTTCGCATGACTCGCCCCGAACGGTTTCGCCGCTTTCTCGATTATTTCACTACCAATTTTCCCGAGCCCAAGACAGAGCTGGCGTACCGCAACCCGTACGAGCTGATAGTAGCCGTGGTGCTGAGCGCACAGTGTACTGACAAACGCGTGAACCTAGTGATGCCTGCGCTGCTGGAGCAGTTTCCGACGGCCGCCGAGCTGGGCGCGGCCAGTGCGGAGGATATCTTCCCCTTCATCCGCAGCGTTTCTTACCCTAATAACAAGGCCAAGCATCTGGCGGGCCTCGGCCGGCTGCTCACCGAAGAATTTGGCGGCGAGGTGCCCAGCACCATTGAAGAGTTGCAACGGCTGCCCGGCGTGGGACGCAAAACGGCCAACGTAGTAGTATCGGTTATCTACAACCAACCCGCGATGGCGGTGGATACGCACGTTTTCCGGGTATCGCACCGGCTAGGACTGGTGCCTAAAACGGCTACCACGCCGCTGGCCGTGGAAAAAGCATTGATAAAATATATTCCGCAGGAAGTGGTGCCCAAGGCCCATCACTGGCTGATTTTGCACGGGCGCTATATCTGCGTGGCGCGCTCGCCTAAGTGTAGCATTTGTCCGCTCACCGATTTTTGTGCTTACTACGCCAAGGAAGTAGCTCCGGGGCTAGCCACCACGGCTGGTAAGCCCTCGTCGGCTAAAAGCCAGCGGTAGGCCGCCGGAAACTCGCGCCGCCAAAACCACTCGGCGTGCTGGCCGTCGGGCAGGGTGCTGAAACCCAAATTAGTATACGGCACCCCAGCATCGTGTAGTGCGTCGCGCACGGCCGTCATCAGCGGCACCATCGTGGGGCTTTCTTGGGTGCCGCACACGAAATACCAGCGCGTATCGGACCGGGGCGACTGCTGGGCCACGTAGGCCAGCAGCGCCTGCCCGGCAAACCAGTAGGCCGGCGAGAACACTCCCACCCGCCCGAATACCGCTGGGTAGCGCAGCGCCGCATAGGTAGCCAACAACCCGCCCATGCTGGAGCCGGCAATGCCCGTAGCCTCACGCCCCGGCTGCGTGCGGTAGTGGTGGTCGATGTAGGGCTTGAGGGTATTGACCAGAAACTCGCCGTACTGGACACCTTCGCCGCCGCGCCCGGTGCGGCGGTTGCGCCAGGGCGAATATTCGTCGAGGCGGTGTTTGGCCCCATTGTCCACGGCCACTACGAGGCAGCCGCCCAGGTCGTGGCCGCTAGCCGCCAGCGCATCTAAGGTTTCGTCTACGCCCCACTCGCCGGCGAAGGAGGTGTACTGGTCAAATACATTCTGGCCGTCTTGCAGGTAAAGCACGGGGTAGCGGCGGGTACTGGCTTCATAATCGGGCGGCAGATATACCCACACCCGACGCGTGCGCCGCAGTTGCGGTATGGCGAAGGCCGGGCTGATAATGTGCACGTTGAGCGAAGCCGAGTGCTGGCGCGGCGGGATGCAGCCGCCCTGGTCTTCCCAGTTGAGAACTTGCAGGCTGACTTCGGGCGGGTCTTGGCCGAAGAGATAGCGCCGGTTGGGAATGGCGCGGTTGTCAGCATCGGTTTCGATGGTGGGCCAACTGCCCCGACAGATTTTGTAGTCGAGCGTGTCCCGGCCGGGCGGCAGCGTAAGGTAGTAGCTGCCAGCGGCAGGGTCGTAGCTGAAGGCGTAGGCCGGGTCGTCGGTAGTCCAGCCATTGCACGAGCCGGCGAGGTATAGAGTGGCGCCGGCGGGCGTGTTGGCCGGTACGCTGGTGAGCCAGAAATTGACCGCGGGGCGGGCAGTCCTCCGGCCCAGCCGGGTGAGCAGGCGGGAGAAGAGTTTTTTCATGGCAATGTGAAAGCATAGAGGCAACCTGTTAGCCAGTAGCAACTAAGGCGTAACCTACTGTATTTACCAGCATTGCCTCCTTTCATAGGTACAAAAACCCGGTATATTGCGTGGCCAATAAGTGAGCTTGTGCCACTAGCCTAGCGAAAGACAAGCAACGGCTCTATTACTTCTGAACTAGCTGATGAATAAGTTTTTTTGCTCACTAACCAGCTTTGGGGCACTAATTTTTCCGCTTTATACGCAGGCTCAGCAAGTATTAGCTGATACCACTACGGAAGCCATAGCCTTAGCAGCAGTGTGGCGCACTGACGCCACGGCGGCGCGCCTGCTGCGTGGTACCGAGTACTTAGACTACACACCTGGCAACACCATTGGCAACCAGTTTTACTTAACTAATGCCAGCCAGCCAGGGAGTGTATACTATGATGGGCGCTACTTTACGAAGGTGCCGCTACTTTACGACCTCAAGCTAGACCAGCTTATTCTTACTGATACAGTACGCAATATCAAGCTACGCTTAGTAAATGAAGGCGTAAAGTTTTTTATTCTCGACGGACGCCGATTTGTGCGGGTTCAGTCCGATTCGGCCGCTACCGCCCCCACTGGCTTTTACCAACTCCTGCTGAATGGCCGCACTCAGCTGCTGGCTCGCCGCAGCAAAAAAGTAGCCGAAGAGATTGTGCAGCAGCACCTAAGCTTTATTTATAAGGAAACCAGCCGACTGTTTATAAATAACAAGGGCAAGCTGGCTGAAGTAGGGAAGCTCAACGACTTGCTCGCCCTACTGACCGACCACAAACCTGAGCTACAAAAGTTCGCCCGCAGTAATAAGCTGAAATTCAGCACGACAGAGCGAGAATTATCGACCATCCAGCTGGTCGAATACTACAATAGCCTCTAGCGCAGGCGGGCCACCCACCCGATAAGACTGCCACCTTTGCGCACCGAGCCAACTTGAGGCGCGGCGCCGTCTTCCCTTTCTACAACTGACTATGATAAGACCTTTTACGCGCTACTATTACCACTTTTTTTTAGTACTGGGCATGCTCGCCAGTTCCCTGGCTAGCTACGGGCAGCAAGCCGTGCTTATCAGCGGTGATTTTCGGCACCTGAACTTTGAGCAGTTTGCCCGCCAAGTGGAGGCCACCACCCCTTACCATTTTTACTTTAAGGCGGCTACGGTGGATAGTATCACCGTCAACGTGCAGGCAACCAGTTTGCCGCTGGCCGCCGTGCTAAACCAGATTCTGGCACCGACTGGGCGCCAGTTTGCCATTGATGCGGCCAACCGCGTGTATATCACGGCCAGCGCCCCTATCCAGGTACAGTTGCCAGCCGACCTTTTTCAGGCGCCCCTGCCCGGCGCGATGCCGCGCGCCAACGAGAGCCTGGCGGATGCCAACCTGCCAGATAAGCGCCGCCCGGCCAGCGCATCAGAGTTCAAAGTTTATGATATTGGGGCGCGCCAGGCGCTCCCCCCCGGCGGCAAGGCTACGCTAATTGGCCATGTGCGGGAAGCCAAGTCGGGAGAGCCCGTGGTAGGGGCCGCCGTTTATATTGAGGCGCCGCCTATCGGCGTGACTACCGACCAGTTTGGGGCGTACGCGCTGACCCTGCCCGTGGGGCGGCACACTATCTATATCCGGGGGCTGGGCCTCAAATTGACGAAGCGGCAAATAATGCTGTATGCCAACGGCCGGCTCGATGTGGAGGCGGCGGAAGACGTAACTACGCTGAAGGAAGTAGTGGTAGAGGGCGAGAAAACGCGCAACGTCACGAGCCTACGAATGGGGGTTGAAAAGCTGGATATCAAGACTATTAAATCCATACCCACAGCTTTCGGCGAGGCCGATATTTTGCGCGTAGTGCTGATGCTGCCCGGTGTGAAATCTATTGGGGAAGGCAACACGGGCATGAGCGTACGCGGGGGCGGCACTGACCAAAATCTGGTGCTTTTCAACGATGCTACCATCTACAATCCCTCGCACCTGTTCGGCTTTTTTTCCGCTTTCAACCCCGACATGCTGAAGTCGGTCGAGCTATATAAAAGCTCGGTACCCGCCCGCTACGGGGGGCGCCTGGCCTCGGTGCTCGACATTGTGACGCGCGATGGCAACAAGAAGCAGTTTGCGGGCTCGGGAG
>Ga0268353_100015_pt1 | contig 28231 bp, 24 predicted proteins | sample G5R2_NF_18SEP201_FD_190168 | JGI IMG/M metagenome (GOLD analysis project Ga0268353, IMG submission 190168) | Phyllosphere microbial comminities from switchgrass, GLBRC, Michigan, United States - G5R2_NF_18SEP2017_LD1 | ecosystem: Host-associated > Plants > Phyllosphere > Phylloplane/Leaf | place... | reverse complement strand
TGCAGCAGATTTTTTCTGCTGTTTAGTTGGTCAGGCGGTGAGCGCTTCCGGTTGAAGCGGGCTGCAAAGGTAAGGTGACTTTTTCGTTATTTCCTAGCGACTCGAAAACTTTATTTCGGGAGGCGTAGCAGAAGCACGAAAAGTGTCGAGATGAAAGCAAGGCCTTAAATACTTGGCTCTCAACCAACTTCCTGCGAATTTCCGTTCGCCGATTGCGATTGGGAGTGCAAAGGTACGCGGATTTTTTGAATCCCCAAACTTTTACCAAAATTTCTAGCGGGGAGTGACCCTTTCAGTTTGCTTCGGGAGAGGGCCGATTGCCACCCACCCCGTTTTGGGAGTGCAAAGGTACGCTTTTTATTTCACTCCGCAAGAAGAAATCTTAAAAGGGCGAGAATAGTAGCGCGCTTTGCTTTTGCTGCTGGGAATAACGAAGCTACCAGACAATGAAGTTCCACTGCCTTGATAAGAAGGCTGTGCTTTGAAGACTCGATGCTGTGCTCCCTCACTAGCCATTGGATTAGAGAGACTGTTTGCTTGTCCTCATCCCGTGGCTTGGGCATATGGTGTCTTACACTCGGGTGGATGGGGATGGTAGTACTTATAAGGAAACCTGTGGCCCTAAGATGATATTGGTAGATATCCCATACTCGACTTCCAACACCCTTGATGAAGGGTGCAGCTACGTTGAGTTAGGGAGAAGGCTTTTACCATACTAAACGGACATTTTAACCATACCTGCGCTATTAGCTAGCTGGGCAGGCGTATCACTGCTACTAAGGCAGTGCTACCACCTTGGTCGTCGTCTGTGACTAGTAGTAATTCAAGGTGTGTGGAACTGAAGTGACGGCGCACAGCTAGCCCTTCTACTTTGCCAAGATAGGCGCGGCCATCGGCCCAAGTGAGGCGGGTGAAGGCGGCGGTGCCAGGGGTTAACAGGTCGATAGCGCCAATGAACGAGCCTAATACCGCGCCGTCAGCAACCGCATCATGCGTAGCCTCTACTGACGCAGTTACGAGCAACTTGCCGGCCACGAACGTAGCGCCCGAGAAGCCGGCTACGTAGCCTCCCAAGGCAGGCAGGGTGAAGGAGAGCACCTGAGCAGGGACGGGCGCCGGCCCGCGTGGCTCAAACAGATAGGTTAGCGTGGCAGCTAGCGGCAACACAAATACCAAGGCTGGGCCGCTGGGTATAGGGCGTTGTAGTAATAAAAGCTCGGTCGTAGTAGTGGCGGTAGCTTCGATATTGAGCGTGGTGCCGACGGGCAGGTGCTGCCGAAGCTGGGCGTAGAGTGCGCTTAGGTCGAGGCGCTGGACAAACCTGGGAGCAGCAGCCTCGGGGGTAACGCTGGCGGCGGGCATACCCACGAAGTAGCCGGCTTCGCGGTTGGGCAGTGCGCCCGAGCCGCAAAGTAACAGCCCCGTAGCGCCGCCAGGGCTAGCTATGGCGGCCATACTTTCGAGGTCGGGCTTGGTGGCTTTGGGAATGCGGCCGGTGCCGAAGTCGGTACTTTCGAAAAGCTGCACCTGGCTTACTGGGGCTAGGGTGGCGGCATCGAGCACATACAGGAAGGGCGCATCGTCGCTGACGATGTAGGCCGTGACCCCAATAATCTCTACCCCCGAGGCAGAGGGCAGGTGAGGCAGCGTGGTTTCGGAAAGGATGGTAGCAGTCACAGACAGTTTTTTCAAAAGTAAGTCTTCTTGCTACGGCGAGCGGAGCCACATGGACATGCTGAGCGCTATGGTGGAGCTAGCTGCGTAGCGCCCCAGAACCTAACCTGAACGGTGGGTAACCTTTGCATAATATTGGGGCAGCTGCTGCCCATAGATAGGCTCTAAAACCTTCTATTCACCCACTATGGGCACTGCTTTGCACCAATTGCCTGCCCACGCAGCCCGCTCCCACGCCCGCATCCATGTGGTGGTGGAGACGCCCAAAGGCAGCCGTAATAAAGTCGCCTTTGACCCCGACCTGGAGGTATTTATGCTGAAGGGCGTGTTGCCTGAAGGCCACAGCTTTCTCTACGATTTTGGTTTTGTGCCCTCACCCAAGGCCGAAGATGGCGACCCGCTCGATGTATTGCTGCTGCTCGATGCGCCGGCCTTCGCGGGCGGCGTGGTGGAAGCGCGCCTACTGGGAGCGCTGGAAATGGAGCAGCGCGAAGCCGATGGCACTGTGCAGCGCAACGACCGCCTATTAGCCGTGGCGGCCAACTCACGCGAGCACAAAAGCCTGCATACGCTTACCGACCTCTCGGCCGATATCTGCACGAGATTGAGCATTTCTTCCACTCTTATAATGAGGCAAAGGGAGGCGAAATCAAGGTGCTTCGGCGCGTGGGGTCCGAGCGTGCACACGAGCTGCTGGCCCAGGCTCAGCAACCCAGCAACACTTAGTTAGCCTAGCGGCATTATGAGCAGCCTAGTTGACTTTTTCTTTGGGCCGCACGCCGACTCTTACACTATCACGGCGGTGCAGCTACTGACGCGGGCGGTGCTGGTATTTTTTGCGGCGCTGGCCCTGCTGCGGCTTTCGGGAGCGCGGACGTTTGGCAGCAACACGGCCTTCGATATGGTGGTGAAGATTATGCTGGGCGCCATTCTGAGCCGGGCGGTGGTAGCAGCGTCACCTTTTGGCGGCACACTGCTGGCAGGGCTGGCTTTTGTGCTGTTGCACCGGGGACTGGCGTGGGCGGCGTATCATATTAAATGGGTTGACAAACTGGTGAATGGCCAGCAATACGTATCTCGCCGAAAAAGGCCAGCTTAACGCCGACCAACTACGGCAACTCAACCTCAGTGAGAAGGCCTTGCACGAAGGCTTGCACGAGAACGGCAACGTAGGCTCGCTGGCCCAAACCGAGGCGGTATATCTGGAGCGCGACGGCAGTATTAGCGTAGTAAGGAAGGAAAAGTAGGCTGGGGAAACGCTGCCTTAACAGTGCGCTAGGCAGCAGGGTGGGCTTATTACTAAGCTTTTGCGTTTATTGCGGCTGTTATTCACCCAACCCTCACCCTACCCTTTCGCCACATGAGCCCTTATTACCAACCTTCCAATAAAATGCCCCCGGCGGGAATCCTGGGCCTACTAGCCGGCGGCATAATCGCCGCGTTAGTACTAGCCCTGGTCTACATCTACGCCGTGTGGTACATCCCGTTTGTGTACGTCAATTTTTTCCTGTGCCTGGGCTTCGGGCTGCTGCTGGGAGCGTTACTGGCCGTGCTGGTTCGGATTGGCAAGCTGCGCAGCCCGGGCGCGGTGGGCGCGCTGGGCTTGCTGGTGGGCCTAGTAGCGGTGTACCTGGAATGGGGCGTGTACCTGACGCTGCTTTTCAACTCCGAAACCACTGGCGTTGGCAAGGATGCCGACACTTCCACTTCCTTTAGTCTAGCCTTGTTTGCCGATATCATCGCGCACCCGGGGGCCATGTGGCTAGCCATGCAGAAAATCAACGAAACCGGCACCTGGTCGCTGAAGGGCAGCACGCCCTCGGGCGTATTTCTGGCCGTTATCTGGGTGATTGAGGCGGTTATTATCTTGGGTGGCACCTACCTGATGGCGAAGGCCCAGGCGACTGAGCCGTTCTCCGAAGTCAGCAACGAGTGGGCTGATGAAGAAACCCTGGCGCACCCACTCACTTTCGCCCAGGATGTGGCTACCACGCGCACGGCGCTCGAAACCGGCCAGTTTCACCACCTCACGCCGCACACGAGTACGGGGACTGAGGACCCATTTGCGCGCCTCAAGCTGCACAGCGCCCCCAACGACCATAACTGCCGCTATCTCACGCTGGAAAACGTAACCACAACCATTGACAAGAAAGGCAAGGCTAGCCAGAGCACCACTACGGTAGTGCAACACCTAGCCATTTCGCCCGCCGCTTTTGAGGAGTTGCAGCGGCGCTTTGGCACGCTCCCGGCTAGCCAGCTGGTATCCGTGGCTTCGGAAAACAGCTAGCGGATAAGCCGCCATCGGCCTACGCAAAGAGGGCCTACCGCAACGACGGCTTGTCGTTGCGGTAGGCCCTCTTTTTGCGCTTCGCTGCAGTGCTAGCTGAGCTTCTTGTAGCGCACGCGCTTGGGCTCTACGTCGCCGAGGCGCTTGCGCTTGGCTTCCTCGTAGTCGGAGAAGTTGCCTTCAAACCACACTACTTCGGAGTCGCCCTCGAAGGCAAGGATGTGGGTAGCCAGCCGGTCCAGGAACCAGCGGTCGTGACTGATGATGACGGCGCAGCCGGCGAAGTTCTCCAGCGCGTCTTCCAGGGCGCGGATGGCATTCACGTCCAGGTCGTTGGTCGGTTCGTCGAGCAATAGCAGGTTGGCGCCCTGCTTGAGGGTCATGGCTAGGTGCACACGGTTTTTCTCGCCGCCCGAGAGCGTGCCGACTTTCTTTTCCTGGTCGCCACCGCCGAAGTTGAACTTGCTTACGTAGGCGCGGGAGTTGACCGGCCGGCCGGCCAGCATCATGGTTTCGGTGCCGCCCGTGATGGTGTCGAACACCGACTTGGCGGGGTCGAGCGAGTCGTGCTGCTGGTCGATGTAGGCGGTTTGCACCGTGGGGCCGACCTCGAAGGTGCCCGCGTCGGGCTGCATCTGGTCGGTAATCATGCGGAAGAGCGTGGTTTTACCCGCGCCGTTCGGCCCGATGATGCCCACGATACCGCCCTGCGGCAGCGCAAAGCTCAGGTTTTCAAACAGTAGCTTGTCGCCGAAGGCTTTACGCAGGCCCTCGGCCTCAATGACCTGGGCACCGAGGCGCGGGCCGTCGGGGATGAAGAGCTCAAGCTTCTGCTCCTTGTCCTTGGCTTCTTCGTTGGCCAGCTTGTCGTAGTTAGCGAGGCGGGCCTTACCCTTGCTCTGGCGGGCTTTGGGCGACATCCGCACCCAATCGAGCTCGCGCTGGAGGGTTTTGGCGCGCTTGCTTTCGGCGTTTTCTTCCTTAGCCAGGCGGTCGGTTTTCTGCTCCAGCCACGAGCTGTAATTGCCCTTCCACGGAATGCCGGTGCCGCGGTCGAGCTCCAGAATCCAGCCGGCCACGTTGTCGAGGAAGTAGCGGTCGTGGGTTACGGCGATGACCGTGCCCTTATACTGCTGCAAGTGCTGTTCCAGCCAGAACACGCTTTCGGCATCGAGGTGGTTGGTGGGTTCGTCAAGCAGCAATACGTCCGGCTCTTGCAGTAGCAGACGGCACAGGGCCACCCGGCGCTTTTCGCCACCTGAGAGGTTGCCGATGAGGGCCTCCTCGGGCGGAGTACGCAGGGCATCCATGGCGCGCTCCAGCTTGGAGTCGAGGTTCCAGGCATCGAGCTGGTCGAGGCGCTCCTGCACGGTGCCCTGGCGCTCGAGCAGCTTGTCGAAGTCGGCGTCTTCGGCCCCGAAGGCCTCGTTGATTTCGTCAAATTCCTTGAGCAGGGCCACCGTTTCGGCCACGCCTTCCTCTACTACCTCGCGCACGGTTTTGGTGGCGTCGAGTTGCGGCTCCTGCTCGAGGTAGCCCACCGAGTAGCCGGGCGAAAACACGACCTCGCCCTGAAACTGCTTATCGACGCCGGCGATGATTTTTAGCAGGCTCGACTTACCCGAGCCGTTGAGGCCGAGCACGCCGATTTTGGCCCCGTAGAAAAACGAGAGGTAAATATTTTTAAGAACTTGCTTCTGCGGAGGGTAAATCTTGCTTACCCCGGCCATGCTGAAAATAATGGTGGGCTGGTCGGACATGAGAATAGGGGCTGGGAAATGAACGCGGAATTTTGCAAAGCTACCGTGTAGCAGTAGCTTGAACGGGCAGCACGGCCCGGAAAAAAAGTGGCGCGCCCGGCTAAAAAAGCCAGTTTCCGTCGTTAATGCCTTAGCCAGCCGCCCCCAGCCGGAAACCTAAACCGCGCAATACCGTCCTGCAAAGCGGGCGCAACCAATTTTCCGCGTAAACTTGTAGCTCATTCTTCCTTGATTCGGCGCCGACTGCCAGGCCAGCCGACCTTTTTGCCTCACTCTACCTTTCCCATTTCCCAATGGAACTTTCCGACCACCCGCTCACGGAAGCCCGCCGCTATGGCTACGTGGAAGACGGGGGCGTGTGGCTACGCCCGACCCTGGGCCAGCCAGCCCGCCGCATCGGCCAAGTAAAAGACACCGACGATGACGCGCTGCGCTACTTTGCCCAGCGCTACGAGGCCTTCCGAGCCAAAATCGACGAGCTGCTTCAGCGCCTTCAGGCAGCTGATAACCAGGGGTCTTTTCTAATGAAACTGCTGCACTTGCAGGAGCAAACCAAGCAGCACGATGGCCTCGGCGACTACGAGAGCCTGCATCGCCGCCTCCAGGAGGCCGAGCAGCAGCTCAACGTATCGGTGGCCCGCAACCGCGAGAAGAATCTGGCTACTAAAGCCAGCCTCATTGAGCAGGCCGAGGCGCTCCGCGATACTGAGGAATGGATTGCGGCCAGCGAAACCGTGAAGGACCTGCGCCAAGCCTGGCTCAAGACCGGGCCTGTGGACAAGGCCATCACGGAAGAGTTGGAAAGCCGGTTTCACGGCGCGGTTCAGGAGTTTTTTGACCGCCGCAAGGCCTTCCAGACCGACCGCAAGGCGCTGGCCCGCCGCACGGTGGAGCGCTACCGCGAATTGGTAAACCAAGCCGAGGTGCTCAAAAACTCCGACCAGTTTGAGGCCACCTCGCGCCAGCTCAAACAGTTGCAAACGGCCTGGCGCGAAATCAACGGCGCATTGCCCAAGAAGCAGGCCGCCGAGCTGTGGACCAAATTTCGGGCGGCCAACAACCATTTTTTCGAGCGCCTCAAAAAGCACATTGAAACCCAGCGCCCCGCCGAAGTGCGGCCCGGTGCCGCCCCCGGCTCACCCGAGGAAAGCCTGCTGCGCAAGCGCGAGCTAGCCAAGCGTGCCGAAGCCCTCATTGCCCTGCCGCCCAACCAGGGCGTGACGCAGGCCAAAAACCTGCAAGCCGAATGGAAGCAAAGCGGCGCCGTGCGCGGCCCCGAGAGCGACCAGCTGTGGCAGCGTTTTATGCTGGCCTGCGATAAGGTATTTGAGATGAGCGCCCTCGACTACTACCTGCGCAAGCGCCAGGCCGAAGGTGCCGCCCCGCTGGCCCCCGCCGAGCGTGCCCAAGCTGCTACGGTGGCCCTGCGTAAGTTTATTGAGAGCGACCGACAGGAGCTAGCTACGCTCAAGGACAACCTTGGTAAGCTCAACTCCTCAGCAGCTAATGACCAGTTTCGGCAGCTACTGCAAGGTAAAATTCGCACTTTCGAGCGTAAGATTCAAACTAAAACGGAGCTCATCGCGCTCTTCCAACTGCCGACCGGCAGCTAACCTTCGCCGGCCTATTTACGTTGCGCCGGAGTTGCCTACATTTAGCAACGTTTTTTAAGTCTCCCTTTTTTCTTTTTACCATGTACTGGACTCTCGAACTCGCCTCCTACCTGGAAGATGCGCCTTGGCCCGCCACCAAAGACGAACTCATTGACTTCTCTATCCGCTCGGGGGCCCCAATGGAGGTGGTTGAAAACCTGCAAGGCCTGGAAGACGACGGTCAGCCCTACGAGAACATCGAAGAAGTATGGCCTGACTACCCAACCAAGGAGGACTTCATGTTCAACGAGGACGAATACTAGAGCTTAAGCGTCAATTGGCAGTTAACCGGGCGTGTTTCGCACTTGGCAACTGCTCTGCCGGTGCTAGTACAAGCATAGCTTCTTATCAGGCATCCCGAGAATTGACAACTGCTGATTGCTCCTTGCTAATTGAAAATCTAATCGCGGGGTACCCCAACCGGGTGCTGCTCCGCGATTTTTCATTATCCCTGCCCGCCACGCCCACCTTCGTAGCGGTGCTGGGCCATAACGGGGCCGGCAAAACCACCTTGTTTCGAGTATTAACGGGGCAGCTACCCTACCAAGGCTCGGTGCGGCTGAGTGGCCCCGAAGAGTTGCATACCCGGCGCGGCCCGGCGCTGGCTCGGCAGCTGGGCTACCTGCCGCAGCGCGGCAGCCTCGACTTTGCCCTGCCCGTGCGCGAACTGGTGGTGATGGGCCGCTACCGCCACCACGGTCTTTTCAGCACCTACGGGCCTGCCGACTACGCCCGCGTAGATGCCGCGCTGGCAGCCGTGGGCGCTACCCACCTGGCTAGCCAAGATTTTCGGCAGCTTTCGGGCGGCGAGCAGCAGCTGGTGTGGCTGGCCCAGCTCAGCCTACACGATGCGCCGCTTTACCTGCTCGATGAGCCTACCCAGCAGCTCGACGTGTACCACCGCGGGCGCATTTTTGCGCTGCTACGCCAGTGGGTGATGGCGGAAGGCCGCACCATCTTGTGCAGTACGCACGACCTAGACAGCCTGCCGGGCATGCCGGGCTTTTTGCTCAATCTGTCGCGGCCCCAGCCGCAGTTGGTTCCCATCAGTGCTGCAGCAGTACGGGCCGAGCGGGATTTTCTGGAGCAAAGCCCTAGCCGGCCCTAACTTGGCCGCGTGGAACAGGCTACCAGGCTTGTTCCGCCTTTCTGAATGGCTGCTCCGCCCCGCGCCCTCGACACCGAGCTGTGGAAACGGCTCGTTGCGCTCGACCTCGATGGCACCGCCGCGCTGTCGTTTTCCCAACGGCTAGCGCGTGATAATGGCTGGCCTCTGGCCTTCGCCCAGCGCGTAGTGTTGGAATACAAGAAGTTTGTGTACTTGGCCGCCACCTGCGGGCACCCCGTCACGCCTTCCGATGAGGTAGACCAAGCCTGGCACCTGCACCTGGTATACACCCGCTCCTACTGGGACGAACTGTGCGGGGACATACTCGGCTTTGCCCTGCACCACGGCCCTACCAAAGGGGGCGCGGCCGAGGGCCACAAGTTTCAGGACTGGTACGCGGCCACCCAGCGCTCGTACGAGGCAGTTTTTGGCACCGCGCCGCCCATAGATATCTGGCCCCCGGCAACTGTGCGGTTTGGCGAAGCTGCGCATTTTCGGCGGGTAAATATGCGGGGCAAGTGGCTGCTGCCCAAGCCCCGGCTACCCCGCTGGCAGTGGCCCCGGCTGGCAGCTGGCCAGCTGGCGTGGCTGGCCCTGGCTAGCTGTAGCGCCCGTACGCCGCTTAACCCGTTCAACTGGTACGGCACCGAATTTTTACTCTTATTCTGGTTGCTAAGCGCTACCCTGCTACCACTGGCTTGCTGGTGGCGCTACAAGGGAAGGGGCCCGGTAGAAGTTCACACTGGCGAACTACCGGGCACTTACGCGTTAGCCCGGCTAGCCCACCGGGGCCGCCACGTAGCCGATAGCGCATTAGCGGCACTGGCGTACCGGGGACAGATTTCCTTTCCGACCTCCAACATGGTGATGCACACCAGCCAAAAGACTCCTACAGATGCGTACGAACTCAGCATCTGGCGTAGCCTGGACCCTAGTGGCACTTCATTGGCCGAAGCCCAAAAGTGGGGCCTGAGTGACAGCAATGTGGCCCTGCAAGCGCTAGATGAACAACTCATAGCTACCGGCCTGGTGCTGGCAGCCAGGGAGCGCCGTCGTCTCAACAGGCTGCCGCTGGCTGCCGCCGCCGCGCTGGGGATATTTGGCTTGGTGAAAATGCTGGTGGGCCTGAGCCGCGACCGGCCCGTGGGCTTCTTAGTTATTTCCTTGGTTTCATTGGCTTTTATTACGGGCATCATTATGCAATACGGCGCTTGGGCTACTGGCCGGGGAGCGGCCGTGCTACGTAGCCTCGAAGAGCGGCTAGCCCGCCATCAGGGCCGCGCCGACGGCGACGAAGTCGTCATTATGGCCGTGGCCGTGTTGGGGGTGAGCAGCCTGCACTCGCTGGGCCTCAGCCAACTGGCCGAAAGCCTCACGCCCCTCACTAGTAGCGATAGCAGTTCTGGCGGCGATGGGGGCGGTAGTGGCTGCGGCGGAGGTGGTTGCGGAGGCTGCGGCAGCTAGCGCTGCCCCGGCCGGCCGCGTAGCACATGCCCGATAGAGCGCATAAACGGCCCCGCATCCACCGAGTTCATGATGCGCAGATTATCCACCCAACCCGTTTTTTCATCCAGAAAGCTGAGGATGCGCTCCACCGGGTTGCGCGCAAATAGCTGGGCAAATAGGTCACGAGTGACTTCGCCCCGCCGCTGCATAATATCAAGCAAGAGCGTGTCGAAGAGCCGGAATTGCCAGCGGTCACCGGTGGGCTCAGCTGGGGGCTGGCCGGTGGCCGCCAGCGCCGCCGCCAGCCGCGCCGACTGCGCCTGAATGCGCCGAAACGCGTAGCCGGTGCTGGGCTTGGCGCGGCCGGCGCGGGTGCCCAGGTTGAGAATGTGCGCCCCCACCCTAGCGGGCAGCGGGTGGTCCGTCATCGGGATGGCGCCTACTTCGTGGGCCGTGATGCAGTAATCGCCGCTGGCTAGCCCTAGGTTATTTTTCAGGTAGTCCAGCAAGTTGGCTTCATACTCCTCCCGGGCTAGCATTTGGGCCGAGAACAGCGTGTACTCGACCAGCGCCCGGCGCGGGCCGAAGGGCAGCGCGTACATGAAGCGCGCCTCGTAGTGCTGCTCGCCCCGAAAATCCATAAACTCCATCACGTCAGGGTTGAAGACGTCGCGGGTGGTTTCGATTTCCCAGCCCACAAAGTGCTGGAGCAGGTAGCGATACTTGGCCGGCTGGGGCTCGATGGCGGGCGGGCGGCTGTCGAAGGCGTAGCTGGCGGTGAACTCCTGCCCAGCCTCGGTGAGCACCTGTACCCCGGTGGCGGTGTTTTGCAGGGCCACTACGCGGCCACGCAGCACCGTGAACTGAGTCGGACGCGCCGCCAGCGCCTGGTGCACGAATTGGTAAAAATCTAAGCCGCGAATGGTGCGGTAGCGGTACGTGCCCAAGTTCAGCACCTGCTCAAAGGCGGGGCTGCGGAAGGCGATTTTCGTCCACTCCCCGATGGCTAACTTGTCGAACAGCGTGGGCTCGTCGGCCCAGAAAGACCACGTGCGGTCGTTCTGGTCTTTGGCCTCGGGCTCGATGAGTAATACCCGCTTATCGGCCAGGCTGGGCTCCTGGGCCAGGTGGTAGGCCAGGCTGAGGCCGGCGGCCCCGCCCCCCACTAGCACGTAATCGTAGGCGGGCACTGAATCGGAAGGCTGGGGCATGGTACAAAGATGGGGCCGCCAACACCTTTGCCGATTTGGTGTTAGGTTCGTAGTTACAAGGCTGGGCTTAGCTTCAGACTAGTATTTTTCTTAGTATTTCCCAGTGCTTTATCGCGACTGGCCTATCCTTCCGCTATGAACCTGCATTCGGCGCTACTTTTTATGCCGGCCTTGGGCGCTGGCCTGCTGGCCGCTTCTACGGCCCAGGCCCAAACCGTGCTTTGGGCCAGCAAGGTAGAGGAGGTTTCCTCCCAAAAAGCCAAGGGCAAGGAGCCCTTCGCCCCCGAAAAAGTATTGGGCGAGCCCAACGCCCAGCCGCTGGGCCAAATCAGCAACGACGCCTGGATTCCGGCCAAGGACGGCTCCAACGAGTTTATCGAGGTGCGCTTTGCCAAGTCTATCCTGGCGCAGCAAGTCACGGTTATCGAGAACTTTAACCCCGGTTCGGTGACCAAAATCGAGTTGGTGGACATCAAGGGCGAGCGCCACGAGGTGTACACCAACAAGACGCCCGGCCCGCTGCCCGAGGCGTACCGCACGCTTCAGGTCAAGTTTAAGCCGGAGAAATACCGCACCATCGGCGTGCGCGTGACCATGAACACGGCCAAGGTGACGGGCGTCAACCAGATTGACGCCATCGGCATCGCCAACGTGGACGTGCAGATTGTGAAGCAGGACTTCAAAAACCCCACCACCACCGACGTGGAGACCGTGCAGATGGACTCGACGCTCAAAAACCTGGGGCCAAACATCAACAGCCGCTACGTGGACACGCACCCCGTGATTTCGCCCGACGGCCGCACCATGTTCTTTGCCCGCCAGGGCCACCCCGGCAACGTGGGCGGGGCCCGCGACCCGCAGGATATCTGGTACTCGAAAATCACGAGCGGCAAAAACCAAACCTGGGGCCCCGCCAAAAACCTGGGCTCGCCACCCAACGGCCCCGAAGACCCCAACGGCCTCGCCTCGGTATCGGCCAACGGCTCGGTGGCGCTGCTCATCGGCGTGTACGTTGATGGCTTCATGGAGCCCAAGGGCTTCAGCACGAGCCGGCGTTCGCCAGGCGGCTGGAGCGCCCCGCAGAAGGTACAGATTGACAACTTTATCAACAAAGACCCCGAGCACATCGACGGCTTCCTGGCTACTTCGGGCAAAGCTTTGCTCATGGCCGTGGAGCGCCCCGATGGCCAGGGCGGCCAGGATATCTTCGTGAGCTTCCCCAAGCCGGTGCCGGTGGGCGAGCAGCCCGACCCCAAGCGCGCCACCCAGTGGAGCAAGCCCATCAGCCTAGGGCCTAACATTAACACGCCCGGCGCCGACTTCGCGCCCTTCCTAGCGGCCGATGATAAGACGCTGTATTTCGCCTCCGACGGCCACGGCGGTTATGGGAAAAGTGATATTTTTTATTCGAAGCGTCTCGATAGCACCTGGACGCGCTGGAGCGTGCCACGCAACCTCGGCCCGGTGGTGAATTCGCCCGACTTCGACGCCTACTACACGCTGTCGGCGGCCGGCGACAACGCCTACCTGGTATCGGCCCGCAACGGCACCGATAACTCCAAGGACATCTTCCGCATTGCGCTGGCCCCGGCCTTTAAGCCCGAGGTGGTGACGCTGGTGCAGGGCAAGGTGCTGGATGCCGTGACCAAGAAGCCCATCCGGGCAATTATTCACTACGAAAACCTGGTGACGGGCGAAGAAATCGGCGTGGCCGAGTCGTCGCCCGTCGATGGCTCTTACACCATTGTACTGCCCGCCGGCGTGCAGTATGGCTACCGCGCCGAGGCTGTAGACTACATCGCCGAGAACGCCAGCCTCGACGCCACGGCCGCCAATAAGTACACTGAGCAGCAGCAGGACCTATTTATGGTGCCATTCAAGGTGGGCCAGAAGGTGAAGCTCAACAATATCTTTTTCCCGCAGAGCAAGTATGTGCTGCAACCCAGCTCCTTCCCCGAACTGCTGCGCCTGGTACGTATTCTGCGCGACTACCCGACCGTGGAAATCCTGATTGGCGGCCACACCGACAACCAGGGCGACCCGGCCCTGAACGTCAAGTTGAGCGAAGACCGGGTGAACGAGGTGAAGAAGTACTTGGTTAGCAAGGGCATCGACCCCAAGCGCCTCGCTACGAAAGGCTTTGGCGGCACCGAGCCCATTGCCAACAACGAGCAGGAAGAAACCCGCCGCTTCAACCGTCGGGTAGAATTCACGATTACCAAGAAGTAAAACCTAATTCGCTTTACCCCAACCGTTTGTCATGCTGAGCTTGCGAAGCATCTTATCCCGTTCGCCCCGTTAGACTTTTTCAGCCAACGCTTCGTTCACCCGGATAAGATGCTTCGTAAACTCAGCATGACCAACGGTTTTTTGTTGCCCCACCGGCCCGCCGCCCGGCGGCTGGGCCTGCTCGGGGCGGCGCTGCTAGCCACGGGCGCGGCGCAAGCGCAGGATGTGTATTTCTCGCAGGCCTACGCCAATCGGCAGGCCGATAACCCCGCCTGGGTAGGTTTAGTGGACGATTACAGCGCCACGCTGAGCTACCGCAACCAGTTTCCGCAGCTAGCCGGCACCTTCGAAACCGTGCAGCTTTCGGCCGACTGGCGCATCCCAAAACCCGGCCTACACCACGCGCTGGGCCTAGTGGTGAACCAGGACCGCACGGGCACTGTGGGGTACACGCGCTTTGGCGCGGCGGCGCAATACGCTTACCATACGCGACTTACGCGCACGCTGGCGCTCAGTGGCGGGGCGCAGCTGGGCTACGGCCGCCAGCGCGTGGGCTACGACAACCTCACCTTCGGCGACCAGTACAGCGCCGATGGCACCTATACCGGCGCCACAGCCGAGAGCCTAGCGGGCTTTCCGCCCGTCAACTACGTCACGGTGGGGGTGGGCGGCGTGCTCTACGCCGAGCAGTTTTGGGTGAGCGTGGCGGGCCAGCACCTTAACCGCCCCGACTTGGGCTTCAGCAGACAAGCGGGCTTACCGCTGCGTTTATCGGTGAATGGTGGCTACAAGCTGTTTCTGCAAAAGCCAGCCGGCTACGGCAAGGGCGAGCAACGCGAAATTAGCCTCACCCCTACCCTGGGCTACACCCGCCAGGGCGGTTCGCAACGCTCAGAATTGGGCGCGTATTTTCTGGCTGACCCGGTGACGGTGGGCGCCATTTACCGCAACTTGGCCAGCCCCGACCAAGGCACCCAGCACGTGGTGGCCGTGGTGGCCGGCGTAGCCTTCGGCGACTTGCGGATTGGCTACAGCTACGACGTGGGGGTGAGCCAATTAGCCAGCGACTTGGGGGGCGCGCACGAAATAACTTTGACGCTGCGCGCGTTTGACAAGCTGGAAAGCGCATTTCGTCGCCTCAAACGCCGCGATTATCCAATTTCCCCTTGTCCCAGCTTCTGATTGTTTGTAATATTGCAACCAAATTGCTCGTCATAATCTATTAGTGCCCTCGGCAAATTCTTTCGTTATGAAATTCACTAACTATTTGAGCCTGCTTGCTGCTGGTTCGCTGGCCCTGGCCAGTTGCGGCAAGAAGGGCGCGCCCACGGCCACTAACCCCGGCAAGGCCTCGTCGACCACCGGCATCGAGTATAATACCGATGAAGGCATGAAGGTGACGGACTTCAAGAAGATTCCGACCGGGCCGGGCCTCGTCTATATCGAAGGTGGCCGCACGGTGTTAGGCTCGCAGGAGGAAGACGTGACCAACACGCACGACAACATGGAGCGCACGGTGACTATCGCCTCGTTCTACATGGACGAAGCCGAGGTGGCCAACATCCACTGGCTCGAATACCTGCACTTTATCCGCAAAGACTCATCGGAGGAGAAGTACAAGGCCGCCCTGCCTGACACCACGGTGTGGGCCCGCGACCTGTCGTTCAACGACCCGTACGTAACCTACTACCTGCGCTACCCCGGCTTCCGCTACTTCCCCGTAGTGGGCGTCAACTGGCTGCAAGCGGACAGCTATTGCGCCTGGCGTACGGCCAAGGTGAATGAGAACCTGGCTAAGGGCAACAGCGGCAGCAAAGGCGGCGGCCTGTTTGGCAAGAAGAAGAAAAAAGGTGACACTGGTACGTCGGCCGAAGGTGGCGCTACTGCCAACAACGCCGGCGCGCTTGCCGATGGTAAGGGTGGCCCGTCTATCGAAAACGGCAACACAGTGCCCAACTACCGCCTCCCTACCGAGGCTGAGTGGGAATACGCTGCCCAGGCCCTCGTAGGCACGCAGGAAGTCGGCAACGAAAACCAGGAAGAGAAACGCATCTACCCCTGGGATGGCCGCTCGACCCGCAACCCGTATGGCAAAGGTCAGGGCCAATTCCTAGCTAACTTCAAGCGCGGCCGTGGTGACTACGCCGGTATCGCCGGTAGCCTGAACGATGGCGCCATGATTACAGAGTACGTCTACGCTTACCCACCGAACGACTATGGCCTGTATAACATGGCTGGCAACGTGAACGAGTGGGTGCAGGACGTGTACCGTCCCCTCTCGTTCCAAGACGTAGAGGACCTGAACCCCTTCCGTCGCAACGGCGTGGGTGATGACGCCAAGAACTACGACAAAAAAGGCTACCAGAGCCTCGTGGATGACCACGTACGCGTCTACAAAGGCGGCTCGTGGCGCGACGTAGCTTATTACCTCTCGCCCGGCACCCGCCGCTTCATGGCCGAGGACTCCGCTACCTCAACCATCGGCTTCCGTTGCGCCATGATTAATGCCGGCACGAACAAATAAGACCTCAGATTTAACGGATGAAACGGATTTTGCAGATACGCTTGCTTCGCAAGCTGACTACGCGATTTTCGTAGTCTGTTTCACTCAATAAGAAAGGCCACCCAAATGGGTGGCCTTTCTTATTTTGGGTCAAATGCTAGCACCTCTTTGCTCCCTCCTTCCCTATAACTTTCGCGTAATCAGCCCACGCAGTGGGCGTATCTGCGAAATCCGTTTCATCCGTTAAATCTGCGGTCTAGGAGGCGATGGTGGCGATGCTGACGGTTTGGGCGCCAGCGGCTAGCAGCGCGGCGCCGCACGCCTCTAGGGTTGCGCCCGTCGTGAGCACGTCATCGACCAATAAGATGTGGCGCCCGGCTACGGTCTTTGGCTCGGCTACCTCGAATACCGTGGCTACATTTTGCCAGCGGGCGGCGCGGCCTTTGCGGGTTTGAGAGGTAGTGTGCTCGGTGCGGCGCAGGGCGTTGGCGGCGTTGGGACACCGCAGAGCAGCGGCTAGCCCGGTGGCAAAGGCATCGGCTTGGTTGTAGCCCCGGCGGGCCAGCTTGCGGCGGTGCAGCGGCACGGGCACGATAAGGTCGAACTCCTGGCCTAAACCCACCGATGCTAGCTCGGCCCCGTAGAGCTGGCCCAAGGCGCTGCCGACCTGGCTTTGGCCTTTATACTTGAGCTGGTGCAGCAATTGCTGAACCCGGCCGTGGCGCAGGAAGCGCAGGTAGCTGAAGGTGTGGCGCACGGGAATTTTACCCCAGAAGCGGCGGGCTAGCGGGTTTTGGTCGGGTGTCAGTAGGTGGTAGTCGGTGTAGGGCAGTTCGGCGCGGCAGGTGGTGCAGAGGTGCGCTTCGCCCGTCACCAGCGGCTCGTGGCAGGCCAGGCACGGGCGCGGGAAGAACAAGGCCCAGAGGTCGGCCAGCAAGGGGCGCAGCATCATTTTGCGGGGGAAGATGGTTAGGCTAGCAGCAACAGGTAGCCGGCCTAGGTTAGATACCGAAGCCGTACCCGTCCTTTGCAGTTGCCAGCGCGGTGGGTGGCCAAGATACCGCCAGTAACGGTTAACCTGGTCATCGCCGCATTTTATCACTCCTATATTTTTACCCGTGTCACTCACCACCGACTTCAACGACTACCGCCAGCGCATGAACGAGCGCGTGTTGTCTTATGACAACAAGGTTATTAAGCGGTTTTTCAACCTCGATACTAATACCTACGCCGCCGGTGCCATCGACGTTAAGACCAAGGAAATGCTGGGCTTGGCCTGCTCCCTGGTGCTGCGTTGTGACGACTGCGTGAAGTACCACCTCGGCAAGTGCCACGAGGAAGGCCTCAGCGACGAGGAGGTTTTCGAGGTGTTTTCGATTGCCAACCTTATCGGCGGCAGCATCGTGATTCCGCACTTCCGCCGCGCCGTGGAGTATTGGGAAGTGCTGCGCGCCGAGGCTGCCCTAGCTGGCCCCAATGCCCCCAAAACGGCCAGCCATCCGCCTCATGAGCACTAACAACCAGCCCGGCGCTCCCGGCACCGGCGAGAGCGAAGCCGAGTTCAACCAGCGCTGGGCCGAGCTGCTAGCCTCAATGGAGGAGCGCTTTGGCCGGCGGCCCGACCTTAATGCGCTGCTGCTGCTCATTGGCGTGCAGGAACTGGGGCAGGGCGTGGCCGAGTTTACGAAGGAGCAGAAGCAGGACCTGATGCACATTGCCACCTGTAAGCTCTTCAGCCTCAGCGGCCACTACGAGCTGGAGCAGGTAGACGCCGAGGGCTGGCCGCACTACAAGCTGCTGGTGCCCGTGCCCTTTGCCAACCTCAAGGAGCAGGAGCGGATGCTGAAATGGCACATCCTGGAATATTTCGATGCGCTCGACGACGAGCAGTAAGCCAGCCGACTAGTTGTGAAAATTGTTTCCTATAACCTCAATGGCTTGCGCTCGGCGCTGGGCAAGGGGCTGCTTGACTGGGTGGCCGCCACCCAGCCCGATGTGCTGTGCGTGCAGGAAATCAAGGCCGGCACGGCCCCGCTCGACGTGAGCGGGCTGGCTGCGCTGGGCTACCACGCCTACCTGCACCCCGCTAACAAGCCGGGCTACAGCGGCGTGGCCACCTTCAGCCGCGTGAAGCCGCTGGCGGTGGTCACGGGCTGCGGCGAGCCGCTCTACGATGGCGAGGGCCGAGTGCTACGGCTCGACTTCGCGGGCGTTTCAGTACTGAATACCTACATGCCTTCGGGCACGAGCGGGCCGGAGCGGCAGGCATTTAAGGTGAAGTGGCTGCATTGGTTTCGGGCCTACGTGGCGCGGCTGCGGCAAGACCCGGCCGTGCCGCCGCTCGTCATCGGCGGTGATTTCAACTGCTGCCAAACGGCCATCGACCTCCACAACCCCAAGGCCAACCAGCAGAGCCCCGGTTACACGCCCGAGGAGCGACAGTGGTTCAAAGACCTGCTGGCCGATGGCTTCACTGACTCGTTCCGGCAGTTACACCCTGAGGCACCAGGCCACTACTCGTGGTGGAGCTACCGGGCCGGCTCGCGGGCCCGCAACGTGGGCTGGCGCCTCGACCACCTGCTGCTCGACCAGATGCTGCTGCCCCGCCTGCGCGGCGCCGGCCTCTGGCCTGATGCGGTGCATTCCGACCACTGCCCCGCCTGGATAGAGCTGGCTGAATAGCTCGCTGAGGTAGCCGGCTGTGCTCTTACAAGGAGCAAAAGGAAGGCCCCGTAGCGACTAGCGCTACGGGGCCTTCCCGTTTTACGATTGGCAGAAAGCGAGCAGGTGAGACGTACTTAGTTGCCTGCTATTTGCAGGCGCTGCGTTCCCACCGGCTGGCCGCTGGCATTGCGCAGAACTACGTGGTAGATGCCAGCCGCCAAGCCACTTGTGGACACCGACAGCGGCGCGCTGGAGCCTTCGCTGCTCACGATGCGGCTGCTCAAGAGCTGGCCCATGTTAGAGTACAGGCTCACCGAATAGCCGGGAGCCACAGCCGCGCTGATGTTGACGCGTGGCGTGCTGGCCGTAGCGGGGTTGGGGTAGAGCGTGAAGCCCGCCGCAGCAGGGCCAGCGCTCAGCACAACCACGGCCGAGTAGTGCGCGCTGCCATCCTGGTCCACCTGACGCAGGCGGTAGTAAGCAGCTACGGTTAAGGCTGAGGCCTCGACATCTTGCAACGAATAGGTGCGGGCGGTAGTGCTATTGCCGGCGGCAGCTACCTGGCCTACGGCTACGAAACCGGTAGCAGGGTTGGTTGAGCGCTCTACCACGAAGCTGGCGCTGTTGAGCTCGGTGGCCGTGGTCCAATTCAGGATAGCCCCGCCGGTAGCGGGTGCCCGGCGCACCGTGAAGCTGGTGAGTGTAACGGGCAGTGGCCCGGCGGGGGACACAATACTTAGTGCACCGTTGGAGCTATCGGTGAAGGCGTAGTACACACTGGTGTTGCTCACCACGTTGGCCAGGCCGCTGATTTGGATGCCGACTTTGCTGAAGTCTTTGGTCGTGTTAAAGCTAACCGTCTGGCGGCCGTCGGGCAGGAGGTTCAGTTTGAGCAGCGACGAGCCGCTGGCGGTTTCGAGCACGTTGCCGGCGGCGTCATACGTCACCAGCGTCACGCGGCTGAGGGCCGCCAGGTCGAGCAGGCTATTGCTGCCCAGCACCATGCCGGCGCGGTTGCCTGCCTGGCCCGTGCCGTTGAGGTCGAGGCGCAAGCCCGACCAGTTGGCCACACCCACACCCACGTTGACAGTAGCGGCCGAGTTAGGATTACCGGCCCCACTTTCGGGGTTCGTCACCGAGCAGCCTACGCAAGCTACCCCGTTGGAAGAAGCTACGGCGTGCGAGGCACTTTCGCTGCTAGAAAAGCTGGAGATAACCTGCTGCGGCGAGGTCGAGGCCACCCCTACGCCGTAGTACAAGCGCAGGTCATCGAGGGCGGCTACGGCGTCGTTGCGCTCAATAGAGACCGCATCAAACTGTTTGGTGGCCTGAAAAGTAATCAGCGACTTATTATCAGGCAGCACGCTCAGGCCCAGCAGCGAAGCCCCGGTGCCCGACTCCTGCAGCACGCCGTTTTTATAGGTTCTGATGGTCAGTGAGCTCAGCACACTCGCGTCGAGCAAGTTATTGCCCTGCCCGATAACAAAGCCCGCCTTGTAGTTGCTGGGCGCCGTGCCAGTTAGTCCCACGGTGAGACGAGCGGTGCAGAACACCGAGGCCAGGCTGCTGAAGGTAGCATAGTTGGTCTGGCTATTGTCTACGGCATTGGCGGGGTCAGTTACTTTGCTGGCGCAGTCGCCGCTGGTGCTGAACTGGCCCGGCGTAGTAGTGCTGGAGTTGGAGGTGAGGCCCGTGATTTGGGCGGCCCGGTTGCGGCCCACGGCATAGGCATAGTGCACGTTTACTGTGGTGCCCAGGCTCGCTAGCGCAGCAAACTCTATTTCTACCTGGTCGAAAGGCTTGGTAGAAGTGATTTCGAACTGGCTGGGCTGGCCTCGCCCAGCCAGCAGGCGGGCATTGGCGGCCGTGCCGCTGATTACCGAGTCCTGTTGTGAGGTATTGGGCGTGGAGCTGGTGCTCAGGTACGTGCGAACGGTAATGTTGCCCAGCGCGTTCAGGCCCAATAGCGAACTGCTGGTCGAAAGCAAAATACCGGCGCGATAGCCGGTTAGGTCAGTTCCGTTTACGTTGAGCAGCTGGTAGCGCAGCCGCGTAGCGCCCGTTATGGGTAGGTTGACCCCAGCGGAGATAGCAACGCCCCCCACCGGGGTGCTCACGTTAGTGTCAATGATAGTCACGCATCCTAGCGTACATGCCTGCTTGGTAGAAGTATTAACGGGCGCCCCACTCGAGTAGAAAGCTGCTGCCTGCACCCGCAACGTCCCCAACAAAAGCAGCAGAAAAAGCACTGGAGCTACCACCTTACCAGAAATCCGCTCCGCAAAGCGGTCAGATTTGACTATTTCAAGAAATTGCATGATTCCAGTGATTAAACGTTCAACATATCACTTTGTCACCAAGGAATTTGCCAGTTTTGCAAACAGCTAATTTTCAGTAGTATCTTTTAAATGTTATCTGTTGCTATTTTCCCAAAAAGAAACGCGGTTCTCACTAAAAAAAGAATCCAAGTCACCTTTTTGGTCCGTAAATAGTATAAGTGTGAAATTTATCACGGAATTTTACACACTTTCTTAATAATAGGAGCCGTCAGCCATTTTATAATTTTACCAATAAAAAATTTGCTCTACCTCCGTCTATACTGCTACGTGTAGACGTTAGCCCTCCTGCTAATGAAAACGTCTGGCTACTACCATATTTGGCTCATCGGCCCCGATAGTCACTACATGATGCGGCTTTGCCACCGGCTTAGCTTAAATCCGGACTATCTGGTGCGGCGCTTCACTACCATCGCGCTGGCCCTAGCGCACCGGTCGGCCGCCACGGCAGCACCCAATGCGCTTGTCCTGGACAGCGACGGGCAGGAGGGCTTGCCGCAGCGTCTGCTGCGCAGGCTACGTGAGCGACTACCCGCCGCCCGCTTCTTTGTGCTGGCTAATGAAGCCAGCCCCGAAGAGGAAGCCGACCTACTCAATCAAGGCATCAGCCAGTATATACTTAAGGACTTACATAGCCCTGAACGACTATGGCAGGCACTGGCCGATGCTCGCCAGCCGGTTGCCATTCCAGCCGCAGCAGCCCCCGAAGCGCCCACCGGCCTGCTGCTGGGCCAGCACGCCACCATGCAGCAGGTGCGCGAGCTCATTACGAAAGCGGCCCGCACCAATATTACGGTATCGGTAAGTGGCGAAACAGGTACGGGCAAGGAGCTGGTCGCGCAGGCCATCCATGCGCAGTCGGCGCGGGTAGGGCAGCCCTTCGTGGCCATTAATATGGCCGCTATCCCGCGTGAGCTACTGGAGAGTGAGCTATTTGGCCACGAAAAAGGTGCTTTTACCGGGGCGGCAACGCGGCGTATCGGGCGCTTTGAGGAAGCTAATGGCGGCACGCTATTTCTGGACGAGATTGCCGACCTGGAGCTGGTACTGCAAGCCAAATTGCTGCGCGTACTGCAAGAGCGTGCCATCACGCGTGTAGGCGGCACGCAGCCCGTGCCATTTGATGTGCGGCTGGTGGTGGCTACCCACCGCAACCTAGCCGCTGAAGTGGCGGCTGGCCGCTTCCGCGAAGACCTGTACTACCGCTTGCTGGGTTTGCCCATTGAGTTACCCCCCTTGCGCCAGCGCGGCCAGGATATTCTGCTTTTGGCCGAATCCTTCGCCTGTACGTTCAGCCAGCTCAATAAGCTACCGGCCCGACCCTTCAGCGCTGAGGCCCGCCAGCGGCTGCTGGGCTATAGCTTTCCGGGTAATGTGCGCGAATTGAAGGCAGTGGTAGAACTCGCCGTTGTGCTCGCCGACGGCGCGCAGATTGAGGCCCAGGATATTCCTTTCCGCACGGCCTCAGCACCCACAGTAGCCGAGGTACCAACCGTGCCGCCGGGTAGCACCAAGTTGGTATTTCCCTCCTTGCGCGAGCAAACCCTGGCTATTATGCAAGACAGCCTGCTGCTGATGAACGGCGACGTAGTAGCCGCCGCCAACCGTCTGCGCGTGGGCCGCTCCACACTCTACCGCCTCATTCAGAGCGGGCACTTGGTACTGCCGTAGCCAACCCACGCAAATGCCCGAATTTTAGTGTAACCCTGGGTGGGCAGCAGCGGTTAAACTACCCGTGGCCTCTGGCTAGCAGCCAGCAAGGGTTTTACGCTCACTCGCTTTCACTTACGATTATGTTCTTCCTGTTTTTGGCCCTCGTAGCCGTTACGGCACTTTTGGCAATGGATACCGCACGCCGCGTGCGCAACATGGTGAGCCCTGCGCCTGTGGCTGCTCGCTAGCCTACCCAGCACCAGCATTCAGAAAAAGAAAAAGCAGCCGCTCGGCTGCTTTTTCTTTTTCTGTTGCAAATAGAATAAGTCCTCTAATAGATGCTAGCGAATAACAAGCTTACAGAGCTGGCTGGCATTGTCGGCCTCCAGCTTTACGTAGTATAAGCCATTGGCGAAGCGGCTCAGGTCCAGCGTCTTGGTGTAGCGCTCGTTTAGCTCGCTCAGCGTTTCGCGGTACATCACGGTACCAATAACATTGAGTACGCTTACTTCAACCCGGCGGCCTTCGAGGCCGCTGATGGTGAGGTGCACGATGCCGGTGCTAGGGTTGGGATAAACGACCAGCGTTTTATCATCCAAGCTAGGCCGGCTGATAGTTTGGTGGCTGCCGCGAGTAGTAGCGGCTTTCGCGGGCGACGCATCGCCCAAGCACACACCAACGCTAGCTAGCCAAAGAAATACAAAAAGTAAGGGTTGTTTCATAATATAGTCAACCAGAACACAGTAGCCGGGTGGGATGAAAGTTAACGACTAACCGGTTTTTAGGTTACGCAAAAGTACGACGGCCAGCCTGTTAATATACGCTTAAATATGCAAAACCGATTTTTCTCCCGTTCAATCAGTGACTTTACTCGGTAGTACTTTTCCGGGAACCCTCATTTTGGGGGGCGGGCTGGCTGGGCTGGCAGCGGCACTCGACCTGGCGCAGCGCGGGCACCGCGTGGCGGTGGTGGAGCGGCGGCCCTATCCGTTTCACCGCGTGTGCGGCGAGTACGTGAGCAACGAAGTACTACCCTACCTGCGCCGCCTCGGGGCCGACCCGGCCGCGTTGGCCCCGGCGGCCATCCGACGGTTTGGCTTATCGTCGCCGGCTGGGCGCACGCTAGCCAGCCCGCTCGACCTGGGCGGCTTCGGCGTGAGCCGTTACCTACTCGACCATTTTTTGTATAAGCTCGCACTGAGCCAAGGGGTTGAATTCGTTTTTGCCACCGTGGCCGATGTAGCATTCGATACCGACGCCGACCAGCATACGGTGCAGCTCGCCGATGGCCGCCACCTCACGGCGCGCCTCGTGCTGGGCACCTATGGCAAGCGCAGCGCCCTCGACCGCCAGCTGGGCCGGCCGTTTTTTGCACAGCGCTCGCCTTATCTCGGCGTAAAGCACCACTTGCGGCTACCTGGCTTTGCGCGCGATGTCATTGAGCTGCATAATTTTCGGGATGGCTATGCGGGCATTTCGGCCATTGAGGAGGATAAGCTGTGCTTTTGCTACCTCACTACCCGCGCCAACCTCAAGGCCAGCGGCGGCACCATCGCGGCCCTCGAAGGCGAGGTGCTGGCCCGCAACCCGCGCCTGGCCGACATTCTAAGCCACGCCGAGCGCCTCTACGCCCAACCCGAGGTGATAAACGAGATTTCTTTTGCCCCCAAGCAGCCCGTGGAGCAGCACCTGCTGATGGTGGGCGACGCAGCCGGCCTTATCACCCCGCTCTGCGGCAATGGCATGGCAATGGCGCTACACGGCGCGGCGCTGGCTGCGCCGCTAGCCAGCCGTTTTTTGCGCGGCGAGCTACCTCGCCCGGCCCTGGAGGCCGCGTATGCGCAGGCGTGGCAGCGGCAGTTTGGGGCGCGGCTGCGGGTGGGGCGAGCGGTGCAGCGGGTCTTTGGCGGGCCGATACTCAGCGAGCTGGTGGTGGGCGGCTTGCGCCACTGGCCGGCCGCAGTGCGTACCCTCATGCGCCAGACGCACGGCACCCCTTTCTCTTAAAACCTGCCGTCTAGCCGGCCGTAAAGCCGCGCTAGCTGTTTAAACTGCGCCGCTGGTGCCGGCGCCATGGCCTGCCCGACGCTAAGGCAAGTCTTTTTGCCCAAGGCGGCGGGCTTACTAATCTTATCTTTCTAATCTCTCCCCCTAATGCCCAGCTACCTGGGTGCCATCGGCACCGCCACCCCGCCGCACCGCCTCGCCCAGCCCACTATTGCCGGCTTTATGGCCGAGGCTCTGGAGCTGGATGCCGACGGCACGCGCAAGCTGCGGGCGCTCTATCGGGTATCGGGCATCGAGCACCGCCACTCGGTGCTGGCCGACTACGGCCGCGAGAATGGCGCGTACGACTTCTTCCCCAACACGCCGGGCCTGGAGCCGTTTCCGCCCGTGAGCCAGCGCATGGCCGCCTACCGACGTGAGGCGCTGCCGCTGGCCCTGGCCGCCGTGCGCGACTCGCTGCGACAGGCACCGGGCGTGACCCCGGCCAGCATCACGCACCTCATCACGGTGAGCTGCACGGGCATGTACGCGCCGGGGCTCGATATTGAATTAGTGGCCGCGCTGGGACTGCCCACGTCGGTGCGCCGCACCTGCGTCAACTTCATGGGCTGCTACGCCGCCGTGAATGCTCTGCGCCTGGCCGATGGTATGTGCCGCGCCGACCCCGCCGCCCGCGTGCTAGTGGTAAGTGTGGAGTTGTGTACCCTGCACTTTCAAAAAAGCCACGACCCCGATGACTTAGTGAGCAATGCACTTTTCAGCGACGGCGCGGCGGCCTGCCTGGTAACGGGCCAGCCGCTGGCCGAGGCACCTAGCTTGGCACTAAAAGCGTTTCACTGTGGCTTGGCCCCCGAGGGCGTGCAGGACATGGCTTGGCACATCGGTGACTTTGGCTTTGAGATGACGCTCTCGGGCTACGTACCGGCGCTCATCGAGCGGGGTATCGGGCAGCTCACGGCCGACTTGCTGCAAGACTTGCCCGTGCGCCGCGAGGATATTCGCCACTTCGCGCTGCACCCCGGCGGCCGCAAAATCCTGGAAGCCATCGAGCAGGCCCTGGGCTTGAGCAAGCACGACAACCGCCACGCCTACCAGGTGCTGCGCGACTACGGCAACATGTCGTCGGCCACGGTGCTCTTCGTGCTGCGCGAGCTGCTGGCCGCCGCTACCCCCGCCGATACCGGCGCACCGGTGCTTAGCTGCGCCTTCGGCCCAGGCCTCACGATGGAGGCCATGCTGCTGGAAATTTGTGGGTAAAGTGTTCTAAATAATCATTTTATTTGCTTAAAAATTTGTATTTATACATTACTTTATTTAGCACTGTACTAGAATTCAGTCCGTCCTTTTTTTCTCCATTCTGTTCTATCAATTGCTGGTTGGTCTTTGGTCATATTGCAGATTGAAATTCGCCTTAATTGAATCTCCCTGAGATATTTTCAACGTAACCTCTGACTTATAAAAACCAATTTGACCTACTACCAATGTGTGAATACCAGCTGGTAGCACCAAACTATACTCACCATTATCATTAGCAAGCGTAATTTTATCATTTACGGCTATAGCTGCAGCCGCTACTGAACTTTTTCTTACATTATTATCCAATACACTCACTCGCCCAACAATAATAGCTGATTTAACAGCATCAGTACGATGAAGATACGTTACCTCTTGCCTAGGAGGTGGGCTTGGCATAATAGATGTTTGTTGTACGGTACAACTACTACCGAAAGCAGTTAAAAATAACAGGGATTTCTTCTTTAAAAGAGAGAACATAACAAGCATTTATTTACTATTGACAATTTACCCTACCACCTTTTTGGATTTGAGTATTACCACTCAAATCAATGCCTGATTGTTCTACACTCAGCAGATTTTTGATTCTAGCTTGGTCACTATAAGACAATGCTAAAAATGCTGAAGTTGTAGTCAATCCTCCCCAAGCCATATCCGAATAGTATTGGGATGACAAGGCATATCCTTTACTCAACCCATATTGCTCCAGAGCCCAGGCCAAATCAATACGCCAATTATTAGCAATCACACTATGCTGTGGATTATTGGGATTATTTGAAGCATCAGCAGCATATGCAGCTAGCAAATCTGGATAACTAACCGAAGCATAGGAAGGGGTATTAGCAAAGTAAGTAACTAAATAAGCATGAATAGACTCATGAAGCATAGTTCGAGCCATACTCAGGTCATTAGAATTTACAAATTTGCTCGCATCGAATGTTGTGGATACAACCTTGTAATTTTTATCATAGGCACTAGTTTCCCCATTAATACCAGGTGGCAGGCTACCGTTATATAACCTCCAATTATACCCAGGAGTAGCGCCACTGAATTTATTCACGATATAAGCTAGCAAACCATTGTCAAGGCTTTGCAAACTTGTGAACACCGCTGTTTGACATGGTGCCAAACTAATGTTTAAAACTACGTTTGTAGAACTCGGTGCTCCGCTTTCACTGCCATGCCCGGTGCCCCCACCGCCGCCATCGCCACCCCAGCCGCCATCGCCTTGCCCGCCGTACACGCCCCCGCCATCACTGGGCGGCGGCGGTAGGTTCGAGCAGTCGCCCGTCGAGGTGACGTACAGCCAACTCCCATCCCCCATCACCTGGTACAAGTCCATGCAGATGGGCGCCACGTAAGTGGGCGACGATACCTTGCCCCCCACCCGCACGCCGGCCCGCGGGGCGGCCGTAGCGGCACTGCGGGCCTGGAAACCCAGGCGTACCGCGCCGGGCTGCACCACCCCATCCACGAAGCGCCGGCCCGTGGCGTAGTGGTAGTCGGCCGAGTAAAACACCACCGTCCCCGTGCCCGCCACGCCCGTCGCCGGCTGGCCCGTGCGGTAGCCGTGGTAGAGGGAAGCAAACAGGGCGGCCGTATCGACGGGAGCCGCGCTTTGTTGCAGCAGCAGTTCGACCAGTGCGCCCGTTAGGGCCGGGGCGTGGGGGGCCTGCCCCACTACCAGGTACCGGCTACCCCGCACGGAGCGCCCCGCAAAGCGTGGGGCATCGCCGGCCAGCGGCACCAGCACCAGGGGGTCGGCACCGCCCAGCGTGATAGCCCGCGCCCAGTTCAGAGCGTAAGTAGTAGCGGGCAACGTGGTGCTCTGCGCGGCGGCCGAGTTGGCGGGCAGCGCGGGCTTATACGTGGCCTCGTACCAGGTCCGGACAGCAGCCACCGACAGTGCCGCGCTAGGAGCAGGGAGCGTGTCGCGCTCCTGCGTGGTGCAGGCAGCCAGGACGGTCAGCCAGCTTAGCAAGGGCAGACTGCGCATGAAAGTAATGTGTTTCACCAATGAAAAGGGAGAAGTTAGTATCCTATCCGAACGGCCTCGACTACTCAGCAAGCGGAGCACTCAATCTATTAATTGCCCAAAGCTAACCAACCTTTATGATACTTCATTTCACTTTATGCATTTTATTGAACATCAGCCAAAAAAATGCTTCCAACACACTACCGCCCGCCCGGTAGCACCACCTGCCAGCGAAAGGCCCAGCACCAGCGCAGCTCGTACTGCGTGATGCTGGCCTGGGCCAGCAGGCGCTGCCAGTCGGCCCGCGAGAAGGCGCGGGCCACCGAAAGCGGCGCATCGTTTTGGACTAGGCGCGAGCCGCCGAACAGCTGGGTGAGGTACTTGATGCTGTAGTAGGCCAGCGGGTGGCGGTGCAGGTCGTTGATGACCACGG
>Ga0268353_100014_pt1 | contig 28243 bp, 21 predicted proteins | sample G5R2_NF_18SEP201_FD_190168 | JGI IMG/M metagenome (GOLD analysis project Ga0268353, IMG submission 190168) | Phyllosphere microbial comminities from switchgrass, GLBRC, Michigan, United States - G5R2_NF_18SEP2017_LD1 | ecosystem: Host-associated > Plants > Phyllosphere > Phylloplane/Leaf | place... | reverse complement strand
CAGTTGCTGGCCCGCCACGGCCTGCGCCTCACCCAAATGCTGCCGCTGCCGCTGGATGCCTACTACGTGAGCATGCTCTCCGAAAAGCAGCGGGCGCCGGAGCAGGCCGGCGGGCCGCTGGCCGTGCTGCGGGCGGGTTACCGGTCCAATGAGTACGCGGCGCAGCATGGCGGGCAATATTCGAGCTTGCTTTACGTAGCCGAACGGGTGGCGAATTAATAATTGTGGAAAAAATAGGAATGGTACATGCGTGCATCCTGCCCGTTCGCCATTTATCTACAGTCAGTCGCCTTTTTACACACGTTTTTTCCGCCGCCGCTGGTTTTTCGATGGGTTTTCGCGTCGTTTTTCGATTTACAAACACTACGCCGGCCCGCTCAGGCACGCGGGCAGCGCTGGCGCTGGGAAGCCTACTGGCGCTGGGCAGCTGTGCGGCTATCAGCTCACCGCAGGGTGGCCCGCGCGACAAGACGCCTCCGCGCCTAGTGGCGACCTCGCCCGATAGCGCGGCCCGCAACGTGAAGCAGCAGTTCATCCGCCTCACGTTTTCGGAGCCCATTCAGGTTAAGGATTTAACCAAAAACCTGCTCATCACCCCGCAACTGCCGCCCGATAACTCGTACTCGCTGCTGGCCGACCGCGATTTTATTACCCTACGCTTCAAGAAGCCGCTGGAGGCGACTACGACGTACTCATTCAACTTTCGCAAGGCAATTGTGGATGTGAATGAGAGCCTGCCGGCCAAGTACCAGGCCCTGAGCTTCAGCACCGGCGCTACCCTCGACTCGGGCGTGGTGCGCGGCAGCGTGGTAGACCTGCTCACCACCAAGCCGGCGGCCGATGTAGTGGTGGGTCTTTTCCGCACCACCGACACGGTGGGGGTGCGCCGGGGCCAGCCTTATTACCTCACTCGCACCGACCCCAAGGGCCAGTTTCAAATCAACTTTATCCGCGTGGCCACCTATGATGCCTACGCCTGGGTGGATAAAAACAACAACAACCGCTTCGACGACGGCGAGAAAATCGGCTACCTGCCCGCCCCGCTGGCCGTCACCGACACTACCGGGCCGCGCACCTTTCAGCTCGTGCGGCCCGACCGCCTGCCACCCCGCCGCACCAATCTCGAAACTACGCCCACGCTGGTGCGCCTCACTTTCAACGAAGGCTTGCAGAGCGCCTTGGTCGCGCCCGTGGCCCCGACCGATGTCGCTACCCGCGCCGCCGTCCAGAGCGCTACCGAGCTTTCGGCCCAGGGCAACGTGCTGGAAATCTACAAAACCGCCAGCTTGGTCGATGGCCGCTACTTACTCACTGCCACCGACAGCGTAGGTAACCAACGCAACGATACGCTTAACCTCCGCTTCCCGGTGCCCACAGCAGCCGGTAAAAAGCCCGTTGCGGCGGCTGGTACCACCGTGGTAGGCAATCCTCGCAACGTGTACCGCCAAGGCCAGGTGAAGTTCCGCTTCCCGGTACCCGTGCAACTGGTGGCGAGTAAGAGCCCCGGTACCCTCACCGAAGACACTATCAAGACCCACGCGCTGCGCGTACCCACCGAGGCCAGCCTCAACGCCAGCCGCACCGAACTGACCGTGACGCTGGATACCAAGGCGCTGAAAAATGTGGAAATTATGCTCGACAGCACGGCCCTTGTGGCCGTCACGGGGCAGTCGCTGGGGCTGCGGCGGCCGCTGCGCCTGCCGGTGGTAGACCAGGACCCCACCGGCCTCATCACTGGCACCATCCAAACCACGCACAAGTCGTTCGACTTGCAGCTGCTGGATGAGAAGAACCAGGTGCTGGCTCAGCTCCGCTCACCACGCGGCACCTACCGCTTCGACCGCTTAGCGCCCGGCAAGTACCGCCTGCGCGTGCTCATCGACCAGGATGGCGACGGCCGCTGGCGCGGCGGCGACCCCAAGCTGCGCATTCCGGCCGAACCAGTGTACCTCTACCCCAAAGTGCTCGAAGTGCGCGCTGGCTGGGAAGACGAGGAGAAGCTGGCTTTCTAGCCCGCTGGCTTCTATTTGTTAGCTTTGGCCCTTTCTGGGCCCGCTTTGTGCATAAACGGCCGCCAACCTTGGGTTGCGGCCGTTTCTTTTTGCCGATGGTGGATAACTAAGCCGCGTTCCCAGTCACTGGGCGCGGTTTTTGGCGTTTATACACGCGTTATCCACATACTTATCCACTGGTGGCGGCTAAGTGGGAGTTTTGTGTGGATAACCGTGGGGAAAGGTGTGGAGTACCAGTGGATAAGTTGGGCATAACTTTTTTTGGTAATCCGGCCCGGCTAGCAGCTAAATCGACTTGTGGATAAGTGTGGATAAGTGTGGGGGTCTACGAACACTATCCACACAGTACCCACCCTGTAAATAGTGGATAAGTGGATAAGTGGTGTGAATAGTGGATAACTCTGTTAAGTTATTCAGCAACACCAAAATGATATGCACATTGCCTGTGGATAGCCGGTGGATAAGCCCATAGTTACCCACCAGTTATCCACGCTGTTAATAACTCGGCGAGGTTATCAACTTATCCACTGCCCTGATGGATGAATACAAAAGAGAATTTTTTAAAAAGAAATTAATTCATCTTATAAGCTTGTGGAAAACTTCGGCCGTTCGGTTTTCGGCTGGGCTCGGGCCGGGCTGGGAGAGGGGGCCAACCCTGGCTAGCCAGCGCCCGTTGAGCCAGGGGTTGTGGATAACTGCCGCACCGCACCCGCCATGGCCTTCGATTATTCGCTAGATTTCCACACTGTCGATTTTCGCCAGCACCCTGAACTGTACCGTGTGGGCAAGGGTGAGCAGGGCGTGCTGCTGGTGCAGCCCTACAAGGGCGAAATCCTGCCTCACTGGCGCTTCAAGGATGCAGCGGCGGCCCAGGAGTCGTCGGCAGCCATCTGGGGCCTGCTGGAGGCTTATTTGAAGGCCGAGGACTTTGTGGGGGCCGATATGGCCCGCAAATTCCTACAGATGGGCTACACCCGCGCCCGGCGCTACGCCAACCACCGCGGCGGCAAGAAATACGACGGCCCCGTGCCCGACGACAAAAAGGGCCAGAGTGGGGCCCACGGCCGCGCCGAACTGCCCCGCACCAACCAGCCCGATGTGGATAAAGTAGAAGCTGCCGCCATTTTCAAGCAGAAGTGGGACGAGGCCCGCGCCCTACCCGAGTACCAGCGCCAGAAAGCCGCCTTCGAGGCCAAGTATGGTAAGTAGGCAGTGAGGAGAGTGGAAGTTATGCACAGCCCTTGTGCATAACTCGCGGGCCGTTATTCACCGCGCTTCACTTACCGCTCACTACTTCCCCCGGCTACCTTTGCACTCATTACAAAACCCTTTCCCCCATGAGCACCCCAACCACCACTCCCAGCAGCATCGAGGAAAACGAAATTATCCTGGGCACCGGCATGGGCCCGCTGCGCTTTGGCACCACCATGGACGAGGTGCGGACCCTAGTGGGCGAGCCCGAGGAAATCGATGAGTCGGAAGACGAGGATGAGTTCGAGCACCAGGCCTGGAACTACTACGAGGACGACCACCTGCTCTCGCTGTACTTCGACCGCGAGGATGATTTCCGCTTGAGCTGCATCGAAACCGACAACCCCAACCTACGCCTCTTCGGTGAGGTTATCCACGGCCAGCCCCTGGACAAGATTAAGGCCCTGATGCAGCAGCACGGCCAGTCGGCCCCCGAAATCGAAACGATGGAAGGCGGCGAGGTGCGCCTGAGCTACGAGAAATCGATGATTGACATGTATTTCGAAGACGGCCAGTTGCAGTTCGTCAACTTCGGCGTGTTCATCAACGACGACCTCGAAGTACAGTGGCCCAAGTAAGCCAACCAGCCTTGGAGAACTGCAAATTCCCCGTATTGTCCTGTTAGCAAGAGGGGAGTTGAAAAGTTATCCACAAAAAGGCCCTTTTTTAGTGTGGATAAGTTGATAACTCGGTGAAGCTGGGATTATTCCCAGGTTACCACAATTTTCCTTGGCCAACCTACCTAGCAAAAAAGCTAACCCTAACCGGGTTGGCTTTTTTGTTAACTTATGCACAGGTTTGTGGATAACTAGCGGCTGGCTGTGGATTACTTCGAGTAAAGAGCAATAAGCAATAACTGCCTTATCAACGAGTTATTCACAGCTTATCCACAAGTAGTTACTTAGCCGGTGATGGCGCGGAACAGCAGAAACAAGCCGCCTGATAGCACCATTGTGACGGGCAGGGTAAGTACCCAAGCCAGGGCGATGCTGCGCACCATCTGGGGGTTCAGGTTCTTGATGCCGCGGTTGGCGACCATGCTACCCGCGATGGCCGACGACAGCACGTGCGTGGTAGAAGAAGGTAGGCCGAGCTGCGTGCTGGCCCCAATCATCATAGCGGCTACCAGCTCCGAGCTGGCGCCCTGGGCGTAGGTGAGGTGCTCCTTGCCGATGCGCTCGCCAATGGTTTTGACGATGCGCTGCCAGCCGATAGTGGTACCAAAAGCCAGCGAGAGGGACACCATCAGCAGCACCCACCAGGGGGCGTAGTCGGTGAAGGTCTTCATCTGCTCAATGGCTTTTTCGTAGGTGGTACGGTCGGCGGTGCTGATGCTGACGCGCTCGGAGCCGAGCAGCTTTTTGCCACGGTTGGCAAGCAGTAGGATGTCGCGCCGAATCTCGAAGCGGGCCTGGTTAGGCAAGTCTTCGACTTTGGTTTTGCCAGCAAATACGCGGTCGAGGTCGGCAGACTGGGCGCGAACTTCGGCGAGTAGCTTCTGGTCGGCAGCGCTTAGCTCGGCGGCATTCACGCGGTTGATAACGTACTCCACTTTGGTGAGCGAGTCGCGCAGGTCGAGCGGATTTTTACCGTTATCGAGGGCAAAATGCACGGGCACGATGCCGATTAGAATCAGCATGATGAGGCCCACGCCCTTTTGACCGTCGTTGGAGCCGTGGAAAAAGCTTACCAGCGTGCAGGTAGCAATCAGAGTAAGGCGGATGAACAGGGGTGGGGGGCGGCGCTTGCGGGGCTCCTTAAAGATGGCCTTGCTGGGCGAAAAGCGCTTGAGCAGGAACATCATGCCGATGGTGAAGGTGAAACCCAGCAGCGGGCCCAGCAGCAGGGCCAGCCCACTTTCACTAGCCTTGCTCCAATTGACGGCCGCACCCTTGCCGCCGGGCAGCAGCGAAAACGCGATGCCCACGCCCAGAATGGAGCCGATGAGCGCGTGCGACGACGACGAGGGGATGCCATAGTACCAGGTGCCGATATTCCAGATGATGGCCGCCACGATGAGCGCGCCCACCATGGCGATGCCGTGGTACACGTTTTGGTCCACAAGGCTCTCGACGGGCAGCAGGTACACGATACCCATCGCCACGGCCGTGCCGCCGGCGAAGACGCCGATGAAGTTCCAGAAGGCCGACCACACCACGGCCACCCAGGGGCGCAGCGTGTTGGTGTAGATAACGGTGGCTACGGCATTGGCCGTGTCGTGAAAACCGTTGACAAATTCAAATGCGCAGGCCGCAAATAAGCAGACGGCGAGCAGCAATAAGACATGGGGTTCAAGTCCGAACATAAAAATGGGCCGAATTGGGAAAACCGGCCCACAAAATTAACCCTTCGTGAAGCTAGCGGCATGTTACCGAATCATTACCGCAGATTTAACGGATTAAACGGATTTCGCGGATACGCTTGCTCCGCAAGCTGACTACACGGGCGGTGGCGTGTTGGCAACTCGTCGGGGTCTGGCTACGGTTGGCTAAGCTTTGCGGAGCACTTTTCTAAGCGCTTTCACCCACTTTCCGCCAGCTTAGCCAGCCCGCGGAGCGGGCGTATCCGCGTAATCCGTTAAATCCGTTAAATCTGCGGTCTAACTTTGCGGCTTATGAGCAAGCCCGCCTCCACTTCGCCTAGTGCTGAGAATACTCAGCTAAAAGATATTGTCGCCCACGCCAAGGAATACGGATTCGTGTTCCAGTCGTCGGAAATCTACGATGGCCTCGCCGCCGTGTACGACTACGGCCCCAACGGCGTGGAGTTGAAGAATAACCTCAAGCGCCTGTGGTGGGAAGCCATGACCCAGCTGCACGGCAACGTGGTGGGCATCGACGCGGCCATCTTCATGGCGCCCCAAACCTGGGAGGCCAGCGGCCACGTGGCGGGCTTCAATGACCCGCTCATCGACAACCTCGACAGCAAGAAGCGCTACCGCGCCGATGTGCTGCTCGAAGAGAAAGCCGCCGAGTACGAAAACGCCGGCGACCCCGCCCGCGGCGCGGCCCTCACGGCCGAAATGGGCCGCCTGCTCACGGCCAACGACCTGGCCGGCGTGCGCCAGCTTATCCTCGACGAGAAAATCAAGTGCCCCGTATCCGGCACCGGCAACTGGACCGAGGTGCGCCAGTTCAACCTGATGTTCTCGACCCAGGGCTCGGCCGTTGACTCGGAGGCGCCGCCCGTGTACCTGCGGCCCGAAACGGCGCAGGGCATTTTCGTCAACTTCCTGAACGTGCAGAAGTCGGCGCGGATGAAAATCCCGTTCGGCATCGCCCAAATCGGCAAGGCCTTCCGCAACGAGATTGTGGCCCGGCAGTTCATCTTCCGCATGCGGGAGTTTGAGCAGATGGAAATGCAATTCTTCGTGCGCCCCGGCACCGAAGGCGAGTGGTACGACACCTGGAAGGCCAGCCGCCGCCGCTTCCACGAGGCGCTGGGCCTGCCGGCCGAGAAGCTGCGCTTCCACGACCACGACAAGCTAGCGCACTACGCCAAGGCCGCCGTGGACATTGAGTATGAATTTCCCTTCGGCTTCAAAGAAATGGAGGGTATCCACTCGCGCGGCGACTTTGACCTGACCCAGCACCAGAACCTGAGCCGCAAGAAGCAGCAATACTTCGACAACGACATCGACCCCGCCACGGGCAAGCCCTACGGCAACTACGTGCCCTACGTGGTCGAAACCTCGGTGGGCGCCGACCGCCTGTTCCTGGCCACCATCTGCCAGGCGTTCCAGGAAGAGACCATTACCGAAGGCGAGGGCGATGCCCAAACCACCAAGCAGCGCACCTTCCTGAAGCTGCACCCGGCGGTGGCGCCCATCAAGGCCGCTATTTTCCCGCTGGTGCGCAAGGATGGCATGCCCGAAAAAGCGCAGCAGATTTTCGATGATTTACGCTTCGATTTCCGCCTGGTAATCGAGGACAAAGACGCCATCGGCAAGCGCTACACGCGCCAGGACCTAATCGGCACGCCTTTTTGTATTGTCGTGGACGGCCAAACCCTCGAAGACGACACCGTGACGGTGCGCCACCGCGATACCCGCGAGCAAACCCGAATGCCCATCAGTGCGTTGCGGGCGTACATCGGCGACGCGGTGAGCTTCAAGACGGTGTTTGCGAAGCTATAGCTTCGGCGCAACGTGTGGAAGCCGGGCGGTTGTCCAACCTAAAATCTTAAGCCTATGTGGGGACATATCGCCCTCTTTATCATCAAGTTTCGACGAATCTTGCTGATACTCATTGCCGTTTCGACCCTGGGCATGGCCTGGGTAGCGAAAGACGTGCAGATGACCTACGACTTTGCCCAGGTGGTGAGCCCGAAGGACCCCGACATGGTGTACTTCCAGCAGTTCAAGAAAACCTTTGGCGAGGATGGTAACATCCTGGTGCTGGGGATGCAGGACAGCGCCGTGTATAAGCTTCCGCAGTTTCGGCTCTACGACCAGCTTGCCAATGAGCTGGTAAAGGTGCCGGGCGTGTCGGGGGTGCTCGGGCTGCCCAAGCTGATTCAGATTCAGAAGGACACAGTCAACAATAGCTTCGTGACGGCCCCCGTTTTTGCGCGGCCGCCTACCAGCCAAGCCCAGCTCGACTCGCTGATGCGGGTAGTGAACAGCATCGAGTTCTACAAGGGTCAGGTAGTTGCGCCGCGCACCGGCGCTACGCTGCTGGCCGTGACGCTCGACCCCAAGTGGCTGAACTCGGATAAGCGCAAAGAGGTGATGAACAACATCTTGAACCTAAGCACCAAGTTCGAGAAAGACTCCAAAATCAAGCTGCACTACGCGGGCCTGCCCTACGTGCGCTCCACGATGACGAGTAAGGTATCGGCCGAGATGAAGTTCTTCGCCGGGCTGATGGTCGTGGTGATGGCCATTATCCTATTCATCTTCTTCCGCACATGGTCGGCGGTGGTGGTGCCGCTGCTGGTCGTCATCATCGTGATGATATGGTGCGTGGCTAGCATCGTGCTGCTCGGGTTTAAAATCAACCTGCTCACGGGTCTGATACCCTCTATCCTGGTAGTTATCAGTGTGCCCAACTGTACCTACCTGCTCTCGCGCTACCACTACGACTACCGCAAATCGGGCAACCAAATACTGGCCATGACGCGCGTTGTGCGCAAAATCGGCCTCATCACGCTGGTGAATAACACGACCACGGCCATCGGCTTTTTCGTGTTCACCTTTACTGACATCGCCATTCTGTTTCAGTTTGGGCTAGTCGCTACGATTAATATTTTCATTGCCTTCATCATCAGCTTCGTCATGATTCCGGCGGTGTTTACCTACCTGCCCGGCCCCACCGACAAGCAGCTGGAGCACCTCGATTCGAAGCCGCTGGTGGGCATTATCCACTTCCTCGATTTCATTGTGTTGCGGCGTCGGCGCACCATATACATCACGGCGGCGGTGCTGGTGGGGCTAGCCTCCATCGGTATTTCGCGCATCGAAGCTGTGTCGTTCATGGTCGATGACTTGCCTAAGCAAAGCTCCGTGAACGAGGATTTGAGCTTCTTCGAAGCCCGCTTCGGCGGGGTGATGCCGCTGGAATTTGTGGTGGATACCAAGCAGCCTAAGGGCCTGCTAAAGCTGCCCAACTTGCAGAAAATTGACCAGTTTGATAAGTTTCTGCAAGCTCAGCCCGAGTTGTCCACCCCCATCAGCATGGTTACGTTTTTAAAAGCCTCTAAACAGGCTTTTTACAACGGTGACCCGCAGTTTTATAAGCTGCCGGATAATGACGACAAAAACTTCATTCTGAGCTACCTGGCCAACTCGCAGGGCAAGGGTGCCAACTCGACCAGCAAGCTGCTCAAAACCTTTGTGGACAGCACGCAGCAGCGCGCCCGCATTAGCGTAAAAATCGCCGATATCGGCTCGCATAAGCTTGATACTTTGGTGAATAAACGCATTGAGCCGGCTATCAAGCGTATTTTTGGCGGCACCGACATGGTGGTGCGCCGCACCGGCACGACGGTGATTTTTACGAAGGGCAACGAATACGTTATTGGAACGCTGGGCGAGAGCCTGATGTGGGCCTTTGGTCTGGTAGCCGTGGTGGTGCTGCTGCTCTTTCACTCGGTGCGCACCATTTTCTACGCCTTGGTACCCAATATATTGACCTTAACGCTGACGGCCGGCGTGATGGGTTATTTTGGCATTGCGCTTAAACCTAGCACGGCGCTCATCTACGTCATCGCGCTTGGTATCGACGGTGATAATTCGATTCACCTGCTGGCCAAGTTCCGGCAGGAGATGGCCATGAAAGGCAAGAGTGTGAGCGAAGCTATTACCAACACATTGAGTGAAGCCGGGTCGAGCATGTTCTACACCAGCATCGTGCTCTTTATCGGCTTCAGTATCTACGGCTTCAGCGAGTTTGGCGGCACAAAGGCGCTGGGGGTGCTTATGGGCGCTTCGCTGCTCATTACCAACTTTTCGAACCTGATTTTCTTGCCCGCTATGCTGGTCACCTTCGAGCGCGGCGGCAGCTGGAATACGCCTAAGGCAGCTTTAGTGTACCACTACGACGAGAACTACCACGAGGAAGACGACGATATCGACCAGAACTTGCAGCGCTTGAGCGTAGAGCAAGGCAAGCCGGTGAAGACGACCTAGCTTAATTTGATGAACAACGTCAGTCATGCAAAGCGTAGCGAAGCATCTCGCGAGCAGTCGCCAGGGTTGCGAATCCAACGAAGCGAGCGAACTGCTTCGCTACGCGCTGCATGACGACCCAAAAAGCTAACAGCTGGCAGCCAACTGCTAATAGCTACCAATACAATGACCTACCCCGAATACAAGCAGCCGCTCGACTACGCCAAGCTCGCCACTGATGTGCGCGCTGGCTGGGACGCCAACGGCATCTTTGAGAAGAGCGTGAGCAGCCGCGAGGGCCAGCCCACGTTCGTGTTTTACGAGGGCCCACCCTCGGCCAACGGCCAGCCTGGTATCCACCACGTGATGGCGCGGGCGGTGAAGGACATCTTCTGCCGCTACCAGACGCAGCTGGGCAAGCAGGTGCCCCGCAAGGGCGGCTGGGACACCCACGGCCTGCCCATCGAGCTGCAAGTAGAAAAGGAGCTGGGTATCACGAAGGAGGATATCGGCCACAAAATCAGCGTCGAAGACTACAACCAGCGCTGCCGCGAAACCGTGATGCGTTTCAAGGCGCAGTGGGACGAGCTGACCCAGCAAATGGGCTACTGGGTAGACCTCGACGACCCCTATATCACCTTTGAGCCCGAGTACATCGAGAGCTGCTGGGCGCTGCTCAAGAAGCTCTACGACAAGGGTTTTCTCTACAAAGGCTACACTATCCAGCCGTATTCGCCGGCCGCTGGCACCGGCCTCAGCTCGCACGAGCTGAACCAGCCGGGTACCTACAAGGATGTGAAGGATACGACCATCGTCGCGCAGTTTAAAGTGGTACGCGATGCAGCTTCGGAGAAGCTGTTTAATCGTATTCCTGGTTTGGGTGAAGAGCACTGCGATTTACCGAATAACCAGCCGGATGTTACTGCGAATTCCAGTAATAAGTCGGGAATTTACATTCTAGCTTGGACGACCACGCCTTGGACGCTGCCTGCCAATACAGGGCTAGCGGTAGGAAAGAATATTCCTTACGTGCTGGTTTCGACCTTCAACCCGTACACCGCCGCCCCCATTCGGGTGGTGCTGGCGAAGGCGTTGGTGAGCAAGTATTTCTCCGAGAAAGGCGCAAATGCTCCTTTTGAAGGCTATGCTGAAGGCGACAAAAAAGTATTGCCTTGGCGCATCGAAGCCGAGTTTACGGGTGCTGACTTAGTGGGCATCCACTACGAGCGCCTGTTCGGTATCGAAGCCGGTTTTCCGCATTTTGAAGGTGAGGAAAACGCCTTCCGCGTCATCCTCGGCGACTTTGTGACTACGGAGGACGGTACCGGTATCGTGCACATCTCGCCCACGTTTGGCGCCGATGACTTCCGGGTCGCGCAGCTCAACGGCATCCCCGCGTTGATGGTGGCCGACGACCAGGGCAAGCTAGGCCCCATCGTAGACCGTACGGGCCGCTACGTGGCCCAAATGGGCGAGTTTGGCGGCCGCTGGGTGAAGAACTACGATGGCCACGACCAGAGCGGCGCCGACTACAAAACGCTGGACGAGAGCATCGCCATCCGGATGCGTACCAACGGTACGGCCTTCAAAACCGAGAAGTACGAGCACACCTACCCGCACTGCTGGCGCACCGACAAGCCGGTGTTGTACTACCCGCTCGACTCGTGGTTTATCAAGACCACGGCGGTGAAAGACCGGCTCATCGAGCTGAATAAAACCATCAACTGGAAGCCCGAAAGCACCGGCACCGGCCGCTTCGGCAACTGGCTCGAAAACCTGGTGGACTGGAACCTCAGCCGCTCGCGCTACTGGGGCACGCCACTACCCATCTGGCGCACCCAAGACCGCACCGAGGAAATCTGCATCGGCAGTATCGCCGAACTGAAGGCGGAGATTGACAAGGCCGTGGCGGCCGAAGTCATGACCCACAATCCCTACGCCAACGGCGAAAAAATCGACCTGCACCGCCCATACGTCGATGACATTTTCCTCGTTTCGCCGAGTGGCCAGCCCATGTACCGCGAGCCCGACCTCATCGACGTGTGGTTTGACTCGGGGGCCGTGCCGTACGCGCAGTGGCACTATCCGTTTGAAAACCAAGAGGTTTTTGCCAAGAATTTCCCCGCCGACTTTATCGCCGAAGGCGTGGACCAAACGCGCGGCTGGTTCTTCACGCTGCACGCCCTAGCGGTGATGCTAGAAGACTCGGTGGCTTTCAAAAACGTGATTGCCAACGGCTTAGTGCTGGACAAAAACGGCAACAAGATGAGTAAGCGCCTCGGCAACGCCGTGGACCCGTTTGACACGATTGCCAAATACGGCCCCGACGCCACGCGCTGGTACATGATTGCCAACTCGTCGCCCTGGGACAACCTCAAGTTTGACCCGGCCGGCATTGTGGAGGCGCAGCGCAAGTTCTTCGGCACACTCTATAATACGTATTCGTTCTTCGCGCTCTACGCCAACCTGGACGGTTTCCAGGTCGGTACCAGCCCCGTGCCGGTAGCCGAGCGCACCGAGCTGGACCGCTGGATTCTGAGCAAATTACAGTCGCTACTGGCCGAAGTACGCGGCCACTTCGACAGCTATGACCCCACGAAGGCCGCCCGCGCCATCCAGGATTTCGTGACCGACCAACTCTCGAATTGGTACGTGCGCCTCTCGCGCCGCCGCTTCTGGAAAGGTGAGCTAACTACTGATAAACAAGCCGCTTACGAGACGCTGCACGAGTGCCTCAACACCGTGGCGCAGCTCATGGCACCCGTCGCGCCCTTCTTCGCCGACTGGCTCTACGGCAACCTCACCAAAGGCCAGGATGCCGCCGAATCGGTGCACTTGACCTACCTGGCCGAGGCCGATATGTCGCTCATCGACAAGGTCTTGGAAGAGCGCATGGAGCTAGCCCAGCGCATCAGCTCGCTCACGCATTCGCTGCGTAAGAAGTCGGTGCTCAAGGTGCGCCAGCCCTTGCAGCGCATCTTGGTGCCGGTGCTCAATGCTTCTACCAAGGAGCAGGTTGGCAAGGTCGAAGACCTGATTTGCGCCGAGGTAAACGTGAAGCACGTGGAGTTTCTGGATGATACGAGCGGCGTGCTGGTGAAGTCAGTAAAGCCCAATTTCAAGCGCCTAGGCCAGGTTTATGGCCCGCGCTTGAAAGCGGTGGGTGCCCGCATCCAAACCCTGACCAATGATGAGCTCAGCCAGCTTGAAAAGCAAGGCGAGCTAGCCGTGGAAGTGGAAGGGGAAACCCTCACACTGCACCTCGATGAAGTCGAAATCCGCACCCAGGACCTGCCCGGCTGGCTCGTTGCTACCGACGGCCCGCTCACCGTGGCCCTCGACGTGACGCTCACCGAAGAGCTGCGTCAGGAAGGCCTAGCCCGCGAGCTGGTCAACCGCCTCCAGAACCTGCGCAAAGACTCGGGCCTCGAAGTGCAGGACCGCATCAGCGTACACCTGGCCGCCAGTGCACCCGCCGAGTTGCAAGCCGCAGTGGCCTCGTTTGGTGACTACATCCGCGAAGAGGTGCAAGCCCTGCGCCTCAATTTTGTGCCCGAAGTAGTTGGTGGTGCGGTGCTAGAATTCGACGACTTCCAAGTGCCTGCCAAAGTAGAAGTGGTAACCGCCTGATTGTAAGAAGTCTGGCTGCGTCTGAAAACGCAGCCGGGTCTTCCCGCGCACAACGCCTTTCTTGCACCGTTTTAAAAGGTTAAGAAGCCTGATAATTCGGTATAAAACAGTATAAAGTAACCCGAGTTTCACTAGTGCAGACTGACTTGCCCGTAGCTTCCTCCTCCCAGCCCCTTCGCTACCCGGCGCGGCGCGGCAGTGTCTTGCCCTTCTTTCTGCTAGCCCTGCTGATTATTGGCCTCGACCAACTTTCTAAATATTTGGTTCATAAGCATATGCAGCCGGGGCTGCCGGGTGAGATTCCACTTATTGGCAACTGGTTTAAGCTGCACTACACCCTGAACCCTGGCATGGCCTTTGGCGTGGAACTGTTGCCACCACCTTATGGCAAGCTGCTGCTCACTGCGTTTCGTATCCTAGCGGCGGGCGGTATTAGCTATTATATGGTGTATTTGTGGCGGCACCGGGCAGCGGCGGGCTTTATTGCCTGCATGGCACTCATTCTGGGTGGGGCCGTGGGTAACGTAATCGACTCTATCTTCTACGGTGTAGTATATCACAACGCGCCTTTCGGCTCGCCCACGCCCTGGTTCTTCGGGCAGGTTATTGACATGATTTATGTCGATATCTACGAAGGTTTCCTGCCGGCCTCCTGGCCGCTGATAGGCGGTAAGTACATGTCGCTCTGGCCTATATTTAACCTGGCTGACTCGTCTATCTTCGTCGGCGTAGCGCTCATTCTGTTGCTGCAAGGCCGCTTCTTCAAGCAAACCGAGCAAAACACAAGCGCCGCAGTGGCAGAGCCACCCGCTTCGGAACTCGCCTAGCTTCTGGAGTCTAAAATTGCTAAAAAACGTCTGGTATGCTGAGCTTGCGAAGCATCTTAATTACGCTAGAACAATCGTTCGAACCTAATAAGATGCTTCGCAAGCTCAGCATAGCAGACGTTTTTTAGATTAAATACCAATAAGTTTGCAAGCCAATGGCCCTACTTTCCGTTCAGCAACTCACCGTCGATTTCCACGCGCAGCGTGGGCACACCCGCGCCGTAGCTGATGTCTCGTTTGAAGTGGGTAGGGGAGAGGTGGTAGCAATTGTGGGGGAGTCGGGCTCGGGCAAGTCGGTGACGTCGCTGGCCCTACTAGGCTTGCTGGCCAAGCCCGCCGCCCGCATTGCGCAGGGCACGGCGCGCTTCGCATCAGAAAAGCTGGGCGAAATCGATTTGCTTCAGCTTACCGAGGTACAACTTCAGCAAGTGCGGGGCAATGACATCAGCATGATTTTTCAGGAGCCTATGACGTCCCTGAACCCCGTGCTGACCTGCGGCTACCAGGTAGTAGAAGCGCTGCTCCTCCACACGGCACTTGTGCCCAAAGAAGCTGAGGCCCGAACTATAGAATTATTTACGGAAGCCCAGCTGCCTCGCCCCGCGCAAATTTTCAAAGCATACCCGCATGAGATAAGCGGAGGGCAGAAACAGCGCGTGATGATTGCGATGGCGATGGCCTGCCGCCCGGCGCTGCTTATCGCCGACGAGCCTACCACAGCGCTCGACGTGACGGTGCAGGCGAAAATCTTACAACTCATCCGCGACCTGCGCCGTGACTACGGCACGGCCGTGCTCTTCATCACGCACGACCTCGGCGTGGTGGCCGAGATTGCCGACCGCATCATCGTCATGTACCGGGGCAAGGTGGTGGAGCAGGGTACGGTACTCGATATTTTTACCAAGCCTCAGCATCCGTACACGCGGGGCCTGCTGGCTTGCCGGCCCCGGCTGTCAATTGGCAAGGCGCGCCTGCCGGTAGTAGCTGACTTTATGCAGGTGGATGCGGCGGGCAATTTCATAGCACGGCCCGCTATGGTAAGGGAGGAGCTGCTGCAAACAGCCTTCGCGGAGTTACGGACTAAATCTGATACTTCCAAAACGTTCCCCGTGGAACAAACGCGTTCCACGGCCGTGGAACCACTCTTGCAAGTCGAAGACCTGCGTGTGTATTTTCCTGTGCGCAAAGGCTTTTTCGCGCGCACTACAGAGGTTGTGCGGGCAGTAGATGAGGTCAGCTTTACTATTTATCCCGGCGAAACGGTGGGCTTGGTAGGCGAGTCAGGTTGCGGCAAAACCACGCTCGGCCGCACCTTGCTTCGGCTCACGGAACCAACGGCCGGCCGTATTCTGTTTGAAGGCACCGACCTGGCGGCGCTACCGGCCGGCGAATTACGCCACCGTCGGCGCGAGTTTCAGTTGGTGTTTCAAGACCCCTACGCGGCGCTGAACCCGATGCTCACCGTGGGCGAAGCCATTCTAGAGCCGTTGCAGGTGCATGGGGTAGGCGGTAGTCGCGCTGAGCAGAGAGCCCGGGCGCGCGAGCTGCTCCGCACGGTGGGCCTGAGCGACGACGCGGAGCAGCGCTATCCGCACGAGTTTAGCGGCGGGCAGCGGCAGCGCATTTGCATTGCCCGAGCGCTGGCTCTGCGGCCCAAGCTCATCGTGTGCGACGAGTCAGTGTCGGCGCTCGATGTGAGTGTGCAGGCACAGGTACTCAATCTGCTCAATGACCTCAAGCGCGAGTTGGGTATTACCTATCTCTTCATCACCCACGACTTGTCGGTGGCCCGCTTCATGAGCGACCGTCTGCTGGTGATGAGCCAAGGCAAAATCGTGGAGAGTGGGCCGGCGGCTGAGGTCTACGCCAACCCGCAGCATCCGTATACCCAGCAACTGCTGGCCGCTATTCCCAGCGACGACCCGGCGCGCATTGCCGCCCGCACCCACACCTAAGCTATGCATTTCATCTATCCCTGTCTGCCTTATCAGCCGCGCACCGTGGACCCGTTGTGGGAGCCAGAGTATGAGTGGGCCAGGGCGCAGGGGCTAGCCACCGGCTTAGTTGACCTAGACAACGCTAAAGTCTGGTACCCGACGCCGGCCCGGCCTGCACAGGTGCTCTACCGGGGGTGGATGCTAACGGCCGCTGAATACGACCGGCTAGCTCAACTGCTGCCGCTGGCTGTATCAACGGCTGAGTACCTTTCTTCGCACCATGCAACCGGCTGGTACGACACCGTGGCTAGCCACACTTTTTCTAGCCGTTTGCTGGCCGAGCCCGCGCCACTGGACTTTACCGCCGGCCGGCGATACTTTGCGAAAGGCTTGGTAAAATCCTTCGGCGACGATTCCGTGCTATCGACCCAGCGCCAGTTGGATGACTTGTGGCAGCGCCAGGAGTTGCCTGCTGGAACGCTGCTTTTCGTGCGCGATTTCGCCGACCTGAAGCCTGCTGCCGAGTACCGCTTTTTTGTAGTGCGCGGCCAGGCGCTTGGCGCGGGCAACAGAGAGCTGCCCGCTTCATTGCAGGAAGCCGTAGCGTTGTTGCAACCACGGTTATTCTACTCCTTCGATGTGGCAGAAACCCTGGATGGCCAGCCCGTGCTGGTAGAGGTTGGCGACGGTCAGGTTTCTGACTTGAAGGAATGGCCGGTAGCCGAGTTTGGCAGCCATGTATTGAAAGCCCTGGCGGAGGTCAACGTTATCCGCTAAAATTCTGTTAATCCCTGGGCGGCATTCGGCCGTTCTACATCTTTACCCGCGCGTCGTCTTAGTCAATCTTACCCCAAGCTGTCCGGCGGCCGTCTTAGTCAATTCATGAAAAACCCTCAAGACCCCGCCGCCCCCCGCGCCCCCCGCGCGAAGGCAGCCCCCGCCGCTAAAGCGGCCCCCACCTCAAAAATCGCGGCCGCCGCGGCCAGCGTAGATAAGGATGTGGTGTACCGCCAATTTGCCGATAACCCCGGTAAGGTACTGGCGTATCGCCAGCTTTCGCGTCGGCTAGGTATCACAACCAAGGTGCAGCGCGAAGAACTATTCGCTCACCTCAAGGAGCTGAAGCAGGAAGGCAAGCTGGAGTTGCTTCAGAACGACGATTACCGGCTGGCTAACCCAACCGACCTGCAAGTAGCTGCCAGCACTGCCAAGGGCCGGAAAACGACCAAAAAGGACGCTGCGAAAGCTGCGCCGACCCCCGAGCTAGAAGACCATTTTGGCCAAGACCCTATTGTGCACCGGCGTCGCTCGGCGGGCTTCGACCACGTAGGCGATGGCCCCGACCGGCCCCGCCGTGACAGCAATACCATTATCGGCACGGTGTCGCTGGCTACCCCGCGCTTTGCTTTCGTGGTGCGCGAGGATGGCGAGGGCGACGACATTCGCGTCTTCACCGACCAGCTGCGCTACGCCCTTGATGGGGACTTGGTGCGGGTACGCCTGCGCGGCATCCGCGATGGCCGCGTGACCGGCGACGTGGTGGAGGTGCTCAAGCGCCAGCGCTCCGAGGTAGTAGGCCGCCTGCAAGTACAAGGCTCCGTTGGCTTCGTGAAGCCCGACAATCGCAAGGCTTACTTCGACGTGATGGTGCCGCCGCAGGAGCTGGGCGAGTCGCGCAATGGCGACAAGGTGCTGGTGCGCATCACCGAGTTTCCCGACCACGAGGGACAGGGCCACACGCCGGTGGGTACCATCATCCGCAACTTCGGCGCGGCAGGCCAGAACGAGGCCGAGATAAACGCCATCATGGCCGAGTTCGGCCTGCCCTTTGAATTCCCGAGCGCAGTGGAGGAGGAGGCCGACGCCATCCCGACGACCATTACGAAGGAGGAAATTGCCAAGCGCCGTGACTTCCGCGACATCCTCACCTTTACCATCGACCCAGCCGATGCTAAGGACTTCGACGATGCCCTGAGCCTGCGCACGCTCGAAAACGGCAACCATGAAGTGGGCGTGCACATCGCCGATGTGACCCACTACGTACGCCCCGGCACCGAACTGGAGCGCGAGGGCAAGAGCCGCGCCACCTCGGTTTACCTGGTGGACCGCGTGATTCCGATGCTGCCCGAGAACCTTTCCAACGGCCTCTGCTCGCTACGGCCCAACGAGGACAAGCTGACGTTCTCGGCCGTGTTTGAGCTAGACGCCAAGGGCAAGATAGTAGATGAGTGGTTTGGCAAAACCGTCATCCACTCCGACCGCCGCTTCAGCTACGAAGACGCGCAGGAGCGCATCGAAACTGGCGAGGGCGACCTAGCCGAAGAAGTGAATCTGCTCAATCGCCTCGCCAAAATGCTCTCGGCCGAGCGCTTCCGCAAGGGTGCGATTTCGTTCGAAACGCAGGAGGTGAAGTTCAAGCTGGGCGAGGATGGCAAGCCGCTGGGCGTGTACGTGAAGGAGCGCAAGGACGCGCACAAGCTCATCGAGGAGTTCATGCTGCTCGCCAATAAGAAGGTGGCCGAGTACGTCTTTGGCCTGAAGAAAACAAAGCCGCGCTTCACGATGGTGTACCGCACCCACGACGCGCCCGACCCCGACCGCCTCGAAAACTTCGCCCTCTTCGCCCAGAAGTTCGGCCACAAGCTGAACTTGGCCAACCCGAAAAAAGTCAGCACCGAGCTCAACAAGATCAGCGAAGACGTGGTGGGCAAGCCCGAGCAAAACGTGATTCAGGGCCTCGCCATTCGTTCGATGTCGAAGGCCATTTACACCACCGAGCCGCTAGGGCACTTCGGCCTAGCGTTCGCGCACTACTCGCACTTCACCTCACCCATCCGCCGCTACCCTGACATGATGGCCCACCGCCTGCTCGAGCATTACCTCGAAGGCGGCAAGAACGTGCCCGTGGAGCCGGTGGAGGAGGAGTGCAAGCACTCGTCGGCCCGTGAGAAACTGGCCGCCAATGCCGAGCGTGCCAGCATCAAATACAAGCAGGTCGAGTACATCGGCGCGCACATTGGTGAGCAGTTTACGGGCGTGGTGTCGGGCCTCACGGAGCGCGGCATCTACGTCGAGATTGAGGCCAACAAGTGCGAGGGTATGGTACGCATCTCCGACATTCCGGGCGATACGTTTGAGTTGGACAAGGACAACTACCGCCTGGTGGGGCGCGGCTCGAAGCGCATCATCCAGTTTGGCGATGAGCTGCAAGTCATCGTTACCTCGGCCAATCTGCTCGACCGCACCATCGACATGCAGTTGGTCGATAACCGCCCCGAGCACATTAAGCAGCGTGAGCGCGCCGAGCGCGAGGCTGGCCGCGCCAGCCGCGGCGGTGGCTACCGCGGCGACAAAGGTGCTAGCGCCCGCGACGGCAAGGGAGGCAGCTCGCGCAGTGACCGCGGCGCCAAGGGCGGCAAGCGTCGGCGGTAGAAGCGGCAATAAGTAGCCCAGCGGCCCCGCAGCAGCGGTGGCAGGCCAGCGGTTTTGGGTAGTAGTCCCGCAAAACAACTGGGCTGCCACCGCCGCTGCGGGGCCGCCCCGTGAGGCGGCGGGCGTGCGCGCAGTGCTACGGGGCGGCCCCATAAGCCAGCGGGGTAGTGGGCCGCCGCTGGTCCTTGCGGGGTAGCGCTTCGTATCGGCTATTTGCCATCGACTGCCATCAGCCGTTGCGGCTGGCGCGCGCCCGTCCCACCTACCTTTGCCCCCGTGCAAACCGACCTTTCGACCCTCCTCCAGCAAGCCTTAAACAAGCTTGACTATGGCCAGCAACCGGCCGCTCTCTACGACCCCATTCGCTACATCATGAGCCTTGGCGGCAAGCGCCTGCGGCCCTTGCTGACGTTGCTCGGCGGCCAGCTGTTCACCGATGCGCTAGCCCCACTGGTGAAGCCTGCACTGGCCACCGAGGTCTTCCACAACTTCACGCTCGTTCACGACGACCTCATGGACCAAGCCCCGCTGCGGCGCGGCCAGCCCACGGTGCACGAGAAGTGGAACGCCAGCACGGCCATCCTCTCGGGTGATGTGATGCTGGTGCGGGCCTATGAGCTGCTCTTCGAAAACGTGCCCGCTGCCGTGCTGCCCCAGGTGCTGCGCCGCTTCTCGCAGACTGCCGCCGAGGTGTGCGAGGGCCAGCAGTGGGACATGAATTTCGAGACCGAGACCACCGTTACCATCCCGCAGTACCTCGATATGATTCGACTGAAAACGGCCGTGCTACTCGGCTTCGCCCTAGAGCTGGGCGCCGTGCTGGCCGGTGCCAGCACCGACGATGCCGAACACCTGCGGCAGTTCGGCACCGACATCGGGCTGGCCTTCCAACTCCGCGACGACCTGCTCGATGTGTATGGCGACGCCGCAACCTTCGGCAAGCGGGTAGGAGGCGACATTATTTCCGACAAGAAAACCTTCCTCCTGCTCACCGCCCAGGCGCAGGCCAATGCCGCCCAACAGGCGGCCTTAGCCCGGCACATCGGCCAGCCCGTAGCCGACGCTGAGGCCAAGGTGCAGGCCGTGCGGAGCGTGTACGACGAGCTCAATATCCGTCCTCAAACGGAGGCGCTCATCAACCAATACTTCGAGGATGCACTGCTACACTTGGCACGGCTCAGCGTAGCCACGCCGCGTAAGGAGCCCCTGCGGCAACTGGCCTTGCAGCTTTTGGAGCGCGAGTCGTAGCTCCACAGCGCGGACTTGCCGTTCGCAAGTTATTGCCGCTAGTCCAACCCAATCGCGGGCTGCAAGCCCGCGCTACTTACTGGCTGCGGCTACCTGTTGGGTGCGGGCCAGCGTCCACTTGCGGATTGAAAGTCCGCGCTCCTCCCTTACCCATGTTCAATCCTGTCCTGATTCTTATCGGCCTCACGGTCGCCATCTCCGCCTATGCCTGGTCCAACCGCGACCTGATGGAAGCCTGGATAATGGAGCCCTACGTCATCGCCCGCAACGGGCAGTGGTACCGCTTCCTCACCTCCGGCTTCCTGCACGCCGACTGGTCCCACCTCCTGTTTAATATGTTTGCCTTTTATTCCTTCAGCCCCGTGGTGCTCGCCACGCTGGCCCAAGGGTATGGGCCGGGTGCCGGGCTGGGGCTGTTCCTGCTGCTTTATTTGGGCGGCATCATTATCTCTGATGTACCCACCTACTTCAAACACCGCGACGAGCGCAACTACCGCAGCCTTGGGGCATCGGGCGGGGTAGCGTCGGTGCTATTCGCCAGCATCCTGCTTTTCCCGGTTAATAGCAACGGCGGGGGCATCATCATTTTCCCGCTGCCGTTCCCCATTCAGCCATTCATCTTTGGTGTGCTCTACCTACTTTACTCGTGGTATATGGGCCGCCGCCGGGGCGACAATATCAACCACGATGCCCACTTTTACGGGGCGCTCTACGGGGTGCTAGTCATTGCGGCGCTGGTGCCGGGAGTGGTACCGCAGTTTGTGCAGCAGGTGCTGCATTATATTAGCTAAAGACTTGGTTTGTTACTTGCTCGTCGGGGGTGTTGACTTTTTTTGCTGAGTTGCGTAAAGGCCTCTACACACCTCAACTCTCCTTCACATGACGCGCTTTCTTTCCACTTTGGCCGCCCGCCTGTCGCCGGCCGCCCTGTTGCCGCTCCTCCTTCTATTCGCCACCAGCTGCAGCCGCTACAACAACAATGGCTCGCTCAGCATTGCGGGCGTTATCTACCTTATCCTGGCCATCTATGCCCTCGTTAGCTTGCTCAAGCAAGACTGGTCGCTGGGCAAGAAGCTCATCTGGGGCGCCATCATATGGTTCTTCCCCATCGGTGGTTCAATCATCTACTTGCTGTTCTCCGGCCGGCGCGACTAAATAGTTCCTGTGCTTAAAAGTAAAAACCCTTAGCCACTCCGGCTAAGGGTTTTTTGTTGGGCTAATAGGTCAGGTTAGGCTTAGCTGCTACTTCAGCAAGCGGGCTTTCTCCAGCCGGGCCACTCCCTGGGCCAGTTCGCCGGCGTTGGTAATCTGCTTGGCCTGCCAGTGGCCATCGGCCTGCTTGAGCAGCTTCACCTCCACCACCATCGTGGTGTCGTAGCGCGGCTGCGTAAACTCCAGCCCCACCAGCGCCTCGTTGCCCTTATCGGTCGAATACTTCACACCCTTAAACTTGCTCTCGGGGCTCACCACCCGGCCCGCTAAGCCCAGGAAGGAAAGGTTGACCAGCCGCTTGGGCGCCGCCGCCTGGGCGGCTTCCAGCGACCCCGTTTCTACGTAGCGCTGTACTTCGTTGTGGGCCGCTTTGGCTAACTGCGGTTTCAGCAGCCGCAGCCCGCCACGCAGGGCCAGCCCACCGCCGGGTACCAGCGCCGTGAGCACACCGCTCTGGCTAGCCACATCATCGACTAGGTGGCCCGTTAGGGCATCCACATCTACGTAGCGCTCGAAGGCTGCTAGGTCGTGGCTTTGGGTGGCTGCCGCTGCTTGCAACAGCGCATACTCGGGCCCTTGCCTGAGCGAATTATAGTAGTAGTAACCGCCCCCGACCAGCGCCAGCAGCAAAACAAGAAGTAGTAAACGCTTCATAAAAAAGGGGAAGGCCAGGCGCACGGCCTGTGTAAAATTCACTGCAAAGAAAGGGGCTGACCCCTCTGGCTGCTGCCTATGATAGTGCGTACAAGCAACCATGCCAATTATTTCTTCTTTAGCTGCCGCTCACCCGCGCCCCGAAGTACATGGCCACCGGGGCTGCCGGGGTCTGCTACCCGAAAATACCCTGCCCGCCTTTCTGCATGCTCTATCGTTGGGGGTGGATGCCTTAGAGTTGGATGTTGTGATTTCGGCCGACCAGCAGGTCGTTATTTCCCACGAGCCTTGGCTGTCCGCCCGGCTAGGGCGTGGCCCGGCCGGCGAGCATATCGACCCTCAAGGCGAGCAATCTTACAATCTCTACCAACTGCCGTATGCCACCATTCGGCAGTGCATGGTAGGGGAGTGGCCGCACCCCAGCTTCCCTAATCAGCAGCCGCACCCCAGCTACCGGCCCTTACTGCGCGAGCTGCTATTCATTGCCGAGGTTGCCTGCCAACAGCTGGGCCGCCCGCCCGTGGGCTATTCCATTGAGCTAAAAAGTACCCCGGCCGGCGACAATATTTTTCATCCCGTACCGGCCCGCTTCGCCGAGTTGGTACTGGCCGAAGTACACACCGCCGCCGTGCAGGCTCGCACTACACTATTAAGTTTTGATGCGCGCATCCTCCAGGCTGCCCGGCAGCAAGCGCCCGCTCAAGCCCTTTGCCTGCTTAATGAAACACCCACATCCGTTACAAGGCTCTTCGAGCAGCTAGGATTCGTGCCCGAATTTTTCGGTTCCGACCACCGCTTACTCTCGACTTCCCTGATACAAGAGGTGTCCGCAGTATACCCGCAACTTCGGCTGGTACCCTGGACGGTGAACGAACTACCCGATTTACAGCAAGCCTTGGATTGGGGAGTTTATGGCATCACCACCGACTATCCCAACCGTTTGCTAGACTTATTACACAATCAGAAGGTGTAACATTGTAAGGTGGCCAGTAAAATCCTCGCTGTTATTACAAAGATGCGTTACACTGTTCGCTAGTGTGTCGATTGTTAATTAGTTAGCTTTCGCTTGTTTTGCGTTAACGGCTTATACATCTTTGCCATACCAACCTGTAACGCCCGCTCTCTATGCCTCACCAAGGTGAAATACTGCAAGAAGCTATCAAGAGAAGCGGAATTTCTATCACGCGTATCGTGGAAGAACTCGGTATTACGCGCCCGACTATCTACCGGAAATTCAAAGAAGAAACACTCGAAGCCAACTTTGTAAAGAGCGTCGGACAAATTATAGGACATGATTTTGCCACCGACTTTACGATTATTCAGCAGTCATCGCTGCCTTTTGTAACGCAAGGTGTTCGCTCCACTATTACACCAAGCGTAACAACCCGTGTAACTCCAGCACTGAAAGTGGATTCTGATACCGTTAGCCAGCTTCTGGCCTTGCAAACGAAGTACATTGCGCTGCTGGAGGCCTATAACGAGCTTCTTTTAAAGGTGTATGGCCCGAAGTGACAAAAATGTTCCACGTGAAACATTTTTGTTGAGTCTTAAAGTGGTAAGCGGATGGATAAGGTGCCTGGCTTGGTTATCAAGCAAGGAGCTGTTCCTGCTGGCTAACTGACCCCCGAAAAGATATTCGGCAGTAGCTGGTGGTCATGCTACGCACTGAAGTCACTTCCAAAATATGGTGTGTTGGTGCACTAGCCAAACCAGCGTGCTGCACAAGCTACTTAACTAATGGCAGCCGAGAGTAGCTACACTGGCTCAAAAGACCCCCGTTAAGCAATGGGGGTTCTGCTTATAGAAAGATGACTTCCGTCACAGCCTGAACGCCTACTTCGGCGTTGAGCATCTCCAGTACGCGCGTCTTGGCCATTACCAACTCGTGCTTAAGCGGAGCGGAGGAAAGGCGCACGAAAAGCTTCCCCTTACTCACGTATACCTCCTGGGTTTTTAGCGCAACCGCCTTGCCCATCACACGCTCCCAACTGGCTACTACCGTTACCTCGTTAAGCTTGCCGCCGAGGCAGTAGGCCCGTACTAAAGCCTCTAGGCCTTCCTTCAGCGGGATGATATCGGCCCGGCGAGCAGTAGGGGAGAGGCTAGGCTTTTTCACAGTTGTCGGTAAAAAAAGCTGCCGCTGGTAAAGTCAGCGGCAGCCCGGTATATTATCCCAAAAGTACGCCCAGTAGCGGGCGAAAGTGACGTGGCTTATCAGATTGCTGCCACGCTGCCGGCCTTTACCTCAAAGCGCTGAATATCGCTACTCACGCCCGCTAGTGCCTGGTCAGTGCGAGCCAAGTTGGTATCAGTAAGAAATACTTGGCCGAATGTCTGGTCAGCTACGAGTTGGAGCAGACGGGCAATACGCTTGTCGTCGAGCCGGTCAAAGATGTCGTCAAGGAGTAGTAGCGGCTTGGTAGCAGGAGTGTCGGATAGTTGGGGTTTCGAGGCTAACAGTTCAAATTGTGCGAGCTTGAGTGCAATGGCAAACGACTTTTGCTGGCCTTGTGAGGCGTAACTCTTAACGGGCAGCCCATCCATAAGAAACACGAAGTCGTCGCGGTGTGGGCCAGTAGTACTACGTTGAAGAAGCAAGTCGCGTCGCTCATTGGCGAGCAGTAAATGGCGGAAGTTATGACCTGGCAGTTGGCTCTTATACTCGAGCAATACCTGCTCGCGGCCATCGGCAAGCTGCGCGTAGTGACGCTGAAACACTGGGATGAACTGAGTGAGAAAATCTGCCCGCAAAGCCGAGAGGCTTTCCCCTACGGGCGCTAGCTGGTCGTCGAGCGCTTGCAGGTAAAGCGCATCAAAGCCATGGCTGCCGCTGCCCTGCTTGAGCGTGGCATTACGCTGTCGCAATAGCCCGTTATACTGAATGAGTAATTCCAGAAACTCATGGTCGAGCTGCGATTGCAAGCTGTCAAAATATCGTCGCCGTTCCTCACTACCCTGCCTGATTAGGTCGGTATCATAGGGTGAAATAAGAACCGCTGGGTAGCGGCCAATATGGTCGGCCAAGCGGTCGTAAGGCTGTTTATCGTGAGTAATGGTCTTTTTTTGGCCCACGCGCATACTTACCTGAATAGTCTCGGGACGCGCTAGGGCAGGTGTCGAAAACTTGCCTTTTACTACAAAAAAATCGGCACCTTGCTTGATGCTTTGGGCATCGGCGCTGACAAAGGCGCTCTTGGTAAGTGCCAGGTAGTAAATAGCATCGAGCAGATTCGTCTTGCCACTGCCGTTGTCGCCGACGAAGCAATTAATACCGGGGCCAAAGGCCAGATTGGCTTCGTCGTAGTTTTTGAAAAACAGCAGGTGGAGCTGGTCGAGCGTCATTCGGAGCGGGGGCGTGAGAGTACGGCTGGTATTACGTAATTTCGCCGTCCCAACGCGAAATTATATACCCCGAATTATGGCGGAGTCGAAAGTAAAGGATGCGCCGAAGGCTGGCGCAAACGGTAGCAACAGCGGCAATGATGCCAACGGCAAGACGCCGAAGGTAGTTGACGCGGCTACGGGTGTCGAAACGGTGCAGCAACCGCCCGTAGAAACCTTGCCTGCCGCGCACGAAGGCGGCAACCTCAGCAGCGAGCCGGTAGCCACTTCGCCCGCCCAGCCGGAATTTCCAAAAGAGACCTACCTGACCTGGTATGAGCAAATGCAGCTCATGCGCAAGTTTGAAGAGAAAGCTGGCCAGCTCTACGGCCAGCAAAAAATCAAAGGTTTCTGCCACCTCTACATCGGCCAGGAGGCTTGCGTAGCGGGTGCCGTATCGGCCTTGGAGAAAGGTGACAAATACATCACCGCCTATCGCGACCACGCCCACCCGCTGGCCCTGGGCACTTCGCCCAATGCCATCATGGCCGAGCTGTTTGCCAAAGCCACCGGCTGCTCGAAAGGCAAAGGCGGTTCGATGCACATGTTTGATAAGGAAGTAGGTTTCATGGGTGGTCACGGTATCGTGGGTGCGCAGATTCCGATGGGTGCCGGCATTGCCTTCGCCGAGAAGTATAACAAGACCGGCAAGCTCTGCATCTGCTACATGGGCGACGGCGCCGTGCGTCAGGGTGCCCTGCATGAAGCCTTCAACATGGCCATGCTGTGGAAGCTGCCCGTGATTTTTGTGGTGGAGAACAACGGTTACGCCATGGGTACGGCCGTAGCCCGTTCGTCCAACGTGACCGAGCTGCATGTTATCGCCGAAGGCTACCAGATGCCTAATGAGCCGGTGAATGCCATGAATGTAGAGGAAGTGCACCACGCCGTGGCCCGTGCCGCTGAGCGCGCCCGTAGCGGCGAAGGCCCTACCTTCCTCGAATTCAAAACTTACCGCTATAAGGGCCACTCGATGAGCGACCCGGCGAAGTACCGCACCAAAGAAGAAGTGGAGGAGTACCGCCACCGCGACACCATTGAGGCCGTGCGCCACACTATTCTCACGCACAACATGGCGACCGAGGATGAGCTAACGGCTATCGACGAGCGTATAAAAGTGCAGGTGCAGGAATCGGTAGATTTCGCCGAGAATTCACCTTACCCCACGCCCGATGAGTTGTTCAAGGATGTGTACGTACAAGGCGACTACCCTTATATTCACGATTAGTTTCACCCTTTAACCCGGCCCCTTGCCTTTGCGGCCGGGTGGCCCCCGTAGCACGATTCGCTTAGAGCCGTGTCGCTGAGCTACCAATCCTGATGTCTAAGATTCCCTACACCGGCAAAACGCCGGGCGCCCGCCAGCCTGTTCGTCCTACCTCGACCGACCCGCTGGCCCCGGCCGAAGAGAGCTATGCTCTCGCGAACCCGTTGCTCGAAGACCCCGACGCGCTAGCTGCCCGGTTGGCCGAATCGGAAGATTTTGTACGCCGTAACCGCAACTTGCTGCTTGGCGTGCTGGTAGCTGTGATAGCAGTAGTGGCTGGTGCCTTCGGGTACAACTATTGGCGCTCGGAGCAGAACACGCAGGCGCAAAACGCCATGTTCAAGGCCGTAAGCTATTGGGAAGCTGACTCGCTTGGTAAGGCCACAAAGGGCGATGGTAAGCACCCTGGCTTGGCCAAAGTAGCCAGCGAGTACAGCGGTACGAAGGCCGGCAACCTAGCCAACTTCTACGCCGGTGTAGCCGCTTTGAAGGAGGGTAAATTTCAGGATGCTTACAACTACCTGGACAAATTCAGCTCCGATGACTATCTCGTGCAGTCGCGTGCCTATGCCCTTATGGGCGACGCAAAGCTGGAGTTAAACCAGCCCAAGGACGCCGCTGACCTCTACGCCAAGGCTGCCGACCACAATGCCAACGACTTCTTCTCGCCCGGCTACGTGCTCAAGCAAGGCATTGCCTTGGAAGTAGCCAAGGACAACGCTGGGGCTACCAAGGCCTACGACCGCATCCTGAACGACTACGCCAGCTCGCAAGAAGCCAGCGAA
>Ga0268353_100013_pt1 | contig 28372 bp, 27 predicted proteins | sample G5R2_NF_18SEP201_FD_190168 | JGI IMG/M metagenome (GOLD analysis project Ga0268353, IMG submission 190168) | Phyllosphere microbial comminities from switchgrass, GLBRC, Michigan, United States - G5R2_NF_18SEP2017_LD1 | ecosystem: Host-associated > Plants > Phyllosphere > Phylloplane/Leaf | place... | reverse complement strand
GGCGCTGGCCCACCAGCTGTTGGAAAAAATTACGGTTACGACCATCGCCTACCTGCAAGCGCAGGTGGCTGCCGGGGCCGACATCGTGCAGATTTTCGACTCTTGGGCCGGCATCCTACCGCCCGCGCATTATGCCGAGTTCTCTACCGCCTACATCAACCGCATCAGCGCGGCACTTGCGCCGCTCGTGCCCGTCACAGTGTTTGCCAAGGGCGCGTGGTGGGCCGTGGAGGATTTTGCTAAGTCGCCGGCCCACACCATCGGGCTCGACTGGAACCAGTCGCCGGCCCAGGCCCGCCAGCAGGCTCCTGGCAAAACCTTGCAAGGCAACCTCGACCCCTGCGCCCTCTACGGCACGCCCGCCCAGGTAAAAGCCGCCACCGAAGCCATGCTAGCCCAGTTTGCGGGTGGCCCGCACATCGCCAACCTTGGCCACGGCGTGTACCCCGACACCAACCCCGACAACGTGAAGGTGTTTGTGGAAACGGTGAAGGCCTGGCGCGGGTAGGCTCGTGCTGTGAACGAAGATGAACGAAGCTGAATTACTCGCAGTCGCAGCAGAAGAAATTGAGAACCCTACTTTCGGCGTAGTAACCCAATTCCTAGAAGTTCACGAGATAGCTTATAAAAACGGGAAGCCGGAGGTTGCAGGAATAAAAACTGATGCCTTAGAAAATATGGCAACCGTTTATTTCTCAGTGAAAGGTGAGCGCTTTTACTTTGCCGTATATCTCAATACAAAGCCTGAAATAGCGGTAAGATTTGCAGGTACAGAAGACTTTTGCCAGGTATATTTTTCAGCTTATTCGGAAGCACTGACGCTACAAGAGCTTTCAAGCCTAACTTCTTTAGCACCAACCGAAAGCTATGATAAAGGTGATAAGCTGACTCGTAGCTTACTAGCAGCTGGAAGTTCGATTGAGTTTCAGCCTAATCCTGAGCCAGGTGCTTTTGCAAGTAAAATAAAGAATTTACTTGATTTTCTAGAGCAGGATGAAAAAGGTATCAGACGCCTAGCCAGTGAGGCAAGCGGAGGTATTGCCGTTCATACAATATTTCACAACGGTACTAATATGTTGGGCGGATTTCACCTTGATAAAAGCGATATACAGCGCTTAGCAACATTAAACCTGGAAATTGATTTTGACTTGTACGTTAGTGGAAAGCTTTTCAAGGACCCAACTGATTAGTAAAACTATTAGTCATTTATAATTGCCATTAGCTCCTATATGGACACCCCTACCAAAGACAGCAACGGGACCATCCTCGCCGAAGGCGATGCGGTTACCCTCATCAAAGACCTCAAGGTAAAAGGCTCGTCGCAGACGCTCAAGCGCGGCACGCTGGTCAAGAATATCCGCCTTACCAACTCGCCCGCCGAGATTGAGGGCCGCGCCGGGGGCAGCACGATGGTGCTCAAAACCGAGTTTTTGAAGAAAGCCTAGCCTCGATGCAGCTCGTAAAAGCAGATTTCGGCCTGGGATTTTACGTGGCGTCGATACTGGTGTCGGCGCTGCTGTTTTTTGGGTGGCGGCGGCTGTTTCGGCGCGTGTTCCGCGCCGAGGCGGCGGTGGTAGTTGCTACTAGTATGGCTGCCATTATTACCACGCCGGTGGTACTGCTGGCTTTGCTGTGGATGCTGCATGCAGTGGCCGGCTAGCAAGGCCAACACCCAGATTAATTGACGTATAACAAGCGAAAAAGCGGGCGGTTACGCGAGCGCGTGCCGCCCAGCCAGCCGGCTGCCAGGGTGCCCAGTGCCGCAGGGGCGGCACCGGGCGTGGGTTAGCGTAGCGCGTTCGCCTATCCGCATGGCGAGATACTAGCGGGCAATGACGATTTGCTCGCGCTTGGTGGCCGTCGGGGTGGTGGTGCGCAGCGTATAGATGCCGGCTGGCAGCGCCCGTACGTCCATTTTTACCTTGCCGTGCCCAGCCGAAATGCTGCGCACAGGCAGGCCCTGGCTGTTATAGAGCACCGCGCTGTACGGAGCGGTGGCCGCCTTGGGGCTGGTACTGAGGGCCGTTTGCTCTTCTAGGGTCAGCTCGTCGGTGGTGGGGTTGGGGCTGGCCACGAGGTAGTAGCCCGTGGCCAGCTGGCCCGAGAAGCGGAAGGTCTGCCGGGTAGCGTTGCAGCCGTTGGTGACGTTGCCGGCCAGCGCGGCCAGGCTGGCGTTGGGCGACAAGTCAATCAGCCCCGAGTGGTTGTTGGTGCCAGGCACCATGCGCAGCGTGGCGCCGGCCGTCTCAAATTTATCCCAGGCCAGAAACGTGTCTTGCGCCGCCGACGAAGTGAGGTCGATGCGGTATGTGCCGTAGCGCGTCACATTGTTGGTGTTGCCGTCGAGTAGCAAGGTCTTTACCGACTGGTCGGCGCAGGTAGTGCAGTAATACGTGCCGCGTACCACCGGAGTGCCCCCACTGGTCACCGTCACAGTTTTTTGAAACGTGGTCATGCGGATGTCGCCGCAATACGAAACCGGTAGCGTGACCAAGATGGTGCCCGTGACGGAGCCGCAGCCCGCCGCCGGCCCCAGCAGCAGGGTATTGCCGGTAGTGCTGCCGTAGACGGCAAAAGCCGAGGCCGGCGATACGCTCCAACTCACGTTGCCATCCTGAAAAGTACCCTGGCCGGGGCTGGGCGTGAGGTAGTACATGTTGGTGCCCGAAAGCACATCGGGGCCGTTGATGGCAACCTGGCCAATCAATGCGCAGGCTACGGCATCGGTAGTAGTGGGGGCAGTTGCTTTTTCGACCGTTTGTGCTGCGCCCAGCAGGGGTAGGCACGCAAATAAGCTGGCACCGAGCCAGGCAGAGTAGGAGTGTTGCATAAGAGCAAATGGGGGTGGTAAGCGAGTGGAAAAGGACCTGAAGCAGCGCGCAGCACCGGCCGGTAGCGCTAGCCCACGCCCGGCTACCTGCCAGTGCAGAAGCCAGCAGTAGAGTGGGCAGCAGCTAAACCAGGTAGTGTAAAGAGAGGGGGCAAAGGTTAGGCGGGCCAGCAGCTCTGAAAAGGAATTGCCGGGCTTTTTTGTGACATTGAAAAGCTGCGGTAAGGCTCGGCTTATCCCCTAATTACCTCTTTAAAAGATGCTAGTACGACCAGGGTATAGAAATGGGGGCGGGCGTAGCCACTACGTTTTTTTGGCTGCTTACCAGCCGCTTGCCCGGTGTCCCTTCGTGCCTAAGTGCCAGCAGGTCCGCCATCACCGCTAACCAGCGCCTTTGCCACATGGTGGCCCGGGGAGCGCGCGGCTAATGGGGCCGTCCCGTTAGTCCATTTTTCCGAAATAATCGTAGGGGGCCTAAGCCAGAAGCGCTGCACCTAACGACGTGCGCCCGGGGCACCGCCCAGCAACTGGGCGGTGCCCCGGGCGCACGTCGTAGGTTGGGGATGGCGCTACAGGCCGGCCGTTTCGGCTTCTTGCAGCAGGCGGGTTTTTTCGATAGGCACCACGCCCACCTGCTCGCATACGAGGCCGCCGCCGAGGTTGGCCAGCGCGGCGGTGAAGGGGGCTGGCTGGGCCAGCGCCACGCAGCAGGCGGCAATGCTGATGACCGTATCGCCGGCGCCCGACACATCGGAAATTGTGCGCAGGTGGGCTGGCAGGTAGGTTTTGGCCTCGCCTTGCTGGGCAAATACGCCGTGCTCGGAGAGGGTAACCAGCACGATATCGGGCGTGAGTACCTCGCGCAGGCGGGCCACGGCGGCCTCAAAGCCAGGCCGGTCGGCATCGGGCGCGCCAAATTCGAGCTTGAGGCCCTCGCGCAATTCTTTCAAATTGGGCTTGAAGAGGGTGCAATGGCGGTAGGCCAGGAAGTTCTTTTTCTTGGGGTCCACCACCGTGGGGATGCCGCGCTCGCGGGCGCGGGCAATGCACTGCGTGATGATGGCTTCGCTGAGCACGCCCTTGTCGTAGTCTTCGAAAATAACTACGTCGGCGCGGGGCAGCAGGTCGTCGTAGGCGGCCAGGAGCTGGGCGGCTTCCTCATCGTTAAGGTTGGTTTCGACCTCCGAGTCGATGCGCACGAGCTGCTGGCCCTGGGCCAGGATGCGCTGCTTGAAAGTGGTGGGGCGGTGGGCGCTGCGGATAATGCCGGTGTCGGGCAAGTGGTGGTCGTGGAGCAGGCGCAGCAACTGGTCGCCCCCCTGGTCATCGCCCACCACGGCGCACAGCAGCGGCGTGGCCCCGAGGGCCTGCACGTTGAGGGCCACATTGGCGGCCCCGCCGAGGCGGTTTTCGGTGCGGTCTACGTTCACCACGGGCACCGGGGCCTCGGGCGACAGGCGGCTGGCGCGGCCCCAGACGTAGGCATCAACCATGACGTCGCCCACAATAAGGACGTGTAGATTAGTAAAAGCAGCGAATAACTCGGCAAGTGGGGTAGGGGCAGGCATAGGACAAAATTAGGCCAGCGCGGCCGCCCAGCGCGGAGCGTAGGGCCAAATGCGGTGTAAAGAATGGCCGCAACTTGCTCATCATTCTTTACGTGGGTGTAAAGAATGGCTACAGTTTACTCGTCATACTTTACAAAAACCTGTCTGGCAAGTACTGTTCGAGTGCTTGCTAATGCGCAGCCCGGCCGCCAGACCCCGCCCCCCTTCGGGAGAGGGGCCAGGGGCGGGGTCTGGCGGCCGGGCTGCGTTATTTTCTGTTCGCTCCCGCCCTTACCCCTCGGCGCGCAGCACGGCCAGCGGGGGCTGGCTGAGTACCGAGCGACTATTGAGCCCGCCGATGAGGGCGGTGAGGAAGGCCACCAGGGCCACCAATACCGGCAGCGGCCATAGGGCGCTGAGGGCAAACGGCGTTTCGAAGACCCACACGGCCAGCGCCCAGGCGGCCAGCGCAGCCAGCAGCACACCCGCAAAGGCGGCCAGCGACCCCAACAGGGCATATTCGAGCAGGGTAATGCGCAGTATTTGCTGGCGGCTGGCGCCCAGCGTGCGCAGCAGCACGCTCTCGCGGGTGCGCTGGTAGCGGCTGATGAGCACCGAGCTGGCCAGCACGAGCAGCCCGGTGAGGATGCTGAAGCCCGCCATGAACCGGATGACGAAGGAGATTTTGGTTAAAATCTCATCCACTGTTTGCAAAATCAACCCTAGGTCGATGGCCGATACGTTGGGGAAATCGCGCACCAGGCCGCGCTGGGTGGCGGCGAGCACGGCGTTGCTAGGCGTGCGCGTGAGGATAACGTGGAACTGCGGGGCCTGCTCCAGCACACCGCTGGGAAACACGACCAGGAAATTAGTTTGCACGCGGCCCCAATCGACCTCGCGGGTGCCGCCCACCACCGTGCTGATGGGCGCGCCCTGCACGTTAAACGTGAGCGTGTCGCCGAGCTTGAGCTTGACGCGCTCGAAGTAGCTGGCATCGACCGACACGCGGGGCAGGCCGCCAGGGGCGGCTCGCTGCGGCGCGGTACCAGCCACCAGCTTCTCGGTTTGGCTGAGCGTGTCGCGGTAGGTGACGCGGTATTCGCGGGTGAGTGCCCAGGGCGGAATGCCGTTGGCAGTGTCTTTCTTAAGCTCCGTCACCGACTTGCCATTGATGGAGGCCAGCCGCATTGTCACGATGGGCACGCGCTGAAGGATGGGTAGCCGCTGCTGCGTCAGCAGGTTTTCCACGCCTTTTTCCTGTTCGGTCTGGATGTCAAAAAGCACCAGATTGGGCTGTTGCCCGCTGCCCGAGAGCTTCACCCGGCCCAGCAGCACCGACTGCGTGAGGTAGAGCGTGGCCAGCAAAAAGGTGCCTAAGCCCAGCGACAGGATAAGGGTGACAGTTTGATTTTGGGGCCGGAACAGGTTGGCCAGCCCCTGCCGGGCCACGTAGCTCCAGCCGGTGGGGAAGAAGCGCCGCAGCAAATAGCGCAGGCCCAGGCCCAGCCCGGCTAGCGCGCCTAGCGCCACTAGCAGCCCGGCCGCAAAGCCCAGCGCCAGCTTCCAGTCGCGGGTTTGGGCGTAGCAAAAGCCCAGCACAAACAGCCCGATGAGGGCCAGCACCAGCCCGCGCAGCGGGTCGGACGCGGCTGTATCCTCGTCGAGCGAGGCGCGCAGCACGCGCAGCGGCGACACCCGTCGGATGCTCAGCAGCGGCAGCAGCGCAAAGAGCACCGCCATTGCCAGCCCCGTGAGCAGCCCCAGCCCCACCGAGGCTAGCGACACCGTCATGCTCACCTCCACCGGCAGGAAATTGCCCAATACTTTGGGCAGCAGCAGCTGCACCACCGCCCCCAGCCCGGCCCCGATAGCCGCGCCCAGCAGCCCGAGGCCCGAGGTTTGGAGCAAATAAATGAGTAGCGCCTGCCGGCCGCTGGCCCCCAGGCAGCGCAGCACCGCCACGCTGGCCAGCTTTTCCTTTACATACAGGCTCACCGCGCTAGCCACGCCCACGCTGCCCAGCAGCAGCGCCACGAAGGCCACAAGGCTGAGAAACCGGGTGAGGTCGCGAAAGGCGCGGCCCGTCGATTGCTGCCGGCTGGCCACGGTGTCGGTGTCGATGCCGGTCTGGTCGAAGCGCACCTGGTAGGGCTTGATGGCGGCGGCCACATCGGCCCCCAGCGGAAACTGGTAGTAGGTGCGGTACTGCACCCGGCTGCCGCGCTGCACGAGGCCAGTGCGGGCCAGCAGGCTGATGGGGATGAAAACCTTGGGCGCCACGGCGGCGCTGAAGCCGCTCTGGCCCGGCGTTTTGAGCACGCGCCCCACGATGGGTACCGTAAGCGTGCCCACCTTCACCGAGTCGCCCACCCGGGCGCTGAACTGGGCCAGCAGCGCGTCGTCGACCAAGGCGCCCGCGCTACGGCCGGCCCGGAAGTCGGCGCTGGCAGCGGCCGGCGCGGTTTCCCAGTCGCCGTAGTAGGGGAAGCCCGCGCCCAGCGCCCGCACCTGAGCCAGCCGCACGCCCTGCGTGCGCGGAAACGACACGAGCGAGGCAAACGACACCTCATCGGTGCGCGTTTGGCCCAGCCGGCGCAGCGCTGGCCGTAAGGTGGAGTCGAACGGCTGGCTGGAGGAGAGCACCAAATCGGCCCCTACCAACTCGCGCGCCTGCGCCCCGATGCTGCGGGCCAGGTTGTCGCCAAAAGAATTGATGCCCACCAGCGCCGCAATGCCCAGCACGATGCTCGACATAAACAGCGCCAGGCGCGAACGGCTGCGGCGCGAGTCGCGCCACGCCATCGTTAAAAGCCACTTGAAATTCATCGAAAAATATAGAATGGGGATAACCCCTTTTGTACAGCAAGCGCCCGTGCGGCAATCAGTACAACTCATCCGTTTGCCATGCTGAGCTTGCGAAGCATCTTATCGCGCCAGAACAAGCCGTTCAACAGTGAGAAGATGCTTCACGAGTTCAGCATGACAGATGGGAGAGAGCATAGGCAAGAATGTTTTTTGGCGCGAGCTACAGCGCCCGTGCCACGGTTTCTTCCACCACCCGGCCGCCGCGCATTTTCATAATCTTCTGCGTTTTGGCGGCCAGCTCCAAGTCGTGGGTGACGAGTACGAGGGTAGTGCCGGCTTCTTTATTAAGGTCGAAGAGCAGCTTCACCACCGTGTCGCTGGTATCGGGGTCGAGGTTGCCGGTGGGCTCGTCGGCGAAGAGGATGGCTGGGCGGTTGGCAAAGGCGCGGGCCAGGCTCACGCGCTGCTGCTCGCCGCCCGAGAGCTGGGCCGGGTAGTGGTGCCCGCGCTCGCCCAGGCCCACGCGCTCGAGCAGCGCCTGGGCTTGGCGGGCCACGTTGCGCTCGCCGCGCAGTTCCAGGGGCACCTGCACGTTTTCGAGGGCCGTGAGGGTGGGCAGCAGCTGAAAATTCTGGAAGATGAAGCCGACGTGCTGGTTGCGCACCGCCGCCCGCTGGTCCTCGCTCAGCTTATCGAGTTGGATGCCTTGCAGCCACACACTGCCGCTGCTGGCCCGATCGAGGCCGGCGCAGAGGCCTAGCAAGGTAGTTTTGCCGCTGCCGCTGGGCCCCACAATGGCAAACGTATCGGCGGGCTGAAGGCTAAAGCTGACCTCGTGCAGCACCGTGAGCTGGCGCCCGGCGCTGGTGTAGGTCTTGGTAAGGTTCTCGACTTGCAGGCTGGTCATTTAGTTTAAGTATGAATTGGCTGGCGGGCATTGTAAAACTGTCGTGCTACTCTTCCTCTGGCAGCACCACATGCGCAGCCTGCCGAAGTAGCCCGCTCGCTTCATTTAACGAGGTGCGCGCTGCTTCGGCGGGCTCCGCATAACGTTCCTGCTATAAACAGTAACAATCTTTCCGGAAGAAAAACGTCTCCCCAACAGTTATAGGCTACGTAGGACGCACAACGCCGGCCTATACTTTCGCCCGTTTTTGCATTTTACCCCATGAAGTACCTGCCTGGAAGCGCCCTGCTGCTAGCTCTGCTGGCCGCCGGCTGCCACTCCGACTCCACTGCTACTACCCAAGCGGCCGCCCCCGCCGCCACTACCACCGCCGACGCTCCTGCGCCTAAGGGGCAGGCGGCTATCCTGTTTTTTGGCGATAGCATCACGGCTGGGCTAGGGGTGGAGCCCGACGAGGCGTACCCTGCGCTCATCGGCCAGCGCGTCGATTCGCTGCACCTGCCCTACACCATCGTGAATGCCGGCCTCAGCGGCGAAACCAGCGCCGGCGGCCGCTCGCGCATCAACTGGGTGCTAAGCCGCCAGCCCGTGGGCGTGTTTGTGCTGGAGCTTGGCGGCAACGATGGCCTGCGCGGCCTGCCCCTCACCGATACCCGCAAAAACCTCCAAGCCATTATCGACACCGTGCGCCAGAAAGCCCCGCAGGCCAAAATTGTACTCGCTGGCATGCAGATTCCGCCTAACATGGGTCCCGCTTACGCCGCTGATTTCAAGAAGCTTTATGGCGAAATCGCGGCCAAGAATAAGCTCACGCTCATTCCATTTCTGCTCGAAAACGTGGGTGGCATCGCCAAGCTCAACCAGCGCGATGGCATTCATCCCACGCCGGCCGGGCATAAATTAGTGGCGCGCACCGTGTGGCGCACCATCCAGCCCATTCTGTAAATGACCCTCATCCCCGTGCTCGAAACGGCGCGCCTGCGTCTGCGGGCCAACGAGTCCCGCGACCTGGCCGCCTTCGCGGCCATGTGGCAGCAGCCGGAGTTTTACCGCTACCTCGGTGGCCAGCCGCTGCCCGAAGAGGAGGTGTGGACCAAGCTGCTGCGCCACATGGGGCTGTGGGTGCTGCAAGGCTACGGCTACTGGGCCGTGGAGGAAAAAGCCACCGGCAGCTTCATTGGCGCCGTGGGCTTCGGCGAGTGGCAGCGCGCCCTGGAGCCATCGCTTAAAGGCTGGCCGGAGGCGGGCTGGGTATTTGCCTCACACACCCACGGCCTGGGCTACGCTACTGAGGCCGTGCAGGCAGTCCTGGCCTGGGGCGACGCGCACCTCGCGCAGCCGCGCACGGTCTGCATCATCGACCCCGCCAACGTGCCCAGCCTGCGCCTGGCGGCCAGGCTGGGCTACCAGGAGGCTAGCCGCGCCATCTACAAAGGCAATCCCATCGTGGTATTAGAACGGCCAAGGCCAGCCAGCTCAAGTGGCTTGTCGCTCTAAATCACTCGCTGGCCGTTCACGCTCACCTGGCTGCGCAGCAGCTCCAGGCGGCGGCAGGTGCGGGGGCCACCGCAGTGCCATCAATTAAGAAGTGCGCAGCACAGAAATACAGTGCAAAGCCCACAATTAGGTTAGGCAGCCTGCCGCAGGCAGGCGTATCCGCGCAATCCGTTAAATCCGTTAAATCTGCGGTCATGAATAACCCCTCACAACTGGCCGCCCGGCCCATTGGCATTTTTGATTCCGGGATTGGCGGCCTCACCGTGGCCCGCGCCGTGGCCCAGCGGCTGCCCCACGAGCGGCTCGTGTACTTTGGCGACACCGCCCACCTACCCTACGGCGAGAAAAGCACCGCCGCCATCCAGGCTTACTCCGTCAAAATCTGCGACGTGCTGCTGCGCCAACACTGTAAGCTCATCCTTATCGCTTGCAACTCGGCCAGCGCCGCGGCCTACGAACTGGTGCGCGAGTACGTGGGCTCCAAAGCCGTGGTAGTGGGCATGATAGACCCCGTGGCGCAGTACATTGGTCAGCACTATGCCGGGCGCCCGGTGGGCCTCATCGGCACCAAGCAAACGGTGGGCTCCAACAGCTACCGTAAGAAAATTGACCAGCTCGACCTCGGCGTGGACCTGCACCAGCTGGCCACGCCGCTCCTCATTCCCATGATAGAGGAAGGCTTCTTCAACGGCCGCGTATCGGAAGAGATTATCCGCGCCTACCTCGACCACCCCATGCTGCAAGGCATCGATGCCTTGCTGCTGGCCTGCACGCACTTTCCGCTCATCAGGCCCCAGATGGAGGCGCACTACCAGGGCCGCGTGGCCGTGCTCGACCCCTCCGACGTGGTAGCTGCCACCGTGGCCGAGGCCCTGGCCAGCCGTCAATTGCTGGCTAGCCCCGCCCAGGCCGCGCCCACCCACCACTTCTACGTAAGCGACTTCACGCGCTCGTTTGAGGAAAGTACGCGCCTGTTTTTCAGCCAGGAGGTACAGCTCGAGCACTACCCACTGTGGGAGTAGGGGTGAGGCAGCGGCCAGCTAGCCCGGCAACGTGACTACAAACGTCGAGCCCACTCCCATTTGGCTGTGCACCAATATAGTACCGCCCGCGTTCTCCACTATCTTCTTCACCATGTACAGTCCCACGCCCGAGCCTTCCACGTGACTATGCAGGCGCTGAAACATCTGAAAGAGTTGGCCCTGCTGCGCTTCATCGAGTCCCAGGCCATTATCCTGCACCTCCAGCACTACCTGGCCGGGGCTGCTGTGGCAGCGCAGCTGCACCACCGGAGCGCGGTCGGGTGCCCGGTACTTGAGAGCGTTGCTAAGTAGGTTGTATACGATGCTACGCAGGTTTTTCGGCGAAAATGATACCGTGGGGCAGCGCGCTACGTCTATCTCCAACTGAGCCTGAGTAGCCGCCAGCTCGGGCGCTAGGTCGAGGCGCACTTCCTCTACCACTTCGGCCAAATCTATTTCTTCCGAGGGCTGCGTGTGGGCTTGCTGGAGCTTGGAGATATCGGTGAGGTGCGCAATAGTTTTCTGAAAGCGCTCCACTGCGCCCGCCATCATCAGCAGCACCTGCTGCACCTGCGCGGTCTGGCGCACCTCGGCCGGCAACTGCTCTTGCAAGGCGGTCAGCAAGCCCTCAATATTGGTGATGGGCGCCTTCAGGTCGTGCGAAGCCGTGTAGATGAAGTTGTCCAGGTCGGCATTGGTGCGCATTAGCCGCTGATTAGTGGCATCTAATTCCGCATTGCTAAGGCGCAGCTGCTCATTAGCCCGGGCTACCTGCTGGCGGGCGGCCACCTGCTCACTTACTTCCGTGGCCACGGCCGCTACGCCGGTAGTGTGCCCGTGGGCGTCGAGCAGCGGCTGGTACACAAAGTTTAGGTACACCGTTTCCAGGTTGCCACTGCGCTCCAGCTGGGCGGGCACTTCCTGGGCCACTAGGGCCTGGCCGCTTTGCACCACGCGGTCGAGCGATTCCTTAAAGCCCTGGTGACGTATTTCGGGCAGGGCGGTGAGCAGCGGCTGGCCGGTCACCTGCCCGGGCGAGCGGCCCCATAGCCTGCTCATCAGTGGGTTGGCCACATCAATAATGTACTCGGCCTCGCGCAATACGGCAATGGCCACCGGCGCCTGCTCAAACAGTTCACGCAACTGCTGCTGCTGGGCCGCGCGCTGCTGGCGGGCCACCACCTGCTCCGTTACATCGTAGGCAAAAACCGAAATGCCGACCGTCTGGCCGTTTTCTTGGTAAGCCTGGTAGGTGAAATTGAAATAAACCGTGCGGTCGGGCTGGCCGTCGGTGCCGGTTACTTCCAGCGGTAGTTCGTTGCCGTAGAAGGTTTCGCCCGTCTGGTACACCTGGTCGAGCAGGGCAATGAAGCCTTGGGGCTCCGCCTCGGGCTGCACTTCGGCAATGGTGCGACCAAGTAGCTGGCGGCCGCGCAGCAGTGCCTGGTAGGCGGGATTATAATAGGCAATACGGTGTTCCGGCCCCCGCAGCAGGCAGATAACGGCCGCAGTATGAGAAAAAATATTATACAGATTTTCGCGCTCTTGCGCCCGCTGCTGGGCACTGGCCAGCACCTCGGCCTGCAAGGCGGCGGCCTGCTGCTGGGCCAGCACCTGTTCGGTCATGTTGAGGGCAAAAACGAGCACACCATCAATGTTGCCGTGCTCGTCGTAGCGTGCCTGCTGGAGGTAGTGAAAATAAAAATCTTCCAGCGGCCCCCCGGGGTACTTCGCCACCGGAATGTGAATACCGATTTCTTCGTGTGTGCGGCCCGTGGTGTACACGTGGCGCAACGTGCGCCACACCGGCTGGTCGGCTAGCTCGGGCAGTGCCTCCAGCAGTGGCCGCCCGCGCAGGGCGCGGCCCGGAAACAACGCCTGATATACCTCATTTACCAACTCAAAGACAAAGTCAGGCCCGTCCAGTATGCAAATAGCCGCCGGTGCCTGGCTGAAAAAGCGCTCCAGGCGCTGCCGCTGGTGCTCGGCCTCGTGGCGGGCGGCCAGTAGGGCCTGGGTGCGCTCCACCACGCGGCTTTCCAGTCCCTGGTTCAGTTGCTGCACTTGTAGCTGCGTGTGCAGCAGTTCCTCGTTGTTGCGCAAAAACTCCTCGTTGGCCGCTTGCAGCTCTTCATTGGCCGTGGCCAGCTCCTCGTTCAGGGTCTGAACGGCTCGGCGGCTCAGCACCTTCTCCGTCACATCCACGGCAATGTCGAGCACGCCCAGCAAAGCCCCATTGGCCGCGTAGAGCGGCTGGTACACAAAGTCAAAATAGCTTGTTTCGAGCCGGCCCTGGTAGGGCAGCTGCGCGGCCACCTCGCGCCCCACAAACGGCTGGCCCGTACGCCCGACCTCGGCTATGAGCTCCGTAAAGCCCTGGCCGTGCAGGCTAGGCACGCCTTCCAGCAGTGGGCGCCCCAGTACCTGCGCGGGCGTCGTGTCCCACATGGCGCACAGCTGGTTATTAGCCTGCGCCACTACCTGCGCATCGCCCTGAAATACGCCAATGGCCACCGGCGCCTGCGCGATAAGCGCCGTCAGCAGGCTGCGCTCACGCTCGGCAGCCAGGCTAGCCTCTCGCTCACGGGCCTGGCTGGCTTGCAGGGCCTGCGCCACGGCAGGCTGGTCGAGGCTGGCGCTGTTGGTGAGGCTTACCACGAGCAGCTCGCCGCTTCGCTGGGCCGCGACGAGATAAAACGCATCGAGGCCGTCGGTGGGGTAGATGAAGTCGTGGTTGCCCGGCTGTCCCGTTTCAAAAACGCGCCGGTAAAAGTCCAGCAGCCCATTGTGCTGCGCGTGCGGAAAGAGTGTACAGAGCGTGCCCGCTGGCCGCTCGGGCAGGTCGCCCAGGCGCTGGCCGGCCGGGTTAACATATTCCAGCTTGAAATCGACTATCTCTTCGCCTGCCCCCCGCAGCGGGCGGAGTAAGTTAATAGCCGTCAGCGATACCGCCAGCGTAGTTTGCAGCAGGCTATCGGCCAGCGAAAAGGTAAACGCAGAGTTGTCAGGAGCCATTAAAGCAGGAATACAAACGCAGCACGAAAGAAGCCAACCCAACTCAGCCGCAGCCCAACTACACCTGCAATATATAAAAAAAGCCCCCGCGTGCAGTACGCGGGGGCTGTTGGCAGGCGGTAAAAAATGGCTTATACTGAGAAACTCTCGCCGCAACCACAAGAGCGCGACGCGTTTGGGTTGTGAAATTGAAACCCCTTGCCGTTCAGGCCATCCGAGAAATCAAGCTCGGTGCCAGCTAGGTACAGAAAGCTCTTCATGTCTACAACTACCCGCACACCCTTATCCTCGAACTCCTGGTCCATCGGGCGGGTTTCGTTGTCAAAATCCAATTGGTAGCTCAGGCCCGAGCACCCGCCACCCGCCACGGAGGCTCGCAGGCGGTAGGTAGCGTCGAGCTGCGAGTCGCGCATCAGGTGCTCTACTTTCTCTTTGGCTTTATCCGAAACGGTAATCATAACAAATGCTGGCTAAGGTGCAGGGGAAGAATAGTGGCCAGCCACGTACGCTGGACGGGCGGCGCTGACATAACAAAGATACCACTAAGAAGGATTCTAAATAACAAAAAAAAGACGGCCCCACAAAGGGCCGTCTTTCAAGGTGTATTAGGCAGCTTAGTGATGCGACTTCTCCAGCTCCAGAGCGGGCAGACCGTTTTTTACGCGGTAGTCGTTGATAGCCATCTTGATGGCATCTTCGGCGAGCACCGAGCAGTGAATTTTAACGGGTGGCAGGGCCAGCTCTTCCACAATCTCCATGTTGTCGATGGCCAATGCTTCGTCCACGGTTTTGCCTTTCAGCCACTCCGTCGCCAGCGACGAAGAAGCGATGGCCGAGCCGCAGCCGAATGTCTTGAACTTGGCATCGGTGATGGTATTGGTGGCCTCGTCCACCTCGATTTGCAGGCGCATAACGTCGCCGCACTCAGGTGCGCCGACGAGGCCAGTGCCCACCGTCTTCTTGCTCTTGTCCAGCGTGCCCACGTTGCGGGGATTGCTGTAATGGTCGATTACCTTATCGGAGTAAGCCATGGTAATGGTTGTTTTTAGTTGTCAGTTGAGGGTAATCGGTTATCAGTAGTTTGCTGTGCTAAGCTGTTTAAACCAACAACTGACAACGAGCAACTGATAACCTATCTGGATTAATGTTCGGCCCACTCAATGGTGCTGAGGTCAACACCTTCTTTGTGCATCTCCCACAGCGGCGACATCTCGCGGAGCTTAGTCACAGCTTCTTTTACGTGGTTGATAGCGTAGGCGATTTGCTCATCGGTCGTGAAGCGGCTCAGGCCGAAGCGCAGGCTGCTGTGGGCCAGGTCGTCGCTCAGGCCCAGGGCCTTGAGTACGTAGCTGGGCTCCAGGGAGGCGCTGGTGCAAGCTGAGCCCGACGATACGGCGAGGTCTTTCACACCCATCATCAGACCTTCGCCCTCCACGTACTTAAAGCTGATGTTAGTCACGTGGGGCAGGCGACGCTCCACCGAGCCGTTCACGTAGCTTTCTTCCAGCGTCAGCAGTTCCTTTTCCAACTGGTCGCGCAGCTTGCTGAGGCGCTCGGCATCGGCGGCCATTTCGAGGCGGGCTAGCTCACAAGCTTTGCCGAAGCCCACGATGCCAGGAACGTTGAGCGTGCCCGAGCGCATGCCGCGCTCGTGGCCGCCACCGTCCATCTGGGCGGTTACTTTCACACGCGGGTTTTTGCGACGCACGTAGAGGGCACCAACTCCCTTGGGGCCATACATTTTGTGGGCCGTGAAGGCCATCAGGTCGATGCCATCGGCTTGCACATCCACCGGGATTTTACCCACGGCCTGCGTGCCATCGCTCATAAACAGCGCGCCGTGCTTGTGAGCAATGGCGGCGATTTCGCGGATGGGCTGCACCGTGCCCGTCTCGTTGTTGCCGTACATGATAGTCACCAGAATGGTCTGGGGCGTCATGGCGGCTTCCAGCTCTTCGAGGCTAATGAGGCCCTGCTCGTTGACGGGCAGGTAGGTCACCTTGCCACCAAGCTTCTCGATGTGCTTGCAGGTATCGAGCACAGCCTTGTGCTCAGTAGTGGTAGTGATGATGTGGTTGCCACGCTGGCTATACATCTCAAACACTCCTTTGATACCTAGGTTATCGCTCTCGGTGGCCCCGCTGGTGAAGATAATTTCCTTCGGGTCGCAGTTGATGAGCTGGCCGATTTGCTCGCGGGCGTAGTCCACGCCTTCTTCAGCGGCCCAGCCGAAGGGGTGATTGCGCGAGGCCGCGTTGCCGAATACGTCGGTCAGGTAGGGCATCATGGCCTCCAGCACGCGCGGGTCGAGCGGCGTAGTGGCGTTGTTGTCCAGGTAGATAGGTAGCTTAAGCATGGTGCTGGGCTGGATGTTGCTGATAAGTACTGATACTAGGCGTTTACTGCGAATGAAACAGAATTTTGGCCTAAACAGTTTTTTAGAATCCACAAAAATAGCTGGAATCCGTCTAAAAATACGCACCAACCGGCAAGCTAGCGGCGCGGCCGGTAGCTTTGCGCCGCTAGCTTAGCCCGCTGGCCTACTGTTATGCTTACCAACCTCGAACATCTAGGTCTAGCCGTGCGCGACCTAGCCGCTGCTACCGACCTCTACACGCGCCTGCTGGGCCAGCCGCCCTACAAGACGGAGCACGTAGCCAGTGAAGCGGTAGATACCGTTTTTTTTCAAGTCGGCGGGGCCAAGATTGAGCTGCTGGCTGGCACCTCGCCCGAGAGCGCCATCACCAAATTTCTGGAGAAGAAGCCCGAAGGCATGCACCACGTTGCCTTCGAGGTCGTTGATATCATAGCCGAAATGGCCCGGCTACGGGCTGAAGGCTTCACCTTACTGAACGAAACGCCCAAGCGTGGGGCCGACAACAAGCTGGTATGCTTTGTGCACCCCAAAAGTGCCGGCGGCGTATTAATAGAGCTTTGCCAGGAGATAAAAGCATGACAAGTAGTAGCCAATCGATGAATTTTTTTCGCCAAGAAGTTGATTCCGCTGTCGATATCCTGCTTGCGCAGCAGGTAATCCTGTATCCGACCGATACCGTGTGGGGCCTGGGCTGCGATGCCGAGGTGCCGCGCGCCGTGGAAAAACTTTACAAGCTCAAGGGCCGCCCCGAGGGCACGCCCAGCATCGTGCTGGTGGCTGACCTAGCTATGCTGCGCCGCTACGCTGCCGAAGTGCCCGCCGAATTGGAAGCAGCGCTGGCGGCCCAAACCCGCCCGACTACCTACATCTTGCCCGCCAGCCGTACGGTGGCCCCCAGCCTAGTGGCGCCGGATGGCACGGTAGGACTACGCATGGTGCAGGATGAATTTTGCCACAAAGTGGTGCGCCGGCTGGGACATGGTTTGGTTAGTACCTCGGCCAATAAAACTGGAGAGCCTACACCCGCTGTGTACGCCGAGGTAAGCCCGGCCATCGTGCGCGGGGTCGACTATGTAGTGAACTGGCGCCAGGATGATACTACGCGCGTGGCACCTTCGCGGATAGTACGGCTGGGCGCTAACGGAACGCTCGAAGTAGTGCGCGATTAGTGCTGTAGCGGCTAACGGCTAGCTGTGGCATTCGGCGTTATTTGCAAAGAAAAAGCCCCCGCATCGATAGGATGCGGGGGCTTTTTTCAGGGTGGGCTACTGCCCGGAGCTTTACTGCTTCTGGATGCGAAGCGTCTGAGTAGCGCCGTTAGGCAGGGAAACCTTGGCGAGGTACAGGCCGCTGTTCAGGCCGTCGAGGGAATTGAGGCGCAGGCTGGCGTTCTCTACCGAAATCAGTTGCTCACGCACGATGCGGCCGGTCATGTCAATTAGCTGCACGCGTACCGGAGCGGTACCGGCCGTGGCGGCATCAATGTTCAGGTCAACGTAGCTGGTGAATGGGTTAGGGTAGGCCGAAGCCGTGGTAGCCAAGGCGTTGCCGCTGAAGTTAACGGTACGTACGGGAGAGTACGAGTCAGCACCATCCAAGTCAATTTGACGCAGGCGGTAGTAGCGGGTGCCGGTTTTGCCAGCCTCAGTATCTACATAGGTGTAGTTCTGCTGCTGCTGGCTATTGGGCGACTTGCTGGCTACGAAGGCGAGCTTGCGGTAGCTAGTGCCGGTGGCAGATACCTGCACCTCAAAGCCACTGCTGTTTTTCTCGCTAGCCGTGGTCCAAGCCAGATTGGCGTTGACGCCAGCTGCGGTAGCCGAGAAAGCGGTGAGGCTCACGGGCAGCGGACGAGTGCGGTCGCCGAGCGTGAGGTAGAAGTTCGGGAAGCTAGGCAGGGCCACGCGAGTTACGGTGCGGGTACCTTGGTTGAGCGTGCCGTAGGCGGGGGTGAAGGGAGCACCGTTTTGTAGCGCAGAGAACAGCGTCAGGTTAGCTTCCTGGATACCGTTCAACTCGTCGGCCGAGTTGAGGTAGTGGAAAGTAGCGGTGAGGTTGGAACCAGCAAAGCCGCTGTTAGCGCTGTTGTCGTCGCCCTGAATCTGGAAGTAGCGCTTGGTGGGCACAGCACCGGAAGCCAGCGGGCCCGTGAGCGGGTCGCCTACTACACGGTACACCACAATCAGACCCGGCGTGTGGTTAGGCGCGAGGTCCAGACCGATGTTACCGAAGGTGTTCGTAATGCCAGTAACCAAGTTGCGGTCAGCCCGCATTACACCCTTTACATACGACGTATTGGTTTCGCTATCGCCCGGTACCAAGCTCACCGTAGAGCTGGACAGCAGAGCGATGTAGGAGTTCTTGGTCGTGTCGAATACCGTAACAACGGCACCGCTGCCCGTATCCTGCGCGGCCGACTGAATGATAACACCATCCGTAACGGAGGTGGGGCGGAAGGACAGCGTATTAGAAGGAGTAACGATGTTGATAACCGACTTCACGCCTGAGCCAGCCACAATGATATCGGCTACCAGTAGCTGGCCAGTGATAATCTGGTCGGCACCGGCCAGAATCAGCGTCGAGTTTTGGGCAGCATCCGTAACACCGGGGTTATTGATAGTATTACCAGCCAAGCCACCGGCGGGCTGGTTAATGTTGCCGTAAACGCGTAGTGTAGCTACGCCGATAGTTAGCTGAGCAGCCGAAGAACCGGTGTTGCCCTGTAGGGTCAGGTTGTTAACGGCGTAAGTGGCAGTAGGATTATTTAGAACAGGGTAGACAATAGCCGAGTTGTTCTTGGGAGGAATAACGGCATTGGAAGTAGCGGAAGGCACGCCGTTGCTCCAGTTAGAAGCCTGCAGCCAGTCGGTGCTGCCGCCGTTGGCCGTCGTGCTCTGCCACGTAGTGGTGCCGCCGGCAGGGGTAACGGGGGGAGGCGTTACGTAGAAAGACAGTGTGTAAGCTGAATTAGACGGGTCCGTAACGTTGTTTATGCTGCCGTTGGTAGTATTTCGAACAGAAATACTGTACTGGATATCAATCGTGTAGTTACCACCATTAACCAGCCCGCTTAACAGGTCAACACTAGCATTGTTATTCTGGAAAACCTGCAAACCATCTGCATCAATACCAGCATTGGTCAGGACCAAGTTAGTATAGGCAGGTATCGTATTAGTGGTCGTATTGGTCAGGTATACCCGGTATTTTAACTGAGCAGCTACATATTCCCTTCTGAAAGCAGCTGGGCTAACGGTGAGTGAGCCACCGGAAATAACTAATGTGCTTGTGTTGTTGATGTCGTAGGTACCCAACTCAGGCGCTGTTACTACTGGTATCGAGCTACTGTTGCCCATCGGCGTGTAGCTGTCATAAGTAGGCTCGCCGTATGCTTGTCCGCGATAATTTTGCGTGTTCCCCGTAGGGTTGGCGGTGGGGCGCTGGTTGAGCGTAAGAACCTGTTTGTAGAAATCTTGAGCCAGCGCCGCGTGCGAGGCACCCAGGCCCGTCAGCAGGATGACAAAAGCGACCAGCTTACGCAGGTAAGGAGCGGAGCTACGCTGTCGGTTAACAGGCAAAGCATCTGCAAGTACAGAGGGGAAATTATGCACCATGGCGATGGAGAAGTTGGATTAATTATGAGTTAAGCGTTTACCGCGCATCGGCTCTTAAGACCAGTTAGGAAATAGTTCCTGCCCAGCGTTAAAAGCGACCAGCGGCCGTGTCAAAAACCAAACCATTTTTAGCTTTTCTGCTAAAAATTCTTTGAAACAGGCTAAAATTTAGGCTGAGTGCAAACGGGGGAGAGGCGAGCGCTAAAAAAACGGCACCAGTGCTAACACCCAGCGGCTTGAATTTTCCCCCTGTACGCTACTGGCTATTTATGGTTGAGATGCGCCCGCTAAAACGGGCGTAATACTAGCATAATCGTTGCCCCTGTACCCACTGGCCACCCCAGCCCACCAATATCATCGGCCGCCGCATGCCAACTTTGTAGCTTCTGCTACTGCTTGCCTTGCCCATGACGACGCCCTTACTACCCGACCTTCCCATCTTTCGCACCATTGCCGCAGCCGCCCAGGAGCTGGGCCAGCCCGCCTACGTTATTGGCGGCTACGTACGCGATTTGGCCCTGAAAAGAGGCAGCAAGGACATTGATGTGGTGACCGTGGGCGATGGCATCCGGCTGGCCCAGGCGGTGGGCCGCAAGCTGCCGGGGCGCGGGCGCGTCACGGTGTTCAAAAACTTTGGTACGGCCATGCTGCCTACCGAGGAGGCCGGCGAAATTGAGTTTGTGGGCGCCCGCAAGGAAAGCTACCGCGCCGACAGCCGCAAGCCCGAGGTAGAGGCCGGTACTCTGGCCGACGACCTGGCCCGCCGCGACTTCACCATTAATGCGCTAGGCTTGAGCCTGAATGCGGAGGATTTCGGCGCGCTAGTAGACCGCTACGAGGGTATGAAGGACCTAGCCGCTAAGATAATTCGCACGCCGTTGGGGCCCGACATTACCTTCAGCGACGACCCCTTGCGGATGCTGCGCGCCATCCGATTTGCCAGCCAGCTCAATTTTGATATTGAGCCCGATACCTACGACGCCATCGCCCGCAATAAGGAGCGTATCAAAATCGTGTCGCAGGAGCGCATCACGACCGAGCTCAACAAGATAGTGGAGTCGCCGGTGCCAAGCTATGGCTTCAAGCTACTCTTTCAGACGGGCCTTTTGCCGCTCATATTTCCCAAGATGGCGCTGCTGCACGGCGTAGACAAAGTAGGCACCCACGCCCACAAGGATAATTTTTACCACACTCTGCAGGTGCTCGACAACGTGGCCGCCGCCGGGGGCGACCTGTGGCTGCGCTGGGCGGCCATCCTGCACGACATCGCCAAGCCCGCCACCAAGCGCTACGACCCCAAGGTGGGCTGGACGTTTCACGGCCACGAGGACAAGGGCGCGCGCTGGGTGCCGCAGATTTTTACCGACCTCAAGCTGCCGCTGGGTGAGGAGATGCGCATGGTGCAAAAGCTCGTGCGCCTGCACCTGCGGCCCATCGTGCTGAGCAAGGACATCGTGACCGATTCGGCGGTGCGCCGCCTGCTCTTTGAGGCCGGTGACGACATCGACCGCCTCATGGTGCTGTGCCGCGCCGACATTACCAGCAAGGACCACCAGCGCAAGGCCCGCTACCTTCAGAACTTCGACGTGGTGGAGGAAAAGCTGCGCGAAATCGAGGCCAAGGACCACCTGCGCAATTTTAAGCCCGTCATCACCGGCGAAGTCATCATGGAAACCTTCGGCCTCAAGCCCTCGCGCCAGGTGGGCGAGCTGAAGGAAGCCGTGCTCGAGGCCATCCTGGAGGGCGAGGTGCCCAACGAGTGGGCCTCCGCCTACGCGCTGCTGCTGCGGCGCGGCGCGGCGCTGGGCCTGGTGCCCGCTGCCCAGGCATAGGTAACCGCCCGCCCAGGCGGGCCGGGAAGAACGCTCCAAACACGTAGTAATGCGTGCTTCGGGCACTCTCGCGCGTGGCGTGCTGCTCCCATTCGGTAAAACCACGAATCGATACGTCTTTTTACCGAATGAGAGCGGTAAAAAGCCAAATCAAAGCGTGATTCTATCGCTCTAATGCGACGTGCTGACGAATGGAAGCGGCAAAACCACGCTTTCGAGCGGCCAGCCACCCCTAATGAGGCCTACCGAGCCGCCGCTGGCCCGTAAGAAGGCTAATTACTTGCTTGCTCCTGCCCATGCTACCCCCCTCTACGCCCGCCGCGCCGCTGGGCCGCCCGCGCTTGGGCTGGCACCGCGAGGTGCTGCTGGCGCTGCTGCCCACCGCCACGGTGCTGCTGTTGCTCTGGCTGCTGCGGCTGCTCAGCAACCAGCAGCTGCTCTTCGCTTCGCTAGCTTCAAGCTGCTTTCTCATCTACCTCGACCCTGGCCACCCGGCTAATAGTGCCCGCACGCTCGTCGTCAGCCAGCTGAGTGGGGCAGTGCTGGGAGCTGGCTTTCACGCGGTGCTGGGGCCGGGCTACGCCAGTGCGGCGCTGGCTTTGGTAGGCGTGATTGGTGTGATGCTGGTGACCAACACCATGCACCCGCCCGCCGTAGCCACGGCCCTCAACTTCGCGTTTCGGGCGGGCAGCGGGGAGGGTAGCCTCGCGCTGTTTGGGCTGGCCGTGGGCCTGGTGCTAGTGCTGCTGGCCGTGCAGCGCGGTTCGGCGTATCTGGTACGGTGCCTTACGCCCGCTAGCAGATGACTCCGATTCCCGAAAACCCCGCCACCCTTTTTGCCCGCACCGAAGCCACGGTGGTTGCCGCCGTGCAGTGGCTCAAGCTGGGCGTCGAATTGGTGGGTGCCACCATCATTGCGCTGGGTATTGTAGTGGCAGGCCTGCTGCTGGCCAAAACCCTGCTGGCCCGGCGCACGGCCAACTTCACGGCCATCCGCCTCACGCTAGCCCGCTACCTGGCCCTGGCGCTGGAATTTCAGCTCGGGGCCGATATCCTGAGTACCGCCATCGCGCCCAGCTGGGAGCAGATTGGTAAGCTCGGGGCCATCGCTGTTATTCGCACGGCCCTCAACTTCTTTCTATCCAAAGAAATGGAGGAAGAGCGCAAGGCCAGCGCTGCCGAGGGCGAGGTAGTAGACCGCTCGGGCTCCACGCCGGCCTAACGGTCCGCCCGCTGGCTAAAGCAGCCCTGTCGGCAGCCGGTATTGGCGGCCTGGCGGGCGGGCCAGAATATGTTTTTGTGACGCTGCTGGTGGCTGGCTGCGCGCGTTTTATACTTGCGGATACTTTAAAGTCAGCGAGTTACGAAAATGTTAGCCCTCAGCCGCTATGTTGCCCGCATATTGCTTTTAACGCTTGCCGTGGTGGCAGGTGGGGTGCTGAATAGCCCCCGCGCGCAGGCTGCCCGCCAGCCCACTAGCAGCTTATCGGGGCGCGTGCACGACCAGGATAACCAGGGCCTGCCCGGCGTAGTGGTGACGCTGCAAGGCCAAGGCAACGCCACTACTACCAATGCCGCCGGCTACTTCGTGCTCGACTGCGATGCTCCCGCGCCCACTCTGCTGCTGAGCTGTGCCGGATACCACTCCCAGACGGTGCAGGCCCAGGGCAGCGGCCCGCTCGATATCCTGCTCTACAAAACCGGGGCGCCCCCGCCCACGGCCGTAGCCCTGGCCACCGCCCTCGAAGCCGCCCGAAACCCCGTGGCTACTCCCGATGAGGCACCCGCCTTCCCGGGCGGCGTGGCGGGCTACCGTGCCTACCTCAAGCAGCACTTTCACTACCCCGAAGAAGCCTTGCAGCAGAATATTTCCTGCGAAGTGGTCGTCGGCTTCATGGTAGATGAGGCCGGGCGCATTCTCGATGCCGAGGTGGTAAAAGGCTGCGCCGCCAGCCTCAATACCGAGGCCCTGCGCCTGATACGCCTCATGCCCTGGTGGACGCCTGCGCGCCGCGCCGGGCAACCCGTGCGGGCCACCACCTCGCTGCACATTCGCTTTGAATTGCAATAAGCGGTCAGGGAGTCTACCCGTAGCAGCTATAGATAGTGCATAAACTATCCCGGTAGTATTCAAAGCTATCATTTCAGTGCCTACCAAGCGGCCGCCGGACCTCGAAATCGGCCGCATCGAGCACTGTTTCCGTTAAGTGGTAAATAGTAAAGCGTATTAGCGCAGAGATTGCTGAGTTAATAATCTGGTGAGCAGTAGGTGAAAATACAAGGTGGCTTCTTATACTTGCGCTCTGTTCCCACCGCTCTCCTCTGGTTATGATGCAATTTCTACGTTGCCTGGTTCTGCATGCCGTTATTTCTGCCCCGGTTTTGGTGCCGGCGGCGCTGGCCAGCCCCGCCGCCGGCCAGCCAGTGAGCGCCCGGCCGGCCAGCGCCACCATCACGGGCCGCGTGCTAGACCGCAAGGGCACGCCCCTGGCGGGGGTATTCATTACGGTGCAAAGCGCGCCCGCCACAGCCACTACCAATTCGGCCGGCAACTTTCTGCTGTCCTGTGAGCAGTCCAACCCGGTGCTCACCTTCAAATGCGCCGGCTACCAGACCCAGACCGTGCTGCTCGCCTCGGCCCAGCCCGTGGTGCTCACCATGAGCGAAGTGGGCGCCGCCGCCGCGACCCTTACCTCGGGCCTGGTGGCCATCAACAAGCCGGTCATCCTGGCCGACGACCAGCCGGCCTTCCCGGGGGGCGTGGCGGCCTACCGCACCTTTTTGCAGCAAAACGTGCACTACCCCGAGGCGGCTAAGGCCCGGAACCTCTCCGGCGACGTATTCGTGAGCTTTGTGGTAGATGAGGCCGGGCGCATCCTCGACGCCGAGGTGATAAAAGGCGTCGGCTACGGCCTCGACGAAGAGGCCCTGCGCCTAGTGCGCCTCATGCCCTGGTGGACGCCCGCGCACCTGGCGGGTAAGCCCGTGCGCGTGCCCGCCACGCTGCGCATCCGCTTTGGCATGCAGGAGCAGTAACCTAGCCGGGGCTAGCTGGCCCCCAGCCGCTGCCGCGCCCGCGCCACATCCTCCGGCGTATCAATGCCGAAGGCATCAAGCTCGGTCACGACGGTGTGAATGGGAAAATCGGCTTCCAGCCAGCGGAGCTGTTCCAGGCTTTCGGCCAGCTCCAGGGGCGAAGGTGGTAGCTGGGTTAGCCAGCCCAGCGTTTCGGGGTCGTAGGCATACAGGCCCAGGTGGCGGTAATAGGGGTGGTGGGCTAGCCACTCGTGGCTAGGATACTGGCGCTGGTAGGGCAGGGGGTGGCGGCTGAAATACATGGCCCGGCCCTCAAAATTGGTGACCACCTTAGGCAGGTGCGGGCTGAATAATTCCTCTTCCGTAAGCACCGGCTTGATGAGCGTGGCAATGGAGCAGGGGCTTGGCTTCTGCTCGAACAGGGCGACGAGCGCATTTATCTGGCTAGGGTCGATAAATGGCTCATCACCCTGAATATTCACGATGCAGCTCACCGCCGGCTGGCCCAGTTGCTGATAAGCCTCCCACACGCGGTCGGTGCCGCTGGGATGGTCAGCCCGCGTGAGCACTGCCTCGCCGCCAAAGCCCCGCACATGGTCGAGGATGCGTACATCGTCGGTGGCCACTACCACACGGTCCAGATTGGCCAGCCGGGCCTGCGTCACCACGCGCTGAATCATGGTTTGGCCACCCAGGTCCACCAGGGGCTTGCCGGGCAGGCGGGTAGAGGCGTAGCGGGCCGGAATAATACCGAGGGCAGACATGGGTAGGAAGGCGTGGTGAAATAAGAAAACCGGGGTCGGCAGCGTTGCTGCCCAGCGGCTGGCCATAGCCAGCGGGCTGGGGCCAGCCGCTGCTGCGGCCCGCTTGCAGCCCCGAAACTAGCGCTGCCCGGCCGCTAGGTATTTACTTTGCCTGCCGCTGGCACTGAGCCGGGGCCGGCCGCCGGCCGGTTTTGGTACACTTTTAGCCTTGCTTCTGCGCATGAGTTTGCTTGCTTCGTTGTTGATTTTTAATTCGCTGCATGGTCCCCTTGCAGCCCTGCCCAGCCACCGCCTGCCCACCGATTCTATTGGCCAGGAAATGCGCGGCGGCCAGCGCTTTGTGCGCCACCGCGTGGCCCAGGGCGAAACCATGTTTGCCCTTAGCCGCCGCTACAAAGTGACGGTAGACCAGATTACCGCCGCCAACCCGCAGCTTAAAAGCGGCCTCGGCATTGGCGAAGTTGTGCTGATTCCGCGGCCCAGCGCCGGGGCCAAGGCCGCACCCGCCCTGGCCGCCGCTGCCAAAGCGCCCGCCCTCGCTACCGCGGCCGCCGTGCCCGAGCGCTACACCGTGGGCAAGGGCGAAACGCTCTTCGGCATCGCCCGCCGCTTTAATCTTTCGCCCGCCGAGCTGATTTTGCTCAACCACCTGCCCGCCGGTGGCGCGGTGCGCGTGGGCCAGGAAATCATGCTGCGCGCCACCGATGGCAGCGCCCCCGCCACGGCGGCGGTCCCCGCTGCCGCCCCGGCTAGCCCCGCCCCCAAAATTAACCCCGCCGCCCCGGCCCAGGTAGCTACCGTAACGCCCGCTACCCCCGCCGAGCGCCGTGAGGAAGCCGCCGAAGCCAAAGGCCCCACCCATGCCAGCGAGCTGGTAACCCGTAAAACCGACGTGGGCATCGCCGCTACCATCCCCAACAACGGTACCGACAAGTACCTGGCCCTGCACAAAACGGCTCCCGTGGGCACCATCATGCAGGTCAAAAACCAGATGAATGGTATGTCGGTATTCGTGCGCGTTATCGGCCCGCTGCCCGACACTGGCGAAAACGAGAACGTGCTCGTGCGCCTCTCGCCTCGCGCCGTGCAAAAGCTGGGCACCACCGACGCCAAATTCCGCGTCGAAACCAGCTACGTGCCGTAGCCAGACTGAATTAAACGGCTCTCCAGAACGTCATGCTGAGCTTGCCGAACCAGTTTGCCAAGGTTGTTGGGTTTGTAAATCCAGCGGCGCGGGCGAGTTGGTTCGGCAAGCTCAGCATGACGTTCTTTTTTAGTTTTCTCCCCGCATAATGCCCCAACTAGACCTGGCCGGGCTGCGCGCCCTGCTCGATGAGCGCGCTGACTGCCACAACCAGCCTGCCTTTCTCACCAAAGACCCCGTCAGCATTCCGCACCGCTTCACGCGCCTGCAAGACGTGGAGATAAGCGGCCTCTTTGCCGCTCTGCTCGCCTGGGGCCAGCGCCCCACTATCCTCAAAAAAACGGCTGAGCTGATGACGCGCATGGACGACGCGCCCTACCAGTTCGTGACCCAGCACCAGGACGAGGATTTGAAGAAGCTGCTCAACTTTTGCCACCGCACCTTCTGCGATACCGACCTGCTTTATTTCGTGCACTGGCTGCGGTGGTTTTACGAAAGGCACACGTCCCTCGAAGACGCTTTCCTGCACGGCGCTACTATGCGCGAGCGGCTAATCAACTTCCACGACCTGTTTTTCAGCCTGCCCGATGCGCCCGCCCGCACCCGCAAGCACGTGGCCACGCCGGCCCGCAGCTCGGCCTGCAAGCGCCTCAATATGTACTTGCGCTGGCTCGTGCGCCGCGACGACCGAGGCGTTGATTTTGGCCTCTGGACGCGCCTCTCGCCCGCCGAATTAATCTGCCCCATCGACGTGCATGTCGAGCGCCAGGCCCGCCTGCTGGGCCTGCTCAAGCGCGAAAAAGTAGACTGGCAAGCTGCCGAAGAGCTCACCGCCAACCTGCGCCTGCTTGACCCCACCGACCCCGTGAAATACGATTTTGCCCTTTTCGGCGAGGGCGTGGGGTAATGCTAAGCGGAAGCCAGCGATAACCAGGGCACCTTTGCCCCGACGCCTCTACCCCAACGCTTGTTATGCTTCCTCAAACCTTTGAGTTGAATCTATTTGATACCACCCGCGCGGCCCGTCTCACAACGGCCATACTGCTGGGGAGCTTTGCCTTGCTGGGCGCCTGTGGCTGGGCCATTTCGCAGGTAGAGAATAAAGCCCTGCTGCTGGCAATAGTGGCCGTTATTTTGGGCGGCGGGGGCTACCTGGGGTGGCGCGCCTACAAAAGGGCCGCCGTGGTGCCGGCGCGCCTTACCATCACGCCTACCCAGCTGCTGATAGAAGACCTGCGCCCCGCGCCGCGCCTGTCGCGGGCCCTGCCCCTGGCCGATATCGCGGCTTACCGCTACTCCAACTACAACGATGTGCGGGAGCTGCGCTTGAGCCTGACCGCCGCGCCGGTGCTCAAGCTCCGGAGCACTGGCATGATGGCGCCCGCCGGCGATTTTGAGGGCATGCTGGCGACGTTCGAGCAGGCAATAAGCGCGCTGCCCAACCCCGCTGGCCTCGCCAGCCGCCGCGAAAAAAGCTTCTTTGAAAAGCCCGTCTCTACCTACTTGCTGGTCGTGTTTACGCTGGTGCTTGCTGGGGCCGGCTGGCTGCTAGTCACCAGCAACCGGCCCCTCAAGGGCAATATGCTGGGGGTGCTGGGCAGCTACCTGGCCTACCTGGCCGCCTGGCGCGCTGCTGCCGGGCGGCGGAACGCCGCCTAGCCGCCCATGCCCGTCACCACCAGCAGCAAAGCGCCTTCGCCGCCGCGGGTGAAGTGGTGGCAGCGCGTGCGGCCGCGGCAGAACCACTCCACCAAGCCCCACTCAGCCAGGCGCAGCAGGTGGCGGGCCGTCATGCGCGGGCCAAGGCCGCTGGCCGCTTGCAGGGCGGCGCGGGCGCGGTAGTCGCGCACTTGGTGGGTGGCTTCGAGCCAGCGATGGAGGCGGTCGGCAATGGCCTCGGGGGGGTGGCTGGGCGGCGCGGGCGGGCGCACTACGTCGCGCTCGGCCACTCGCTGGGCAAAGCTGGCGGACAGGTCGGCGGGCAG
>Ga0268353_100012_pt1 | contig 28495 bp, 13 predicted proteins | sample G5R2_NF_18SEP201_FD_190168 | JGI IMG/M metagenome (GOLD analysis project Ga0268353, IMG submission 190168) | Phyllosphere microbial comminities from switchgrass, GLBRC, Michigan, United States - G5R2_NF_18SEP2017_LD1 | ecosystem: Host-associated > Plants > Phyllosphere > Phylloplane/Leaf | place... | reverse complement strand
AGGGCGAGGGCATCGCTGCTGACTGGCACCACGAAGCCTTTGTCAAATGCCGGCGAATTATTCGCAGTAGTGCTCAGGCGGCGCTGGTCGTAGGCAAACACGGTGGGGAAGGGCCGGGTGGTACCGGGCGTGGCGCTGGTGTTGTAGCTCTGCGTAAGCACCGGCGTGAAGCGGCCGGTGGCTAGGCTAGCCACCGTAGCGCCGGCTACCGGCGAGCTGTAGTGGCGATAGCCCAGGTCCGCATTAAGCGAGCCATCGATGTAGCGCTGCACGGTAGTGGTGCCCTGCACCGTGCCCGTGCCGCTATTCACCACTAGGGCTGTGCCAGTGTTGCGGCTGAGCAGCGTCAGGGGCTTGCCCCCCGTAACGAGGTTGCCGGCCCCGCCCACGGTCAGGGTTTGAGCTATTCGCACGGGGTTGGTCAGCGTTACATTGCTGGCATTGAGCGTGCTTAAGGCGCGTACTGGGCTAGGCAGGGCGTCGCCCGTGACCTGGGCTGCGGTGCCGTTGTAGATATAGTTGGCGTCGTAGTCAAAAATGCGGTTGCCGTTTACTTGCACCGCGCCGCTAGCGCCGGTGCGCACAATACCCGCCGGGTTGCAGATATACAGCGTGCCGCCCGCTTGCAGGGTAAAGTCGCCTGCCCCCGTCAGGGGTTGGCAGTTGAGGTTGAGGCTGCCGCCGTTTTGCACGATTATGTTGCCGTTGACAACCAAGAAGCTGGCGAGCGTAATGCTGCCGGTGCTCGCAATCACCACATTGTTGTAGATGCCGCCGCTCGTTTGGCCGGGAACACTTACAAACGCGTTGCCTAGGCTGCGGGCAAAGTACCCGGTTTGGGTGCCCGCGTTGGTCAGGTTGAGAGCGCTGAAGCTAGCCGGCGAGCTACTGTAGTAGCCCACGTTGTAGAGGTTGCCGGTTACGTCGCTGGCCACACCGGCGCCGCCGTCGTCGAGGGTGCCGCCGGCCCGGTTGGCGTTAAGCCAATCGCCATCAGTAGTGAGCTTGGCCACGTAAGCATCGGCGCCGCCGGCGCTGGTGAGGGTAATGTGGCCGAAAGTGGCCGTGCCGGCAAAGTCGCCGGTGACGTAGAGGCTGCCCCTGCCATCAAGCGCCACGGCCTCGCCCCGGTCCTGGTCGGGGCCGCCGAGGCGCCGGCCCCAGCGCCAGCTACCATTGGCCGCCAGGCTGAGGACGAAGGAATCGCCATTATTGTTGGGGCTCGTGAGCAGGGCGGTGCCAAACTGAAGGCTGCTGCTATATGAGCGCCCGGTGAGGTAGGCATTGCCGCTGGCATCGACGGCCAGCGCTTGGCCCGACGGGGCAAAGTCGTCGGCCGTGCCCCCAGCGCTCGCGGCCCAGCTAGGCGTAAAAAACTGGTTTAGCCGGATTGCAAACAGGTCTTGCCCGCCCATGCTGTAGAGCCTGGTACTGCCGAAAGTAGCCGTACCCGAAAAGTCGCCGTAGAGGTAAATGTAATTGCTAGCGTCGATAGCCAAGGCGTTGGCATACAGTGAAGCGCTGCTGCTGAGCTTCAGCGACCCCCAGTAGCTGCCAGTAGCATTGTACTCAACCAGCAGCGAGGCCGCCTGGGGAGCGTTGAAGTTGTCATAAATGGTGCTGGTGCCGCTGAGCGTTACGCTTGGGCTTTGGTAAAAACCCACCGCGTAGAGGCGGCCATTGCTGTCGAAGGCCAGGCTTTGGCCGAGCTCCGTGCCGGAGCCGCTCGTCCGCTGGGCCCACAGCCAGCTACCACTGCCGTTGAGCTTGGCTACGAACATGTCTTGGCCACCCGCGTTGAACAGTTCGGTGGTGCCGAAAATGCCCGAAACTCCACCTCCGTAGCCACCCGTAATACCAATATTACCGCTGGCATCAAGCGCGATGGCGGTCGCAATGTCGTCGCCGCTGCCGCCACCGCGCACGGCCCACTGGGCCACGCCAGCCGCATCGTACTTGGCCACGAATACGTCGTTGCCACCCGCACTGGTAAGGGTAGTACTCCCGATGGTGACCGTGCCCGCGAAGAAACCGGTTACGTAGCTGCTGCCCGCGGCGTCCGTCACGATTTCCAGTACGTTGCTGCCGCCGCTGGCGGCCAGGGCAGCGCCTACCGGCTGGGCGTGGGTAAACGTTTGGGCCAGCGCCGGAGCTGCGCCCATCAGTAACAGCACCGACAAATTAACTCCCAACTTGTAAAATTGCTTCATCTCAGTGGCTGATTTTTCAGTATAGTTAAGTACTCATCAAAGCTAAGAAGGAAAGCACTTGCCAGAGGGGCTTCAGCGCTGGCAGCCAGGCAACCCTGCCCCGTGCAAAAGCGAACACCTTAGGCAGCGGCAAGGCATGCGTACTGCCCAACGTGCGCTTCGCCAGAAGTAAGCAGTTTCCCGTAGCGTTAGAAGAGTACAGATGGGCCGCCCCGGTCGACTAGTTGCGGTGTAATCACTTGAAATTCAAGAAAAAATATCTGATATCCGCCAAGGCGTACCGCTTTTTAGGGTAGCACGGTAGTATGAGTTAGGTGGTGCCGCCGGCACTGCCATTGGTAGAAGAGCCGCTGGTGCTACTAGTGATAGAACTTGACGTAACACCCGCCGTGGTTGCGGAGGTAGTGCCGGGAGCCACATCGTCATAATCGCCGTAGGCCGGGAAGCTGGCAACTGACGAGCACAGCAGTGTGCAGGCCAGCAGTGAAAGCCATTTGTTTTTCATACTTGTGGTTAAGGAAGTAAGGGTCTTGGAAGAGTTGGGTCGCCGTCGGAATAAGATATCCGGCTCACTGACAAGTAATTTGCCCGGACAAACAGCTATAAAATACCCGTTTGTCCTCTGCGTAGTAATCGTGGACTACTGCCTGGTAACACCTAATGCGAGTGACTGCCTGGCTGGCGTTTGGCTATTTGTGCCGACTTTTGGGCGCGGTGACCGGCGGGACTAGGCAGCGTTAACCAGCGCCGGACGCCTTATTTTCTACTTATGCGCAGTCGTTTGGGGTGGTGGGATGGTCTGGGACTGCTCTTACTATGGAGTGCCTGCGGCTGCCGCAGCGGCGAAGGCAAGCACTTACTGTACCTCGACTTTGAGGCCGAGCCGGCCGTAGTGGCGGGCCTCAGCACCGAGCAGGCTTACTCGGGTAGCCGGGCCGCTAAGGTGGTTGGCCCGGCCGACACCTTGCTCCTGCGCTACCCGCGCCTTAGCCTGTCGGCCTCGCGCCATGTGCGGCTAAGCGCCCAACTGTGGCTGGCGCGGAGCCCTGCCCGCTACCCGCCCCTCGTGGTGGAGGTGTACCGGGGGGGCGCCCCCATTCACCGCCACGAGCTGCGCCTCGACGAAGTAGTGAAGCGCTACAACGCCTGGGTGCCCGTGACTACGCTGCTGCGCCTGCCCCGCGACGTAGAGCCGTCCGACGAGCTGCGCATTTCTTTGATACTAAACCAGCCGGCTACCCAGGTGTACCTGGACGACCTGGCGCTGGACGATGCCGAATGATGCGTGAGATAGCCGGGGCAGCCAGTTTGCCCGCCTTAGAACAAGACGCTGGCTCGGCGGGAGCAGGGCAAGCCTTGCCCGCTGGCTACTGGCGGCGTGCCGGGCAGTGGCTGGCGCTGGTACTAGGCCACCTGGGTGTGCTGGTGGCCCTCTATTCGGTGTTGTACTGCCTGGGGGTGGTGCGGCTGGCCCCCACCAACAGTACCCTCATGCGCTGGGATACGGGTTGGTATCAGTCCATCCGCGACGGGGGCTACAGCTACCGCGAGGGCTACCAGAGCAACGTGGCCTTCTTCCCGCTCTTCCCCTACCTGTGGCGCTTCACGGGGCTGGGCGCGCTGGGCATCAGCCTGGTAAATATGCTGGCGGGCGCGACTGGCGTGTCGCTGCTGGCGGCGGCGCTGCCGTGCACCCGGCGGCAGGGCTTGCTGCTGGCCTCCGTGCCGCTGCTCATGTTTACTCTCGTGCCGTATACCGAGGCTCTGTTTTACTTGTTTGGGGCGCTGCTGCTGGTGGGGCTGCACCGGCGGCATATGGCCCTGCTGCTGCTGGGGCTGCTGGGCTGCTGCCTCACCCGGCCTGCCGCCACGTTTTTTGTGCCCGCGCTCTTGTTTGCCGAGCTGCTGACCGGGCTGCGTACGCGTACTGTAGTAATGGCTGTGCGCACGTTGGGGCTAGGCTGCCTGGCCATGGGGGTGGGCGTGGGCGCGGCGCTGTGGCTACAGCACGCCCAAGCCGGCGAGTGGCTGGGGTTTTATAAGGTACAGCGCCAGTGGTACCACTGGTGGCGGATGCCCGATTTTCCGTTGCGCAGCTCAGCCGGCATCCTGATGCTGTGGCTCGATGCGCTCAGCATTGGCACCGCCAGCTTTTCCGTTCTGAGCATTGTGTACCTGCTGGCTAGCCGTGCCTGGCCGGCTGGGCGCCGGGCGGGTGGCCCGGCCGTGCCCCGGGTGGTGCTGTTTTCGCTGGTGTACTGCGCCTGCGCGGGTATCTTCACGGTGTTTCAGCAGGGCGGCGACGTAGCCAATTCGAGCCGCTACGTCCTAGGTACGCCTTTTTTTGCGGTGCTGCTGTGGGCGGCCTGGCAGCGGGCACATCACTGGCGCACCTGGGCTGTGGGCGCGGGGCTGGTGCTTGGGGTGGCCTGCCTGTTCGGCTATCCCAGCCGCTTCGATGGGTTTTGGCCGGGGCAGGCCACCTGGTACTTCGGGCTGCTGGGCGCCTACGTAGCGGTGCTGCTGGCGGCGGGCGGCACCCGGCCGCGCTGGTCATTTCAGCGCGAGCTGAGTGGGGCGGTATACCTATTCAATGTGCTGATGCAGGTGCTCTTACTAAGCTGGTTTCTCGAAGGCGTTTGGCTGGGCTAGCCAGGTGGCCGCCGGGCAGCCTGGCTGGCCAGGTATTACGCCCTGGCCCTATCTTCGGGGTAGGTAACCTCCCCTCGCCCGTGCTCCCTGACGCTCCTGCCGGTTCTGCTACTCCTGTGCCCCTAGTGCCACTGCGCTGGGCGGGCCGGCGCATGCGCCGTACGCGTAACTTCATCTTTCTCAAAGATGTAGCTGCCCTGGCCTGCACGGCTTTTGGCGGGCCGCAGGCGCACCTGGCCATGATGTTCCGGCTGCTCGTCAACAAGCGCGGCTACCTCACGGCTGCCGAGCTACTGGAGTTGCAAGCGCTGTGTGCGCTGCTGCCCGGGCCCACCTCCACCCAAACCATGACGGCCATCGGCTTCCGGCTGGGTGGGCCCAACCTGGCCTACCTCACGCTGTTTGTCTGGTGCCTGCCGGCCGTGCTCATTATGACGCTGGCTGGCTTGCTGCTTACGCACTTCGATACCGTTTTTACGGCGCGGCTGGTGCAGTTTGTGCAGCCCGTGGCGGTGGGTTTTGTGGCATTCTCGGCGTATCGCATCGCCGAAAAAGTTATTCAAACCAAAACCTCCGTGGCCCTGATGGTCGCTTCGTCGATGGTGGCCTACTTCTTTCAGCTGCCGGGCGTGCTGCCGCTGCTGCTGCTGGCCGGTGGTGCCGTCACCACGCTGCGTTACCGCAAGCACACCATTGTGCCCGATAAAAAGCCCATTCGGGTGGAGTGGGCCAATGGCGCACTGTGGCTGGGTACCTTTTTGCTGGCGGCCCTTCTGGGGCACTACACGCACCTGCTGCCGGTGCGGCTCTTCGAGAATTTTTACCGCAACGGCTCGCTGGTCTTCGGCGGTGGGCAGGTGCTGGCTCCGTTGCTCTTCGCCGAGTTTGTGGAGTACAAGCACTACCTCACCGGGCCCGAGTTTCTGTCGGGGCTGGGGCTGGTGCAGGCGCTGCCAGGACCCAACTTCGCGTTTGCCTCCTACATCGGGGCGCTGGCCATGCGGCCGCTGGGCGGCGTGGGCCCGCAGCTGCTGGGCGCGGTAGTAGGCGCGGTGGGCATTTTTCTGCCCGGTACCTTCCTGATATTCTTCGTTATCCGCTTCTGGGACAGCCTGCGGCAGTACCGCGTGGTGAAGGCCTCGCTCGAGGGCGTCAACGCCGTGAGCGCGGGCCTGGTGTGCGCGGCGGCGCTGCTGCTCTACCACCCGCTACCCGACCGCCTGCTGGCCTTGCCCGGCCCGCTCGCCCATTGGCACCTGCCGCTCAACCCCTTGCTGGTGGGCCTCACCTTTTTGCTATTGCTCTGGGAAAAAGTGCCCAGCGTGCTCATAGTGGGCGCCGCCCTGCTAGCCGGCGCGCTGGTCGCCTAAGTCGCTGATTAATCAGTTGACGCAGCTTAGCCAGGTTTTGGGTTACTTGCGGGCGCTTATTAGCCGGCTGATTTTCTGGCTAACTCATTGTCTACTGGCTTCGCTGGCCAGGCCGCAAAAGCAAAGGCCACCCAAATGGGTGGCCTTTCTCAGCTGCTGCAAAATCTAGGAAATTCCCGGTTCGGGCTTATCGGTTGGTGATTTCCACATAGGCCTTGCCCGTTACGGGCTGGCCGCGGTGGGTGCCCGTCACCTTGCACATGCCTTCCCAGTAGTACATGGTGAAGGCGTGAAAAAAGCGCAGCGCCAGCTCCTGCTGCGGTACCAGGGGTTCCACCACAAGGTCATAGCCCTGGCTGGGCACCTGCACGCGCCACTTGGCGGGGTATTTTTTCTTCGACTTGGGGCTGGTCCAGTAGGTGAGGGGCGTGAGCGTGAAGTCGGTGCCGGTGAGGTGTGTGTTTTCATTGGCCGCGCTGAAAAACGAGCCGTTGTTGAGCTGCTGGCCGGTTTCGACGTTGCGCAGGGTGTTCAGCATCAATTCCTCGCGGGGCTGGTCGAGCTGAATGCTGAGCCAATCCCAGCCCACACCCTTGGTTACAATGGCCGAGCAGTTCCACTGGCGGTCGTACCACAGCTCGCCGCTTACCTGGTGCGTCTTGCCGCCCACGGTGAGCGTGCCGGTGGTAGCCAGCCGGGGGTACGAGTAGTAGCCCGCCACGATGCCGTTGCCGTAGTTTTCGTAGCCCGTGCCGCCGTGCAGCAGCACCGGCTTAGTAGGCGTGGTGCTGAGGTTGAGGGCGTAGCCAGCGTTGTTTTTACCGGTGAGGGCGGCTTCAAACTGGTATTTGCCCTCCTGCCCCTTAAACTTCCACACCTGGCCGTCTTTGCTATCGCGCAGGCGCAGCGGCAGCGAGTCGGTGAGCAGGCGCGGCAGCTTGCCCAGCTTGTAGTCGTAGTTGAATTTCTGGCCCTGGGGGTCGGTAATGGCTACGTTCACCATCTGGTAGTCGTCCTTGCCGTCCTTCAGGTTGAAGTGAAAAAAAACGTATTCGATGCCGAACTCCTCGCCGCTAGCCTGGTCGCGCAGGTGGCCGGTGACGTACCACCACTCCAGCGAGTTTTGGGGGTGCACTGCCTCCTCGTGGGGCAGCTCGGCGCGGGTAGCGGTGGGGTTGAAGCGGGTGGTCGGGACGGGCTTGAAGGAAGAGCAAGCCGAAAGAAACAGCGTTAGCAGCAGGGCAATGGGTAGTCGCATCATACCCTAGCACAAGGGTTTTGACGGGCGAAAAGTTTGGGGCCATAGGTGTACCCAGCGGGCTGGGGCCAGGTGCTACTGCGCATGGCGCTATTACGCCGCGCATATACTACCTTGCAGCTAGTCTTTTAAGTCGGCAGCTTTTCCTGGGTGCCCTCACTACTCTGTGCTGTTAATGTCTGCTCTACCCATCTCCCCGGCTCCCCGGCTGCTGATTTGCAGTGCGCTATGGCTGAACTGTCTTTTTCTCACGCAGTGTAAAAAGAATGCGGTAGCCCCGGCCTTGCCCCCGGAAAGCACATCCGGGGCTAATAAGTTAGGGTGCCTGGTGAATGGGCAGGTACTGGTGCCGCGCGATGCGAGAGGCCGCTCAGGCACCAACCTGGCTCTTCGGTTGAGCAAAACGGCCGAAGATGCTATTTTTTCGCTAAGCCTTGCCGACCAGGAGGCCAACAGCGGGCCATACGTTGAAATTCAGGCCGACAGCTTGGTGCTGGAAGAAGGTAAATCATATTCCTTCTCGGCTTCGCCGCACAGGGGAGTAGTGCAAGGCAAGTGCTTTACCACCGATGGAGGCGTGTATACTACGACCACTGCGGCATCCGGCACCCTTACCATCACGCGTTTAGACCGGCCGGCCAAGCTGCTGGCGGGCCGGTTCGAATTCGTTGGGACTGATAAGGCAACGGGTAAGCAAGTACACGTAACGGCCGGGCGGTTCGACTTTCAGGACCAGTGAGGTGCCCCAGCGTAGCTCGTTTCAGGGCTGCTGGCGTTCGTCGTGCCGGGGTAGCTGGCCGCTACCGCCGTAGGTAATAGCCGCCTACCGTGGGCCAGCCCTGCGCCGGGGTAGCGTGCGGGCTGGGCACAGGGCTGGCCCACCGCTGGCCTCGCACATCTGGCCTGCCTGCTGGCCCTGCCCTACAGCGGAGGGGCCTGCCCGACCTGATGACCGGTGCGCCGGGCGGCGGGGCGGTAGCTCCTGCCACAGGTCTCGGCGCACCTGCACCAACGCGATTGACTAGGTGAGCAACGTAACTCGAAGGGCAAGGTGGCCAATTCACCACACTTTTGCAGGGGTTAACAGTCTTTATATTGGCTGTTTATAATATATTTTTTGGTATTGGTGCTTTAAGAATGAGAAATAGTTTTCTGCTTTGATAGCAGAATCCACTCCAAACCTTGCTTAGCTTAGCAGTACCTTTTCCACCCTGCTTATTCTACATTGTCAATGAGCCCGTTCTTAACCTGGCGCTGGCGCCCTATTACCTGGCCCGTAAGCTCAGCCGTTGCTTAGCACTACCACTGCCTGCTGCTAGCCACTGGCCCAGCTCTGCTGCTTTGTTCAGCCACTATACTTCCTAACTGCGGACCCGCTTACTACCCCGGCTTTCTGGCTGTGCGGTGGCTGAGCCTGTGTGCGCAGTGGGGCTTCGTGCTGTCCTGCTTTTTTCCTTTTCCACCTTTTCCCCCACCCAATTGTATGGCCTATGCCTCTACTTTTTTAACCCCTATCCGCGCTGTGCAGCCACCCTGGCGAGGGGGGCTGCGGCGCCTGCTGCTGCTGCTAGCTGCGGTGCTGCTGCTGGGCCAGTTCACGGCCCGGGCCGACTCGGGCCTTTATAAAGACTTTGTAGTGCTGCAAGCCAGCGGTACTACTACGTACTACCGCACCTACAGTGGCCTTTCGGTGCCCAATCTTCCTTTTCAGGGAGCCAACCTGGGTACCTTCAGCCCTGGTGCCGCCGCCCCACAGAGCCTCCTGCTAAATGGGGCCGAAGCCAACACATACGAGGGTAACGGGGCCACAATGCAGGCCGTCCGGCTGTTTTACCGAGTGTATGAGCAGGGTACGGTGCCTGGAGCTTTTGCCCCCCTGGAGCTGGCTTATCGCTACTCCGGCATTGATGGTAACCCCAACAACCGCAAGTGGGACCAAACAACCGCTGGCCTCAACCTGGTGCAGCAGGCGGGTCACATTGGCACTTTCGTGTTGGAGGTATACTTTCAGGCCGACGTGGCCTACGCCGGCGGCGTGTTTCGCAACTACGACAGCAATGGCGGCAATAACTACCGCGCTACTTTTACGGTGGGCCAGGCTACGCAGGCATTTCCGGCCCCTGGCTATGCGGAGGTCGATAATAACTTCCGCACGCAGGTAGGCCAGGTATTTGGGGCGCTGGAAACCAACCGCGTAAATACGGGCCTGCTGCTCGACTACGCCTTCGAGCTAGCCAATCCCCGCAACTTTGACGGGGTGCGGCTCGAAGATTCCACCCTCGTGAGCCAGGGGGTGTACAGCGACTTGTATACAACCCTTTACACGAGCCGCTTTAATAGCTACTCGGCCAGCATGCGCCACCCCAGCGTGCACGATAGTCTGTGCTACACAGCCCGCCAGCAGGGGGTTATTACGCTTAGCGGCTTGCTGTTCAACTACAATGCCATCAACCCTGGAGCCCGCGACAACGGCACGCTGGAAACAATAAATAATCAGTTTAAGGATAAGTATGTGAATGGGGTGTGGCAAAATCCCTACCAGACCCTCACGACGCTGGCCATTGCCCCAAGCGCCGCCACGTACAGCCGCAGCACGTGCCAGGTGGTAATGCCCGCTTCGCTGTTTTTGTCTAACCTCGGGAGCCAGGTGAGCAGCATCTACTTCGATGCGGCCGACGGCAATGGGTACCGGCCCATTAGCCTCGATGTGCCCGTGGCCCTGCACTACGACTCGGTAGGCCTCAAGCACTGGCAGTTTCGGGTAACGCTGGCCAGCGGGCAGCAGCTGTACTCGCACAGCAACGTGTACTTTGAGCGCACCAGCGACCTCGCCAGCAGTGGCAGCCACGGCACCGCCGCCCGCGGCTACGGTGCCAGCACGGATATTGACGCGTTTTTCCCGGTAGTGGCTACGGAAAGCTACCTGGGCCGCTACGGGGTAGCCGATGTAGTGATAAGCTACCGCAACGCCAGCGACAAGGTGCTGCGCAAGCCGCTAATAGTGGCCGAGGGCTTTGACCCTGGGCATATTATTTCGCCCGAGGCGGTAGAGGGGGTCAATACCTTCAAGTCCTTCATGTATGATGTCGTGTACAGCAGCCGTAGCCAGAGCTTGCAGCTGCTCATTAATGGGCAGTACGGTACGAACAGCGACTACGACATCGTGTACGTAAACTGGCGCAACGGTACCGACTACCTCCAGCGCAATGCCCTGGTGCTGGAAGAGGTAATCCGGGAAGTGAACCGCCGCAAGCAGCCCCTCAATGGCGTGATGCAGCAAAACGTGGTGCTGGGCAGCAGCATGGGCGGCGTAATTGCCCGCATGGCCCTGGGCCGTATGGAGCGTAACGCCGGGGCCAGCGCTCACCAGACCCGCCTCTACGTGAGCCTCGACGCTCCCCACCAGGGGGCCACCGCGCCGCTGGGCTACCAGGCCGGTGCCCGCCACGCGGCCCGCATGTACATCGGCACTGGCCCCATCGGGGCGGCCGTCGAGGCGATTCAGTTCATCCGCGGTGGGCTCAGCCCGCTGACGACGCTGCTGCTGGCCGACCAGCCCGCCGCCCGCCAGATGCTGATTAATCGCATTACCCTCACCGACCAGACCGACAACTCGGCCCATATTGCGTTTCAGCAGGAGCTGAAAAACAGCTGGGCCTACCCGGCCAGTGTACGGAAGGTGGCTATCAGCAACGGCAGCGAGTGCGGCATCGACCAGGAGTTTGCGCCCAACAGCGCGTTGCTCTACCACTACCGCAGCGTCAAAACTCGTTTCCTGAGCGACCTCATCGGCATGGCCGCCGGGGTGGGCCTGGTGGGGCTGGGCGTGCCGCCTACCCTGACGCTACCCCTGGTGCTGCCCGGCAGCAGCAAGTTTGAGCTGACGCTTGACGTGCGTAGCCTGGCCGCCAACGGGGGCAACCGGGTGTACTACGGCAACGTGCGCTACACCAAAAAAATCCTGTGGCTGGTGCCAGTGACCGTCAACATCGTCAACCACTCCTATACCGCGCCCTCGGGCCTGCTGCCCATCGATACGTACCCGGGCGGCTTTTACTACGCGGCTTTCGATAACCAGCCGGGCTACGCCTCGCAGGACTGGGCCTTCACCTACGACAACAGCTTTTATTTACAGCACCGCTTCACGTTCGTGCCAACTGCCTCGGCCCTCGATATCGGCCAGGGCAACTTCACCCTCGGCGCCGCCGACTACCTGCGCCGCTACGTGGGGGCCAACCCGCCCACCGGCAGCATTGCCTCGCCGTTTGCCAACTTCACCACGGCCTTTAATCAGGACAGCCGCGACTTTCCGTTTGTGAACGAAACCCGCCGGGTGCTGAACAACGAGCTGCACGAGAGCCTGTACCTGCGTACTGCCAACTGGCTGGCCGCCGAGCTCAACGGCAATCCGGCCCAAACCAACTGCCAGGGCCAGTGCGGTACCCCGCCCCCTGCCATCAGCGGCAGCCCCACGGTGTGCGGCACCAACGACTTCTCGATTAGCAACCTGCCGCAGGGCTACACCGTGGCCTGGAGCCTCGAAGGCAATGCAGGTCAGTACTTTACGCTGCAAGCCAACACGCCCGGCGCAAACCAGGCCCGCGTTTCCAACCGGGGCAATGGTATTGGCAATGGTACACTCGTAGCGGTGCTTACTTCCAACGCCAGCCCCGCGGTGGCCTGCGCCGACCTTACGCTGCGTTTCAATTTTTCCAACGCGACGGCCCTACCCTGGTACCAGGAGTCCTGCTCGTTCTACAACGTAAGCCACCCCGTGACAACGGGTACCTGCGGCGATGGCAACGCGGCCTTTGTGCACCAGGGCTGCCGGGTGTATGTAGACCTGGGCCCCACCATGCGCACCGTGACGCTGGCTTCGGGCGGCACCCCCACCACGTGGGGCACCCTCACCAACTCGCGCTATCCCAACACGCTCTATTTTGAGCTGCCCATTGGCTCGGGCGGCGTCCCCTTCACGTTCAACGTGGGCGGCGGCGGCGGTTGCGCGGGCGGCCAGCTACTGTTTTTCTCCATCTCCAACAACGGCCGCTATGCCTACGACGCCTGGCCTAATCCTACCAGCGACCGGGTAGTGGTAACGGCTACCCCCAACGACCCTGCGCTGGCGGCGCTAGCCAAAGCCCCCACGGCCGCTTATCGGGTGGAAGTATACGAGGTAACCTCCGGCCGCCTGGTACTGACGCAGGAGAACGTGTCGGGCGACCCCCGCACCCAATTCGACATGTCGAAGATGCGCGCTGGCTACTACATCCTGCACATCAGCGATGGGGAGTCGAGTAAAACCATTAAAATCTATAAAGAATAAGGCCCTGTTTCCTGCCTCTAAAAGCCCGCCCTTAGTCACTGGGGCGGGCTTTTTGCGTAACGGAGGTAGTCATTTGCCCGCGCCCGCTAAGCCAAGCGCCCCGGTTTAGCAGGTGCTGGCGCAAAGCCACGGATAAACGTCTGCTCTAACAAGTGGCGGGAGCGCGCAAAAACCGGCCGCACGCTCCGCAGCGCCGCAGCCAGGGTGAAATTGGCTGCCGTTTTCTGGCAGGCCGCGCAATGGCGGCCAGCGCTGGTGGGCGGGGCTGGGCAATGCGAAGGGTAGCGCGCGGCATGGCGTAGTAGCTGGCAGGGCTGACTAGCGAGAAGAGGAGTCGGGCCGGCCGGGTCACGCAAGGCGCTGGGCCTAGTTGTTGTCTGGTGTGAATCGCATCCTAGGAGCACCGCTAAGTACATGGGCCCGGCGGCGCGGGGTGGGTGGGGTTGGCACTGCTCTCCCCAAGAGCATCATGGGCGCGCCGTCCAGCGTTAGCTCATTTGGGCTAGGCTGCAGGGCATTTTCATCAACTACCAGGCTTATGCGCAGTGCCCGCGCTGCGCGGGCGGCTAGCGGCACGCGCACTGTTTGGGTCACAAAACTTTCTCGCTGCACCACCAGCACCTGCTGGGTGTGCGGCCCGCGCTGGGCGGGCACCCACAGGCGGAAGTAGCCCTTGGTATCGGTAGTAGCCGTGCGATGCGTGCCTTTTAGCTTCACCGTTGCCTGGGCCAGCGGGGCTAGCCCGTCGTCGGCGCGCACGACGCCGCTTATCAGTCGGCCCGCCACTTGGCGCGTGGGTGGCGCGGGAGCCGCTTTGCGACGCGGATACTGGGCGCTGGCCGGGGCCGGGGCCGGGGCCGCCAATGGAGCGCCAGTTGCCTCGGCCCGCAGGCTCCACACCGCTAGCACCGCTGCCAGCCACCCGCGCCAGCGTGGGGCCGGGCTAGCGGGCACGGCCGGCTGCAACGGCCGCGCCAGCTGGCTGGCCCGAAAGTGACCGCAGGGCACGTCGGCACCGGCCTGCTTGAAATAAGCCAGGATTTCGGCGTCGGTCTTGAGGGTAAAATCGACCACCGTTTTCTGGCAGGCGGCGCAGTGGCGGCCGCCGCTGGCGGGCGTCATGGCATCCCAGCTTTCGGCGCAGGGCTGGGGCAGGTGTAGGCTGGCAGTGGGCTGGGGCATAGCTCAGAAAGCGGGGGTGGTTCACCTGGCTGATGCCGGCCCAGCCGCAATTGCACACGGCCCCGCCGTAACTTGGCCGTTTACTAGTTTGCGTGCCCAATCTTCCCCTGGCCGAATGCCCCCCACCAATTCCTCGCTCTTTCGCCGCAAGACCATCGCGGCCATCCTAGCCAACCCGCCCGCCGATGCCGAAGGCCACGGCGGCGAAGCCGGTGGGCTAGCCCGCCACCTCACCGTGCGCGACCTCACCGGCCTCGGCATTGCGGCCATTATTGGGGCGGGTATCTTTTCCACCATCGGCCAGGCTAGCCTCAACGGTGGCCCGGCGGTGTCGCTATTGTTCGTGTTCACGGCCATTGCCTGCGCGTTTTCGGCCCTGTGCTACGCGCAGTTTGCGGCGACCATCCCGGTGAGTGGCTCGGCCTACACCTATGCCTACACCTCGTTTGGCGAGCTAGCGGCCTGGATTATTGGCTGGGCGCTCATCATGGAGTACGCGGTGGGCAACATTGTGGTAGCCATCTCATGGTCCGATTATTTCACCGGCCTGCTCGACGGCATCGGGCTGCACATTCCGCGCTGGCTTACCATGGGCACCCAGAGCGCCCACACCGGCTACCAGGCCGTGATGAGCCTCATGCAAGCCGGCCAGCCGCTGGCCGCCGCCAGCCCCGCCCAACTCGAAGCCTACTACGCCTGGGCCCAGGCACCGGAGCTGTTCAACGGCTTCCGGCTGGTGGTCGATTTGCCGGCCTTCCTCATCACGGTAGCCATCACGGCGCTGGTGTACGTGGGCATCAAGGAAAGCAAAAATGCTAGCAACTTGCTGGTAGTGCTGAAGTTGATAATCGTGGCCGTGGTTATCGTGGTGGGCGCGTTCTACGTGAAGCCCAGCAACTGGTCGCCCTTCGCGCCCAACGGCATCGGGGGTGTGCTCAAGGGCGTATCGGCCGTGTTCTTCGCCTACATCGGCTTCGACGCCATCTCCACCACCGCCGAGGAGTGCAAAAACCCCCAGCGTGACCTGCCCCGGGCCATGATGTTTGCGCTCATTATTTGCACGGTGCTCTACGTTATTATCACCTTGGTGCTCACCGGGATGGTGAGCTACAAGGAACTGGGCGTGGGCGACCCGCTTTCCTTCGTGTTTGCCAAGGTGGGCCTCTCCAAGCTCTCGGCGCTGGTGGCGGTGAGCGCGGTGTTTGCGATGGCCTCGGTGCTGCTGGTGTTTCAGCTGGGCCAGCCGCGCATCTGGCTCACCATGAGCCGCGACGGCCTGTTGCCGCCCGTGTTTGCCAAGGTGCACCCCAAGTTTCATACGCCTTCGTTCAGCACCATCGTCACGGGGATTTTCGTGGGCGTACCGGCCTTGTTCCTGAATATGGATTTGGTGGTTGACCTCACGAGCATCGGCACGCTGTTCGCCTTTGCGCTGGTGTGCGGCGGCATCCTTATCATCGACCCCTACGGCAAGTCCGACGCCCGCTTCCGGGTGCCCTACCTCAACGGCCGCTGGCTGGTGCCGCTCATTGTAGTGGCCGCCATTTACCTGGTAAAGACTTACAACGTGGCCGGCAACCACGAGTTCTGGCTCGATGCCAGCGGCGCGCACGGCTGGCTGGTTTCGGATGAGCTGACGGGCAAGGTGACTGGCGGCTTCGCCCACCAAATTCCGACCATGGTGTTCCTGCTGGCCTCGCTGGCCCTGGTAGTTGTCACGTTCCAGAAAAAGCTCTCGCTGCTGCCCGTACTGGGCCTGCTCACCAACCTGTATTTGATGACGCAGCTCGGGATTAATAACTGGACGATGTTCCTTATCTGGCTGCTTATCGGGCTGGCCATCTACTTCGGCTATGGCTACAAGCACTCCAAATTGGGCCGGGCGGCGGTAGCCTAAAACGCCCCCGTTCGCCCGGCGCTACGGGGGCGCGGCAAGGCCAGCGGCGGGGCCCAGTCGGTGCTCCGTTTGGGCCCCGCCGGGTGGTAGGAAAGCTGCCGCGCCCGCAATAGATTTGTTGATGTTAAGCAAGTATAGCTTTGGCATTATCCAATCGATGGAATCAACTTTACTCGATACGCTAACTACCCGTCTCGAAGCCTCCCGCCAAGAGCTGCTCGACCTGGGCCTGCGCAATCCGCTGCTCAACTTTCGGTTGTCTAAAGCCCAGGGCGTAGCCGTGGTGCGCGAAGAGTCGGCGCAGGTATTGGAAATCCTGGTGCGGCAGGGTAAAACCATGTATTTCTCGGCTGCCCCCGAGCCGCCCCGCAAACAGGAAACGGCCGCGCAGCGGCTGCCCCCGGCCGGCCTGCACCCGGCCGACGAGCTACCGGCGCTCGAAACATACTTCAGCCAGCACCCGCCGCTCATTCTCACCGACGCCGAGCAGCAAGCCCTGCTGCTCGACAACAAGCTGCAAACGGCCGAGCCGCTCGCCCGCCTCGAAACCCGCCTGCTCAACACTTACTACACGGCCCGCACCAGCCTCGAAGAAACGGGCGTCAACATCCTGTACCTGGCTCTGGGGCAGCTCACCTGGTACGAAACCGAAAGCAGTACCGAACCCCGCTACGCCCCCCTGGTGCTGGTGCCGGTGGTGCTGGAGCGCGGCACGGTGGCCGAGCGGTTTAAGCTCACGCACTCCGGCGCCGAGGTAGAGGGCAACCTCAGCCTGCAAGCCCGGCTAAAGAGTGATTTTGGCCTGGCCCTGCCGCTGCCCGAGCTGGAAAACCAGTCGCTGAGCCACTACGTGGCGGCCGTGCGCCGGGCCGTAGAAAGCCGCGCGCGCTGGGCCGTGGAAGCCGATACGATGGTGCTCAGCTTTTTTTCGTTCAGCAAGCTGATGCTGTACCGCGACCTCGACCCGGCCACCTGGCCGGCGCTGGCCGGGGGGGCCTCCGCCCTGCTGGGGCACCCGGCCATCGGGGCTTTGCTGGGCACCGAAACCGGCTTCTCAGATGCTGCCCCCAGCGTGGGCGAAACTGCTTTTCTGGACACCGAGAGCCCGGCCGCCGAGCTGCACCAGGTGCTCGACGCCGACTCGTCGCAGCTGCTGGCCCTGCTGGCCGTGCACGAGGGCCGCAACCTCGTTATCCAAGGCCCGCCCGGCACGGGCAAGTCGCAGACCATTGCCAACCTACTAGCCGAGGCCATTGGTGCCGGTAAGAGAGTGCTCTTCGTAGCCGAAAAAATGGCCGCCCTGGAAGTGGTAAAGCGCCGCCTCGATGCGCTGGGCCTGGGCGCCGCCTGCCTGGAGCTGCACAGCAATAAAGCCAATAAAAAGAGCCTGCACGACGAGCTGCGCCACACCCTGGCGCTGGGCCGGCCCGCCACCGCCCTCGCCCTGGAAGAGCAGATAGCCCAGCTGCCGCCCCTGCGCGAGCAACTCAACCGCTACGCCCAGGCCGTGAATGCCCCCCTGGGCCGTAGCCGCCGCACGGCCCAGCAGGTGGCCGGCGCCCTGCTGGCCCTGGCCGAAGAGCTGGGGCAGCAGCCGCTGCCCCGTTTGCCTTTTCCCAACCTGCCCGCCTGGATGGATGGCGATGCGGCTCGTGCCGAGGCGCTGGCCGCCCGCCTGCAAGCAACCCTGCAAAAAATCGGCCCGCCCCCGGCGCTGCTGTTCTGGGGCACCGGCCTCACCATGCTCCTGCCCGCCGACCGCGAGGCGCTGGCCGCGCAGCTGCAAGCCGCTCAGGCCGCTGTGGGTGAGCTGGCACAAGCCGGTACCGCGCTGGCCAGCCTATTGCACCTACCGCCGCCTACCGATGTAGCCGCCAGCGCCGGCCTGCGCCCAGTGGCGCAACGCGCGCAGCAAGAAGCCGTGGCGGCGCACCACGCGGCCGCGCCCGCCGCCGTGGCCGCCGTGCAGGCCGCCGCTGCTGCCCTGGCTAGCTTGCTGCATCAGCCCGCGCCCCTTGGCCGCCCGACCGCCGAAGCCGTGGCCGCCCTGGCTCACCACCGTCATGGGGAAGCTTTAGTGGCCCACAATGGCGCTGCCCCGGCCGCTATTGCCGCCGTGCAGGCCGCGAGTGCGGCTCTGGTGGCTCTGCTGGGGCTACCCGCGCCCGCCGACCTGGCCGCTGCTATTGCCTTGGTGCCGGTGGCCAGCCACGCGGCCCTGGCCCCGCCGCTGACCGGCGTGGCCGTCGCCGACGCGTTTTGGGCGCAGGCCACCAGCCCCTTGCCTGCCGCTCGGCTGGCGGCGCTGGCCCTCAACGACCTGCACCAGCGCTACGACGGCGTGGTGCTGCCCGAGGCCTGGGGCCAAAACCTGGCGGCCGAGCGCGCCGTGCTCATCACTACCGGCCGGAAGTGGTGGCGCTTCCTGAGTGGGGACTACCGCCGGGCGCGCCGCCGCCTGCAACAGCTCTGGCGCACCGCCCTGCCGGGTGCCGTAGACGAGCTAGTTACCGTCATCGATGCTGTGCATGAGGCCGCCCGTCATAGCCAGGTTTTGCAGGAAGTTAGTCCGCTGGGGGGGCGGTTGTTTGGGGCTGCCTGGCGGGCCGAGGCTTCCGACTGGCCGGCCCTGATGCAGGTGGCTGACTACCTCGCGCATACCCACCAACTGCTGGCGCAGCAGCGGCTGCCGACGGCGCTGCTCAGCTACCTGGCAGCCAGCCCTAGCGCATCGGCCGTGGCCAGCTTGCTGGCTGCTTTAAACAACGCGCTGCCACCCTACCAGCAAGCCCTGCAAGCGGCCATCGACGTCTGCCTGCCGGGCGCTAGCCCAAGTGCGGCGCTCACGGCCACGCTGCTAAGCGAGCCCTTCGCGGCGCAGGCCGCGGCCGTGGCCGCCTGGGTGGCCGGCACGCCCCGCGCCGACAAGGTAGCAACCCGGCTGGCTGCCTGTACCGCCGCGCTCGGGCAGCTCGACCGGGCCAGCCAGGCTATCGCCACCGCATTGCCCGGAATTGAAAAAGCCCTCTTTGGGCTGCCCGACGAGTGGGCTGCTCAGCCTTTTGAGGAGCAGTTGGTTACGCTCACGGCCTGGGTGGCGGCCACGCCGCTGCCCGGCGAGGTAGCCCAGGCGTCGCAGGCGTTGGAGCGTGCGCTGCCGGCGCAGGCGGCGGCACTGCTGGCCGTGGGCCAGGCGCTGGCCCTGGACGAAGGCCGGCGCTTTGGCGAAGCCGGGCCGTTGGCTAGCCAGCCTCTGACCACCCAGGCGGCGCTGCTAGCCGCCTGGGCGGCCGACCTGCCGGCCCTGCAACTAGCCATTGAGTGGAACAACACGGCCGCTGCCGTGCAGGCCGAGGGCCGCCCCGAGCTGCTGCCGCTGGCCGAAACCTGGCCCGGCGCGGCCCGCCACCTGGTGGCCGCCGTGCGCCAAACCTGGCTCGAATACCTGCAGCGGCTGGCCTACACGCAGTTTCCGGCGCTGCCGCAGTTTGAGCGGGCGGGGCACGAAGACGCAGCCGCGCAGTTTCGGGCGGCCGACCGGGCCAGCCTGGTGCACAACCGTTCCCGCGCCATGACGCGCCACTTCGAAAACCTGCCCAACCCCCTGTCGCCCAGTGCAGGCGGGCAGATGATGGTTATCAAAAACGAATTTGCTAAGAAGAGCCGCCACCTGCCCATTCGCCGGCTGATGCAGGATGCCGGGCGCGTGGTGCAGGCTATTAAGCCCGTTTTTATGATGTCGCCGCTGTCAGTGGCCAGCTTTTTGCCGCCGGGCGCGGTTGAGTTTGACCTGGTGGTGTTCGACGAAGCCAGCCAGGTGAAGCCCGTGGATGCGCTGGGAGCCGTGGCGCGGGGCAAAAAACTGGTGGTAGTGGGTGACTCCAAGCAGCTGCCGCCTACCAGCTTCTTCGACTCGCTTACCGGCACCGGCGAGGCCGCCGACGAGGAAAACGTGACGGCCGACATGCAGAGCATCCTAGAGCTGTGCAAGGCCCGCCAGATGCCCGAGCGCATGCTGCGCTGGCACTACCGCAGCCTGCACCAGTCGCTCATTGCGGCGTCCAACCACTTGTTTTACGAGGATAAGCTCGTCATTTTCCCCAGCCCCGGCGGGCAGGGGCAGCTGGGGCTGGTGTATCATTACCTGCCCACTACCTATTACGAGCGGGGTACCACGCGCACCAACCCCCAGGAGGCCGCCGCCGTGGCCGAGGCGGTGCTGCACCACGCCCGCACCACGCCCAAGCTCACGCTGGGCGTGGTGGCTTTCAGCACGGTGCAGCGCCAGGCCATTCAGGATGCCCTCGAAATAGGTCGCCGCGAGCACCCCGAAACAGAAGCCTTTTTTGCGGCCCACCGGCACGAGCCCTTCTTTATTAAAAACCTGGAAAACGTGCAGGGCGACGAGCGCGACGTTATCCTCATCAGTATCGGCTACGGCCGCACCAAAGACGGCTACCTCACCATGAGCTTCGGGCCGCTGAATGGCGAAGGGGGCGAGCGCCGCCTCAACGTGCTGATAACCCGCGCTAAGCAGCGCTGCGAGGTGTTTACCAACCTCACGGCCGACGACTTAGACCTGAGCCGCACCCGCGCCAAGGGCGTGGCGGCGCTCAAAACCTTCCTGCACTTTGCCCAGCACGGCCGCCTCAATCAGAAGGAGGAAACCGGCCGCGAGCCCGACTCGCCGTTTGAGGAGGCCGTGGCCCGGGCGCTGGCGGCGCGGGGCTACCTCGTGCGCTCCCAGATTGGCAGCCAGGGCTTTTATATCGACTTGGCTGTGGTAGACCCCGACCAGCCCGGCCGCTACGTGCTGGGCATTGAGTGCGACGGGGCCATGTACCACAGCGCCCGCTCGGCCCGCGACCGCGACCGCCTGCGCCAGCAGGTGCTGGAGGCCGTGGGCTGGCGCCTGCACCGCATCTGGAGCACCGACTGGTTTCGCGACCCGCTGCGTGAAACCGAGCGGGTAGTGGCCGCTATCGAGCAGGCCCGCCACCTGGCGGCCCTCGACCAGCCCGACGAGCCCGAGGAAGAGCTACCTCCCGCTACCCCGCCCGCCGGCCTGGCGCGCGACGAGCCCGCCGAGCCGGCCGTTGCTAGCGCGGCCCGGCCGTACCAGCTGGCGCAGCTGCCCGATGCCCTTCAGCAGCAGGAGCTGCACCAGCACTCGCCGGGCCAGCTGGCCCGCTGGGTAACGGAGGTAGTGCGCGTCGAGGCCCCCGTGCACCCCGATGAGGTGGCACGCCGACTCGGGCAGGCTGCGGGAGCCATGCAGGTGGGCCGCCGGATGCGCGCTAGCGTGGAGGCCGCCATTGCGCTGGCCATCAAGCTGCAAGCGGTGCGCGAGCAAGATGGGTTCTTATGGAGCGCGGCGGCTCCGGTGGCCGAGCCCCCTCTGCCTCGCGACCGCAGTGCCCTGCCAGTAGCCTCGCGCAAGCTGGCGCTCATTGCCCCGCAGGAGCTGGCTCAGGCCGTGTTGCAAGTGGTGCGCCAGAGCTTCGCTATCGAGCGCGAGGCGGTGGCTAGCCCGGCGGCCCGGCTGCTCGGGTTCAGCCGCCTGGTGGGCGAAGAACCCCGGCTGCTGTTCGAGGCGGCGGTGCGCCACCTGCTGGCCAGCCAGCAGCTAGCGGATACCAATGGGGTGCTGCGTCCAGTGGAGTAGATGATGACATGGTACATTGCCCAGCGCCTCCGCTTTTGCCTTTGCAGGCAGGGCATGCTGCTGGGGTTACTGAAAATTACGTAGGTCGGGTACATGACCGCGCTTCTCCTATTGCTCCTGGCGGGGCGGCCGGCCCCCGCCGATAGCCTACGCCCCACCAGCCCCGCCCACCGGCTGGCCTTCACCTACGCCAATGACATTTTTTTTGCCATTGATTATTATTTCACGCAGGGCATTACCATTGATTGGGTGAGCCCGGTGCTGGCTCGCTCGCCAGCCAATTACTTGCTGCCCAAGGGGCCGGCGGGCAGCGTCCGCAGCCACGGCGTGGCACTGCGCTACGACGGCTTCACGCCGCTCGACATCCGCGATGCGTTCATCCGGCGCGGCGACCGGCCGTACGCGGCGTACTTCTACCTGTCCTTGTACCGGGTGAGCAACCAGGCCGCGCGCCATCAGCGCCTGACTACGGCACTTGAGGTAGGCTACCTGGGCCCCGCCGCCGGTGGCAAGCCCATTCAAACCAAGCTGCACCAGCTCACCAACTACGCCCTGCCCCGTGGCTGGGACTACCAGATTCGTAGCGCGCCCGTGCTGGGCTACCGCGCTGCCTTCGAGAAGCGGGTGGGCCCGCTGGGTCGTTCGGCCGAGCTTATCGCCAGCGTGGAGGCGTCGGTGGGCACGCTCTACACCTACGCCGGGGGCGGGCTGCGGCTGCGCGCCGGCCGTTTACTGCCCTACTTTGCCGACCTGGCGGCGGCCGGCGCGGTGCGCCGCTGGCAGTGCTACGGGGAGGCCACGCTCAGCGGGCAACTAGTGGGCTACAATGCCACGCTGCAAGGCGGCTTATTCGCTAATGACAACCCCTACGTGCTCTCCGCCAGCGTACTAAACCGGGCGGTGCTGCACGGCTCGGGTGGTTTGGTAGTGGCGCACGGCGGGCTCAGCTTCACGGCTACGGCGGTGGTAGTAACGCCGGAGTTTTCGGGCGGGCTGTGGCACCGCTGGGGGGTGCTGGGGGTGGGGCAGGTTTTTTAGGGCGGCTGGTAGTTAGGTTTATTAGGTCTTTGGGCTTCGGCACCCGGCTCGCTAGGCTGAGCGCACGTTGAGTCTGGTAACCAAGCAATTCAGAATGACAGCAAACGCGAGGGTAGCGATACTATCGGGCTCGGTGAATAATGAATACTCCTGCCAGAATGATACCCATGCCCGCCGCGTGCCACAGGTTGAAGGCCTCACCATCGAGCGCGCCCCAGGCTAGCGCCACTATGGGAATGAGGTAGGTGCTGGACGAGGCAAATAGCGTGGTGGAGCGCTGAATCAGCATGTTGAACAGCACCGTGGCCACGGCCGTGCTCATGGTAGCCAGCAGCGCGATGTAGCCGAAGGCCGGCCACGCGCCCGGCACCGTGGCCAGCTTGTGCACGAAGCCCGTGCCCAACAGCAGGTAGGCCAGCGCTGGCCCGCCGATAATCAGCAAGAGCAGCGAGGTCACGGCCACCGGCGTGAGGGCGTGCAGGCGGTGCTTGATGACGTTCACGCTGAGGCCGTAGCCGATGGTAGCCGCCACGATGTATAGGCCGTACCAGGCGCTGCCGCCGCTCGCCGGGCCTGCGTCGCCGCTGCCACCCAGCAGCATCAGCACCACCGTGCCCACCAGGCCCAGCCCGATGCCCAGCACCCGCAGCCCCGTGAGGCGCTGCCCAAACAGCAGCGCGCCCACCAGCAGCGCAAACACCGCCGTGAGGGCATTGAGCACGCCAGCCAGCCCCGAGGCCAGCCGCGTTTCGGCGTAGGCGAATAAGAACGCTGGGATGAGCGTGCCCACCGTGCCGCTCAGGGCCAGCCACTTGAGACGGGTGCGGTCCACGCGCCCGATTTCGCGCAGGGCGAAGGGGAGCAGCAGCGCCGCTGCCACGCTCACCCGCGCCGCGCCCAGTTCCAGGGCCGAAAACACCACCAGCCCCTTCTTCATCAGGATAAACGAAGTGCCCCAGATGAGCGACAGCACCACCAGCAGCCCCCAGGCGGCGGCCGACGGGGCCCCGTCGGCGGGCCCGACCTCGGGCGCGGCCGATACGGCGGGCGTCACGGCATCTTCGGGTGGCGGGAGGGAGGTACCGGATAGGGTAGGAGTGGGCATGGCGCAAAATTACGCCCCACGGTAGCCGGCCGCGTGCCGTAACATTGCCGGGGAATTCCATTTCTTACTCCCCGCCATGTCTTTGCCCACCCCTGCCCTCTCGCCTCAAGAACTTGAAAAACAGCAAGCCGCCGCCGCCGCCGTGCGCTGGGTGCGCGATGGCATGGTGCTGGGCCTGGGCACCGGCACCACCTCAGCCCACTTCATCAAGCAGCTCGGCGAGCGCGTGGCGGCGGGCCTGAAAGTGCAGGGCACCGCTACCTCGCTGGCTAGCGAGGCGCTGGCCCGGCAACTAGGCATTCCGCTGCTGGAGCCGCGCCGGGGCCTCACCTTCGACCTGGCCGTGGACGGCGCTGATGAGCTCGATGGCCAGCTGCGCCTCATCAAGGGCGGCGGCGGGGCGCTGCTGCGCGAAAAAACCATCGAAACGGCCTCGCGCTACCTGCTCGTCATTGCCGATTCGAGCAAGGTGGTGCCGGTGCTGGGGCGCTTTCCGCTGCCGCTGGAGGTGGTGCCCTTCGCGCTGCCCTGGGTGCTCGATGCGGTGGCGGCGCTGGGTGGCGCGCCAGTGCTGCGCGTGCAGAAGGACGACCCCGCCAGCCCCGTATACTCCGACCAGCGCAACTTCCTCGTCGATTGCCACTTCGGCCAGATTCCCGATGCTGAGGGCTTGGCCCGGCAGCTCAAAACCATCCCCGGCATTGTGGAGCACGGCCTGTTTATAGGGCTGGCCAAGGCGGCCGTGGTCATCCAAGGTGGCGTGGCGCAGGTGCTCCAGCCCGGCGAGGCCCCCCGCCCCGCCGCTGAGTTTGATGAGCTGCCGTAATCTGACAGCTCATAGTGGACTACCGCACCAGGCTTACTCCCTGCAAAGCTCAGCCAGCTACCCCCAGCAGCCAGCCGGCTCCCCAAAAAACCCAGCGTGCTCCCCTGCGAGGGGAACATGCTCTCGCTACAGTTGAGCGCGTTATATAAAAAGGGAAGCCGGCTGCCCTCCGAAGGTAGCCGGCTTCCCTTTTTAGGTAGCGAGGTGGGGTAATGTGCTAGCGTGTGAGCGCCTTAGCCGCTGCCTCATCCAAAAACCAATCGACTTGGTGGCCGCCGGGTAGCTCGATGAGTTGGGCGGGGTACTGGTCCACGTTGCGCGGCAACTCCAGTATCTGGTGCACAGCCTCGGCCTTGCCCTCGCCGTAGACGAGGAAGGCCACGGCCCGCGCCTGGTTGATGAGCGGGGCGGTGAAGGTGATGCGGAACACCTGCTCCACGGGCAGCCATACTTCCTGCACGCTCACCGTTTTGTCGTGTAGCACGGGCGTGTTCGGAAACAGCGAGGCCGTGTGCGCGTTGTCGCCAAGGCCCAGCAACACGAGGTCGAAATGAGCCGGGTCTTCCTTGAAGAATTCCTCAATCGCCACACCGTACTGAGCGGCGGCTTCGGCGGGAGCCAGCCGGGTATCCACGGCAAATACCTGCCCGGGCTTGATGCCCAGCGGGTCGAAGAGGGCCTTTTTGGCCATCAGGTAGTTGCTGTCGGGCGAGGACTGGGGCACGTTGCGCTCGTCGCCGAAAAAGAAGTACGCCTTGTCCCAGTCCACCTGCTCGTGGTAGGCGGGCGAGGCCAGCAGCTCGTACAGTTTCTTGGGCGAGCTGCCGCCCGAGAGCGCCACCGCGAAGCGGCCACGCGCCGCCACGGCCTGGCTGGCCTGGGCCACGAAGTAGTCGGCCAGGGCGGCGAGCACCGCCTCGGCGGTGGGCGCTACGTGCAGGTTAAAGCTACTTTTTTGCATGGAGCGGGAGCGTAAACCAATGGTAGCCGTCCTTAGCCACGAGGGCTTCGGCATCCTCAGGGCCCCAGGAATCGGCCGAGTAGTTGGGGAAATTCTGGCTGATGCGGTTCTGCCACGAGTTCAGAATGGGCATCACGAGGTCCCAGGCTTCCTCTACCTGGTCGGCGCGCATGAAGAGCGTTTGGTCGCCCATCATCACGTCGAGCAGCAGCGTTTCGTAGGCTTCGGGGGCCTGCGTCTGGTAGGTGCCTTTGTAGTCGAATACCATGTCCACGGTATTGAGCATCATGTCCACGCCGGGGCGCTTGGCCTGCACTTGCAGGCGGATGCTCATCTCGGGCTGAATGCTGATGATGAGGCGGTTCTGGCGCATCGTTTCGGCCGTTTCGGGCGGAAAGATGAAGTGCGGCACCTCCTTAAACTGGATGGTGATGACCGACGCCGAGCGGTGCAGGCGCTTGCCGGTGCGCAGGTAAAACGGCACCCCCTGCCAGCGCCAGTTATCCACAAAAAACTTCACGGCGGCGAAGGTTTCGGTGTTCGACTGCGGGTTGGCGCCGGGCTCCTCGCGGTAGCCGGGCACCTGCTGGCCTTCGAGCCAGCCCGCGCCGTACTGGCCGCGCACGGCCTGCTCGCGCACGGTTTCGGGCGTGAAGCGGCGCATGGCGCGCAGCACGTCCACCTTGCGGTCGCGCACTTCCTCGGCCGTGAAGCGCACGGGCGGCTCCATGGCCACGATGCACAGCAGTTGCAGCAGGTGGTTCTGAATCATGTCGCGCAGGGCACCCGAGCCGTCGTAGTAGCCGGTGCGCTCGCCTACACCCAGGTTTTCGGTCACCGAAATCTGCACGTGCTCGATGTGCTCCCGGTTCCAGAGCGGCTCCATGATGGCGTTCGCGAAGCGGAAAGCCATGATGTTCTGCACCGTTTCCTTGCCCAGGTAGTGGTCGATGCGGTAAATCTGCTTTTCCTGGAAGATGCGGCCCAGCAGCGCGTTCAACTCCTTAGCCGACTCCAAATCGTGGCCGAAGGGCTTCTCGATGACGATGCGCGTGCGCTCCGTGTCTTCGGTGAGGCCGGCCTTGGCCAGGTTTTCGGCGATAATGGGGAAGAAATTGGGCGCTACCGCCAGGTAGTAGATAACGTTGGCGGGCGTTTTCCACTCCTTTTCGTAGCCCTTGATGAGCTTGGCGAAATCGCGGTAGGTGTCGGCGTTTTGCACGTCGGCGGCCTGGTAGCGCACGTGCGGGCCGAAGCCAGCCCACTTATCGTCGGCCACCTTACCGGTGCGCGAAAACTCGTTGATATCGGCCAGCATCCGGCCCTGAAATTCCTCGTCGCTGAGCTTGGTGCGGCCCGTGCCGATGAGGGCAAACTGTTCGGGCAGCCAGCCTTCCAGGTACAGGTTATAGAGGGCCGGGGCCAGCTTGCGGGCGTTGAGGTCGCCGGTGCCGCCGAAGATGACGAAGACCGTCGGCTGAGATTTAAGAGCAGCGTTCATCTAGGCTTGCGGTGTGGTGGGCTCTTGGTTCGACTCTTTGGTGCTGGGCGTGGGCGGCGTAGCGGGGGCTTCGTTGGCCGCTTTGCCAGCCGGGGCCTCGGGCTTGGCGCGCAGGCCAGTCCACTGGGTGTGGAACACGCCTTCCTTGCCAATCAGCTCGTAGGTGTGCGCGCCGAAGTAGTCGCGCTGGGCCTGAATGAGGTTGGAGGGCAGGCGACCCGTGCGGAAGGCGTCGAAGTAGCCCAGCGCCGAGGTGTAGGCCGGCACCGGCAGGCCCGCCAGCAGGGCGGCCGAGGCAATGGCGCGCGCGCCACCGGCGCTGCCCTGCACCAGCTTTTGCACGTTGCTGTCGAGCAGCAGGTGGGCCAGCTTGTTGTCGCCCTCGAAGGCGTTGAAAATGTCGTTCAGGAACGTGGAGCGGATGATGCAGCCGCCGCGCCAGATTTTGGCGATGGTCGCCAGCTGCAAGTCATACTTAAACTCCTCCGAAGCCCGCGACAGCATGTGCATGCCCTGCGAGTAGCTGATAATCATGCTGAAGTAGAAGGCTTCCTCCAGTTGCTTCAGTAGCTCTTCCTTGTCGCCGGCCAGCGGGCCAGCCACGCCGTACTGCTGGGCCAGCTGCTCGCGCAACGCCTTGTACTTCGATAAGTCGCGCATCGACACGGCCGAGTCCACGGTGGGCAGCGGGGCCTGCAAGTCCATGGCTACCTGCGACGTCCACTTGCCGGTGCCCTTGGCGCGGGCCTCGTCCTTGATGTCGTCGAGCAGCAGGTGGTCGCTGTCGGGGTTTTTGAAGGCGAAAATATCCTTGGTAATGTCGAGCAGAAAGGACTGCAAGCGGCCCTCGTTCCACTTGGCGAACACCTGGCCAATGGCCTCATTATCCAGGCCCAGGCCGTTTTTGAGCACGCCGTAGGTTTCGGCAATCAGCTCCATGAGGCCGTACTCGATGCCGTTATGCACCATCTTCACGAAGTGGCCGGCCGCGCCGGGGCCCATCCAGGCCACGCAGGGCGCGCCGTCGGCCTTGGCGGCGATGGCCTCGAACACCGGCTGCATGGTTTTGTAGGCGTCTTTGTCGCCGCCGGGCATCATGCTGGGGCCGAAGCGGGCGCCTTCTTCGCCGCCGCTCACGCCCATGCCGAAGAAGTGCAGGCCCTTCGCGTCCAGCTCCTTATCGCGGCGCTCAGTGTCGAGGTAGTACGAGTTGCCGCCGTCGATGAGGATGTCACCGGGGGCCAACAGCGGCACCATGTCAGCAATTACGCTGTCCACGATGGCGCCGGCGGGCACCAGCATCATGATGGCGCGGGGCGTTTTAATGCTCTGCACGAAGGCCGCCGCATCGGTGAAGCCTTTTACGGGCTTGCCCTGGCCTTCCTGGCCCAGCAGGTCCACCTGCTTTTGGTTTTTGTCGTAGCCGGCTACGGCAAAGCCGTGGTCCGCCATGTTCAGCAGCAGGTTGCGGCCCATCGTGCCGAGGCCAATCATGCCGAATGCG
>Ga0268353_100011_pt1 | contig 28826 bp, 23 predicted proteins | sample G5R2_NF_18SEP201_FD_190168 | JGI IMG/M metagenome (GOLD analysis project Ga0268353, IMG submission 190168) | Phyllosphere microbial comminities from switchgrass, GLBRC, Michigan, United States - G5R2_NF_18SEP2017_LD1 | ecosystem: Host-associated > Plants > Phyllosphere > Phylloplane/Leaf | place... | reverse complement strand
ATGCAAGCCCGCTATCGGCTCCAGCACTACGTAGCCCTGCACCTGCTCCTCGCGGTAGCCCCGGCCCTGGGTGAGCTGGCGCAGCAGCTGGTGCACGGGCTGCTGTACCAGTTGCGGCTGCACTACAAACACCGCCGCCGGGTAGCGCTGCCAAAAGGCTTGCACCTGGCCGGGCGTCAGCGGGGGCAGCAGACGCAGCGAGTCGGGGTGGGCCTGCCCGATGAGCAGGGCGCGCAGCACCGGCTCGCGGCGGAAGGCGGCAAACGCCTCGGCCGGCAGGCGCGAAACGTACGCCCCCGGCATGGCCTTGTGGTGCTGGGTTTGGTAGAGCAGTTCGGCGGGGTCCATGCGGCCCAGCTCGCGCATACCATCGAGCAGGCCCAGGGGAATGGGAAACAGCACCTCGCCGGGGCTGGCTGCGGCTACGCGGTAGGCGCGCGGCACATCCGTAGCCCGGATGAGCGGGTAGGCCGTCGGCTGAAACTCCAGGAATACTCCCAGGCCCAGGCCGGCCGCCAGCAGCCAGCCCGTGGGGGCCGAGCGGTGGCGCAGCCAGCCGTCGAGGCCCAGCGCTACCACCAGCGGCAGCAGCAGCGACAGCAGCAGCACGTAGCGCGTGGGGCAGCGAATATTATTCAGAAATGGCACGAAGTGCACGAGGCTGGTGGGCAGGCGCAGCAGGTCGCGGCCCGCCAGGCGTAGCTCGGGCATCGTGAGCAGCCCGAATAGCACCACCAGCGCCCAAAAGGGGCGGGTTTCGACCGGGGGGGCGGGCGCCAGGCCGGTAGGCCGGCGCCAGGCGGCCACCACCAAGGCCAGCGCCAGCAGCGGCAGCAGATAGCCCAGAAACGTCACATTTTCGACCGAGCCGGGCACGAGCACGCGGCGGCTATGCCAGAAGGCATCGGTGGCGGCGGTGGCCAGCCAGCGATTGCCCACCGGCGGCACGAGGTAGCCGGCCAGGTCGCCGCTCCACCAAATGGCCGCGTTGTCGTTGAGCCCCAGCAGTGCTAGCCCGCGCGAGAGAAAATGACCGAGCCCAAAAATCACGGCCAAGGCCGCCCAGGGCCGCCAGCTGCGCCAGCTCACTTCGCCCAGCCGCAGGCCCCACCACGCGGCGTAGCCCGCCGAAAACCACACCAGGCCAGCCAGCGTGTAATAGTCACTGAGCAAGGTTATTACCAACAAGCAAACTACCCACGCCACCTGCCCGCGGCGGCGCACGCGCGGCAGCCAGCGGCCCGGCGCAAAGGCCAGCCCATCGAGAAACGCCCTAATGTAGAACGGCACCGTGGCCGTGAGCAACAGGTGGTAATGCTCGGGCCAGTGCGCCAGCTTGTAAGGCGAAAACGCGAACACGAAGCCCACCAGCGCGGCCAGCAGCGGCTGCCGCACCCAGCGCCCGGCCAGCCGGGCCGCGCCCACCCCACTCAGCACGAAGCTCAGGAGCAGGCCTCCGTTCACGGCCCAGTATTCCTGGCGCAGCAGCACATTGAGCAGGCCCAGCACCGGCGTGTAGGTGTGCAGCCACAGGCCAGTGCCCTGCGGCGCGAGCAGCAGCGGGGTATAAAAGGGGTTGTGGCCAGCCGCCACCTGGCGCTGAAAATGCCAGGCGTTCCACAGGTATTGGTTGGCATCGTGGTGGGGCACCCCCACGAAGGCTGTGCTCCACGCACTACCCAGCGGCCAGGAATACCAGAAAAACAGCGCGGTGTAGGCCAGCCCGGCCAGTAGCAAGCCGCGCCAGCCCAGCGAATTAGCCGGGCCGGAAGCAAGAGGTTGTGACATGCAGAGGAACGCGCGGACCAGGCGGCCCGGCCCCGGCAAAAGTAGCCGCAGCCTGGGCGCTAGCTTTGCGCCTCGCCTTTTTCAGCTGTTCGTTATGCCCGTCGCCCGCCCCTTCAATTTTCAGCAGTGGATTGCTGAGCACCGTCATTTGCTGAAGCCGCCGGTCGGCAACCAGCAGGTTTTCAAGGACAACAAAGATTTTATCGTGATGGTAGTGGGTGGCCCCAATGCTCGCAAAGACTACCACGTGGACGAGGGCGAGGAGCTGTTCTGGCAGCTCGAAGGCGAGATGACCGTCAAAATCATCGAGGATGGCCAGCCGGTAGATATCGTCATTGGCCCCGGCGACATGTTTTTGCTGCCGCCCGGCGTGCCCCACTCGCCGCGCCGCCCGGCCGGCACCGTGGGCCTGGTGCTGGAGCGCTACCGCACCGCCGGCGAGCGCGACGGCTTTCAGTGGTATTGCGAAAACTGCGGCCACAAGCTCTACGAGGAGTACGCTGAGATTACCGACATCGTGGCGCAGCTGCCACCCATCATGGACCGCTTCTGGGCCAACGACGACCTGCGTACCTGCCAGGTATGCGGCACCTACATGGAGGCGCCGGCCAAGGTGCCTGCTACTTAACAACCCGCCGGCCCTGCATGAAATCTCTGCTAGTTTTCCTGTTTACCGCCGTGCTGCTTTTCCTGGCGCAGGCCTACGCCAAGCCCTGGAAGAGGCTGGAAGCCTTTGACTGGGACCAAGGCGGCTACTTCTCGTACCTGCCCGCCCGGTTCCTGTATAACGACATAGGCCGGCCCGACTCGCTGGCCAAGCTGGTGGAGCGGGAGTGGCTGCCTACCAAAGGGCCGCACCCGATGAACTCGCTGGGGATGAGCAAGCTGCCTAATGGCAAGTACATCACCAAGTATCCCATGGGCGTGGCTGTGGGCGAGCTACCCTGGTTTGGGATGGCGCACCTGTATGCCCGCCTGCACGGCGACCCGCTCAACGGCTTTTCGCGCCCCTACCAGCACGCCGCCATGCTAGCTGGCCTCTTCTATGGCATCTTGGGCCTGTGGGTGTTGCGCGAACTGTTGCGCCGCTACTACAGCGACGAGGTAACGGCTTGGACGCTGGCCGGTATTGGCCTGGGCACCAACTTTTTTGCGTATACCAGCTACCAGGCGGCCCACTCGCACGCGATGCTTTTTTTGTGGCACGCCCTGCTGCTGTACTGCACTGCGCGTTGGTACGAGCGCCCCGCCCGGCGCTGGGCCCTGGGCATGGGGCTCTTTTTAGGACTTGCCACGCTGTGCCGGTTTACGGAGGCCATCTACGTACTCGTTCCGCTCACCTGGGGGCTGAGCAGCGGGGCTGCCTGGCGGCAGCGGCTACCGCTGTGGGGCCGGCACCTGGGGCAGCTGGTGCTGGGTGCTGGCCTGGGGCTGGTGGTCATCAGCGCCCAGCTTTTCTTCTGGCACTCAGTTAGCGGCCAGTGGGTGATTAATGGCTACTACGGCGAGTATTTCGACTTTCAGCACCCGCACATTATCGAAGGGCTGCTGAGCATCGAGAAGGGCTGGTTTGTATACACCCCGGTGATGGCCCTGACCGTGGTTGGCGGCCTGCCGCTGCTACGGCGCCATGTGCCGGCTGCCCTGCCGGCTACGCTGGGTACGTTACTGGCAGTGCTCTACCTCACCTTTAGCTGGGAGCAGTGGGGCTACGGCTGGACGTTCAGCGCCCGCCCGCTCATCAGCATCTACCCGCTGCTGGCCTTGTCGCTGGCGGCACTGCTGGCCACCGTGCCGCGGCCAAGAGCCCTGGGCAGCATGGTAGTGCGGGGGCTACTGCTGGCCTGCATCCTGCTTTGCCTGCTGCAAACCTGGCAGTACGCAAGCGGCATTTTGCAGGGCGTGGGCGAAACGGCCGCGCTCTACAAAGAGCGGTTTTTCTGGCTTCGATTCCCGCCCACGCCCCCCCCACCCACTCACTAGCGGTGGCAACAGAGCTGGGGGAGCCGGGCACTAGCGGGTAATGGCCAGGTGGAATAATGCCTCCAGCTGGAGTGCGTGCAGGCAGCGGCGCAACGGGGCGTTCACATTGCGCAACCAGATGCGGGCGCCGGCCCGGTGCAGCAGCAGCAACTGTGCTACCACGTGGCTGACGCCCAGCGTGCGCTGGCACGCGAGGTTAGCGCAATCGATGTAGAGCGGCGGGCACTGGCGCCGAGCGCACAGGCGCTGCACGGCGGTGGCATCGTCGAGGTTGACAGTGGCAGTGCGGGCAATGGGCCCCGGTGGCATGGAGCAGAGGCTGGCAGTTGGGTTCATAGCTGGAAAAGGAGAGAAAAGGAATATACTTCTAAAAATCAGCCTGTACTAGCGGCGACAAAGTAGCCGGCGCACAGTCGCGCTACGCTGCTGGCGGGTCAAAATGCGCATAGCAGGTACTACGCGCCAGGGCACACGCAGGTGAGGGCCGGGCTGGAGGAGTACTATCGCCGGCTAGCCAAGCGGGTACTATCTCCCAACGAAGTTCGGGCGGACATGGCCATTGATGACCAAGCATAAACGCTTAAAATCTACGCTTTTAGTACGTATTTCTGCGCTACGTATTTCTCCGTGGCCACCTGGGCCACCCTAAGCACCGAGCAAGCCGCGCCGGGGGCGCCGAGGTACTGCCTTATACCGGGGGCCCGGCGCTGCCCAGCGAAAATGTGGCGCGCGGCTCCCACTGCCGCCCATCGTGGCGAAACAGCGTGAGCTGCGTTGCTGCGAACGCCGCCGCGTAGGTGCGCCCGGCAAACAGCTCCCGCAGTGCTGGTACCTGGACTGGGGGCAGGTCGCGGGTGGCCAGGGTGAGGTGGGGCGTGTAGGGCCGGTTTTCGGGGCGCACCTGGGGCAGGTGGGCGGCGCACCAGGCCAGCAGCCGGGCGTGCAAGGCCCGCAGGGCCGCGCCCTCGCTCACGCGCGCAAACAGCGTGCGGTCGCCGAACCAGGCAAATCCATCTAGAGCTACTTCAAAGGCGGTTTCGCTTGCCGCAAAGGTGGCGAGCACCGTCGTGCATTGATTCTCAAAATCAACACTTTCACGCATGGGCGGCAGCAGCGTGATGTGCGGCGGCAGGCGCACGGCATTGCGGCTGCCGGTGAGGGCGTGCACCTCCTGCTTGAGGGCCCAGGTTTGCGAAAAAACGGGTTCGGGCGGCAGCAGGGCCAGCAGGTAGAGCGGTTGCATACGCCCGCAACGCAGGGCCAGCAGGCCCGGTTGCGGCGGAGCTGACCCGCCGCGCCGGCTGCTACGTCCGGCTCTTGTCGGGATTGGGCACGGCCCCGGCCGGTTCGAACACGTCGCGCAGCCGCGCGGGCGTGAGCTCAGTAAAGTCGCGGATAATGAGCAACGGGGCCTGAAAATCGCTTCCTGGCAGCGTCGAGGCCACGGCCACGCAGTGCATGTGGGCGCGGTAGGCCGCCTGCTCGCCCAGCAGGGCATCTTCGAACACCACGCAGTTTTCGGGCTTCACGCCCAGTTTCTTGGCCGTGATGGCGTATGTATCGGCGTGGGGCTTGCCCTTGTCCACGTCGTCTTTGGTAATCACCACGTCGAAGAAGCGGCGCAGGTTGAGGTCGTCGAGAATGTAACCAATGGTTTCCTGGCCCGAGCCGGTGCCCAGGCCGATTTTAAGGCCAGCGGTGCGGGCCGCTTCCAAAAATTCGACCAAGCCGGGCAGCGGCCGGCGGTCGTCCCAATACAAGGTGCGGTAGAGAAACTCGCGCTGCCCAGCCAGCTCTTCGAGCTGCTCGGCCGTCTGCTTTTTATCGGCAAAGGCTTCCTTCAGTATCTCAGAGGCGGGTGCGCCGTTGAGGCGGCGCAGCAGCTGGGTGGCATCGGCCTGCACACCTTGGTCGCGGAAAAGGAGTTGGAAGGCGCGGGCCTGCACGGGGGTGTTATCGATAAGGACGCCGTCCATATCGAAGATGAGAGCTTGTAAATCGGGCATTCTGGAGAAATAATAAGTCACTAGGGGCTGAGGCGAGGGGTGCGCCGAAAGAGGTTACCAAACCTTCCTCGTGGGCTTCCCCATTACCTCCTTGCCCCCTTCGGTATCTTTGCCGACCTCTCTTTACCCGTGTTTGGATGAAAAAGATATTGCTGCTCGCTTTACTGGCCCTGCCCGCTGCGGCCCAGAAAAAAGGCCCGGCGCTGGCCCGGCCCAAGCTGGTGGTGGGCATCGTGGTGGACCAGATGCGCTACGACTACCTCTACCGCTACTGGGATAAGTTCGGCAGCGGCGGCTTCAAGCGCCTCCTGGGCGAAGGCTTTAGCTACGAAAGCTGCCACTACAACTACGTGCCTACCTACACCGGTCCGGGGCACACGAGCGTGTTCACCGGCACCACGCCGGCCACTCACGGCATCGTGGGCAACAACTGGTTTGAGCGCGAAACCGGCAAAACCACCTACGTAACGGAGGATAAAACCGTGCAGCCGGTGGGCGGCACCATGGCCGCCGGCCAGATGTCGCCGCGCCACAACCTCACCACCACCATCACCGATGAACTGCGGCTAGCTACCAATTTTCAAAGCAAAGTCATCGGCGTCTGCATCAAGGACCGGGGCAGCATCCTGCCCGCCGGCCACTCCGCCAACGCCGCCTACTGGTACGATGGCTCGAACGGCGGCTTTATCACGAGCACCTTCTACACCCAGGCGCTGCCCGACTGGGTAACGAAATTCAACGCCGCCGGCCACGCCGCCGAGTACCTCACCAAGCCCTGGACCACGCTGCTGCCCATCGAGCAGTACACCGAGAGCACGCCCGACGACGTGGCCTGGGAAGCGGCCTTCAAGGGCGAAGCCAAGCCGGTGTTTCCGCACGACCTGCCCACGCTGAGCGCCACCCCGCCCGCCGCCGTGAAGGCCAATGAGAAAGCCTCGGGCGAGAAGCAGCCGCCCGCGCCCATTCGCAACCTCGACCTCATCCGGTCCACGCCCTTCGGCAACACGCTCACCGCTGACTTTGCCCTCGAAACCCTGCGCCAGGAGCAAATGGGCCAGCGCGGCCAAACCGACTTCCTGACCCTGAGCTTCAGCAGCACCGACTACGTGGGCCACCAGTTTGGCACCGCCGCCATCGAAACCGAGGACACCTACCTGCGCCTCGACCGCGACCTGGCTAGGCTCCTCGATGCCCTCGACAAGCAAGTGGGCAAGGGCCAGGCGCTCGTGTTTCTTACCGCCGACCACGCCGCCGACCAGGCCGCCGGCTTTCTCGAAGCGCACCGCCTGCCGGGCGGCGGCCTGGGCGTGCTGCCCCTGCGCGACTCGGTGCAGCGCGCCCTCGTGCGCCTGCACGGCCCCGGCCAGTGGATACTGGACTTTGAAAATCAGCAGGTTTACCTAAACCGCGACCTGCTGGCCCAGAAGAAATTGGAAATGGCCAAGGTGCAAAACGAGGTAGCCGAAATCCTGCGCTTGCAGCCGCACATTGCGCAGGCCATCTCGGCCACCGACTTGCAGCGCAACTCCTGGCCGGTGGGCCTGAGCATGTACCAGGCCAACGGTTTCTACGCCCCGCGCTCGGGCGACGTGCTGTTCGTGATGTCGCCGGGCTGGCTCGAAGCCTACTCCTATCCCGTGGTGAAGGGCACCACCCACGGCGCCAGCTGGGCCTACGATACCCACGTACCGCTCTTATTCTGGGGCTGGCACGTGCGCCACGGCGAGTCGCCGGAAGAAGTAAAAATCGTGGATATTGCGCCCACGGTCGCTCGCTTCCTGCACATTCAGGAGCCCAGCGGGTGCAGCGGCGTACCCCTGCGCGAGGTCATGAAATAGGCACTTCGGCGCTGGGCCGTTTCTTTACGTTATTGTTTTAATTCCATTCCATTTTCCCTACTCTACAGTGGCCCAATTCAACCCCTGGCACGACGTATCGCGCGGCGATAACCTCCCCACCACCGTTACCGGCGTCATCGAAATTCCCAAAAACAGCAAGGGCAAGTTTGAGCTCGACAAAGACAGCGGCATGCTCATGCTCGACCGCGTGCTTTTCTCGGCCGTGCACTACCCCGCCGCCTACGGCTTCATCCCCCAAACGTATTGCGACGACAAAGACCCGCTCGATATCCTCGTGCTGTGCTCGGTCGATATCCCGCACATGTGCCTCGTGGAGGCCAAAGTCATCGGCGTAATGCAGATGCTAGACCAGGACGAGGAGGACGATAAAATCATCGCCGTAGCCGCCCACGACGTGAGCGTGAACCACTACAACGAGCTGGCCGACCTGCCGCCCTATATGATGCGCGAGATGCAGCGCTTCTTCGAGGACTACAAAGCCTTGGAGCAGAAGCACGTCGAGGTAAAGAAATTCCTGGGCCGCGAAGATGCCTACCGCATCATCAACGAGAGCGTGAAGCTCTACGAAGAAACCTTCGGCGACCGCAAGAAGAGCTAGACCAACTGCTTATAATAGCCTATAAAAGAACGTCATGCTGAGCTTGCCGACGCATCTCGCTCGCCTCATTGGGTAGTGACCCCAGCGGCGCGAGCGAGATGCTTCGGCAAGCTCAGCATGACGTTCCTTTTTAATAGGAGTCTGTTCCGGCTTCGTTAAATAATACCCGTTCCCCGAATGCCCGCCGCTCGCCGCGCCCTGCCTCTGCGCCTGCTCGATGCGCTGCTCTTCAGCAGCGTGTGGCTGGCCGGTGCCGCCGCCGCCCAAACGGCCACTACCCTGCGCCTGTGGCCGGGGCTGGCCACGGGCGCGGCCGGGCTGCACGTGGTGGTGCTGGTGTTCGCGGCCACGCTGCTCACCTACAACCTCGACGCCGCGCTCCCCTTCAAGTACCGGCAGCCGGCCGGGGCGTCGGAGCGCAAGGCGTGGCAGCAGCAGCACCGCCCGGCGCTGGTGGCGCTGGCCAGCGCGGCAGCGCTGTCAGGTGCTTATCTGCTGCTGGCTGATGGCTGGGTGCATTTTTTGCCGGTGCTGCTGCCACTGGCGGCGCTGGCCATCGGCTACTCGTGGCCGGTGCTGCCATGGCGCGGCCGCTGGCGGGCCATCCGGGAGGTGCCGCTGCTCAAGGTTTTCCTCATTGCGGGGGTATGGACGGCCGTGACGGTGGGCCTGCCCGCGCTGGCCCTGCATCAGCCGCTGGCCTCGGTGGCGGGGCTGGCGAGCCAGCGGTTTTGCCTAGTCACGGCGCTGGCCATCGTGTTCGATATCCGCGACTACGGGCGCGACCGAGCCGTGGGCCTGCGCACCTTTCCGGCGCTGCTGGGCGTGGGCGGGGCCAAGGCGGTGTCGCTGGCCTTCCTGGCTGGCGAAATGGCGCTGGGGCTGGCCCGCACCGCGCCGCCGCTGGCAGTGCTGCTCTCCACCGGGCTGGCCGCCACTGTAGTGCTGGCCGCCGAGGAAACGCGGGGCGACTACTTCTTTGCGCTCGTCACTGATGGCGTGCTGCTAGTGCCGCCGCTACTTTACTTACTGTTTTAGCCTCATTTACTGAGGACTACAAAGGCCTTTTATTCTTTTGTAATGCCCAGTAAATGACCTCGCTACTACCTGCTACGCCTCCAAGTGGCGTAGCGCCGGGCCAATGTACTGCACTAGGTCGCCCGCAATAAGCCCAGCTTCGCCAGTTTCGGCGGTGGCTAGGTCGCCGGCGTGGCCGTGGGCCAGCACGGCAAGGCGGGCGGCCAGCAAGGCATCGAGGCGCTGGTCGGCGCGCAGGGCCAGCAGCAGGCCGGTGAGCACGTCGCCGCTACCGCCGGTGCCCATGCCAGGGTTGCCGGTGCTGTTGAAATAGACCGTGCCATCAGGCGCAGCCACGGCAGTGTAGGCACCTTTCAGCACCACCACGCACTTGTGCTGCTGGGCAAATTCGCGCAATAATGCTAGGCGATGGTAATCGTCGCGGGCCTTCTCAGTGAGGCGCGTAAACTCGCCGATGTGGGGCGTGAGCACGGTATTTTCGGGCAGCAAGTCGAGCAATTCCCGGTTATTGGCTAGCAAGTTGAGCGCATCGGCGTCGATGACGAGCGGCACTGTAACTGTGCGCAGCAGCCGCTCCAGCACGGCGCGGCTGGCGTCTTCCTGGCCCAGCCCAGGGCCGATACCCACGGCCTGGTAGGGCTTTAAATCGGGCAGTTCGCTGAGGAAATCGGGCTGCGGGTCGGGCAGGCACATAGCCTCGGGTCGGGTAGTCTGCAGGATGTCGTAGCCATCGGCGGGCACGCGCACCGTGAGCAGGCCCACGCCGCCGCGCAGGCAGGCGCCGGCGGCCAGCACGGCGGCGCCCATTTTACCCCGGCTGCCAGCCAGCAGCAGCGCGTGGCCAAAGGTGTTTTTGTAGGCAAACTTGCCGCGCCGGGGCAGCGTCACGTCGGGCCGGGGGGCGGCCAGCGCGGCGTCGAAGCCGCGCACGCCCGGTAGCCGCGTGAGGTGCCAGGGCGTGGCCGCCTGGTCGATAAACGCCTGGCTAAGGCCGATGTTAAGAATGTGCCACTCGCCCACGTACTCGGCGTTTTGCGGCAGCAGAAAGGCCAGCTTGGGCAAGCCAAAGCTCAGGGTGTGTGCGGCGTGGACCACGGGCGCATCTGGGTCGGGCTGGGGGCCGTCGGCGAGCAGGCCGCTGGGCAGGTCCACGGCTACTACGCAGGCGTGGCTGGCATTGAGGTGCTGCACCACGGCGGCGGCCAGCCCATCGAGCGGGCGGCTGAGGCCGGTGCCGAACAGCGCATCGATGACGAGCGTACCGGGCTCGATAGCGGGCAGCGCGTCGGCTTGCAGCTCCACTATCGGGATGACTTTGGGCAGCACGTGGTGGTTGTACTGGTAGTCGTCGGAGTACTTGGCGGCGGGCAGCAAACCCAGCCGCACGGCGTAGCCGGCCATGAACAGCAGCCGGGCCAGGGCCAGGCCGTCGCCGCCGTTGTTGCCGGGGCCGCACAGCAGCAGGATTTCGCGGGCCTCGGTGGGCGTGTAGTGGCTGTGCACCCAGCCAGCCAGCGCGATGGCGGCGCGCTCCATGAGGGCCGTGGAGGTGGTGCGCTGCTCGCGGATGGTGGTCTGGTCGAGCTCGCGGATTTGGGCGGCGGAGAGAAGATTCATAGGAAGATGATAACGCGCAGCGGGGCCGGAAGGCTACTTTCGGCTATGCAAAGAAAAACCCGCTTCTTCGTGGTGCCCGGCCTGGGCAACTCTGGCCCCGACCATTGGCAAACGTATTTCGAGCGCCAAAACCCTGATTTTACCCGCATTGAGCAGCGCGAATGGGACGCCCCCGACCGCACCGAGTGGGTTGAAACCCTGGAGCAGGCCCTGGCCGGTGAAGACCTTAGCCAGGTGGTGCTCATCGCCCACAGCCTGGGCTGCGCCACGATAGCGCACTGGGCCGCCGCCTACGGCCACCGCATCAAAGGCGCGCTGCTGGTGGCCCCTAGCGACGTGGAAACGCCGCACTACGCGGCCCTGCCTACCACTGGCTTCGGACCGATGCCGTTGCAGCGGCTGCCCTTCCCGAGCAAAGTAGTGGCCAGCACCACCGACGCCTGGGCGACGCTGGCCCGCGCCCAACAGTTTGCCCAGGCCTGGGGCAGTGAGCTGGTGGTGATTGGCGATGCCGGCCACATCAACGCGGCCAGCGGCCACGGCGACTGGCCGGCAGGGCTGGCCCTGCTGCAAGACTGGGCCTAGCGGCGGCAGTTGAACCATGCGCCCGGCCATACGTTTTACCTCTACCAAACCTTAGTTACTGATTTTATGCAAACCTGGAACGACGTTATCCGCCTCGCCAATCATGGCGCCCCCACCCCGCCCCGCCGCGTCGAAAAAACTGCCGCCGAGTGGCGCGCCCAGCTCACGCCCGAGCAGTACCACGTCACGCGCGAGCACGGCACCGAGCGCGCCTTCACCGGCGAGTATTGCGAGGCCCACGAGGCTGGCCTCTACGCCTGCGTGTGCTGCGGCACCCCGCTCTACGACTCGCGCACCAAGTTTGAGAGCGGCACCGGCTGGCCCAGCTTCACGCAACCCGTGGAGGAAGACGCCATCAAGTACAAGAAGGACACGAGCTACGGCATGGTGCGCGTGGAAGTGCTATGCAACGTGTGCGACGCCCACCAAGGCCACGTGTTCCCCGATGGCCCGGCCCCCAGCGGCCTGCGCCTATGCATCAACTCGGCCAGCATCAAGCTGGTAACGGAGAAGGCGCCGGCCGCGTAGTGTAGCCCAGCAGCGTTGTAGCTTAGGCGCAGATTGGCCCCACTGGCTGGTCTGCGCCTTTTTATGCCCGGCATGACCCACGAGGCCTTCGCGGCCAAGCTCACCGATTTGCTCCCCAAAGCCCAGGCCAACCCCGCCGCATACCGCCGTCGCGTGCAGGGCTGGGTGGTGCTAGGCTACGCGTTTATTGCGCTGCTGCTGCTGGGGTCGTTTGCGCTACTAGGCGGCCTGCTGTGGGCGGTGGTGGCGGTGGGCCTGGCCGGCGTAATGCTCAAGCTGCTCATCCCAGTGGTGTACTTTGTGTGGACGCTGCTGCGCTCACTCTGGGTGAAATTTGACCCGCCTGCCGGCCGCGAGCTAAGCCGCGCCGAGGCCGGCCCGCTGCACGACTTGCTACGCGAGCAAACCCGTGCGCTGGGCGCGCCCGCCGTACACCGCGTCATTTTGACTACTGACTACAACGCCGCCGCCATGCAGCTGCCGCGCCTGGGCCTGCTGGGCTGGCCGCGCAACTACGTGCTGGTGGGCCTGCCCCTGCTCCAGACCCTAACGCCCGCGCAGGCCGCCGCCGTGGTGGCCCACGAACTGGGGCACCTGCGCGGGGGCCACGGCCGCTTCGCGGCGCTCACGTACCGCGTCAATCAGTCGTGGGCGCAATTGGTGGGCAACCTGGAGCAGTCGGGCCGGCGCAGCATCGTGCGGGGCTTCACGGAGTGGTACGTACCGCGCTTCAACGCGTGGTCGCATCCGCTGCGGCGCACCGCCGAGTTTGAGGCCGATGCGGCGGCGGCGCGCATCACCAGCGCGGCCGCGCTAGCTGAGGCACTGTGCGCCATTGAGGTACGCGAACCAGCGCTCGAACGGCTGTACTGGACGCCGCTGAATAAGTTGCTGGCCACCGAGCCCCTGCCGCCTACCGACCCCATCAGCCGGCTACTAGCCGTGGCCCGCTCGGCCAGCCTGCCCGCCGACGAGGCCAGCACCCTGCTGCGCCGCGCCGCCGAGGCCGACCCCGACCCCTTTGACACGCACCCCACGCTGGGCGAGCGCCTGACTGCGCTGGGCCAGGCCATCAGCGCCCCCGCCCCACCCGCCACCACCGCCGCCGAAGCCTGGCTGGGTGCCAGCCTCCTGGCCCTGGCCCAGGAGCTGGATAAAAGCTGGCGGAGCGAGCGCACCGGCATCTGGCGCGAGCGCCACGCCGTACTGAGCGACCAGCGCAGCCAGCTAGCCAAGCTCAGTGAGCAGCTAGCCAGTGGCTTGACTTTGACCGATACCGAGGCCTGGACCCACGCCGACTTTACCGAAGACCACGTGGGCGAAGCCGAAGCATTGCCGCTATACCGGGCGTTGTTCGACTCGCCCAAGTATGGCGCGCCCGCGCACTTCGCCGTCGGCCGCATCCTGGCTAGCCAGGACGACCCGGCCGCCCTGCCCCTGCTGGAAGAGGCGATGCGCCGCCACCCCGATTTTGTGGGGCCGGGGCTGGCCATCCAGCAGGCGTATCACCAGCGCCAGGGCGACCGCGACACGGCCCGGCAGTTCGCCGCCCGCCAGTATCACCATGCCGACCTTACTGACCTCATGGAGGCTGAGCGCCAAGGCTGTACCCCGCAAGACGTGCTGCTGGCACACGGCCTCACCGCAGGAGAGCTTGCCCCCTTGCTCGCTGGGCTGACCGACCCGGCTCACCGCGTGGGCCGGGCGTGGCTCGTGCGTAAGCAGCTCACGTACCTGGCCGCCGAAAAACCTTATTTCATCTTGGTACTGCGAGCTCACAAGGGGGCGGGCCTCAATACCGATGCCGAAGTCGAGGCTTGGTGTACTCAGCTGACCCCTAAGCTAGTAGTGCCCGGCACGTGCCTAGTGGTGCCCGTCATCGACGCGTTTATGTGGGTGGGCAAAAAGGCGCTGCACATACCTGGAAGCGAGATTTACCACCTCCAGGCGAGCTAATTTTGCGGTCCGCCTGTTGCGCCCTTAATCATAGATTCTCCCCTTAGCCCTTCCCACCTATGTCGTTGCTTTTTACTGATTTTGCCTCCTGGCAGGCGCACTGCGCCGCCACCGGCGAGCCGCTCTACCAGCCCGTGCTGGCCTACGAGATTGAGCAAAAGGGCGCGACCGAGGAGGCCATCTGGCCTACCTTGCAGCGGGCCTACGATGTGATGCGCGACGCTGTGCACGAGGGCCAGACCGGCAACATGACCTCGCGCTCGGGCATGATTAACAACGGGGCCAAGAAGATTGCCGCCTCACCCGTCACGGTGCTCTCGCCCGAGTTCAAGCAGCTCATCGTGAGCGCGCTGGGAGCCAAGGAAGTGAACTCCTGCATGGGCCGCGTGGTGGCCGCGCCCACGGCCGGGGCCTCGGGCATCCTGCCGGGCGTGCTCACTACCATTCAAAAATTACATAACCTCGACGACCGCAAAATCCTAGAGGGCCTGCTGGTAGCGGCCGGCGTGGCGCTCATTATCGAGCAAAACGCCTCGTTGGCCGGCGCGGTAGGCGGCTGCCAGGCCGAAACCGGCTCGGCCGCCGCGATGGGCGCGGGCGCCATCGTGTACTGCCTGGGCGGCTCGGTGGACGAGACGTTTGCGGCCGTGGCCATCACCATCCAGTGCATGCTCGGGCTGGTGTGCGACCCCGTGGCGGGCCTCGTGGAGGTGCCCTGCGTGGTGCGCAACGCCTCGGCGGCGGCCATCGCGTTTTCTTCGGCCCAGATTGCCATCGCGGGCGTGGACCCCGTCATCCCGGTAGACCAATGCGTGGCCGCCCTCGGCGAAGTGGGCCAGAGCATGGAAACGCGTTATAAGGAAACCGCCCTCGGCGGACTAGCCAACACCCGGCGCGGCCGCGAAATTGAGAAGATGGTGCTCGTGCAAGACGTTAATATCCTGCCCGATGAGTAGTCAGCCCGGCCACCCCTAGTGCAGCGAGCTCATTGCCGGGGCCAGCAGCAGCTGGCTTAAAAACTCGATAGACGAGCCATAGCGGGTGCGGCGCTCCCGGTAGTGCTGCCAGGCGGCTTCCTCGTCGGCGCGCAGGGGCAGGCCGGCTTCGCGCAGTTCCTGCCAGGTTTTGGCGAAGGCCAGCCGGCCGGGGTTGGCGGCGGATACTTCTTCGGGGGTGCGCAGCTCGGCGGGCTCGGTTTCGGCTTTGTGGTCGAAAAAGCGCCGCACGCGGTTTACGGCCAGGCAGCCGGCGGTGAAGGTCAATTCTACCTGGCGCGAGCGGGGCACATCGAGGGCCGAGAACAGCAGGTTGGCGGTGTCGAGCACGAGGCCGGCGGCCGTCACCCAGGAGCGGCCGGCCTGCGGCGAGCGGAAGAAGGCCAGCACGGGCAGCGAGGTGTGGCTTTCGTCGATTTCAACCAGCCATTCTTCCCAGGCCAGCCACTGCGCGTCGTCGTTGGTGAAGTTGCCGTCGTGGCCCAGCCAGCGCACCAGGCCGCTGGCCACGGGCGGCGTGCCGGCCCGTAACTCTATCTGGGCCACTACGATTTCGCGCCGCGAAAACGCTTGGTAAATAGTAGGCAAGTACGAGATGAGCAGCGTGAGCAGCAGCAGCCCGATGGTAGCCTCCGAGTAGCTGAACACGTTGACAACGAAACCATTCTGCTTGGTCGTGCCCAGCGTGAGCAACGAGCTACCGCTTAGCTCATAGCTCTTGGTAAAGCCCTCGACGCCCAGCGCCCAGTATATGCCGGTGTAGCCCAGGCCCACCAGGGCCAGCCAGCCAATGGGCAGCGCCACCAGCCCCACGGGCGCGTAGTGCGCCATGATGCGGTCGCGCCGGGCGAAGGTATTGGCGCGCCGGGCGGCGAAATCAAACAATGCCCGCACGCCCCCGAAGACGAACATATTGAGCCGCACCGACTCATTGCGCGGCAGCACAAACGAGCGAATGGCGCCCGAAACCGTCGTAATCACGAGCCAGCCGCCGGCCAGCCCCGCCAGCAGGCGCAGCGCATATTCCACAGTAGATGACATGCGCCGTGTACGGCAATATCTGGCAAAATGCTATTAGTGTTCAGCTTGCCACAGTTGCCGAAACGACTTGTCGGCCACCTTCAGGCTCTCGCGGCGCTTGCGCCAGCCGGCCTGGTCGAGCAGGTAGCCGAGGCTGAAATCTTTGAGGCGGCCGGGCAGCACATCGAGCGCCCAGCGGTGGCGCATGCTCCAGCGCCAGAGGCCGATGGCGACTTTTTCGACGGGCGCGTTATGGCCTTCGGCCACGCTTTGCTGGCGATTGAGCAGCAGCAGGTTGTGCAGGTTGATACGCACCGGGCACACGCTGGTGCAGGCCCCGCACAGGCTGCTGGCAAAGCTTAGGTGCTGGTGCTCTTTGAGGCCGCTCAAGTGCGGACTGATAACTGAGCCGATGGGCCCCGAGTAGGTAGTTTCGTAGGTATGGCCGCCGATGTTTTTGTACACCGGGCACACGTTGAGGCAGGCACCGCAACGGATGCAGCGGAGCGCCTCGCGGCGGTCGGGCTGGGCCAGCAGGTTGGTGCGGCCGTTGTCGAGCAGGATGGCGACCATCTCCTCGGGGCCGTCGGGCTCGCCGGGCTGGCGCGGGCCAAAGTACACCGTATTGTAGACCGTGACTTGCTGGCCGGTGCCGCTGGTGCTGAGCAGCGGCCAAAACAGGTCGAGGTCGGTAAGCTGCGGGATGATTTTCTCGATGCCCACCACCGCGATGTGCAGCCCGGGGAAGGTAGCCGAGAGGCGCGCGTTGCCCTCATTTTCCGTCACGGCCACGCCGCCTTCTTTGGCAATCAGGAAGTTGCCGCCCGTGATGCCCACCTCGGCCGAGGTGTACTTATCGCGCAGCAGGTGCCTAGCGGTGAGAACGAGCTGCTGGGCATCGTCGGTGTGCTCGATGCCCAAGTGCTTGACGAAGATATTGGCGATGTCGGCCTTGCTCAGGTGCATGGCGGGCGTCACGATGTGGTAGGGCCGCTCGCCGTTGAGCTGCACGATGTACTCGCCCAGGTCGGTCTCTACCGACTCCACGCCCCGGCTTTTGAGGTACTGGTTGACGTGGATTTCCTCGGTGGTCATGCTCTTGGCCTTTACTACCGTGCGGGCACCCCGCGCCTCGGTGAGCCGGCCGATTTCGGCCAGGGCTTCCTCGGCGTTATTGGCCCACACCACGCGGCCACCCCGGGCGGTGAAATTTCTTTCAAACTCCAGCAGGTACTCATCCAGCTTTTCGAGCACCTGCGCCTTGAGGTAGGCGGCACGGGCGCGGGCCAGGTCGTGGTGGGCGTAGTGCTGCATGCCGACGCTCACGGCCGCGTCGTACTTGCCGATGTTGAAGCGGATTTTGCGGCGGTGTTCGAGGTCGAAGGCTTTGGCTTCGGCGTCGGTCTGGAAGGCAGTGGCTTTCGTGAGCATGGCGGGCAGCAGGAAAAAATAAAGGCGCCGGGAAGCGCAGGGCCAACGTGCCCCGCCCCTCCCGGCGCCCCAGCTACGTTAAAGTTACGGCTTGTTGGAGTCAACTACCGGCTTGTTGTCGCGGTTGGCGAGGTCCCAGGCCAGGAAGAATACCAGCCGCGCCCGCGCCTCCAGCTTGTCAAACTCGATTTTGGAAATCTCGTCGCTGGCCTCGTGGTAGTCGGCATGCACGCCGTTGAAGAAGAAGGCCACCGGAATGCCCTTCTTGGCGAAGTTGTAGTGGTCGGAGCGGTAGTAAAACCGGTTCGGGTCGGCGGGGTCATTGAAGCGGAAATCGAGGTCGATATTGCCGTGCTGGCGGTTGGCCGTCTGGAGCGCCTCGTGCAATTGCGACGAAAGCTTATCCGAGCCAATGACGTACACAAAGTTCGGCTTGCCCTCGTGGGCCGCGTCGGTGCGGCCAATCATGTCGATGTTGAGGTCGGTCACGGTGTTGGCCAACGGGAAAACCGGGTGGTCGGTATAGTATTCCGACCCTAGCAGGCCCTTTTCCTCCCCCGTATTAGCCAGAAAAAGAATGCTACGGCGCGGCCCGTGCCCGGCGTGCGCCGCCTCGGCAAACGCCTGGGCAATGCTGAGCATGCCCACCGTGCCCGAGCCATCGTCGTCGGCCCCGTTGTACACTTCGCCACCGATGATACCAAGGTGGTCGTAGTGCGCCGACACCACCAGGATTTCGTCCTTCTTATCGGTACCGGGCAGGAAGCCCAGCACGTTTTCGGTGGTCACGGCCGTGCGCTGCTGGGGCGCGCTGATGCTGAACTTCACCGGCTTGAGCTTGCTGGCCGCCGGCTGCTTGGCGGCCGCCGTGGCGGTGGCGTACTGGGCCAGCGTGGCGGCGTTGGTGCCCAGCACTTTCAGGCCCAGCGCGGGCGAGAGGAAGAACGCGGGCGCTCGCCCGCCGGGCTGGTCGGCAAAGGCGATGGTGGGCTGCATGATGCGCGGGGCCAGCCGGGCGGTCATTTTCTCAAATTTATCGGCGGGCTCCTGGCTCACGAAAAATATGCTGCGGGCACCTTTCTCGGCGGCCAGCGCGGCCTTAGCCCGGAAATCGACGCCCCACTTGGTGGGCGTGCCGTCGGGGCTGAGCACCGACTTGCCAGCGGCGGTGAGCGGCTCGCCGAGCAATACGATAACATCCTGGCCTTTCACGTCGCGGCCTTTGTAGTCAGAATAATCGCCCTGCTCGATGCCGTAGCCCAGGAAAACGGGCTGCACGGCCGTAGCCTGCTCAAAGGGCGTACGCCCGAAGGCGTAGAAATCCTTTAGCCACTCGTAGGCTTTGCCACCCACCGTGACGGTGCCGCCCGGCTGCCAGGCGCTACGCTCCATGCCGAAGGTCTGGAGGTAAGGGTTAGCGCTATTAGCCGTGACGGGTGCTTGCAGGCTGTCGTCGGCAAACTGCTTGCTGATGTAGGCGGCGGCCATTTTCTGGCCCTTGGTGCCGGTTTCGCGGCCCTCGTACTCATCGGAGGCCAGCACCGAGAGGTCGCGGCGCAGGTGCTCCTGCGTCACGTAGCGGTCGGCGTACTGGGTGGCGTAGTCGGCGGGCGGCGCGGGCTGGGATGCGGTGGGACGCACGGCAGCCTTAGCCGGCGAGCCAGGCTTGTGCTTGGTTTTAACCTTGAGCTGGGTTTGGGCGAGCAGCGGGGCGGGCAGAGCCAGCGCGGCGGCCAGCAGAACGGTGTATTTCATAAATGATAATGAGCAGATAGAGAGTAGATAAGCGTCGGCTTAGGACTGCTGAATGAGCACAGTAGCGTAGGCGGCTACGCCCTCCTGCCGACCCACGAAGCCCAGCTTCTCGGTAGTGGTGGCCTTGATGGAAATATCGTCTTCGGGCACACCCATCACCTCGGCCAGGGTGGCGCGCATGGCCGGGATGTGCGGGTTCACCTTGGGCTTTTCGAGGCAGATGGTGGAGTCGATGTTACCTAGCTCGTAGCCTTTGTCACGCAGCAGGCGCATAGTGTGGGCCAGTAGCTTCTTACTGTCGATGCCCTTGTACTGCGGGTCGGTGTCGGGGAAGTGGAAGCCGATGTCGCGTAGGTTGGCGGCTCCCAGCAGGGCATCGCAAATGACGTGGATGAGCACGTCGGCATCGGAGTGGCCGAGGGCGCCGTGGGTGTGCGGCACCTCGATGCCGCCGAGCCAAAAGGGCAGGCCGGGCTGCAACTGGTGAACGTCGTAGCCGAAGCCAACGCGGATTTTCATGGGAAGCGAATAGAATGAAAAGAGGACGCAAAGGTATTTCCCCGCCCCCAGCATTGACGAGCTGCAAAAAATGAGTAGAGAAATTGACCTTAATCATTAGTAAATTAAACTAATTACATTAGCTTTGCACATACGATACCGCTAGCGTTCAATCACAAGCAGCTGGCAAGCAAAAAATTCGAGACTGGCTTAAAGTAATGCCGGCCAGTAAACGTCAACTTCACCCAACCACCGAAGTAGGAAGCGCAGATGAAGAAAAACAGGAAACTTTGGGTCCATTGAAAGTTTCCGTCGTATCTTTGCGGCGTTACTTATGGAAACTAAAGACCGAATCCTTACCCACGCCAGCGCCCTGTTTTTGCGCAACGGCATCAAGAGTGTGAGCATGGACGACATCGCCGCCGACCTGGGCATGTCGAAGAAAACGCTATATAAGACCTTCACCAATAAAGACGAGATTGTGCTGGGGATGATGCGGCGGCACCTCGACCAGGCCCAGGGCGAATGCTGCCGCGTGGCCAGTAGCGCGGCCAATGCCGTGGAGGAAATGCTGAATCTGTCGGCCTGGGCCGATAAGGAGTTCAGCAATGTGCACCCGAGTATTTTTTACGACCTCAAGAAGTACCACCCGACGGCCTGGGCGCTGCTAGCGGCCCACAAGCACGCCTTTATCCTGGACCAGATAATGGGCAACCTGCGCCGGGGCATCGCCGAAGGCTTGTTTCGCCCCGACCTCGACGTGGAGGTGCTGGCCCGCCTCAACTTGGCCCAGATAGACCTGGCTTTCGACCCCGAATTGTACCCGCCCGCCCAGTTTTCGCCCATCCGGGTCAACCGGGTATTCGATGAGCATTTTCTGCTCGGCGTGGCGACGCTCAAAGGGCACCGGCTTTTCAATAAGTACCAACAAATTACGGAGGACGACGAGTAGGCTGCTACTCAGCACTTTCCTAGAAGACTCTTCTTTTACACACCCATGAAAAACACTACCCTGGGGGTATGGCTGGCGGCTTCGGCGCTGGCTTTGGGGCCGCTCGCCCCAGCCCTAGCGCAGGCCCCGGCCACGCCGCCCGCGCCCCCGCTGGCTGGCCCCATGCCGCTGAGCCTTTCGCAAGCCGTGCGCTTCGCCGTGGCCAACAAGCCCAGCCTGCTGAGCACCCGCCTGGCCGAGCAAACCGCGCACGCCAAGGTGGGCGAAATCAAGGCCCAGGGCCTGCCGCAGCTGAACATCGGGGCCAACGTGGCCGACAACTTCAAGCTGCAAAAGAGCCTCGTGGATGTCGGCGCCTTCGGCGGCGGCGGCGGCACGCTGAACGGCACTACGCTGACGCAACGCGACATTGCCGCCGCGCAGTCAGGCACGGCCGTGACGCTGGCGCCCGCCTACGCCGCGCCCGTGCAGCTGCCGCCCCAGGCCATTGCCTTCGGCCTGCAATACGCGGGCAACACCTCGGCCTCGTTTTCGCAGCAGCTTTTTGATGGCTCGTATCTTATTGGCCTGAAGGCCGCTAAGGTGTACGAAGAGCTGTCGAAGAAGCAGACGCAGCAGGCCGAAATCGACGTGGTGGAGCAGGTAAGCAAGGCGTATTACAGCACTCTGGTAGCCCGCTCGCGCCTCGCGCTGCTGGCCCGCAACGTGCAGCGCCTCGACACGGTACTCTACCAAACCAACCAAACCTTTAAGTCCGGCTTTGCCGAGAAGCTGGACGTAGACCGCCTGCGCGTGCAGCGCAACAACCTGGTGGTGGAGCAGCAGAAAGCCCAGCGCCTCACCGAGTTGAGCGTGGCCCTGCTGAAATTCCAGATGGGCCTGCCGCAGGCGCAGCCGGTGCAGCTCACCGACTCGCTCGGCGCGGCCGTGGTAGATGCCGGCAACCTGCGCCGCAACCTCGGCGCGGCCAACTTTGGTACCGGTGCCGGCCCCGATGGCCTGGGCAACGTGCCTACTGCGCCCGCCCCAGCCACCGGCACGCCCAGCAGCACGCCCGGCCTCAACATCAACAACGGCCAGCCAGTGCAGGCCCAGGCCGCGTTCAACTACAACAACCGCATCGAGTTTTCGACCCTGCAAACCCAGCAGGCGCTGGCGGGCCTCGACCTGCGCAACCGCACGGCGGGCGCTTATCCGCGCTTGTCGCTCACAGCGGCCTACGGTTTTACGGGCTCGTCCAATAGCATAAAAGAACTGTTTGCCTTCCGCGGGCCGGACTCGCGCAACAGCAACAATTTCCCTAACCAAAACTGGTTTGGTTTCGGCAACGTGGGTCTGGCCCTCAACGTGCCGGTGTTCGACGGTTTCCGCCGCCGCTACCAGGTGCAGCAGGCGCGCATCGCCCAGCAGACGATTGAGAAGGGCATGGAAACCCTGCGCCAGAGCATCGACCTGCAAGACGCCCAGAGCCGCACCAACCTCACCAACGCCTTGGATGTCCTTGACAACCAAAAGGCTAACCTGGACCTAGCCGCCGATGTGGCCCGCGTCACGCGCATCAAGTTCAACGCCGGCGTGGGCTCCAACATCGAGGTTATCACTGCCGAAACCTCGCTTCGTGAAGCCCAAACCAACTACTACTCGGCGCTTTACGACGTGCTGGTAGCCAAGGTGGACCGCGACAAAGCCACCGGCGAGCTGTACTCGCAGGCTAAGTAGGGGGCGGGGGCCAGCCCCCGCTCACGTAGCCAAGCCGCTTTTTTCTTTCTCAACTGCTAACCGTTTCAACGACGGGCGGGGACGAGCCCCGCACCCTACTTATGCGCTCCACTTCTCTCCTTTTTACCGCCACGCTGGCCGTTACCCTTGCTTCGTGCGGCGGCGGTGCCAAAGACCCAAACGCCGAGCTGGCCAAGCTCAAGGCTGACCAGGCAGCTACCCAGGCCAAAATCGCCGACCTCGAAGCCAAAACCGGCGCGGGCAAGGCCGCCGAGGCCAGCGCCGCCGTGCCCGTCTCGGTGCTGAAAGTGGCGCCCCAAAACTTTGCCGGCTACCTCGAAGTGCAGGGCCGGGTTGACTTCGACCAGAACGCCACCGTGGGTGCCCGCGCCGCCGGCACGCTCACCAGCGTGCGCGTGCAGCGCGGCGACCGCGTGCGCAAAGGCCAGGTGCTAGCCACCGTGGACGCCAGCATTCTCGACGCCAACATCGCCGAGCTGCGCACCCGCATGGACCTGGCGCGCATCGTGTACGAAAAGCAGGCCGGCCTCTGGAAGCAGCAGATTGGTACCGAAATCCAGTACCTGCAAGCCAAAAATACCTACCAGGGCTTGCAGCGCAACCTCTCGACCCTCAACCAGCAGCGCGCCCTCTACAACGTGGTGGCGCCCTACAGCGGCGTGGTCGATAACGTAATCCCCAAGCTGGGCGAAACCGTGGCACCCGGCGCGCCGGTGGTGCAGCTCAACAGCGGCCAGGGCGGTAAAGTCCTCGCCGATGTATCGGAAGCCTACGCCGGTAGCATCAAGGCCGGCGACAAGGCCTTGGTGGCGCTGCCCGACCTCGGCAACGAGGAAGTAGAGAGCACCGTGCGTACCGTGAGCCGCACGATTTCGGCCACCAGCCGCACGTTTACCGTGGAGCTGCGCTTGCCCAGCAACCAGGCTAGCCGCCTGCGGCCCAACATGGTAGCCACCGTGCGCATCCAAAACTACGGTCAGTCCAACGCCACCGTGCTGCCCGTCGATTTGATTCAGCACGACGAGGAAAACGCCTACGTGCTCGTGGTGAGCCGTGAGGGTGGCAAGGCCGTGGCCGCCAAGCGCATCATCAAAACCGGCCAGACCTACAACGGCAAGCAGGAAATCACCAGCGGCCTCAAGTCGGGCGACGAGGTTATCTCGGCCGGCTACCAGAACCTGAACGAAGGCCAGCTGCTGAAAATCAGCTAAATCCTCCTCCCTCAACTAGCAACTACCTGTTATGCAAGATATTGAAAAGGAGTTTGGACCCACCAGTTGGTCCATTAATAACAAAACCAGCATCTACATCATCACGCTGCTGCTGACGGTGGCCGGCCTGTTTGCCTACGTGAAGCTGGGCAAGGAGAAATTCCCGGACATCGTGATTCCGCGCATCATCGTGGCCACGGTGTACCCCGGCACCTCCCCCACCGACATCGAGAACCTGGTGACGCGCCAACTCGAAAAGGAAATCAAGAGTGTGAACGGGGTGAAGAAGATTAATTCGACTTCCAACCAGGACTATTGCATTGTGGACGTGGAGTTTAACTCCGGCGTAGACGTGCAGGCTGCCAAGCAGCTCATCAAGGACGCCGTGGACAAGGCCAGCACTGAGCTGCCCAACGACCTGCCCAGCGCCCCGCTCGTGAAGGAGGTCAACATCTCCGAGCAGCCCATTATGTACGTCAACCTGAGCGGCAACCTGCCCGCCGCCCAGCTCAAAAAGCTCGCCGACGACTTCCAGGACAAGATTGAGGCGCTGCCCGAAATCACCCGCGTGGATATTGTGGGCGCCCTGGAGCAGCAAGTAAACGTGGACGTGGACCTCTACAAGCTGCAAGCTTCGCAGCTGAGCTTCACCGACATTGAGAATGCCATTGCCCGCGAAAACATCACGGTATCAGGCGGTTCTATCGACGTGGGAGCGCAGAAGCGCGCCGTGCGCGTGGCTGGCCAGTACGTGGATGCCGCCGACATTGCCAACATCCAGCTGAAGAACCTGCGCGGTGCGCCGGTGCGCCTCGGCGACATTGCCACCGTGGCCGACGGCTTTAAGGACCGCGAAAGCTACGCCCGCCTCGATGGGCAGTCGGCCGTGACGCTGAACGTGGTGAAGCGCCAGGGTGAAAACCTGCTCGACGCCTCCGACAAGATTCACGACCTCGTGAAAGAGTCGCAGGCCAGCATGCCCAAGGGCCTGAAAATCACCATCACCGGCGACTCGTCCAACGAGACTCGCAACACGCTTAATGACCTCATCAACACCATCATCATTGGCTTCCTGCTGGTGACGCTGATTTTGATGTTCTTCATGGGCACTACCAACGCGCTCTTCGTGGGCTTGTCGGTGCCGCTGTCGATGTTCCTGGCCTTCGTGATGTTGCCCACGCTGGGCTTCTCGCTCAACATGATTGTGCTCTTCGCCTTCCTGCTGGCGCTGGGTATCGTGGTGGACGACGCCATCGTGGTTATCGAAAACACGCACCGCCTGCTACACGACCATCCCAACCTGAGCACCACGCAGGCGGCTAAGCTAGCCGCTGGTGAGGTATTCATCCCGGTATTGGCCGGTACGCTGACCACGGTAGCGCCGTTCGTGCCGCTCATGTTCTGGCCGGGCATCGTGGGTAGCTTCATGTTCTACCTGCCGGTTACGCTCATTCTCACGCTGGGCGCGTCACTCATTGTGGCCTTCATCATGAACCCGGTGTTTGCCGTGAGCTTCATGGAGCGCGAGGAGCACCTCGACCGCGTGGAAAAGCCCAAGATGTCGCGCGGCTTCCTCATCGGCATGGGCGTGCTGCTGGCCATTGCGCTGCTGGGCTACCTGGCTGGCTCCACGTTTACGGGCAACCTGTTCATTACCATCCTGGTGCTGTGCTTGCTCGATAAGTACGTGTTTGTGTACATGATTGCCGGCTTCCAGCGCACCCTGCTGCCCGCCCTTCAGAACGGCTACGCCCGCCTGGTGGAGATTGCCGTGGGTGGCAGCATCTGGCGCCAGGTGGCCATTATGGGCAGCCTGCTGGTGCTGTTCGTGGTGAGCATTATGGCCGTGGGCGCCCGCAAGCCCAAGGTGGACTTCTTCCCGCAGGGCGACCCCAAGTTCATCTACACCTACCTGCGCATGCCGGTGGGCACCCGCGTAGAGGTGACCGACTCGGTGACTCGTGAGCTGGAAAAGCGTGTTTATAAAGTAATTGGCCGCAACAACCCCGACGTAGAATCGGTGATTACCAACGTCGCCATCGGCGCCGGCGACCCTTCGGAGGCCACGGCCGCCGGTACGTCGCAGTCGCACCTCGGTAAAGTAGGCGTCGCCTTCAAGGAGCTGAGCGAGCAGAAAGGCCAGGCTACCCACATCTATATGGACCAGATTCGGGAGGCCGTGAAAGGCATCCCTGGCGCAGAAGTCTCGGTAGACCAGGAGGCCAGCGGACCACCCCAGGGCAAGGCCGTGGCCATCGAGGTAGCCGGCGACGACTACCCTAAGCTGGCCGCGCTGTCTAAGAAAGTGGAGCGCTACGTGGACTCGCTGAAAATCGGCGGCATCGAAGACCTGCGCTCCGACTTGCAGGACCGCAACCCCGAAATCGGCGTCAACATCAACCGCACCCGCGCCAACCGCGAGGGCATCAGCACCGCCCAGATTGGCTCGGAAGTCCGCACCGCCATCTACGGCTTCGAGGCCAGCAAATTCAAGACCCCGGATGATGAGTACCCCATCCAGGTGCGCTACGCCAAGCCCTACCGCGACAACGTGAACGCCATCGTGAATGCCCCGCTGACCTTCCGTGACGCCTCGGGTGCCGTACGCCAGGTACCCATCTCATCGGTGGCTGATGTCAACTACGGCACCACCTACGGCGGCATCAAGCGCAAAGACACGCACCGCCTCATCACCATCAGCTCCAACGTGCTCAACGGCTTCACCGGCCCCGACGTGGTAGCCAAGGTGCAACAGGCCCTCAAGAGCTTCCCCACGCCTCCCGGCTACGTGGTGCGCATGGGCGGCGCCCAGGAAGACCAAAAAGAGACGAGCGATTTCCTCGGCGTAGCCGCCGGCGGCGCGCTGGCCCTCATCTTCCTGGTGCTCGTCACGCAGTTCAACTCGGTGAGCAAGCCGCTCATCATCCTCACCGAAGTTATCTTCTCCATCATCGGCGTGATGCTCGGCTTGGCTATCACGGGCATGAACATCTCCATCGTCATGACCGGGGTAGGCATTATCGCCCTGGCCGGTATCGTGGTGAAAAACGGGATTCTGCTGGTCGAATTCACCGATATGCTGCGCTCGCAGGGCATGAACCTGCACGACGCCATCGTGCTGGCCGGCCGCACCCGCCTCAACCCGGTTATCCTCACGGCCACGGCCGCCATCCTGGGCCTGATTCCGCTGGCTATCGGCTTGAACATCAACTTCTACGAGCTGTTCAACTCGGGCCACGGCCACTTCTACCTCGGTGGGGAGTCGGTGGTGTTTTGGGGCCCGCTGGCCTGGACGATAATTTTCGGGTTGTCGTTTGCAACCCTTGTGACCCTGCTGGTAGTCCCCGTGATGTACCTGCTCAACGAAAAGCTCCGGGCCAAAATCACCGGCCGCGACTACAACTCCCCGCCCCCCGCCAAGGAGGTAGACCAAGAGGAGCTGGAAGCCGCCCGCCCGCCGGTATTGGCCTAGAATTTGCGGCCACTCAGCGGTTTCTGCTCGCTATTCAGCGAGTAGCGAGCAGAAACCGCCGACGCCCCGCGTTACTTGCACTGTCCTCTTCTCACCTCTTTTTTGCAACGCTATGTTTACCTCAATTTCTACTACTGCTCCCACCAAAAGTATTGAGCAGCAAGTGCTGCGCATCATCAGCAAGCGCAAAGCCATCAAGGCCGTGCGCCTGCGCCGCACCGCCAGCCTGAGCCGCGACCTGCGCTTCGACACCGTTGACCTGGTCGATATCATCCTGGAGTTGGAGCGCAACTTTCACATTACCGTGCCCGACGAAGTACCCTTCTACACGGTCGGCGACTTTGTGCGCTACGTCACCGCGCACGCCGCCGCTGCCTAAGGCAACAGCCGTCTAGTAATCTCACACAAAAAGGCCCGTCTGGATTGCAGACGGGCCTTTTTGTGTGAATTAGATACGCTCAGTGAGTGCTAGCGAACGTTGCCGCCCGCATCGTTGTGCTGGTCCCGGTTGCCATCGCGCGAGCCGTCGCTGACGTTGGCTACGTCGTCGCCCTGTGGCTCGGGCAGCGGGCCATCGGGGCCGATGTCATGAATGGGCGCCGTGGTGGAGCTGGTAGGCGAGCCCAGGCCCGCATCGGTGGCCGTTTGGTCACTCCCCGCTGGGGCGGCGGGCAATTCTACCGTGCCTGCGTTCTTGGCCGACTGGTTGGTGGTAGAAGCCGTTGAAGAGGCTGAGCGCCACTCGGTGCCACCATCCGCGCCCCGCGTCTGGAAAAGCTCTTCATCAGCTACCACGGTAGCATTCTTGGTAGCTTCCCACTCGTGGAATTTATCCAACTCGTGTTTGATGGAAGTCGAGAACCATGCTACCAGGGCCATGTCATCGAGCAGGCCCACTACCGGGATAAAGTCGGGAATGAGGTCAATCGGCGAAAGGAAGTAGATGAGCACGGCCACGGCGGCCACTACCGTAGTGGCGGGCACACCTGTGTACTCCCCCGAAGCGCTCAGCTTGATGAGTCGGAATAGGCTTTGTAACGTTTCCCAGGCTTCGTGGGCCAGGGTGCCAACATCCTTTTTCTCGCGGGCCTTGTTGAAGGCATCGACGAGCAGCTTTTTGAGGCGCGAGGGCTGCGTGATGTAGCCTTCGGCAGCCGCCAGAAATTTCTTGAAGAGGGCCGAAGCGGCAATATCCTTGCCGTTGGGGGGAGGCGTGGTAGTGGAAGCCATTGCGAAAAAAGGTGTTGAAACGCGGGGTAAGTACCGCAGAAGTCTGCTATAGGTCCGTGTACTGCATTCACCGGCTTTGAGTTATGCAGCCACAAAAAAAGCGACTCCCGGCCAAATGCCAGCAGTCGCTTTTAAGGGGGTAGCCTGGAACTAGGCTGGGTAACTACTTAGTCGAGGCGCGCGTCGGCGGCAGCGTCGAGCAGTTCTACCATATCGGCGGTGGTCGTGAGGGCCGGGGCCTCTTCAGTGCCCGCTACGCGGCCGGCCGCGTAAAAATTGTGGTGATAATAAGGCTGATTGAGCGAGCTTACCATCACGCCACCGTTGCAAGCTGCGTGGGCAAACTTATTGTCTTTCAAATAAATGCCTACGTGGTAGATAGCGCCCTTGCCGTGGCGGAAGAACACCAGGTCGCCGGCCTTCATATCGGTCTTGGCTACGCGCTGCACCGTGCTGAACATCGAGCGCGAGCTGCGCTTGAGCGTGATGCCGTACACCTTCTTGAACACTTGCGTTACGAAGCCCGAGCAGTCGGTGCCCCGGCGCGAGCTGGCGCCGTAGCTG